>Ga0247669_1000710_pt1 | contig 12000 bp, 13 predicted proteins | sample CNK10_metaG_FD_182734 | JGI IMG/M metagenome (GOLD analysis project Ga0247669, IMG submission 182734) | Soil microbial communities from Purdue University Martell Research Forest, Indiana, United States - CNK10 | ecosystem: Environmental > Terrestrial > Soil > Temperate forest > Bulk soil...
CGCCGCAGCCGACTCCGCAGCGGCATTCCCAAAATTTTCATTCTGCGACGGCAGTACAAACACATCGGCATCACGAAATGCCGCCCATTTTGCCACGCCGAAGATCGGCCCGGCGAATCGGACCTGCGAAATTAATCCAAGTCGCTCGGCCATCTGCGTGAGTCGCACTTCCATGCCGCCTTCGTCTGGTCCTGCAAACACCAGCCGGATGCTCTTCCCATCGGTCTCCCTTGAAAGCAAAGCGAATGCCTCCAGAAGCAGATCAGGGCTTTTCTTTTCCGAGAGCCTCCCAAGATAAAGAATAAGTTTCATGTCCCCGTTAAGTCCAAGCTCTTTGCGAAAAATCCCCCGCTCCGGCCATGACGCTGGCGCTTCCACTCCGTTCCGGCGCAACTCGATCTTTTCTCGAGCCACGCCTCCGCCCACGAGTTCATGAACTTCCCGCTCAGATGTGGCGATGATCGCGCTCGCGCCGTCGAACAGTCGCCGCCCGAAGAGCGTGTGATAAATCCGTTTGAGCCGAAGACTCCTCACTATCGGCACAAACATCCCTATCGGCTCCAGCACATACGGAATCCTGTGACTCTTACAAGAGGCCGCGACGACCGGCCCTAGAAAATCGTAGAGTCCGTAGATGTGGACCACATCGAAGCCCTGCAGCTGCGTCCGGCAAAAACGCTTCACCGAGGGATTCCAGCTCAGCGACCGGTATCTCAATATCGTCGGCAAGTAAATCGCGGTCACGCCGTTCTCTACCCGCTTCCACCCCCACGGACTCCCCTCCACGCCGGAGGCCAGGGACTCGCTCATGCGTGCCTCGAGACCCCAGTCCGCTGTCAGAATCGTCACGTCATGCCCGCGCCTCGCAAGGCCTTGTGCTAGCGCGCACACTTTCACCGGTGGCCCGCCAAACTCCAAAAACGGTGCATACGTTTCTGTGACGCTTAGGATTCGCATTGTTCGCGAAGGATTTTCTTGAGGGACTTGGCGAAAACGCTGAATCGGAATTCCCGCTCCACACGTTGCCGGCCTCGAGCGCCCATTTTTTGCGCCATCGCCGGGTCGGAAAGTAGAGTCTCGATGGACGTGGCGAGCTGCAATGCGTCGCCATGCGCCACGAGGTAACCGGTCACGCCATCCTCAATCACTTCCGGTGCTCCACCGTGCGCCCCGCCGATTACCGGCTTGCCGTGCGCCATCGCTTCCAGGTACACCAGCCCGAATCCCTCGCCTCGGCTCGGCAAAGCAAACATTTCGCAGGATTCGTAGCACGCGGTGAGTTCGTCTTTCGTCAACCCACTAAGAAAATGCACATGGCGATTTACGCCATTCTGCTCCGCCAAGTCTTCCAGCCATGCCCGGTCATCGCCTTCACCCACAGCCAGCAACTGCAGCTCCGGCCAACCGGTCAGAAGCCGCGGCAGCGCAGTGATAAGCGTATCCATCCCCTTATATCGCTCGTTCGCCAGCCACCTGCCCACCGTCAGGATCACCCGGCCCTTAGGGTATCCGTGAGGCAATTTTCCCAGCGGCGTGTTTGCGGGCATCGGATCAAATTCCGGATCGAGCGCCCACGGCAACACCCGAATTCGCTCACGACGCACTTGCTGTTCGGCCACGTGATTCGCCGTATCCTTGCTTGGTGCAAGGACTATATTGGCGCGCCGCAGCGCCAGCCTTCGCAACATCCGAAGCGGTTCCCACACTTCCATACCATGCGTGCAAATGATTGTCCTTAGTCGCGGCGCAACAATTCTCATTGTTTGCGTCACCGGTCCTAGATTCGGGTGCCCTGCCAGAACCATCTTCCCGTCCCGTGTTGCCGCGCGTATCGCTGTCGCGGTGAACCGCGATTTGCTCCGCTCGCATCCGGTGAACACAAATTCCTTGCCGCTCACGGCCATGCGGTGCAGTTCCGGCGTGTCGTTCAGGCTCAACAGACGACACTCCATGTGGCGGCTCGCAGCGAATTCATTCAGCACCGCTGCAAGATGCCGGCTAGCTCGCTGCACCCCACCCGTCCCCTGTAGTTCTGTAAACAGTCCAATCAGCACGCGCCGAGTCTGCCTTGTGTCGCAACGTAAGGCAAGTGCTCAAGGAGTTTCGCTAAGCGATTCGTGCCTACAATTGTCGCCCCACCCAGCCAGTGTTGGATTCGTGACGATTATCCATCTTGGAGTCCAAAGCCGTTCGCTCTGCTTCCCGCACGTGGAGATTCCTTCACCCCGGTTTGGCCGAGTCGGGTGACGAATCAGTTGTACAATCGCGGGCTATGTCAGGCGCCCCGGTGAGGCCAGGCCGTAAAATCGACCCTATTTTTCTGCTGCCACTAACTTCTAGGGTCGCGATTCGCGGCACCAGCTTACTGAAAGACATTTTACACGCGCAGGCAGACCTCACAATTGGGCTAGCCACGCGGGGCAGCCAGAACTGCTTGGCCAGGTAAAACAAGTGCTCCTACCTACTCCGACAGACTCAAATCGTTAGCGCCACTTCTTGGAGTTGGCTGCGAAGGTCGCCATCTTGACGGCCTGGGGTCGCCTGATGTATTCCCCTTTGCGATCTCTGCTGCTGTGATCGGAGAGTCCGACTTCTTGCTCAGCCGCATGTGAAGGTTTCCCTTGCGGACGTGTATCGACGGCCGGAGCGAAGTCTTTCGCCGTCCTTTGGGCAAGCGTTAACTCCCTCAGGGAATCGCCCTCATCCTCGCTCCATCAATCAAATTCCAAATGCGAACTAGGCCAGCGCACTTACAGGAGAACTGTTCTCTAACACGCTGTGGGGGACGAGAATTCGCGCGTGTTACGAATGGCTGACCACGCAATGCGTTCTGTTTCGGCGGAATCAGGCGGACATGCGATGTAATCGAAGGCTCCGGCACGAAGGGCGGCGAGATAGTGATCCCATTCGGCGAAACGCGATAGCACGATGACTGGCGTGGGTTTCACCGCCGAAACCACGCCCCGAAAATCACCATCCGGCAGAATGTCATGGCAGAAAACCACGTTAAACTTGTGCGTGCTGATGAAGGCTCGTGCTTCGTCGAATTTCTTGCAGCAGATTGAGCTCCATCCACATTTGTTCATCGCTGCGTTAATCTTTTCTTGATCTTCGTTCTCGGGAGAGATCACCAACACCTGGTTAGCGCTGATCATTTCCGCTTCCTTTCTTTCGGATGCTTTGACGAGAATGTCACGTGCCGTACGGCTAGGCGCCCTCTCGTTCCACTTTGGTCTTTCACCGCCGCCCGGAAGCGGCTCCGTACCAAACGCTAGTCTCCATGCTTCCCTTCGAGGGCGCTCGGTAGGGGACCAGCAAACTATCAAGCGGTTCTCCACAAGACTGTACAAAATTGAACAGCGCTCATCCTTGAGAATCCTTAGAGTACCCGGCTGTGCGGCGAGATTGAGCGACATTGACCTCGAACCAGGGCTGGGCTGGGCGATATCCCTCTTCTCGCCGTTCTTCTCATCTACTTCATGGCAGACGTCCGTCCGCTCAAAACTGAGCGAAATGAATGTATCTTTGAACCCGGCAGGAAAAACCCACCGCATCTCACGATTCGCTGCCGTTTTTTCATCATGATCCTCGATTCCGCCGCGTGCATTTTCTCTTCTTAAAGATTTCGGCTAATGCTTGTGCTAAACTCTGTAGACCCCTTCCACACAGTAGTCAACGCTGGTGTTTTCTTCCATGAGGACCGTTTTCACCACACTATTTTGTATTGTGTTGTGCGTTACTCACGCTTCGGCGCAATCGCCAGTGCCGGCGGCGAGAGGCAAAACGATTGACGTAGGTGTGGGATACTCGTATGTGAGCCTTGGACAGAGTGTTTCTGGCCCCGTGGGCTTAGCCGGTGGGGATGCCAGCCTCACGATCGGTTATTCGCGCCTGGGTCTAAAACTTGACGTAGGCTATGCGCGAGCTGCCACGTTAACCGGCACAGGCCACCACAATGAAATCCTGAGTTACCTTGCAGGTCCAGTAATCCATCCGATGATCCATCGCAATTTTGACACCTACGTTCACGTACTAGCGGGGGCTGCCAGGATAAGTGGCCCAGTACCGCTTGGTGGGGGTGCATACCTGCTCGGGGGGTGGGCGACGGACTGGGCCTGGGCGGTTGGCGGGGGAGTCGAATATCCGGTAACGGATGCGATAGCCATCCGCTCCGGTCTGGACTACATGAGAACTTCGTATTTCGACCCTTCGCTGAGGCTTCGCGGCCAAAGCAATTTTAGGACAACCGCAACGGTGGTGTACTATTTCGCAAGGCGGTCGCGCTCTCGCTCGCCTCGGTGAATCCTACGAGCGGAAATCAGCCCCGAAAATCGTTTTTGCGCTAAATGAGACTGCACGGCCTTCACTTTAACGAGATGATCCATACATGCTTCATAAGAAATCTAAAAGGCCTAAGAAGGCCGAGGAAGTAACCGGCGACGCGATTCGCGCGAGGGTCAAGAAAGAAATGGCGAAGCCGCGCATGGCCAGGTCCGCAAGAATAGCGGAACGCGACATACATACTTCGCGCATTCCAGAAAAGCCAAACACCACACTTAAAGAAGCGTCGACAAAATCATTGGGTCCCGACGTTCGAGGCAACCGGTAAATGCAGAGATTGCCTTTGACGGGGCCAACAAAAGACATCGAAGGCTACGAATTGAAAATGCATTAGCTGACGTGCAGGGCGAGGAAGTGAGGCTCAAAAAGAATGCTCACGTAAGGTTACCGTCTCAGCTGAACCCAAGACGCCAGTCGGCACAAATACGAGTGAAAGTCAGCCCGCCGGGCCTGAGGGAGCCGGCCTTCGAATTAGTCTAGGAGGATCTCGCCACTGCGATAGCCCGTTGGTGGAGTTATGAGGGTTACCTACGGTGCCTGCGGGGAATCAATCCTTCTCCTTAGCGTCCATTGCGGAATACTTACGGTCTATATGCGGGTTTGACCGTCGGTCTCCGGTATTCAGCACGCAAGGCTCACCAGCAGGAACTCCACACGTAGGACAAGGGACTGAGGATACTTCTTCGGGCGTGAGCTCCTTCTTTTTCATTCGTCCGCAATGGCCCAACATCAAGCCGTGAGACCCTTCGATTTAGAATCTTGGCCACAGCACGCGCTACGCAGCGAATCGTAACTTGATGAGCTGCTTCGAGTCGGTACCCTAGCGTACATAAGCCTTATCATGGAAGTTTCACGTTTGCTGTGCCGTCCGCTATGCAATGCGAGGTCCGCGGTGACCAAGTGGTGTGCTGGTTGGATCAAGACTTGGGCACACAGGCTGGTGCTATGCCTTGGACAACAGCCGTGAAAGATAGATTCGCGTGTGCCGCCGATAACGCATTTCCTTACGGCAGAATGGAATACGGAGTATAATGGGGTGTCTCACTAGCATCCACCTGCCAACCGTAAACCTTTAGGCAGTTCCTTGCGAAATCTGACAAATCCTTCGCAAAGGAACCCCTTATGGATCGCAATTCCGCTTCGGGTCTCAAGAAGACCATCGCCAGTGCTGCCACCAGTGGGGTCAACGGGCGGCAGATTCACAACAAAATCCTGCTCGCTCTCCCGGACCAGGAGCGCACTGCGATCTTGTCTAAATTAGAGTTCGTTGCATTGCCAACCTCTACGGTGTTGAACGAAGTAGAAGAGCCCATAAAGTTCGCCTTTTTTTTGAATGAGGGCTTGGCATCCATTCTAAGTATTGCGGCTGATGGAAAGAGCGTGGAAGTTGGGTTGACCGGAAGTGAAGGTTTCGTCGGTATCCCTCTTACAGCCGGATTTCATAGCAGCCCCAACCGCGTCATTATGCAAGTATCAGGAAGTGGTTTCAGACTGGCAGCTAGAGATCTTATCGCCTCTTTGCGTGAATGTCCGAAACTAGCGACGGCTCTGCAGCAGTTTGCTCAAGAACTTGCTTTGCAGTCCTCCCAGGTGGCTGCTTGCAATCGGCTGCATGAGGTTGACGAACGGTTGGCGAGATGGCTTCTTATGTCGCAAGACCGCTTAGGCGGCGACGTCGTACCGCTTACGCAGGAATTTCTCGCTCACATGTTAGGCACACGCAGGGCCAGCGTTACCGTGGCTGCGGGTATCCTGCAAAAGGCCGGACTCATTACCCACACACGGGGATCGGTTAAAATTAGAAGCCGAAGCCGGCTGGAAGACGCGGCATGCGAATGCTACGGAATAATGACCAAGCAAATTAAAAAGTGGCACGACGAAGCGAGCTAGACGGCATTCATATCGTCCGCAGGAAAAGTCCGCAAGCCGCTTGCAAATTCTCGATTCGCCATTTCGCGCGTCGCACAATGTCCGCGTTCGGCATACTTTGCTCTCGTCTGAAGAGGTACGAAAATGGCCGACCAAGAGTGGATCAAGAAGCTGGAAGACGGCAGAAAGGTGAAATTCGTCTACCAAGAACTGCCGGAAGATGGGGCTTTTCTTACCGCGCAGCTTGCAGGGAACAAGGTCGTCTATTCGGTCGTATTGAGCAAGGCGGGGAACCCGCTTAGCCGGGTAGATGTTGAAAATCAATTCAAGGGTGAGCTTGCAAAGAAGTAGTGAAACGCCATTCGCGACATCAGCGGCTAGCCAATCGTTTCCGGATGGGCCGCCCTATATCCCGCAAAAAATTCTTGACTAGAATGATAAAGCTACGGTAGGTGTATATTTGTGGTGTCTCTATGCGGACATTTCCAGCTGCCAAGAAGAGCAAGTCCACTCCAAAGCCGAAGCAGAACCCTGCTTTCGATGCCCAAGCTTTTCTCGACTCGGCCGGTGTGGCGAAAAAAGTTAGGGAGTTCAAAAGAGCCGAGATCGTCTACGCTCAAGGTGAAGCCGCGCAGAGCGTACTTTACTTGCAAACCGGCGGTGTGAAGCTCACCGTCGTTAATGAGGTCGGCAAAGAGGCGGTCGTGGCGATTCTGGGACCGGGCGACTTCTTTGGCGAGGGTTGTCTGGCAGGTCAGCCCGTTCGCATCGGTACAGCTACCGCGATTACGCCTTGCACTGTACTCGTCATTGAGAAACGTGAAATGTTCAAGGTGCTGCACGAGGAGCATGACCTCTCCGACCTCTTCATCAAGTTCATGCTGGCACGGAACATTCGGATCGAGGAGGACTTGGTCGATCAGCTGTTCAATTCGAGCGAGAAGCGGCTGGCCCGAACTCTCTTGTTGCTTGCCCGTTACGGCACGGAAGACCAGCCTCACGGAGTATTTCCGAAGATGTCGCAAGAAACGCTGGCGGAGATGGTTGGCACAACACGCTCACGGGTCAATTTCTTCATGAACAAGTTCAGGAAACTGGGCTTCATCAAGTACAACGGCGGGCTTCAGGTCAACACTTCTCTCTTGAACGTCGTGCTGCACGAGTAAGCGCCCACATTCGCCTTGATCGGAAATCCAGTTTATCGGGACTACGTTTGTCCAGCCATTTCAACTCCAATCGCTAGTGGACGACCCCTTCCGGCATGCCAGCCCTAAATAATTCTACGGCCTGCTCAGCCGCGACCGGACGGCTGAAAAAATAGCCTTGTCCCTCGCTGCACCCATGCCGTTGTAGGAACTTCAGCTGCGCACGGGTTTCCACCCCCTCTGCAATTACGAGCTGCTTAAGGCTCCTGCCGATATTGATCATGGCGCTCACAATCTTGGCGCCTCCCGGGTCGGCTGTAATCTCCTGAACAAATGATTGATGGAGTTTCAGCGCGTCCGATGGGAAACGCCGCAGATAGGTAAAGCTGGAATAACCCGTGCCAAAGTCGTCGATGGCAAGCTGAACGCCCATGGCTTTTAGCTTGACCAGCGTGACCACAGCAGCCTCCGCGTCACGCATCAGAACGCTCTCGGTTAGTTCCAGCTCTAGATTCTGAGGCGCCACTCCCGTTGCAATCAACACTGCCCGGACTCCTGAAAGAAAATCTTTGGCGCCGAATTCGGCCGCGGATACATTCACCGCCATAGGCACAATTCCCACTCCCGCATCGCTCCACGCCCGCGCCTGTTTACATGCTTCCAGGAGCACCCACTGTCCGATAGGCAAAATCAGCCCGCACTCTTCCGCGACGGGCACGAACTGTGCGGGATACACCATTCCGCGCTGCGGGTGTAGCCAACGGAGCAGCGCTTCCGCGCCCGTGATCTGCCCTGTCTGAAGACTGATTTTGGGTTGGTAGTGGAGCAAGAATTCGTTTCGCCCCAGCGCACAGCGCAAATCCGCCTCGAGCGATTGCCGTTCCGCGAGCCGCTGGTGCATTTCGCGGCGGAAGAACTGATAGTTATTCCGGCCGTTTTGCTTGGCTTCGTACATGGCGTTGTCCGCTCTATTTATCAAGCTTTCCGCATCTTGCCCGTCGCTGGGGTACGTACTGACCCCAATACTCACGTTGATATCAAGGTTTTTATTATCGATCGTGTGCGGTACCGTTAACGCTCTGAGGATTTTCCGCGCACTGAAGGCTGCGTCTTCCGCATGCTCGACTTGCGAGAGGAGTATCACGAATTCGTCCCCGCCCAGACGGCTTACGGTGTCCGACCGCCGGATACACGCTGTTAATCGCTCCGCCACCGACTGCAGCAGTTTGTCCCCAACATCGTGGCCCAGGGAGTCGTTGATCTTTTTGAAGTGATCCAAATCGACAAACATCACCGCAAGTTGCTTGCCTTGGCGCTGCGCCAGGGTGATCGCTTGCGTCAGCCGGTCGTTGAACAGCACCCGGTTTGGCAAATCGGTAAGGACATCGTGTTGCGCTGAGTGCGACATTTCGAGCGACTTGGCGCGGGCCTCGCTGACGTCGTGGAAAGCCACTACTGCCCCGGTTATGCTCCCATCCTGGTCACGAATAAGCGTCACTTTACTTTCAATTCCGAATTCGATCCCGTCCCGTCGAACCAGAATGCAGTTTTTGCAGTTGGCCGTTGCCTTGGCGGTCTCAGCCTCCTGCGTTGCGAGCCCCAAGGCATTGTCAATTGCTGTGCGGGAAAGGCCATCGATGAATCGAAGTACATCCGCTACGGGACGCCCCTGCGCTTCCTTCCGCCGCCACCCGGTAAGTTCTTCCGCGATCCGATTTAAGTATGAGACGTTGCCATGCAGATCCGTGCGCAGGACCGCCTCTTCGATCGAATCGAGTGTCACGTTGGCGGCTGCATTTTCCAACAACATCGCTTCTGCCGCGCGGCCATCCATCATCGCGTGCACCTCTGCCTAAACCGGCAGCCGTAGTCGGGATGGTTCATCAGGTAATTTCGAGTCTCGCGCTCTATCGCTTGCGGGACCTTCTCTTCTCTGTCAGTACCGCTCAGGATCAATATCGGCACGCGAGGCTCCACTTCAGAAAAGTTGTCGAGTCCTTCGACGCCATGTCTTCCGGGCAAGGGTAGGCCAAGCACCGCGGCCCTAAGTGTGCCTCTACACAATCGTTCGATCCCGCTGAAATCTTCGGTAACCCACCTCCTGCGGAATCTTTCATTCGTTGCTGAACCCAATTCGTCAAATGCTCTCCTCGCATCGTTAGGCGCAGCTTCGATGCGCAAAACGCACGTGTGCTATCCTTGGTATTCGCCAGTTTCGCAATTCTAAGCTCCGGGCTTGGCATGGGGGATTAATCCGCTCAAAACACGTTTTACTTGCCCTTGTCCCTCTTTGCGGCATCCGCTGCCATGAAGCGCAGCATCTGCTCCTTCAATTGCGCATCCACCTCGTCCGCAATCGTCACTACGTCGGGAAGCAGCGCGCTGAATTCCAAATTCTTCACGTTCTTGTGCAGCGTCGAAAAAATGGTGACTTGCAGTAGACGAGACTCCTCGACCGCCATGGCTACCGTGTAGCCTTGTTTGCGCCGCAATTCCCCGTGTTCGGCCGCCGCCTTCGAAACCGGAGCTTTCGTCCCTGCGTCCAGACGCAACCGCGCAATCACATCGTGTAGAAGACGAGGAAGATGGCCAGTCCGCTCTGGATAGCTCAGCAGGATACACGTTAGATCTGGCTCCTGCTCGACTCGAGCAAGCCAATCCGCAATTACAGTTTGGAGTTCACGCTCGAGAATGTCCGCCACGCTCTCAATCGAGGCAGCATCCCCATTCCCTCTGGGACCCGTTACAAACTCTGCAGCTTTGCTCATTCCACCCTCCTTTGGTGACTACTCTGGTTCATCTATCTTGTCGACGGGTGTAGCTAACAATCTCGGCTGCAATATTTATCCCATCGTGTCTCTGTCAATTCCATTGATCGATGGTCCACTAAGACAGTTCGCAAGACTGTGCAAAAGGAGTCGTCCGTCCGTCTATTAAGATTTTTTGATGTCCCAAGAGTAATGACCTGTATAGGAGAGCGAGAGGAAGCCGGAGTAGTTCTCTTGGATATTCCAGGCCCAGACCGATTCGGTATCAACAATCCAGGAGCGATGGGTGAAGATCAAAAGATCGCTATTCCGCTGTCGAAGGAACTTATGGCGGGCTCATCGGACCCGTGCCGTTCACCGTGCAAATTGGGTTGAGGGACGCGAAAGATGGGGCTCCGGGCGAAAAACCGGAAATGGCGAAGCGATTCGGAAATGACGTTCTGGAAAGTTGGAAATCCAAGAGTCAGCTTCTCTTGGCCGAGAAACGCGCTGCTACGAGAATGGACCTAACTCCTGTGAACTCGGTCCGGCGTTTCCGCCAAACGGTCTTGTTTACATGTTCGGCGGAGCGGCAAAGGCGCAAGAGGCCTAATCGAAAATTGCCCCGCTACCCAGAAGCGTCGCGAGTTCACCAAAGCGGTCGAGATAAATATCTGCGGGGTACGCGCCCCGGTCGTGCACTCCAAATCCGTAGTTCACCGCCGCAGCCAGTGTTCCCGCGTTGCGCGCAGTTTGGACGTCTACTTCGGAATCGCCTACCAGAAGGGCTTCCCGCGGCTCGGCACCCAAATCCCTCAGGATCGTCCTTGCGCCCAGCGGGTCGGGTTTCTTGGTTTCGAAACTGTTTCCCCCGTAGATCGCTCGAAAATATTTCGAAAGCCCGATTTGGTCCAAAATCCGCACGCTGATTCGAACGGGCTTGTTCGTTAATACCGCCATCGGCATACGCGCCAGATGTTCCAGTGTCTCCGCGACGCCAGGATATGCATGCGTGGTGTCCATTTTGTGTTCCTCATAATAGCTTAGGAAAAATTGCAGCGCGTGTTGCCTTTCTTCCTCACTGCACCCAACCCCGAGTGCGCTCGCGACCAGCTGCGGAGCGCCATGTCCGATGTAGCCGGAGATCGTCGCCGCGGCCAGCTGTTTGCGCCCCAACTCGCGCAGCATCGCGTTGACGGAATGAATCAAATCCTCTTTCGAATCGATCAGCGTGCCGTCCAGGTCAAAAATTAGGGCGCGCACCGAACGCAGCTTCGAGTTAGCCATGAATCACCCATCTTAATATGTTTGTCGTTGGTTTCAGCGTTGCTTGGGCAATTCTTAATCCATTATGAATTCTGCATTAGAGAAAAATAAAGAGTTCTATCCTTTTTCAGAATCGCCTTCACTTCACGTAAAATAGAGAGCTTGTCGCCCAGCACAAAACACCTCTGGAGACCGAGACCAAATGGCCCAGGTTCTGCCCTTCCAAGCGTTTCGCTACAATCCTCAGCGAGTTTCTTTCGAACGCGTCTTGACCCAACCTTACGACAAGATTTCTCCCGCTATGCAGGACAACTACTACGCCGCCGATCCGCATAATCTCATCGCCGTTGAAAAAGGGCGCGCTTATCCGGGCGATTCCCCGCAGAACAATGTCTACACGCGCGCAGCCAAAGCACTGGAGAACTGGATCCGCGAAAACGTCGTCGTGCAAGACCCCGTCCCTTCGTTTTATGCCTACTCCCAGGAGTACAGCGTGCCTGGGACCGGCGAGAAGCGAGTCCGTCGCGGCTTCATCGGCGCCGGCAAACTTGAAGACTACTCCGTTGGAGTCGTCTTTCGCCACGAGCACACACTCTCAGGGCCCAAGGCTGATCGCCTAGAGCTTCTCCGCC
>Ga0247669_1000715_pt1 | contig 11970 bp, 14 predicted proteins | sample CNK10_metaG_FD_182734 | JGI IMG/M metagenome (GOLD analysis project Ga0247669, IMG submission 182734) | Soil microbial communities from Purdue University Martell Research Forest, Indiana, United States - CNK10 | ecosystem: Environmental > Terrestrial > Soil > Temperate forest > Bulk soil...
GTTCTCCCCAATACACACTCAGCGTATCACGGTGGGCATGGTGAGCCGTTCTTGCGAAGAGATTCCTGTCCTGCGATCCGTACCAACAGTTAACGTGCTGCGTGCGCGGTTTGCGTCAATCCCGCATCCTCGGCGGCAACGCGGGCGATGACGGACCAATCCTTATCCTGGTTTCCGCGCGCCATGGCTGTGATAAAGCGATCGCGTACTACGCTCGCAATAGGCATGGGAACGCTTGCGGCTTCCGCGGCTTGCAGTACGAGCCGAATATCCTTTAGTCCCAGCGGAAGCAAAAACCCGGCTGGCTCATGCTTGCCTTGAACGATCAAGTCGCCGTAGGTCTTGTAGATGGGCGCGGTGAACAGAGTGGTCGTCAAAAACTCGAGCAGGGCGGCTGCATCCACGCCCGATTTTCGCGCGAACGTCAAGGCTTCCGCCAGCGATTCGAGCACCGTGGCAATCAGAAAATTGCCGGAGAGCTTGACTACGTTCGCCAGGGATGGGCGCTCGCCAGCCACAAACAACTTCGGCCCCATCGCCTCAAAGAGTGGCTTGCACGTCTGGATCAGGGTGTCAGTTCCTGCAACGACGACGGCAAGCCGGCCAGCTTCGGCCGCCTCGGGGCGCCCGAAAACTGGCGCTGCCAAATAGCCTTGCCCCGCCTTTGCATGCGCCGCTGCAAGCCGATCGCTCAAGGCTACGCTGATGGTGCTGAGAGAAACGTGCACCGCACCGCGCGGGAGAGACGCCAATATTCCATCCTCGCTGAACACAATAGCTTCCAGCGCCGTATCATCCGCAACCATCGTAAACAGAACATCGCTCTGGCTCGCATCGGCAACGGTAGCCGCGACGGCCGCGCCATCTGCGCGTAGCGCGTCGGCCCGCTCCCGCGTCCGGTTGTATACCGTGACGCGGTGCCCGGCGCGCAGCAGACTCTTGGCGATTCCAGAGCCCATTCTTCCGAGACCAATCAAGCCAGCTTCCATGTCTGTTGCCTCCACACTTCTACATTCAAATCGGAGTATTCACGCGGCAGTCTTCTCATTGCTGCATTCAAGTCCCTGCCGTTTCGTTCGATTCGTGGGAGTCCTTCGAAGGTGCATTTTTTGTGGTTGGCCAGACCGCGTCGCGAACGCGTCCGCTGCCACGCTTGATGCGGTCCATGAGCCGCCGGGCCCAAACGAATTCTGCCGCCAGCAAGCCCAAACCGAGAAGAATTACCAGCCACCCCGGCCCCGGAGTGACCAGCATCACGACGCCGATCAGCAAAAGCGTGAAGCCGCCCACGATTCGAGAGAGGCGGCGGACTTGTTCGACGGTGCGGAGGAGCATAAGACTCTGCGGATCCGAGCTTTTCGGGTGGAGGGTGGTCTAATCACCGACGAGCTTCCTCTTTATGTTGAACTTTCCAGGAGTTCCGCGCAAGACCACAGTACTGTTTTGCACACTAGATTGACTTAGAGATTATCGCGACGGGAGAAGTGAAAATGTATGCGGAGCGATGAAAGAACTTGCGGAGAGGGTGGGATTCTCATACAGGTATTGAGGCTAAGTCATGGAGATTGAACGGAATCTACTGGAAGCCTCATGAAGCCTGTCGAGTGTCAACTTTCTATTGGTTCCCACTAAGTTTGCCTGGTGCTCTCCAGAGACCGAAACCAAACAGGCACCAAGAAGCGCCCGCGCGCAGCAGGGGAAGCTGCCCGATGCCGCGCGCGGGCCCGCCGTATTCTATCGGCCGCCTCATGCTTGGCCTCCCTCGTTGCTCAGTCCGGCTTTTTGAGCTTGGTGCGTGCGCTAACGTAGAGGTCAAAACCCCCCAAACCACCGGGGCGCGTCGAATGGAAATAGAGGGCCGCACCATCAGAAGAGAGCACCGCGCGTCCGTCAACCGCCGCGCTATTGATGACAGGCCCCAAGTTCACCGGAGTTGACCACGGTTCCGAGGTGCTCGCCCGCGTCGAAACCCACAGGTCGAGCAAACCGAGAGTCCCCGGCCGATTGGAAGTAAGGAACATCTCCAAACCGTCTCGCCGGATGCTTGGGAGTCTGTCCAGGAAGGGGCTGCTGAGTTCCTTCACTAGAACTGCCGGACCAAAGGTCTCGTCGGGGTTGAGCGTGGCAGCATAGATATCATCCCCGCCAATTCCTCCCGGCCGGTCCGAGTGAAAGTATAGGGTGGTCGCGCCAGTTACGTCATCCTCGAAAGGGGCCGCGGCAGCTTCGTTTGCGAAGATATTGACCCCGCTGCCGAGATTCACCGGGGGTTGCCAGGCGAAGTCGTCGCGCTTGTTGTGCCTTCGAGAGACATAAAGATCGAGGCCGCCAAACCCCCCGGGTCGGTCACTGGCGAAATAGAGCTGGTGCCCATCAAGGGAAATGGTCGGGGCGTTTTCGTCGCCGCTGGTGTTGATGCTGGGGCCCAGGTTTTGCGGAGGTCCCCAGGGATCGTCCACGCTGGCACGCTGCGAGACCCAGATGTCATTGCCGCCAAAACCTCCTGGGCGGTCCGAGAAGAAGTAAAGACTCAGTCCATCCTTGGAGACGGAGGGAGCTAGTTCGGCGCAGCCCGTATTCACAAGCGGGCCGAGGTTGACCGGCGCTGCCCAGTCTGAGAATTGATCATTAGTGTCCGCCACCAGTACTTGCGTGCACGCTATGAAGAGCACGCAAGTCAACCGTGCGGCTGCCAACTTTTTCGATAATCGCTTTTCCATGTGTCCTCCTTACGTTCACTCCCGCCTGAGAAGCAGGGGGCGTTTTGCCCTTGGCGAGACTCTCCTGCTAACCCAAGGTGGAATCAATCCCGGGCGTCTCCTTTGTTGCTCCGATTTCTCTCTCCGGCTGACGCATGGAAGACGCGTCACTTGGAATGGCAGGGCGGCAGCGTGGTATACTTCGGCCACAGCAGCCTTTCCATGCAAGAGCCGTCAGCACCCGCCCGCGCCGTACGTTTTGGTGCGTTCGCTATGGACTTGCGCGCCGGTGAGCTACTCAAGGACGGCCGGAGAATCCGCCTGCCGGAACAACCCTTCCACGTTCTGGCGCTGCTGCTCGAATGTCCCGGCGAAATTGTTACCCGCGAAGAATTGCGCCAGTGCCTTTGGCCTGCAGAGACCTTCGTGGATTTCGACCACGGGCTGAACAATGCCATCAACCGGCTGCGGGACACCTTGGGCGATTCGGCGGAAAGCCCTCGGTACATCGAGACCCTGCCCCGCCGCGGCTACCGCTTCATCTACCCGACTGAAAAACCTGAGGTTGCCACCGCTGTCGCGCCTCCCGCACCGAGTCCCCAGACACCCGCCCGGAGGAAGATCGCTCGTGGGGCCTTTCCCCTGACACTGGTCGCCATCGTGGCGCTGCTCTTGGGTTTCAAAGTCGCCGGCCTCCGCGACTGGCTGCTCGGCCGCGCTGTCGGCAGCGAAATCCGGTCCCTTGCTGTCCTGCCATTCGAAAACCTGTCCGGCCACTCTGAACAGGACTACTTGGCCGACGGCATGACCGACGCGCTGATTACGGAACTTGGGAAAATCAGCGCCCTGCGTGTAATTTCGCGGCAGTCAGTGATGCAGTACAAGGACACAAAGAAGCCCTTGGCGCAGATTGCGCAGGAGTTGAGGGTGGACGCGGTGGTGGAAGGGGCGGTGGTGCCTGAGGGCAACCGGGTGCACGTCACTGCGCAGTTGATCCGCGCCAGACCGGAGCGCCAACTTTGGGTCGAGCGCTATGAGCGCGACCTCACCAGCATCCTAATCCTGCAGGGCGAGGTGGCGCGCGCAATTGCTGGTGAAATCCGGGCAAAGCTGACACCCCAGGAGCAAGCCCTACTTGCCAAGGCTCACCCCATCAACCTGGAGGCCTATGAGGCTTATGTCAAGGGTCTCTACTTCACTGAGAAAGTGACTCTGGAGGGGTTTACAAAAGGCATTGAGTATTTCCGCCAAGCGATTGACCTCGATCCAACCTATGCTCCCGCCTATGCCGCACTGGCTGATGGGTACAACCGTGCGGCGATCCGCGGCTATCAACCGGCCAAGGAGGCCTATCCGGTCGCCAAGGCAGCCGTCTCCAGGGCGCTGCAACTCGATGATGCATTAGCTGAGGCGCATGTCCTTCAGGGCGTTATCAAATTCCGCTTCGACTGGGATTGGGCCGGTGCGGAGGGGGACCTGAACCGGGCGCTCCAACTCAACTCAAACAGTTCAAGGGCCCATCTCGGCTACGGCACCTACCTGCTTGCAATGGGTCGAGTTGAAGACGCGGTCGGTGAGGCCCAGCGAGCCCTGGAACTTGACCCCCTTGCGGCACAGCGGCACATAGACCTGGCATGGAAACTCTCCTATGCCGGGCGATATGATGAGGCCATTGCTCGGTTGGGAAAAATGCTGGAACTGGCACCTGATTCAGCAGTTGCCTACGGAACGCTTGCCACGAATTATGCAGCCAAAGGCATGTATGCTGAAGCGCTCGCCATGTGCGAAAAGGCACTACAATTGCCGCCTGACGACCAGGTAATGCGTCGCTGTGGAAGCATTTACGCACTGGCGGGCAGACGGCACGAGGCCCTCAAGCTTCTGCAAAGAATGTTGGCTCAAGGCTATGTCTCTCCGTATCAGCTGGCACTCCTCTACGATGCCTTGGGTGACAGGAGGCAAGCATTAAAGTCGCTGGTTCAGGCATACGAGGCGCGTGCTCCCGAGATGTGCTTTCTCAAAAGCGACACTTTCTCAGCCGAGCTGCGTTCCGATCCGCGCTTCCAAAACCTGCTGCGCCGGATGAACTTCCCCCACTAAGAAACTAAATGAAAAATCCATATGCGAAATCGAGAAACATCTGCTGGGAGGTAAGCGGCCTTAGACAAGGATGCCAGAGCGGGAAGAACTGGCGGAGAGGGTGGGATTCGATCCCTCTCCACTGATTGAAAACGCGTAAGTTATTGATTCTGCGTTATCCCCGAAGTCCGGGAAGTCCTAGATATCCTGTAGTTTGATACACGCTTGATACGCGCGCGGTCTCGAATCACTCCCCGGGCTCGCGCAAATCTGGTGCATGATGCGAACGCCACGAATCGGAACGCTCTCGGAGTATCGAGAACTTGCAGAGCACACGCTATGCAACGAAGGTTCACACGCATCGTTCGATCGATTGAGGGCGACGGCCGCGGAGCTAATCGCTTGCCACGATCGTGTGAAAACGGCCAACGAATCCCACGATCTCTTGTCGGAAATTCTGCAGATAGCACGCCAGAAATACGGCAAAAAATGGCATTTCAAGCTGGACGAATTCCTGCAAGAGGAAGCGGGGAATGTCAAGGCGTTGGGCGAGCGAATCAAAAGAATGGAGTCCTCGGCGGAGGCGGGAAAAACGAACTCGGAAAATGCGGATGGTATGGTCGGGCCCTGGCTAACATTTTTCCGAAACGAAAAAATGAAACACAAGAACTGGGGTCCTTACCGACTCGCGAAATACGCCCTAGAGCATCGCCCTTGGGATGCCGATCCGGATTTGGTGGAACGTAGCAAAACCCAGCTTCGAAGGTACGCGACCCGGGTCTGCAAAGAATTGTCCTCCGTAACTCGTTGACAGGATTCCACAACCGCTAAGAAAAGACCTCCGCAACTTCTCTAGGGAATTTTGCTGTCCGTCCCTCAGGCTTGGCACACCTCACGCGTGTTTTACTTGCATGGTGTTCGCGGCATCTGATGCCGAGTTTCGTTGGACGCATTCATGAGGATCGCGAAAACGCAGAGTTAATGGGAACAAGCGAGGAAAACATTGGAGGCAGTCTATGGGGATATGGCGGGAAAAAAGAATCGCGGAAGAAAAACAGCTAAAAACACTTAACGGCGACCTCGCAGCGATCGATAGGAGGATCGCGGACGAACGCCGTCTAGCTGGCGAAAATGAACGGGCGGCCGCGGAGTTGGCCTTCGACGCGACCAACGATCGGAAAAAACTCATTGAACAAACTGGATTTTACGTGAAGCAAAGTGAGCATCTCAGGCAGGCGCAAAACCTAGAACACTTGGCCGCGCCAATCCGCTCCGCGATCGCGGCAGCGGAAGAAGCCCTCTCGAAATACGTGCTCGCGGAGGCGCACGAGACCGTTATCGAAACGATTGCCGCGTTGGAACCTATGGCGAAGCAGTTATCAAGAATGATCGAACCAGTCGCGATCGCGTTTAGTGAGTTCAAAAAGAAAATCGATGCTGCGGCGCGGGAGTCTTTGCCTCTGATCGCGCGCGGCAACGAGGAGCGCGTCCGTTCGTTGACTTCGCGAATGCGGACTGTGATGTTTCGGGCAATGCGCGCGCAAATGGCCGCGGATTTTCACACGCATAACGTGGATTTTTTTACTGGCGAGCCGTTTGAAGCATCGACGTTTGACGGCGTCGTAGCTCCTACGCTTCGCATGATGGCCGAAGCGTTGGCCGTCGATATACACGCGAACGGCGTGCCAACTCCAGGTCGCAGGCAGTTTCGTTGCGTCACGAATATTTCGGGTTTGTTCGGCCTGAATCTGCGGGTCGGCGAGATCGTCAGTTTGCCTGTCGAACATGACACCGTGAAAAAACAAATGTCGATGGGCTCGCTGGAAGTGATTGGGGAGCCGTCGATGAACTCGGAGGAGAGCGAATGAGGATTTCTAATATCACTTCCCACATGAAAGAACGGGTTTCGGTAGTTGAGCAACGCGGCGGCCAGTTGGAGCACGATCTAAAGGAGCTCCTAACCAACCTCGACGGCATCGCAAGGCTGTCCGCCGAGATCAGCGCCCGCGCCGTGGAGTACAAGCCGGAACCTGAACGTCACGGCTACTACGTCGTAGACCCAAACATCGATCGCACCAACCCGAATGATGCGCTCGATATTGGAAAGCAGCGACTACGCAGGACGGCCGAATATTTGACGCGCGTTTCGGATTTGGTGGGAGACGCGCGCCGAAAGATCGAAGCGATCGTGGGCTGACGTTTTTTGAAGAGTTTCACCGTGTCGCGTCGCTTTGCGCGCGGTGAGGTGCGCGCCCGGTGTGGTGCGTGAGTCCGCACACACAGCAACCGCCGTGTGCTGCTCGTCGCGGGCGGGCGGGGTTTATCGTCCCCTCGAACGCCCGCGATTCCCCGTAGTGTCTGGCAGGCCATGAAGCGTCACGCAAAAGAGGAGGAACAAAAATGGGGAAAAATGCAGATGATGAACAAACATTTCGATTCACCAAGGCCGAACTGAAGGCGACTTTCGAGGAGCTTGCGCAGCCGATTGAACGAAAAGCGTATGCTGCGGGAAGGCTGGCGGGACTCGCCGAAGCGAACGAACTGGTACGGCTTGAGGCGATGTTGAAAACGGCACGTCAAGCCGGACTTGTTCCGGCGACGGGAGTTGCCGTCGGGAGAACGCCCGAAGAACTCGCAAAACGTGCGCACCAAATCCAGCTTGAGGCGCTTCGCGACGGCAAAGAGCTCAGCAACATAGAGAGCGTACAACTCGCATACCGTGAGGCAGGGCTGAATTGTACCTAAGGGGATCATGCCCCTGGGCTGGATTGTTTTTCAGGAGAACAAGGTGAAAAAAACCGCCGGAATGGTCGAACACTCCGGCGGCGAGAACGAAGGAAACGCGAAGTGAAGAATAACCGCTCGACTTCGGGATTTCAACAAAAAGGCGACGCACCGGCAAAACCTCCTAACCTTCGCCAGTACCACGGCAGGGAATCTCATTGGTTCCGCGTCTGGAATGGAATTCTTGAGCATCGTGAAAGGATGGGGACCGCCATTTATGTATTTCTGTGGATGATCGACAAAACCACCATCGAAAGAAACGGTGAGGGAAGCGTCCTCGGTGGCGCGCCTGTCAAGATTGAACAGATAGCGCGCGACCTGGGAACGACCTATCGCACCGTCCAAAGGGATATCGACAACTTGGAGGATCAGAATTACATCGAGAGGTTGCGTACTCCATACGGTTTTAGGTTCACCGTGCTCAACTCTTGCAAGTTCCTAGGTCGAGACAAAAAAGTTGACGGAGAGACTAGACAGAAGTGTCCAGTCTCTCAGGATGGAGATCGGACAAATGTGTCCGGAGAGACTGGACAGTTCTGTCCGGAGAGACCGGACACATGTGTCCGAAACAAAGAAGATATAACAAACAAGAGAACACAAAATACGGCGGATGCCGTTGCCGTTGGTTCTGTTTTAGGCGTTGAGCCTGATATGGCGATAGGGGCGGTGGCGGTTCCTGATCGTCGTCATCCGCCGTCCGAAGAAACTGCTAAATCCGATGATGATGACGAGAACCACCGCCGCCGCCCACCCACCTCCCAGGAGCTCAAGGCGGTTGCCGTTTCCAGCTTCATGAAAAAACACCCGGGCGTCGATCTGAAATCTGCGGAACAGTTGGCCGTTCTCATCGAAGAACGCGCACTCGCCAAGGGAACGAAGATTATGACCCCGGAGTATTTCGTAACAGGTCTGGAAAACGAAGCCGCAATTAAGGAGGTAGCTAAACGCATGCATGGCGAACAAGCGCCATCATCGCCGGATTCGGCAAACGACAATCTTGATCTCGGAAGAGGAATTTCCGTTTGGGCAGACAAACTCATAGAGAGTGGAGCGGTGTCTGCTGAAAAGGCGCGTGAGAAAGTGTGGGAGTTCGTAAACGAAGATGGGACCTTCGGTTCCTGGAAAAAGTGTCATGACTTTTTCGCGTTGATTCGCCTGAATGTTTTCCCGGACACACCAGAGCCGCGAGAGAACGGCGAGAAAAGTTATTTCCCCGAGACCGTCAGCGAAATGCTTGACTTGGCAAGCTATCCCGCTCCCTTCAACCCGATCGCCTTGAACATGATTTTCAAAACAATTCTCAACTACCTTCATGGTCTCGGCGAATTCAAATCGACTGAACGGCGACTGGCGTGGGAGCGCCTAATTGCATCCCAGCACCAACGAAAGAAATCCGATGAACAACGCGCCGGTTATCGAAGAAAGGAAAATCGGCGGCGGAGAAAACTCCGTGCGCAGCGAAAAGCCGCGAAACGATTCGAATGAGTGACTGCGCGAGCGGTGTTTTCACTTGTCCGGTAATGCGACAAATCAGGACTTGGGTCGTCAAAGCTGCTAGGCTAACGACGTGAGCGCTGGGCCACATCCACTAACTGCTGCGGCTGGCCAACTCCCCCATCAGCCACCCCGTGAACTTCCGCTTTGGAACGAATTGGGCTACTTCGTTCTGATGGTCTTTCTTTTGGTATACCTGCAAAACATTTTGCGCGTAAAGAAAGATGGCACCCGCGAGCCAAAATCGCGGTATCGGTGGCTGTTTGCAATTGTTCTACTTGTCCCATTTTTTTTGCTGTTTAACGAAGCCAGGGTTACCAGACTGTACGGCTGGTTGGTGACCAATTTAGGCTTGCATCGCACACAATTTCTCGCCGGGACAGTTACAGTCGGATTGGGTGTTCTTGCGTATCTTTTCAAACTCCGCAATAAAATGTATTTCGGCTTGTGCGAAGTAACGTTTGGCTTTGTGGCTGCGTGGAGTGTTTCACGCGGACTTGATGTTCCGAACATCACTCTTGCACAATTCGTTGGCTTGGCTGGCTCTGCATACATCGTTGCTCGAGGGCTAGGAAATTGCCACGAAGCTAGAAGTTCTTCTGACGGTTCCTCTCGGTAAGGCACGCGACCCTTTCTAAATCTCTGACCAAAGCATTTGTCCGGTTATGCGACTAATCAGGCGAGTCGAACTCAAAACTAACATCCCTCGAACTTGGGGTCGGCAAAATGAAATAAATCTCGCACCGTATTTCCAAACGGCGTATTCCCAGGACACCACCGAACCACGATGTGGTACTTACCCTCTTGCACGCCTTCCAGAATAAAGTCAGCTCCATCGAAGCCGAGTTGCGGCGCGTTGGTTGGCAATTGCCAGAACTGGATACGAGTTAACGCGTCCGTAAAACCTCGAACTTCTTGTGAGCTAATCGTTTGTGTATTGTCCACGCTTAGATTTTGGCGGTGAGCATCCGTGGCTCGGAATCTGATTTGACCCGTCTGGTCGGGCATCACCGTTAGAGTGACCGACCGTGGAAACGTGAACGCGGGGAAGACTGTCACTCGATACATTGGCTCGTTCGCTGATGATGGCGGCCAAAGGGGCTTCTCTTCTAAGGCATACAAATCTCGTGAAAACCACCAAGCGAGACTGGGAGTTGGGCCTCCAGACTCTGCCGTGGGGAAATAGTTTACGAGGAAGGCCGCGTTTTCACGTTCGAGCGTCAGCAAGCACATGCGCGCAACTTGATAGTTGGGAGACGAATCCGGCACTTTCAACAGGTTAGTACGGATTGCGTCAAACCGCTGCCGCGAGAGTCCGTTCACCGCTCCCGCGATACCCAAGGCGACCTCCTGCCGGTCGCGCTCAGACAATTGGGACGCGGCGTTGAGAAACCCGTCTGGGTCTGCGACCAATGCCTCTCCGTAAAAGTCAGTCAGATATGTGATTCTCAGCAGAGTTGGCAGTACCGTCTTGTCGCCCTGCCGGTAGATGTCCATCAGAGCCTTGATGTTCTTGTTCTGGTGTCTGCAGCTCCAACTCGAAGGGCCTCCACCATGTCGCAGACAGGTTTCGATTTCTCTTAGAATTTTGTCTCGGCGCGTATCCGTAGAGGAGTCAGCGTAGGAGGACGCCGAACTCAATAAGCTGAATAAAATCAGACAAGAGGTTGCTCTCATTTTCAGCAGCTCTATCTCACGTGGTGAGATTACTGCCTAGTTCTATCACCGCGTACATTGGATGGGTAGAGCTAAGTGCCTGATTAACGCCGTTACCGGACAAGTGGTTTCAGACGCACAACAGTCCCCCTGGTCGGCATTTGAAACATTCGAGGGACGTACACGCTCATCGGATAGCCTTGCGGGTGATGCTGGAGCGCGGCGAATCTCTCCAGGCCCGCTGACTCAATGCAACCAGCAGGAATTTGACGGTCCTTCATCCCGTAACTTTTTGACTCGCGCAAGAACCTCTTCACCAGTCAGGATATTCTTCTCCGCAAGAAGTTCGAAGATCGCCTCAATCAGGAACGAGTTGTAGTAGGTCGCCTTCAGGAACGCTTGCACTGAATCATTCTCATTGTTTTGTTTCATCGAAGCCCCGCTGGAGTGGACTTGACAAAAGATATCCATCTCGGGTATATAGCGGCAAGTAAATACTTCTGGATTCCATCTGTCAAGGAGAAACATGACTTCCCAGAATCATGCTATCCACACTGTTCGACCCAGCCAATCATCACTGCTGATGGCGATAACGTTTTGCCTGCTTGTAACAGCTTTGCTCGCGGCACTGATGTTCTGAGATGTTGATAGACGTCGGCCTAGCTAACGCCGAACCTGTGCCCTGTCCTCGGCCAGCCGAAGAGCGCGCCTGCCGGTCGTGGCAGCATGATCTGGGCGCGTCCTGCGGACGGATGTCGAACGCAATCAACGGTTTAGGCCGTCTTGTGGGGTGGCAGGTTCTTCCAGGGTTCGGACCGAACGAGGGTGACGGCGCGTGCCCTGCATGACCAGCGCACGGTTTTTCCCGTAAGACTTCGTTTCGCTGCTAGGAGTTTTCCAAGAGAGCGAATCCTTGAAGGAAATGTCAAAGAACCATTTACCACGTACGCGGATGTTTCTCGTTCACCCATAGCCAAGCCTCGCCTACCGGTGGTCGCGAGGTCTAGACTTTTGTCGCGCTCGAGAAAAACACTCGTGTTTTGCCCCACCTCGTTTTTCGGAAATCGGCGAAGGAGTGAGGGCTCTTTACGCGCGGGAGTTTTTGTCCGGTTGCGTCGAAGGTCCCCAACTTCGAGACCCTGTGTGACCCCTAGTTTTTGTATCCCTTAATCCGCTTAAACCACTCTTCTACCAGCTTGAGCTCGTTTTCAAGGGCTCCGATCTGCGGGGCGACGTAATTGACCAATCCACTTTTGTC
>Ga0247669_1000717_pt1 | contig 11945 bp, 14 predicted proteins | sample CNK10_metaG_FD_182734 | JGI IMG/M metagenome (GOLD analysis project Ga0247669, IMG submission 182734) | Soil microbial communities from Purdue University Martell Research Forest, Indiana, United States - CNK10 | ecosystem: Environmental > Terrestrial > Soil > Temperate forest > Bulk soil...
GAGGTGGTGCTCCGTTGGGTGTGCGAAGCGCTGGGTCTGCCTGCGAATTGCGATGGCGGGCTTGTGACTTGCGCGACGACGGCGAACTTCACGGCCATCGTGGCGGCGCGCCATGCCCTTCTCGCCCGCGCAGGATGGAACGTCGAGGATGAGGGAATGTTTGGGGCGCCGCCAATCGATGTAGTGGTCGGTGATGAAGTACATGCCTCGCTTCTCAAAGCGCTGACGCTCGCTGGTTTTGGCAAAAAGCGTCTGAAGCGCGTGGAAGTTGACGGGCAAGGCCGAATGCGCGCTGACAAGTTGCCACGGCTCAGCCGGCGGACCATCCTCTGCCTGCAGGCCGGCAATGTGAACACCGGAGCGTTTGATCCAGCGGCGGAAATTTGCACGCGTGCCCATGAACAAGGAGCCTGGGTCCATGTGGACGGAGCGTTTGGTTTGTGGGCCGCCGTCTCGCCCAAGTACCGCCATCTGACCGAAGGATTCGGGCAAGCCGATTCGTGGGCCACCGACGCGCACAAGTGGCCGAATGTCAATTACGACAGCGGTATCGTGCTGGTGAAGGACGGAATGGCTCTGCGCACTTCCATGACAATGACCGCCGCTTATCTTGAGGCGGGCGCACTTCGCGAGCCGATGTACCACGGACCCGAAGCCTCTAGAAGGGCGCGCGGAGTGGAATTGTGGGCGGCACTAAAGTCCATGGGCCGGAAAGGGCTGTGCTCCCTGATTGAACGAACCTGTGAGTACGCGCAGCGATTCGCGGAGGGATTTCGCGAGGCGGGCTTCGAAGTGCTCAACGACGTTGTCATCAATCAGGTGCTGGTGTCTTTCGGTAGCGCGGAAGTCACGCAGAAAGTAATCCGCGCCGTTCAAGAGGACGGTACATGCTGGTGCGGCGGAACGGTATGGCAGGGAACGGCCGCAATGCGAGTCAGCGTTTCGTCCTGGGCGACTAGTGAAGCCGATGTCGAGCTTAGCCTGGCAACGATCTTGCGCATCGCTCGCGCTTGCCAAAGCTAATAAGCTGTTCCCGCTAACTCTGTTTCAAGTGCACATATCAGCGGCTATGCGCTGCGGGAGTGGCGTCCAAGTCGGCGAACGTCGGCGCGGGACAAAGATAAGTGCGCGACAAACGGTCATGCCACGTAAGGGCATCTTCATCCCACATGGCCCACAGAAATCCCATGAAGAATGTGCCAACGGAAAGCATGTATCCCGCGCTGCGCCACAGCATCTGCCGCGGACTAGGAGGTTCACCTGAGAAACTGACGACTTGCAAGCCGCGCAGCATCATTCCTGGGGTCGTCCCGCCAAATACGGTGAACAGAGCGAAATACTGCAAGTAGACGATAACGAATGTCGCGATACAGACAGCTGCGCTTAACTTGTTCAAGGTAAATTGTCCGCCCAGCGAACCAAAGAGCGCGAGGAAGCCTCCATACGCAAAAAGCAGGCAGCCGGCGTCGATTAATCCGGCAATTCGCCGCTCATCAATAGAAGCCACTGGGTACAAACCCGCGTGCTCCGAACGCTCTTGTTGCGGGGGAGTCTGCACGGAAGTTTGATCGACGACGGGAGGCAGCGATACGTCGATTTCCATCCGGGCTTCTTCACGCGTCGCAGCGTTTCGGCCGATGGCGATGGTGAAAGCGAAATCCTCATCTGGCGCGAGCTGAGCTTCCGCGACGGCAACACACGTGGGAAGCGGCGGATCTGACTCCGGCTCCTCGAACGGAAGGTGTGATTGAGAAAGATTAGGCGCAACCTTACGCCGTCGGGCTCGATAGGCATGGAGGCGTTGCGAGAGCTCGCCGCGCCAGGCGGAATCCGAGCCCGGCCCGGCTGCGGCCTGCCCATTGCTCCGGTCGATCCTCAGGCCATGGCTGTCTTGCACAATTGGCGGGGAACACGCCTCTTGAGAAGGGAAATCAACCTCAATAACTGAATCACAGAATTTGCAGACGCGTATGCTCGAAGGCAATACGGCGCCGCACTGCAGACATGTTTTTGTCACCGGTCGTTTTTGCGCTGCGGACGCGTCCACTCCGGTGAGGAGGGAACGAATGGAGCGTACCACGAAACGGTAAAAGTCAAGCCGAGAATGGAACGCGGATGTAGCGAATCAGGCAGGGGATGGGGCTAGCCGTTACCGCCGGCGATAGCCGGCCGTTAGGATTCCAACTGCTGGGCGAACATGTCTCTACTGAAGGCAATACGCCGTTCGAGTGTTACCGCCGCAAAGTAGGTGCATTGCCCGCGCTCCCTTTCCGTCCAGGCGCGCAGGGTAGGAATGAGGCGGGCTATCGTTGAGCGGACAAATCCCAGGAGGCCGAAGTAGGCTCCGATCGCTTGAACTCCACTGCGGTCTTCCGGGCGGTCCGGACAGAGCTGCAAGAGCTGAACGACCCGGGCAAAATCTTCGCCGCTCGCGGAGCTCTTAATGCCTGTCACGTCCTGCACCTCTGCGGAAAGCGCGTGCTTGATCGAAGCTGCTATCAGTGAGCGGCAATAAGAGACAAAAAACTGCAGCAAGAAAACCACGGAACAGACGAGAATTATCGCGGCCATCATCGGGGGATCACCGCAAGACGCGCAGGGACCAATCTTGCGTCTTCGGGCAAACGCCAGAAGGCATAAGCCCAGGCCAAAGGCAGGAATAAGCCAAAAACCTGCACCAGCGGGACAAATACCGAGCTGAGCGGCGGATATAGATTCCGGATGGCGTAGTTGGCGGCAAAGAGGCTGAAGTAAACACCAAGAGAGAGAACAAGTTGGATCAGTCGTGTGCGAGTCTCGCGAAGCTTTAGTATGGCCGCCCACAAAACATAAGTGAGAACCAATCCTACGAAATAGAGGTTTTGGGAGAGTTCGACGACGAAATGCGTGACGAGTTTCGCAGTGGATTGCTCAACTACCGCGTAGGTAAAAAGCGCGGTCCCTGTCAGAAGCAGCAGGGTTCCCATTTTCACATACCGTTCAGCATTCATTTCGCTGAACACATGCGCGTACAGAGTACTCAGCGCGAAATACAAAAAGATCGTCAAAATTGCGTCTGAATAATAGTAAAAGTATTGGTACTGCCTGGAGCTAAACCCGTACTCGGCCAGGATTTTGAAGCGCCCCAGCTCACTTACAACAGCCGTCGTCATGTACAAATTGAGGAGTAGATATCGGCGGAACGCGTGTTTCTTGAGAGCGCACACAACCACCGCGGCCTCGCAAAGGAGACCTACGAACCAAACAAAGTATGCAAACGGACCAGGCACGTTCCCGCCAATCTACGCCCCTGATCCCGCTCCGCAGAAAGGCTTCGTACAACGTCTGCGGCTGTTACGCGGCTATCAATAGGGCGTCGGTGGTGCCGGTGCTGCGCCGTTTCGGTACGGTGTCGGTGGTGCCGGCGCTGCGCCGTTTCGATACGGTGTCGGCGGTGCTGGAGCTGCGCCGTTCGCCATAATTACGGAACCGTCGCCGTGCGCCGTAACCATGGTTTTCAAGCCCATAGCCCCTACTAGGATGAGTAAAGTAAGGGTTACAACCGCGAGTTTCCTGGACATTTTGCCTCCGGGGATTGAATACACCCAGAGACACTCTATCCCTTATTACAGGGATGTCAAGTAGCTCGCGTTACGGACTTGTTCCGTATAGGTACACAACTTCCCGTCCCGTCTCTTCGCCAGGCTTTCGCCCGCCGCGACGGGGCCGTAAATTCACTACGCGAGGAGAATAGGGTTTAGGACTTCTAGGGTCAACAGTACAGTAGTACTAAGACCCTTGGGACTTAGGGACAGGTAGTCGCCCACCCAAGTCGACCACGAAAAGTCGACTGAGCTGCCAGCGCAGCGTGGGTCAAAGTTCGTGAGGCATCGCCATTCGTGCCTGTGGGAGTGCTTGACACCTTTGCGACAGACTCCGTAGCATTAAGAATTGTCTTTGTGCCGGCGTAGCTCAGTGGAAGAGCGAGGGTCTCATAATCCCTAGGCCGTGGGTTCGATTCCCCCCGCCGGCACCAATCCATCCAGGGTCCGGGCCGGACCGGATATCTTTGGTCGGGGCGCCCGGATTTGAACCGAGAACTTCCTGCGCCCAAGGCGGGAGCTCTGGCTATCTCCAAACCGTGTGAAAGCAAGGAACGCGTGGTGTCATGTAGGTGTCATGCGAATTGTGATGAATGCCGGCAAGTTGTAATGAAAACTAAAAAGAGAAGGCGAATCTGATTTAGCCCCATTTGATCAGAACTTTATGATTCCCCTCGATTTGTCTCGGCTCCGGCAAATTGTGATTAAGTTGGTTTCAAGGCTGTTAACCTAAGGGTTGCTAGTTTGAATCTAGCCCGCGGAGCCAGTCTTCCTCCTTAATTTCATGTCCTTCTGCTGCAGTTGATAACGACTCACTTTGGGGGCAACGGGGTGCAACTTCGAGCTTCTCGCTTGGATGCACAAAGCCGATTTCCACTTGTTCCGCGAGTTTCTTCCGAAACGTCGCATCCTCATTGAGCTTTCGGTAGGCGTCTGTGATGCTCCGGTTTCATCTCGTTCTGAATTTTGAGCCGGCGCGCACACTACAATGCAGAGTGAAGGAGGGCTTCGTCGAAGTGGTCGAGTTCCTGGAAACCTCGCAGCCGAATATTAACTGCGCTGGAAACCCATCAGAATCGAGGGCATGTAGCTTTCAGTCGTCGAAGGCCAGATTGCTGGCTACGGTGCGTCCGGCCGCTGCAATTCCGCAAGCGAACTGTTCACAGCCCGCATGCACCACAGGAAAATCGTTGGAGCAATGAAGAACGCTTTCGCTCTGCACTCCGAACCCTCGGGCTCCGACAGCCGCGCCACATCCGTCGGCTCCCGAGCCATTTTTGACTTCGCGCGACCTGCTTGCTTTCAGGATTTTCCGTAACCCGCGCTTCCCGACGAATTAAAAACCGCAATCCGCTCGGAATCCGGGGAATGCTAGACGGTGAGTTCACGCGCTGACAGTTGTAAATTTAACATTTATTTTATAGTCTCAACGAGGTGCACAAAGTTGATGCCGGCAATTTTGCTTGCTCCGCGGGCGGCCGCCGGCAAGATTTATGAAATCCGGTGACCTTTAGGCTTTCTTTTTGGCCCGTTTGTTGGGGTGGCCCTTGCTTGGTGAAATTGGGACTATGAAGGCAACGAATCCTCGCTCAACTACGCAGACACTCAGCCCGAAAAAATCGGACCCCATCCGGCGGCAATCTCTTTCTGCAGCCGTCGTCGAGCGCCTCCGGGAGAAAATTCTTAGCGGCGAACTGCGCGAGGGCGAGCAGCTTCGCCAGGACGCCATTGCCGCTGAATTTCAAATTAGTCGCATTCCTGTTCGTGAAGCTCTTAGCCATTTGGCTGCCGAAGGCCTCATCACCATCGTTGCCAATCGTGGCGCTGTTGTTTCTGCACTGTCACCCGACGAGATCATGCAGATGTTCGAAACACGCGCTGTTCTCGAATGCTATATGTTGCGTCAGGCCATCCCCAACATAAAGCAAGAGGACTTTCAGCGTGCGGAGGATATCTTGGTTCAGTACGAACAGTCCCTTGAGAAAAATTCCGAAGTGAAGTCCTGGGGCCAGTGGAACTGGAGTTTTCATTCCACCCTCTACGCTCCCGCCAATCGTCCTTTCATGCTCTCTTTTTTGAAGACTCTGAACATCAACTGTGACCGCTACACGCGTCTTCACCTCGTCTTCACGCGTGATCTCCACCGGGCCGGCGAGGCCCACCGCGAGCTTCTTGCGGCATGCAAGAGGAAAGATCCCGAAATAGCTGCTGCCGCATTGTGGAAACATATTACCGAGGCAGGTGAGTACCTGAAAGAATTCATCAAGCGCCATCGAGAGCAGCACTCCTGAACCGCCGGACGTCTTTCGAGTGCATTCGTGTCAGAACGCGCTGTATGAGGGAGTGGAGATCATCCAATGAGCGTAAAAGCGACACTCGGTCTCATCATCGGCAATCGAGGATTCTTTCCAGATCACCTGGCGAAGAGCGGCCGAGAAGAAATGATTCAGATTTTGGGAACGGCGGGAATTGAGGCCGTTGTACTTGGGCCCGAGCAAAGCAAGCATGGCGCGGTCGAAACGCATGAGGAAGCCAAGCGATGCGCGGCACTGTTTCGTTCGGCCAGCGATCGAATCGACGGTGTCATTGTGTCGCTTCCAAATTTTGGAGACGAGCGGGCGATCGCGGACACATTGCGTTTGGCTGGCTTGAATGTTCCGGTATTGGTGCAAGCAACGCCGGACACCACCTCAAAAATGACGATTGCGCACCGGCGTGACAGTTTTTGCGGGAAAATGTCCGCCTGCAACAACCTCTCGCAGTACCGAATTCCTTACTCCTTGACGAGCCTGCATACACTAGACCCGAAGTCCGATGCGTTTCGCCGTGATCTCGAGTGGTTCCTGGCTGTTTGCCGGGTCGTGAGAGGATTGAAGCGTTTGCGAATTGGAGCCATCGGCGCCCGGCCAGCAGCTTTCAACACTGTTCGCTATAGCGAAAAAATTCTGGAGGCCAACGGAATCTCGGTTGAAACCATTGATTTGTCAGAGGTTCTCGGCCGCATTCAGCGAATGAAGGACGACAATCCCAGCGCGCAAAAAAAGCTGGACGCCATACGGCGCTACGTTTCCACCGGAAGCGTTCCAAATTCGGCTCTACTAAAGATGGCCAAGCTGGGAGCCGTGATCGACGGCTGGATGAGGGACGCCGAAGTATCGATCAGCGCCATTCAGTGCTGGACCTCGCTCGAAGAGTACTTCGGGGTTGTACCTTGCACGATCATGAGCATGATGAGCGACGATGGGCTCTCGAGCGCATGCGAAGTGGACATCGCCGGCGTTATCGGCATGCACGCGCTGCAACTGGCGTCGCAAACGCCGAGCGCGCTTCTGGATTGGAACAATAATTACGCGGAGGATCCCGACAAGGCAGTCTGCTTCCATTGCAGCAACCTCCCGAAGCATTTCTTCAAAGACGTGCGCATGGACTTCCAGGAGATCATTGCGGGGACTGTGGGCAAGGAAAACACGTTCGGAACGTGCGTCGGAAGAGTGAAAGCCGGGCCGATGAGTTTTGCGCGATTCTCTACGGATGACCTTCATGGCGCCATGCGAGGTTACGTCGGCGAGGGGAACTTTACCGATGACCCGCTTGAAACGTTTGGTGGCGCCGGTGTTGTGCACATTCCTCACCTGCAGAAACTGCTCCGGTATATTTGCGAGCGCGGGTTCGAGCATCACGTGGCCGCGAATTTTTCCACCGTGGCCTCCGCGGTGCACGAGGCCGCGACGAGGTACCTCGGTTGGGACATGTACTGGCATCGCGTGTGAGCAGAGTCGTCGCAGGTTTGATTTCGGGATGCTGAATTTCCGGGCATTGTTCTTTGAGAAGGGACAGGGATCACGAGGAGCAAGTTCGAGGCCGGGCCGCATTGTCTTCGATATCTAGATAGGGATAATGAGTATGTGGCCATTGCAGCCAGGTAGTCCGAAATTTCATCCAGATCAAGCCGCTGACAGTTGCCACACAACTACTTTGCGAACTTACGAACGCTGAAGGAAATCGGAAGCCCTACCACGACCATGTGAACCAGTAGCCCTAGAATCAAATCCTGAAGTTTGTAAGGGCCCCTGGCGTGAAGCGCGGAAAGAGGCAAAACGACAAGATTCATTAACTCTTCCACCGCAGCGCCAAAGAACAAACCGCACACCAAAGGGTGCTCCAACATGAAACGCAGCCTGCGGCTGGCCGCGTAGTAAACAGCCGCTGCCGAACAAGCGATGAAAAAATGCAGTACAACACCCAGAACATAGGTGCCAACGCCACCATGGACCGCCTGCCGCCCCAGCAGGCCCGCGGCAATCACAAGCGGAATTTTCCATCCGAACAGAATGCACGCCTGTAGAAGGTCTAAGGCCCCGGCAATCACGCCTCCCACTGCGATTGCGAATAGAGCGTTCTTTTTCCTGGATGGCCCGCCTTCAGAATCATCACCGGTCATTCGATCTCCTCGTTTCCACCTCTGATTGTTTGCATCATCCAAGCAGCGGCCTACTTAAACAAAGATAAGTCAATCGAGTTCCCCATCGCCTGGTATCCGGCGTCGTTGGGGTGGATGTGATCGCCGCTATCCCACGCCGGGCGGATTCTTTGTGGGTTCGCCGGATCGAGCACGACCTTTTCGAAGTCAATCACTCCATCGAAGGCGTGGCTGGATCGAATCCACTGATTCAGAGCCTTGCGCTGTGCTTCCTTCTCCGCGCTGAAGATACCGGGAATCGTGGCAGCGCCGCCGAAGGGAGTCTGCGTCGCGCCAAAAATCCTCATGCCGCGGTCATGCGCCCGCTCGATGAGCTGTTTCATGCCGGCGATCAGATTTTCTACGCTGACGGCTTCCGAGACGGTTGCAAGAGGCGTGCCTGGGAGCCCAATATCCACGATGCCCTCAAGAACGATGACGTATTTGACGCCCGGCTGATCGAGCGCGTCGTGATCGAAGCGGGCCAGGCCGCTTACACCGAGTTCCCCAGCAACCGGCGGCGCATCATGAAGAATCCGATTACCTATGATTCCCGCGTTTAACACCCCGAGCGGGAGACCTCGCTGGGAGAGGCGTTTGGCGAGAGCATCGGGCCAGCGCCGATTCGCGTTGGGGGTAGAACCATCGCCGTCGACACGAGAGTCGCCAAACACGGCTATGGCTGCGGCTGAGAGCGGCGCGCTGACATCGACGCCGGCGAGAAAAATCCAGGAGGTAATGGCGCGTGGGTTTGCAATCGAAGGCGAGGAGGTAAGATCGCCCGGGCCTACATAGGAGGTTTGCTGCGCCAGGTAATGAATGCCGGCCGCGGATGTAACGTTAGGAACAAAGATGCTGATGGCGAGATCGCTTTCGGCGGGCACGGAAAGCTGAACGGGATCGCTCAGCACAAAAGCGTTCGGCGGAACCGATATCCCGGGCGCACCGCCGAAGGTTAGCACGCGATCGGAAGACGGCAGGATGGTGGAGGCGCTGGTCCGCCGGGCGAGGTGAGCAGATCCGATTTCAAGAGCCAGTTTGCCGAAGAAATTCGAGAAACGGACGCGCACAGCAGAGCCGCCAACACTCAAGTGGACGATCTCACGCAGCGTTTGGTTGTTGAATTCGAGGCTCTTTGTCTGGATGTGCGCTCCATCGGGAGGCGGAGATGGGCTTGCGCCCCAGCTAACTACCCAGTGAGCGCGCGGAGCAGGGGCCGGACCTGCGGCGGCGGTGACCGATAAGGCGAAAAACGCCACCACAAATCCTGCACAAAGTTCGCCGGCCTGCACCAACCTAGGTAAAGAGAAAACCCTTGACGAGCAATGACAGGAAGCGATGTGGCGCAGGACTTGTGCCATGGATCTCCCTCTTCCGGTAAATTGGTCATTAATCAGGTGTCGTTTGTTTCTTGTCCGCATGCTCAACTCACGACGGGCGCTACTTCGCTGCCGAATAATCCGACGGACGCATGTACACTTCGTCTACGTTATATTTCCCGTTCACCTTTTCTATAATCTCGGAGGCTTGTTTCCGATACTCTGGAAACGCCGGGTCGCCATGAAGAGCGTCCCAATTCTTTTTCGCTTCGTCCCGGTTGGGATGAGCCACGATGTAGATGAATGTGTCGGCCCAGGCAGGATTATCGTCGCCCGGCACCCAGTAGCCGAGGACATCGATAGCGTGCTTGGTTTGCAGCTTCGAAACATCACGAAAGATGGACTCGAGGGCCGGCACTTTGCCCGGCACAGTGTGATAGATCATCAGCTCGAATACACGATTACTGTCGGCGCGCACTTGGTTTCCGTGCACCAGACGTGCAGTTAGCAGCGACCCAGCAGCAAAGGAGACCAGCGCGGTCGCGCAAACAATCCATCCTTTGAAGTTATGGCGGTTGCGCCATGCCGAGGCTGGTTCATGATTCGTGTTCATGGGTTCATTCTCCGCTGGAGTGTGGCCTCTATTACAGTCAGTTGACTGACTGACAAGATACGCAAAACCGGCGCTTGCCGTCAACGCCTAAGCACCAGCCGATCGTTACCATTGCTGTCGTGCATCAGGGCAGGGTCCTGGGCGCCTTGCCATTGACGCTTGCGCCTTCAAGAACCTAACATGTAAGCTAGTCAACTGACTATTGGACGGTGTGATGCCAAAATGGAAAGCAGATAGCCGCACGAGGCTCCTGCAGGCCGCCGAGAAGGTCACGTATCGCCACGGGTTCGGCAAGACGGCGCTCGCGGACATTGCGAAGGAAGCCAGGGTTCCACTGGGCAACATCTACTACTACTTCAAGACGAAGGAGGCGATCGGCGGTGCCATTGTCGAAGTGCGCCTTTTGCGATTTAGAAGGCTGCTGCAAGAACTGAACCATGCAGAATCTCCCAAAGAGCGGCTGTGCGGATTCGTCCAGGTAAAGATTAAGAACCGCGAGGAGTTGTCGCGCAGCGGTTGTCCCGTCGGAACCCTGTGCTCCGAACTGCACAAGAACGGCGGCGCGGTTGCGAAGAAATCGACGGCATTGTTCGCGGAAGCTCTGGCTTGGATGGAAACGCAGTTCAAGGCGCTTGGCAAAGGAGACGATTCGCGCGGCCTCGCTGTGCATCTTCTGTCCGCAACTCAAGGCATATCGGTGCTGGCGCACACGTTCCACGACCCCAGGATGATCGAAATGGAAGCAGTCCGGCTCAAGGAATGGATTCGCGCGCTTTAAGCGTGCAACAAGGAAGTCACGGCGAAATGGCCATCCGCATAGATGCTATTGACGTATATAGATATTATGTGATATAGATATTTTCATGACTGAGCTTGATCCTCAGAGGTTTATTCCACTTAAAACCAATTGGTTTCACATCATGCTGTCGCTTGCGGGCGGAGAACTGCATGGATACGGAATCATGCAGGAAGTCCTGAATCGAACTACGGGGAAGGTGCGGTTGTGGCCAGCAAGCTTGTATGGATCGATCAAGAGGCTGATCGAAGCCGGACTGATTGAGGGATCCGACGAGAGGCCCACGCCGGAATTGGACGACGCGCGACGCCGCTATTACCGGCTGACGCTTTTCGGCAGGCAGGTGCTCGACGCGGAGTGTGAGCGCCTACAGGAATTGGGTCGCACCATTCGAGTGAAACAGAGCATGGTGACGGAATGAGTTTGGCATGGCGGATCTATCGCCGACTGGCGCAAGCTTTTCCGCACGAATTCAAATTGGCTTATGGCACAGAGGTGATGCATCTCGGCGAAGACGTTGTGGAAGAAATAGCCAAGAGGCATGGAGCTGCCGGGCTGATCCGGCTAATCGCGGACATCGCGGTTCGCGTACCGCTCGAATACCTGAGCGAAATGCGCGGCGATATGCGGTATGCGAAGCGAGCACTGATAAAGTCGCCTGGCTTCGCGCTGGTCGGCATCGTTTCGATGGGACTCGGAATCGGACTGACGACAAACATATACAGCTCGAAATGGGCGTTGCTATTTCGTGATCTGCCGGGAGCGGCGAATGCCAACAGGTTGGTGATGCTTCAACAGTCGGCGGACGGTGATCTCGCTTCTGTGTCCTACTACTACATCGAGCAGTATCGCGAGCAAAAGAGCCTGTTCACCGGCGTCGCTGCCTTCGAGACGAGCGTCCCATTCAATGTTACGTTCCACGGCGATCTGAATGTCAGACCCGAGCGCGTCTTTGGCCAATTGGTCTCTCCGGATTATTTTTCCGTGCTCGGCGTCCAACCCCAGCGTGGCCGAGTGCTCAGCGCTACAATTGACAAGCCCGGTGACGCACCATAAGCGTTAACTTAACGGTTGACTTGGGCCTGGTTGGCGCATATGCTGCGCGCATGGCAGGGGAGCGGAAAGACTCGCCAATCGATAATTGGGCGGTGCTGCGCTCGTTTTTGCCTGCGGGGTG
>Ga0247669_1000719_pt1 | contig 11925 bp, 9 predicted proteins | sample CNK10_metaG_FD_182734 | JGI IMG/M metagenome (GOLD analysis project Ga0247669, IMG submission 182734) | Soil microbial communities from Purdue University Martell Research Forest, Indiana, United States - CNK10 | ecosystem: Environmental > Terrestrial > Soil > Temperate forest > Bulk soil | place...
CCAAGACACCCGCGTCACCAACCTTGAAAAGCGCGTTGGCAACTTAGAGCAGACCCTCCATCAGCTCGAAGCTGACAAAACCAAAGCCGCAGACGACGACTCAGCGAGGCGGGCGAAGCTGGAAAGCTGCGTGGCCGATGCGAATGCGGCCTTCCAGACAGATATGATCATCAACGGAACCAAGCAGCGCAACGGGTCGTACAACGTCTCGGTGCCAGTCCTGGAGCAGATGGAAAGGAGGAAACAAGGCAAGATAGAGGAGTGCAGGCTTCTCTACTCCAAGTGACTCGTCGCCTTACAACTTCCAAAAGAAGCGCACGAGTTCAAGCACGAGAGCTACGATAGCAGCTATACCGCCTGCGCCTGCCGCCCTAATCCAAAATGCCAGCGATGAATCTTCAAATAGCTTCTTGAACTGCGCGAACTCGTCCAGAGTTAGGCGTGCGGGCTCTGGTGGTTCTGTCGGTCGATAACCACGCAGCGATTTAGGCGTCATAACCCAGTGACCACCACGTACACGTGACCGTCAGGTGTTGGGTACTTTTCGTACTTGAAGCGACGAACAGGACCGCCATATTTTTCTTCGGCTGCATTCCGGAATGTTTGGATGTATCGGTCAACGTCGGCGGCGCTAAATTCGGTGGCGAAATTCCTGTCCGGAACAAGCGTCATAACTTCTTCGAAGCTCTCGCCAGCAAAGTGCCGGCTGTAGTGGACGAGCGGAAGGACAGCAAGGTACAAATCGTTGTCGCCGGGAACCCTCGGCATTGTCTGAGGCGTAGACATACTGCGAAAGGTATCAGAAAAGTTCGACGAACGGAAGTTCGTCAGTTCTCGGCAAGAAACCATCTACTTGGTAGGACACATGTGTCCGAGCGACCAGTAGCGGCGGGGTCGGCGTGCGCGTAGGGTTACTTACCGGCTGGAGGGGAGGAAAGTAAATGGCGACCTACGACGAACCAGACTTTCGAATAGTTGAGAGGGAAGGAAGAGTCAGTATCGCGTGCCAACATCTACGAGATGACAACCAGGCCCGCATGTTCGATGGCCGCTATAGGATGGACTTGCCCGTAGGACTTTTCAGCGGCGACGTGAAATTGTATTTCTGCCCGGCGTGCGATGTGTTAGGCCAGGAAGAACTCAAAAAGCTCGTCTGCGAGTACATCGTTGCTATGATGTCGCTCACAAGAAAAACTAGCGACTGATTTCACTGTACTTTGTAGCGTTTGTAGTGATTGTCTCGATAGGAGCGGCTGCAACGCCGCTGTTTACGGGGCTTTTGTGAGGTAGCAGACTTTTCGATCCCCACCGCCCCTACCAACCAACCTTTTTTCCTTGAACAACTTAGCGATTTGTCGAGGCGGCAAAAGGCGGCAATAAGAAGAGAGTCTCAAGGGTGGCACCGTGAGATCCGATCATTTGGCGATTTTCAGATGAGTGTTCGCTGACAAGCAGCCTACCCTCTTGGCTTCGATAGGAGACAAGACAATCCGCGTTTCTGCAAACAGGCTTCGGGGCCTCCTCGCACGCGAGAACAATCCTACGACGCTAATGAATTTTCAAAACAGGGCGTGGTCGGGCCGCTCGCGTCGCAGGGCCTAGCTGGATGAAAGCCTCTTCAGTAAGTTCTTTCGAGAATCTTGCACGAAGTTTCGCACGTCGAAATGGAGGTCAATACGTTCCAGGGCAAAGCGCTCTCGAAGACGTTCGCCAATGGCTACAGCATCGGGATTGACGATCGCGACAGCTGGTGCGCCATCACGATCTGCCAACACGGACCGCAGAATAGATGAAAAAGTAGAGGTCTGCAACGGGGAATGAATAGCCAATGAAAACAAGCGCCTTCGCCTCTCGCATTTCACGTTCCATCGATTCCCACACCTTTTTGATGCCTGGTGAGTGGTCCAGGATGACATTTGTTCGGGAGCGTTCACAGACGGAGTGACACACAGAAGAATCTATGCCGCAGTTCGAACCACGAGCGTCCCCCTGTCGAGCGCAAAAATTTGAGTTCGGAATCGATTCGGAAAACCGAGATCGCTCTCACTTCAGATTTAGGCTTACGCCAAACATCACGCCGGATGTGGCGGCATCGAAAATGATGCCGCTCCGATAATTCACGTATAGATAGCGATAACCGGCCTGCAGCGTCCATGAAGGTTTTATCCGGTACCCAAGCAGGGCAGCGACTTGATAGTCCATTTCCGAGCCTGCTCCCCAGCCTCCTACGTCACCAGCGATCGTTACACTTACCTTGGTCGAAAGAGCAGCCTGAATTCTTCCGCCAACCAACGGGTCCACCCAATTCAGCGAACCTGAAAACTCAGTCCCGGAGGGATTAAATTGCAGATTCTGTCCGACGTGCCAGTAGCGGAATCCCGTAAGGGCATCGACCTTGAGCGCATCCCGATCGACGACCCGATAACCGATTTTGGGCGTCAAAACAAATTGGGTAGCTCTCACTTCTGCCGATGACTCACCCAAACCCGGGAAGGGCAGCGCTTTATCATCTCCCAGCCTGATCCATATCATGTCGACCGGGAGCAGCAGACGCCTGTGTCGAAGGTCTGCCGTCCCCATCAGTCCGATGCGAAAGTTAGAGAGAAGATCTCCTGGGCTGGCATGTATGGTGACCGTGCGTTGCCGAAATCCAAGAGTTCCGTGAACGCCAGGAAACCAAAGGTATGGGGATACGATCAAATGCCAGTCGCCATCTGCCACGGCGGCAGTTTTCTGGGAAGTGGTTTTGTCCGGTGATTGAGTTTCACTGTCGGGAGTAGGTTGCGAACCTGAATCGAGGCCCACGTCTCCTTTGAGGTGAAATCCGTTCAACTGAGCGCGAGCCGTGCCGACCGCTGACAGCATGACGATCAAAAGCAAAAATGGGATCTTGCAGGCTCTCACTGTTTCCTCCGACCTTTCCACGTACCTCGGTGCTGCCCGGGAGATTCTCCAGTCGGAGTTTGTGCGAGATGTCTAGTACAAACTCACAACGTCACACCGACCGCTGTCTGATAGCTCAGACCAAAGCTGAATAGCGTTGTCGGACTGGAATTGTCACTTCCACGGTGAAGTATCGGGTTTCCCAGGTTGACTTAACATCTGTCAATACAACCAGTCGCCTCAACTTTGTCTACCTGCCAAGCTCCAACCAAAGGAAGCGGAACGCAGAACAAAAATATGTTCAACCCGAAGAAAACCATGAAAACAAAGAACACTCTTCTCGCCCTTGGCCTTGCACTAGGTCTGGCGGGTTACTCGTTGCCGGCGTTCGCGCAGGATTCAGGCGAGCCAGACAAGGCAGCGATCGAGAAGTCCTTTCCGTCGAAGCCGCCGTATTCTCCCTACGCGGGGAGACCGTTTCCAGCACGCGTTTATTGGGGCGATACGCACTTGCACACTTCGTATTCGATGGACGCGGGCGCCTTTGGTGCGAGGCTTGGACCGAAGGACGCCTATGTATTCGCTAAGGGAAATGAAATCACCGCCTCGAGCGGACAACGCGTGAAGCTGTCGCGTCCGCTGGACTTTCTCGTCGTCGCCGATCACTCCGATGGCATGGGCTTCTTTCCGATGTTGCTGTCGGGGAGCCAAGATATATTGAACGACCCGCAAGGCAAGAAATGGTACGAAATGATTCAGTCAGGCAAGGGAGCAGATGCGGCGTTAGACATTGTCATCACCTTCGGCAAGGGACAGATGCCCAAAGCTATCTTTCCGCTCCCGGGCACTGCCCCATACCGCAGCGCCTGGGCGGAGACCATCAAGGCAGCCGAGGAGGCGAACGATCCGGGCCGCTTCACCGCCTTCATCGGCTTCGAGTGGACGTCGAATACCGGCGGCAACAACTTGCACCGCAACGTCATTTTCCGAGACAACGCGTCCAAGGCGGGCCTTGTCGAACCCTACACAACTACAAAGCCCCTGGGCAGCGACAACCCGCGCGACTTGTGGAAGTGGATGCAGACTTACGAAGACAAGACGAACGGAAGAGTGCTGGCCATCGCGCACAACGGCAACCTCTCGAATGGGCGCATGTTCCCGCTGATCGAATCGTTCACCGGGAAGCCAATCGACCGCGAATACGCCGAGCGACGTGAGCAATGGGAACGGCTCTATGAGGCGACCCAGATCAAGGGTGACGGCGAGACCCATCCGCTCCTCTCTCCGAACGACGAATTCGCCAACTTCGAGCGCTGGGACAAAGGCAACCTAGATCTTAGCGAACTCAAGAAGCCCGAGATGCTGGAGTTCGAGTATGCGCGGGCGGCGTTGCGAAACGGGCTGAAGCTTGAAAAAGAACTGGGTGTGAACCCGTACAAGTTCGGGATGGTCGGCTCCACCGATTCGCACACAGGTCTCGCCGCCGTGGAAGAAGACAATTTCTTCGGCAAAACTTCCAGCGCCGAGCCAAGTGCAGGGCGCGCAGAACATCCGTTCATAAAGAACCCCGCCCATCCCGGAGTTGTGGTCATGGGTTGGGAGACGAGTGCCTCCGGCTACGCGGGTGTTTGGGCTACCGACAACACGCGCGAAGCACTGTGGGACGCCATGCAGCGGAAGGAGACGTACGCCACTACCGGTCCACGGATGATCGTCCGCTTCTTTGCCAGCTGGGACTTCGTTGCGACCGACGCAAACACGCGGAGCCCTGCAGTGGTCGGCTATCAAAAGGGAGTACCCATGGGTGGCGATCTTCAACAGGCACCTGGGGGCAAGTCGCCCACATTCCTGGTCGCTGCGCTGAAAGATCCGATCGGCGCGAACCTCGACCGAGTGCAAATCATCAAAGGCTGGCTCGATGGCAAAGGCGAGACACACGAGAAGGTCTACGATGTGGCCTGGTCGGGCGACCGCAAGCCTGATTCGAAGACCGGCAAACTACCTGCCGTAGGTAATACGGTGGATGTTCCGAATGCGACATGGACCAACACCATCGGAACGCCGGAGCTGATCAAGGTCTGGAAGGATCCGGATTTCGATGCGGCGCAGAGCGCATTCTACTACGTCCGTGTGCTGGAGATTCCGACCCCACGCTGGACGGCGTATGACGCCAAATACTTTGGCATCAAGATGCCACCTGAAGTGACGATGACAGTGCAAGAGCGCGCCTACACTTCGCCCATCTGGTACACGCCGGCGAAGTGAGCCTCCTATGCGGGCGACCCTGCGAAAGCTGATCCGTGAGCCGCTGTTTCACTTCCTCTTGCTGGGGGCGGTGATCTTTTTCATTGCTGGGCGGTCGCGTAGCATCGGTGGCACCTCTGGGGAGAAGATCGTCGTTACACAAAGCCACATCGAAAGCATCGTCGTGGGTTTCAGCCGTACGTGGATGCGCCCTCCTACGCAGGAAGAAATGCAGGGGCTGGTCGACGACTACGTTCGCGAGGAAGTGCTCTATCGCGAGGCGAAGGCCATGGGGCTGGATCAGGACGACATCATCGTCCGGCGCCGCATGCGGCAGAAGTTTGAATTCTTGAGCGAAGATTTAGCGGCGAGAAGTGGTCCGCCGAACGAACAGGAACTCGAAGCCTACCTCCGGCAATACGCGGACAAGTACCGAGAGGAACCGCGCCTTACCTTCGAACACATATTTTTCAACCGTGAGAAGCATGGAAAGTCCGCGGAGGCAGATGCGAAGGCGGTGCTGGCGCGGCTGACTGGAAAGAACGGTGCTGCCATCGATGTCGAAAAGCTCGGCGACGCCCTCCTCTTGCCTTTCCGGTTTGAGAAAGTCTCAGCGGGAGAGACGGCCCGGCTCTTTGGCGAGAACTTCGGGAAGCAACTGGTATCCGTCCAGACGGGGAATTGGGCCGGCCCGCTGGAATCAAACTACGGGCTGCATCTGGTGCGCGTGGATGAGCACCTGCCGGGTGCAGCGCCGCAGCTGGCGAACGTGCGCGAGGCCGTGCTCCGCGACCTGCTGAGTGAGCGGCGCAAACAAGAGCTGGACGCGCAGTATGCCAAACTGCGTGCGCGTTACATGATCGTGGTCGAGCCTCTCCAAGCGCCAAAAGTAGCGGAGACACACTGATGCGTCGCCGGCTCACATTTAAGGTGGCTCTTGTTATGTTGGCGCTCGTGCAAAACGTGTCTGCCCACGAAGTCCGCCCCGCGTATCTCGAACTCCGCCAGACAGACGGCGGGATGTACGCAGTCCTCTGGAAGGTGCCGGCCATCGGCGAGATGCGGCTAAGTATTCATCCTCGTTTCCCGGAGAACTGCAAACCGGTTGGCGAGGTAACCAGCTACCGTGGCGGCGATTCGTATGCGGAGCACCTGAACATCGCGTGCCCAGGCGGGCTAAACGGCCGGACGATTGCCATCGATGGGCTCGCCGCAACGATGACTGACGTGCTTGTCCGGATAGAGTTCACCGATGGCACCACTTGGACGCAGCGTCTGAAACCGTCTGCACCGGCGGCGATGATTCCCAAAACCGCGTCGCGTCTACAGACGGCTGGTGTTTATCTCAAGCTCGGCGTCGAACACATTTTGTCCGGCGTGGATCATCTGATGTTCGTACTCGCGCTAATTATTCTCACGCGCGGTGGTTGGAAACTGGTGAAGACAGTCACTGCGTTCACGCTGTCTCACAGCGTCACGCTGACCGCGGCGACGCTCGGCTTTGTGCACGTGCCGCAGCGGCCGGTCGAGGCGGTTATAGCCCTGAGCATCGTCTTTGTCGCGGCGGAGATTCTTCGCATGCGGCGCGGCATCAAAAGCATCACCGCCTCCGCGCCATGGATGGTGGCGTTCTCCTTCGGGCTGATACACGGGCTGGGTTTTGCAGGAGGGTTAAGTGATGCGGGACTGCCAGCTTTACACATTCCAACGGCACTATTGTTCTTCAGCTTGGGCGTCGAGTCCGGCCATTTTCTGTTCATCGGCGTGCTGCTGTCGTTGATCGCCCTCGCGCGCCGCGTCCGCATTCCATTTCCGCGCTGGACCGAACTCGTCCCGCCCTACGCCATCGGTGGTGTAGCGATGTTCTGGGTTATCCAACGCCTTACTGCCTTGTGAACCGATTTAGCCAACGAAGGGCAGGAGAAACAAAACGATACGCGGACAACCTTCGTGGCAACGGACATGGTTAGAACCGTTGCGCTAGAGAGCTACGCTAAGGAATGTTGCGATCTTGGGCCCATTTGTGATCGGACGTATTCCACTTTTCCGGTAAGCACATCAATCAGGCCCTAGACCAAGATTGTTATTTAATGGAGTATCCGCGAGCGTCCATACATGCAGAGAATGGTCGCTTAAATGTGTCGATACCTTGTTGGTATGCGGCCTTTGCTTGAGCTTCCTGCTGCTGTTGTTGTTGGGCAGTGGCCTGCGCTGCTTGCTGCTTGGATGCTTTGTTGGCTCGCCTTTGCTTTGCTCCACCCACCATTGTGCCGGCTGCAGCTCCAGCCGCTGCTCCTTTACCCGCTTCATCGTCAGCAATCGCTCCGACCGCGGCGCCTCCAGCTGCGCCCCTGGCAGCACCTTTTACACGGCCCCCTTTTGCCTGCTGGGCATTGTCCGCAGCTGCCTTTTGCTCTGCTTTCTTTTGCTCTTCGGTTTTGGCGGCTGGGGGCGGAGCTTGAGGATCAATTCCCGATTGTTGTTTGGCTGAAGCGTAGCACTCGTTTTCATCCTTCAGTTGTTGGCTTGCGCTCTGCTGGTTCTTCGGGTACGCAAACATGCCAATACTCTTGGCAGGGGAAGATGCGGCATCGGATTGTTGTGCCGGCGTAGGGGCTGATGTTGGGCTGCTCGCTGGCGGAGATTGGGCCAGAAGAGGTGTTGCAAAGCACAACGTCGCAGCCACTAGAAGGGGCCTTAACATCGAATGTCTCCTTGGGCTCCGCTTCTGGAGTCGCTGAGGTGTCTGAGCCCATGTATTTATCGAAATATGATGAGGTGCGACCGTGCCGCTGTCCTCTGGTAAAAATACCAGTGCTGTTTGACGCATCTCATCGGCGGCAAAATGGTAGCCACGCGAGTGCAGGTTAGGAGCGGGCAACTACGGGGGATCGAAACTGCCCATTTTTGCGCATTTCAGTAACAATCGGATCAATCTTGAAGATGTGAAAATGTAATTGCCCGCGACCTGGCACTGGTCATTTTACGGGCGTGGGGAATTCTGAACACAAGAACGCCCGTTGTTCGCCTAGCCTCTTCCACGAAGGCTCCCAGCCCTGCAGGCGTCGCCAGGACAAGCCATTAGGTGGATTGCCATCCCGTTTAGACGGTGAGATCTCTCTTCCTCAGCTCATCCAGCCGCGGCGGCACGATGCTTTTCTGCCATTAGGGGCACCCGAGCGCGAATCGTGGTTCCACTGCCGGGTTTCGAATTGATGGAGAACTCGCCGCCTACCAATTGCAGTCTCTCCCGCATGCTGACAAGCCCTAAGCCGCGATGGCCGGTGGCGACTTGCTGGTCAAAACCCACACCAAGATCATGCACGGACAGTTGTATCTCTCTCGATGTTCCGTACAGTTCCACTCTGAAATGCCGCTCACCACTGTGCTTGACCGCATTCTGTAGGGCTTCCTGCAAAACCCGGAACAAACATAGGGAGATTTCTTTGGGCAGGCTGCGCGGTATCCCTGCATGGCTGAAGTCAATCTCTACCTTCTGTTGCTCGGACAATTCTTTGCAGAAGCCGTTGGCTGCCACCGCAATGCCCAGGTATTCGAGTTTTGAGGAGTGTAGACGGTGCGATAGGGCCTGAATGTCCATCCCTAAATCGGAGAGCTGCTCAAGAACTGGACGAATGTGATCGGGGACTTCGACCCCCGAGCAGGCCGGATGTTGGGCCCATTGTTCCAATTGGACCGCTAACAACGCTATTCGCTGATTGATGTCGTCGTGGAGCTCTCTCGCGAGCCAGGTGCGCTCTTCTTCATGGGCTTCAATCAACCTGCGCCCCACCCCGGAAAGAGCTTCCTCGGCCAGCTTGCCGTCAGTGACGTCTAGGCAAGATCCTATGTAGCCAGCAAAAAGACCGTCCGGATTCAATCTGGGCACGCCTATATCGAGCAACCAGCGGTATTCTCCATCGTGCCGCCGCAGCCGGTACTGCATCTTGAAGGATTCGCGAAGATCAAAGGCCCGCGTGTAGACATCCAGGCAATTCTTCAAGTCTTCGGGATGCACCCCCTCCAACCAGCCGTTGCCTAGCTCCGCTTCAGGCGTACGACCGGTGAAATCCAGCCAGGACTGATTGAAGTAGTTGCACTGCTTATCGGGACCTGACATCCAGATGAGTACTGGGGCCGTGTTGGCGACCAAGCGAAAGCGTTGTTCGCTCTCCCGAACAGCATCGAAAGAAATCGCTAGCTGGGCTTCTACCTCTCTTCGTCTCGCCCGCTGCCACACAAGGCCAAAAATCAGCAGGGTCTCCACCAGAATCAGAGATATGCCGCCAATGAAGTACGACTTATAAGACTCCCAGACCGTTGGCTGCCGGTTGAGGACGATGCTGCCGGGGGGAATAACGCTCTCGTTGAGGCCCCAGCGCCGCAAAGCTCGCCAATCGAACATGTAGGCGGTTGCACCCGCCATCCTGGGGATGTCCTGCGGTTTTTCCCCATTGAGCAACCTCAGCGCCATGTCTCCGGCAATCCTGCCCTGACCGTTGAGGCTAGAAAGATAGCCTCCCACCTCTCCGTGATTTAGGAAGACATCAAACAGGCTAAAAACCGGCGCATTCGCTGCATCGGCGACCATCGGGCCCACTTCATTTGATTTAAACCGGGTTCCTTCCGCATCCTGCCCTACTGAGACGAGGAGGACCACCGTGTGATTTGGCAGTTGTCTCAGTCGTTCGAGCAGATCAGGCATAGCCAAATCCGTCAGATTCCTAATATCTATTTGGTCCGTGAAGGCCTTCAAGTGCTGCATGACCAAAGCTTGCCCCTGTTTGTCGAAATCCGATACGCCCGATACCACCACCACGTGCTTTGTGCCGGGCTGGAGCCGCAGCGCTATCTCCAGCGTCTCAGCCGGGGCCATATCATTCTCGACCCCTGTAAAGTTGGAATCTAATGCGGGAGTCCCCGGTGCATTACCGTAAGGCAGGCAGAAAACAATGGGAACGCCCGGAAAGGCTTTTTGGTGCACCTCTAACATGAATTTGAGCGGGGATGGCCCGACCGTGATGATCACATCCGGTCTGCGATTCTGATATTTGCGAAGGTAAAAATCGCGAAGCTCCTGCTGTGCGGCGGGATCGGGGAACAATACGGTATCCAAGTACTCGGAATAGAACTCAAGTTTGTCGGCTGAATTTTCCAGCGCAGTTTGGATCCCCTCATTGATGATTTTAGTCGCCGGATACGACGTTCCCACCTCGTTCAGAACAAGAATCCGCCGGATTTCCCTCTTGGGTGCCGCTGCAATCGAGTGGGGCAGGACAAGGGCTGCAAGTGCCACAAGTGGGAGCCAGAAGTGACGTATCACCCCTCTTCCTCGGCCCTGCTGTCCAGTCCTTTCCGGACGAAGGCATGGGAGCGGCGAGGTGACACCATGGTCCCTGGTAGTCAGCAAGGTGACCCCTAGAGGTAGAACAGACTAGGTTTACAGCAAACAGGTCCAACAATCTATCAGAAAGTTAATATCCAAAGCACTGGTAAAACTGACAGGAGCCAACTTGATTAAAGTACGAGAAAACACACTCCCTAGCGATACTCTACGCCGAATTTCGGTGCGCAACTGTGTTACTTTGTCGGGCCTGAGCCGTTGTACAAACGAGAGAAAGACGAGTCAGAGGAAGAACCCTGCTGCTAGCCGCACCCCAATGGCCACTTATGAGCATTGGTTTACATAAACCCGATCAACTTTGCCGCCGTTGGTTTCTGCTCTTGGTGGCCCTGACTGTTGCGCTGCTGTCCTCCATAAACACCTGCAGTCAGACCGCCTCCACCGGAGCGCTGACGGGCGTAACGCTCGATCCCTCTGGTGCGATCCTTCCCCGGGTAAGCGTTCACCTTGCAAAGTCGGATGGGACGGAAACGATGTCGGCCGACTCGGACGAAAATGGGCTGTTCGGGTTCTTCTTACTGCCGCCTGGGACCTATGAAGTGCAGGCAAGCAAGGTTGACTTCAGAACCTTGCGACAACCGGAAATTCACGTCCATGTAACCGAGACGCTTCGGCTTCAACTTCATCTTGAATTGGCAACCCGCGTGGAGCAGACACAAGTATTCTCCGACCCTTCGATGGTTCAGCTCGACACTTCAGCGCTCGGAAGAGTCGTTAACAAAGAAACAGTCAGCCGTTTGCCCTTGGTCACAAGAAACTTCACGCAAATAGCCGGGCTTTCTCCCGGAGTATCCGTCGGAGTCTACAACGCCGGAGAACTTGGGACTGGGGCAACGGCGCTTTCACAAATTGGGAAGTCCAATGACGGGGTGTTCGTGCACGGAGCGCGATCCTATGACAATAATTGGCAATTAGACGGCATTAGCGTTAGTGACGTGCAGGGCTCTAGCTCGATAAGCGGGGGGATTCCGATTCCCAACCCCGACACGTTGGAGGAGTTCAAGGTGCAAACCGGGCTCTACGACGCAGCGTTCGGACGCGCTGCGGGGGCGAATGTCAGCGTAATCACTAAGACAGGAACTAACCAGTACCACGAAACGATTTTCGAGTTCCTGCGAAACGATGTGCTCAATGCGAACGACTTCTTCTTGAACCGAACTGGGCAGAGCAAGCCGGCCCTCAAGGAGAACCAGTTCGGATTCGCCCTCGGAGGACCAATCAGAAAGGACAAACTGCTTTTCTTGGGATCGTATCAGGGGACGCGACAAATTAACGGAACAGCCGCGGGTCAATCGCGGATTGCCTGCACCGCCAGCTTGAACGAACCACCGCTGACAAATGACAGATCGCCCGCAGCGCTTGGCGAACTATTCGGCGGCTTGAAAGGCGCATTG
>Ga0247669_1000720_pt1 | contig 11924 bp, 9 predicted proteins | sample CNK10_metaG_FD_182734 | JGI IMG/M metagenome (GOLD analysis project Ga0247669, IMG submission 182734) | Soil microbial communities from Purdue University Martell Research Forest, Indiana, United States - CNK10 | ecosystem: Environmental > Terrestrial > Soil > Temperate forest > Bulk soil | place...
GCCATAATCGGCCTTCTTGGAAAGCTTGAACATCTGACTGCCTGCCCCCAGGCTAAATCCCATATACGACTGATTCAGTCGCGTATGGAAGTCTATATGATAAACAGGCGGTCTGTCAACCCACGAACTTGCTTGAACTCCGCATAAGTCTATTGATTACAATTAGTTATCGTATCGGATAAAAATTAGCGAGCTCCACTTATTTCCATCGACTGGCGGGTCGTTCGACGGAACAGCTGCATTCGCCGGTTCAATGGATAGCCGGCGCGCATCCGGTGCCTGGGGCCGGTGGGTTAAACTGTTTGGGAGGAATCTACCAGATGCCCGCATGCCTTCGTTTCGCATTGCTCGTTCCGGTTGCCTGCTGGCTGCTGGTGCCGCGAATCATTTTAGCCCAGAGTCGACCAACGACCGAGGAGTCGCATCGGAAAACCATAGCTGAGAAAAAGAATAAGAGTTCCGAAAGGTTCATTCTTGTCGGCGCGGGCGATATCGCTTCGTGCAAATCGCTTGAGGGTGCTGAGGCGACCGCGAAGCTGATCGACGGCATTTCCGGCGAGGTATTCGCAGCAGGCGACCTTGCCTACGAAAACGGCACGGCCGAGGAGTTCAAGAACTGCTACGACAAAACGTGGGGCCGATTTAAGGACCGCACGCATCCTGCTCCGGGCAACCACGAATTCTACGGCTCCAAGGACGGTTCGCCCTACTTCGATTACTGGGGCGCCCAGGCCGGCGAGCGAGAGAAGGGTTACTACAGCTTCGATCTGGGCAATTGGCACGTCATCGCGCTGAACACAAATTGCAGTGCGCCCGGCCTCGGCGGGTGTGACGCAGGCTCACCACAGGACCGGTGGTTGCAGAAGGATCTGGCCGGGCATCCAAAATCTTGCGTCGTAGCCTTTGGTCACCACGCACTGTACAGCAGCGGCATCATCAAAAGCCACGCCATTCACCCGGAGTTGCGGCAACTTTGGCGCGACCTCTACAACGCGCACGCCGATTTGGTGCTCAACGGACATGAGCATTCGTACGAGCGATTCGCTCCGCAAGATCCATATGGCAATTTGGACGAAAAACGCGGGATACGGGAATTCGTCGTCGGCACGGGCGGCCGCGACCACGGCCCGCTCGGCTTCCCTATTTCAAATAGCCAGGTTCGCAATGCGGATACGTTTGGCGTGTTGAAGCTGACGCTCTCTTCGGGAAAATATTCGTGGGAGTTCCTCCCAGTCGAAGGCGCTGGCGAGTTTCACGATTCTGGCACCGGCACTTGCCACAATGAAAAGCCGCCGCGCTAAGTCTTAGCCGAACAGGCGCCGGCTTTCGCCGCGGCGTCCACCAGTTTCTGGATTGTGCCCGCAGGAATTAACAGAAGCTGCGCTTTGCCTTTGCTTGCTGCGGCGATTGTCGCTGCTGCCTGGGCCTTCGCGTCATCGGAAAGCGGCGTACCACTTGCCATCGCGTCGAGCGCCGCCAGCCCAATCGTCGCCACCGCGCTCAAATCCTGCGAACTCGGCGCAACCTCTTTCACGAGGAACGACTTCTGCGCCAACGATTGCAGAGCGGCGTCGTTGTCGCGCCATTTTGTCAGTTGTGCCCGCAACTGCGCGGCGACATTTGCATCGCGGCAGGAACCACCAATGAATCCGCTCACCTTTTCATCAAAGCGGCGGGCAGTATCGCTCTCCGGTGGAACCGCATCCACAACGTGATTCAAGGGAGTCGTCGTAATCGCCGTGTACGAGGTCGTTTCCCCGCGCGTGTAATCCTTGACCGGCTCAAGCACGTCCGCGAGTGTTTTCAAGGCCGCGAATTCCTGCGGCGTCGATGGACCTGCGATCCGCTGCAACATTTTGCGGGGCTGGCTGCGGTGCGTGAGACCGACCCATTCGAGCCTTTCGCTGATAACGTCCAGCCGCGCATACATGGAATTCACGTCGGTGACAGATTGCGGTGACCAGTAGCGCTCCGCAATCGCCGCCGTCCGGGGCCAGATGCGATTGTCAATGTTTTCCCAATTGACGTATTCCGACCACATCGTCGCTTCGCCGCCCAGAACCAGTTTCTTTTGCTCCGGCGTTAAATCCGCAGCCTCGCCGCTGAGTGGATCGACCGCGTAGTGCCGGGCCGCGCTCCACATCAGGTCAATGTAATATCCGTTCGAAAGAATTCCCTGGTATCCCTCTTTCGCCGCCTCAGCCAGCGCCTTCGGCCCGCGCCACGAATGAATCACAATATTCTTCGGCGCGCCCGGAACGAAAATCTCGTCCCAACCAACCGCTGCTTTCCCGTGTTTGTTTACGAGCTTCTGCACGCGCTGGCTAAAATAAGTTTGCAGCTCGTCATTAGATTTGTAGTTGTGCGCCTTCTTGAATTCCTGAATCTTTGGATTCGCGTCCCACGCCTTTCCGTTCACTTCGTCTCCACCGATGTGGAAATAGTGGTCAGGAAAGAGCTTGGTCATTTCTCCGATAAAAATATCCAGAAACTTGTACGTCTTCTCATTCGTCGGATCCATCGCAGGATCCATCACGCCCCATTCCTCTTCGATTTTGAACGGCCCCGGCGTGCTGGCTACCTCCGGGTACCCGACAAACCACGAACTGCTGTGCCCGGGCATATCAAATTCCGCAACGACGCGAATTCCTCGGTCGCGCGCATACGCAATCAACTCGCGAATTTCGTCTTGCGTGTAATACGCTCCGCCCGATCCCAAGCCATGCAGCTTCGGCAATTTCTTGCTCTCGGCGCGAAATCCCTGATTGTCCGAGATGTGCCAATGGAAAACGTTCATCTTTACCGCTTCCATTCCATCCAGGTTCCTCTTGAGCACTTCCATGGGCGTGAAGTGCCGGCTCGAATCAATCAAAAGACCGCGCCAGCCAAATCGCGGCTGGTCCTTGATGACCACTGCCGGTGCGGCAAATCCGTCAGGCGACACATCCACGAGTTGCAGAAAAGTTTGCAGGCCGCGCAAAACGCCGAGTGGATTCGCCGCGTTCAATTTTGCGCCCAAGGGCGTTACTTCCAGCGTGTACGCTTCATCCTCGCCCAGCTCTTGAATTTCCTTGCTGGCGTGGTCCGTGTGCACGACCAGCGTCGCCTTTGCTGCGTCTACCGGCTTGCCGGAAATGAGAAGACCAGTTTGGCGCTGCAATTGTAGTAAGAATCGCTGTCCGGCTCGATCCAGGCGGGCCTCGTTGTGCCCGGTGAACGCGACACCAAACGATGCGTCGATCTTCAGAACGCCGCTCCCGTTTTGCACGCTCGCCGGCCACGGCATCAAATTCAAGCTCGGCGAGTTCTGAGGTCTCGCGTTCGCTCCGGCTAGCAAACCCATCATCAACAACATGGCCAATCTTCTCCGCGTCGCGCGCAATGGCATTGTGAGTCCAATCCTCCGAAAATTTGTACCCGAAACCGCCAGACGTTACTGCTATGTAGCGGCAAACCAGTGGATAGTGGCACAGTTAAGCCGCGATGCGAAGCCATTTTTCCATGCGTCCATTTCGGACTGCGGCGTCCCGGCCGAACGGCAAGATTACGGCACGCTTCCGCACCCGCCTGGGTTAAAATCCAAACTGACACGAAGCGAATGAAAACATCCATCGCCATCTATCCGGGCTCGTTCGACCCAGTCACCAACGGCCACCTCGACCTCATCGAGCGCGGCGAGAAAATGTTTGACCTGCTGATTGTCGCCGTTCTGCAGAACGCTGAGAAAAAGCCTCTTTTCTCCGTGAAGGAACGCGTCGAAATGTTGCGCGAAGTCACCAAGCAGTGGCCCGGCGTCGAAGTGGATATCTTTGACGGCCTGCTCGTTGACTACGCCCGCAAACGCGGCGCCGGCGTGATTCTCCGCGGCATTCGCGCGGTCAGCGACTATGAGTACGAATTGCAGATGGCGCTGATGAACCGCAAACTCGAAGGTCGTCTGGAAACGGTGTTCATGCTGCCGGGGCTGACCTACAGCTATCTAAGTTCAAAGCTAGTGCGCGAAATCGCGCAACTCGGCGCGCCGCTGACGGGTCTCGTGCCGCCGATCGTCGAGGAACGACTCAAGGCAAAAGTTTCCTGAGAATTCTGCAGTTCATAAGGAGAAGCAGTGCAACTCACGGACCGCATCAACCGCATACAAATCTCGCCGACCGCCGCAGTCATCGCCGCGGCGGATCAGCTGAAGGCCAAGGGCTTGGACATTGCTGATTTCGGCCCGGGTGAGCCGGATTTTCCGACGCCGGACCACATCAAGCAGGCCGCGATTAAGGCCATCAACGAAAACAAAACGAAATACACCGCCACGCCCGGTGTCATGCCGTTGCGCGAAGCGATCTGCGCGTGGCACAAACGCGAACTCGGCTCCAGCTACGTCGCGAAAGAATGTGTCACGAATGTCGGCGGCAAGCATTCCATCTTCAATGTCATCAGCGTGCTTGTGCAGGCGGGCGATGAAGTCATCGTTCCCGCGCCGTACTGGGTCAGCTATCCGGACATAGTCAAATACACGGGCGCGACTCCGGTTGTCGTCGAAACGCGCGCCGAAGATGGTTTCGCCGTTCGCGCAGCGGACGTTGCGAAAGTCATCACCGCAAAAACAAAATTGCTCATTCTCGATTCACCCAGCAATCCTACGGGCGGCGTCACTCCGCCCGAAGAGTGCGCAAAACTCCTTGACCTCTGCAAGAAACACAACATCTGGCTGATGGGCGATGAGTGCTACTCGCACTTCACCTACGGCAATAACAGACCGTTCTCCGTTGCGAGCCTGCCCGACTCGAAAAATCACGTCATCATCATCGGATCGATGTCGAAAACGTTTGCGATGACCGGCTGGCGCCTCGGCTACACGCTGGCGCCGGCGGAGCTGATCACCGCGACAGTGAAATTGCAGAGTCAGTCCACGTCGAATCCGACTTCCATCGCGCAATACGCCGCGCTCGCGGCGATGACCGGCCCCATGGAAAGCGTTCCCGCGATGCTCGCGGAATATGCACGTCGCCGTCGTCGTATCGTCGACGGCCTCAATGCCATTCCCGGAATCAGCTGCGGCGAACCGGGCGGCGCGTTCTACGTTTTTCCGAACGTTTCCGCTCGCCTTGGCACTGGGCCAAACGCCCTCGCGAAAGATTGCTCGGAGCTTGCCACCTTGCTTCTCGAGAAAGCGCATGTAGCGCTTGTTCCGGGAGCTGCATTTGGTGCGCCCGGCTATTTGCGCCTCTCTTACGCAACTTCGATCGAACGGATCGAAGAGGGCTTGCGTCGTATCGAGAAGTTTTTCACCCGCGCCGCTGCCGCATAAATTTTGATACGCGCACGCTCCGACGTTTGTGGGTTGAACGATGGTAACTTCGTCGCGACGAGACACCGTTACGCTTACGTTGTTTTCGGCCGACGAGCGCTCTTTGGCGGTTGTATCTCAGCGTAAACTGAGTCTCGCTGCGGGCCGACACACCAGGCGCTCATGAATCCGGAACCATTTCGAATTGAACCGACTTTTAGTCCGCGGCTCTGGGGCTCTCGCTCCCTCGCGCCGCTCTATCCGGACAAATCAAACGTCGCCGAACCTATTGGCGAAGCGTGGCTCTCTGACGTGAAGTGTCGTGTCGCCACCGGCGCATTCGCTGGAATCACCCTGGCCGACGCTTGGCGCGGAATGCCCGCGGAATGGCGCGGTACGATGTTCGCGCAACCCGGCGATTTTCCACTTCTCGCCAAATTTATTTTCCCGACCGACAAACTTTCCATCCAAGTCCATCCGGACGACGCGTACGCCGCCGAACACGAAAAAACTGCAGGGGGGCGTGGCAAGACGGAGATGTGGCACATCGTTGCGGCTAAGCCGGATGCGTCTCTTCTTTTGGGGCTAAAGCCCGACACGACCAAAAAAGCTTTTCTTGCCGGCCTCGAGAACGGCACGATTGAAAACCTGTTCCAGCGCCACGCCGTGAAGTCCGGCGATACCTTCTTCATTCCAGCACGCACGCAACACACCATTGGCGCAAATATGGTTGTCTTCGAAGCGCAGGAATATTCCGATCTCACCTATCGAGTTTACGATTACGGCCGCGTCGATCCCTCGGGCAAACCGCGTGAACTCCATCTCGAAAAAGCGCTTGCCGTAACGAACTTTTCCGGCGGAATTGTGGAAAAAGTCCCCCGACTCACATTGCCAACGCAACGCGGCAGGCGATCGCTTCTCGCTGCATGCCGTTACTTCGCAACGGAACGCGCCGAGTACTCTGGCCTCTGCGATTGCTCTACAAACAAATCGCGCTTTGAACTTCTCGTCGTGCTTGGCGGTTCCGGTCAAATTCGCTGGACCGGTGGAGAGGCGACATATGCTACGGGTGAGTGCTGGTTTATCCCCGCCAATCTGGACGTCTTCGTTATCCAGCCCCTCCACGAATCGTCTATCATCCGCACCTACGTTCCCGATCTCACCGCCGCCAAAAAATGCTGGCAAGACTCTGGCATTTCTGCCGACGCGCTATCGCATACCGTCTTCGACTGAAAATATGCAACCTACGGGTTAGTTTTATTCCAAGAGGGCCAATCTTGCCGGCTGCTGTGCTAGATTCATCTCAAGCGATACGCCATGACCACCAGCACGAATCCATTCAAGGCCGCCGTCGTCCAAGCCGCTTCCGTCGCGTTCGATCGCGAACGCACGCTTGAGAAAGCGGCCGCACTTTCTGCCGAAGCCGCAAGCAAAGGTGCGCGCCTCGTCGTTTTCCCGGAAGCCTTCCTCTCCGCGTATCCGCGTGGACTCGATTTCGGCGCCGTCGTCGGCAATCGTACTGACGAAGGCCGCCGCGATTTTCAGCGGTATTGGGAAAGCAGCGTGGACGTTCCTGGCCCCGCCGTCGATCAACTCGCGCGCATCGCTCGCGCGAACAACATCTATCTCGTCATGGGCGTCATTGCACGCGAAGGCGGTACGCTCTATTGCACGGTTCTCTTCTTCGCACCGGACGGAGCCTACCTCGGCAAACACCGCAAGCTCATGCCAACGGCCTCCGAGCGCCTCGTCTGGGGCTTCGGCGATGGTTCCACCATGCCGGTTTACGACACGCCTCTCGGCAAACTTGGCGCCGTCATCTGCTGGGAGAATTATCTGCCGCTCATGCGCGCATCGATGTACGCAAAGGGCATCGAACTTTACTGCGCGCCCACCGCCGATTCGCGCGATTCCTGGCTCGCCACGGTGCGTCACATCGCCGTCGAAGGCCGCTGCTTTGTCCTTTCCTGCAATCAGTTCAATCGCCGCCGCGATTTTCCCGCCGACTACCGATCCACTTTCGGCGATGACCCGAACGCCGTTGTCACTCGCGGCGGCAGCTGCATTGTCGACCCATTCGGCAATTTCCTCGCCGGCCCGAATTTTGAAGGCGAAGCCATCCTCATCGCAGAAATCGACCGCGCCCAAATCATTCGCGGCAAAATGGACCTCGACGTCGTCGGCCACTACGCCCGCCCCGACGTCTTCCAACTCCACGTCGACGAACGCCCGAAATCTCCGGTGGCGATAGTCGCTTCGAATTCGATTCCGGAAACTCAATCGGTCGCTGAAAAAGATCGCCGCGAGTAGTTATCCTTCCCGTTCTTATCCGGACCCGCTGTGCTTTCTGCGTCCTCCCTACTCTCTGTGTTAAATTCTTCCTTCTCTTATGCCGAATGAAAAACTAACTACTCATGCCGTAATCCTCGCCGGAGGCCGCGGCACACGTTTTTGGCCACGCAGCCGCACGCGCACTCCCAAACAACTGCTCAACATCGTCGGCAAGCAAACCATGCTCGAGCAAACCGTCGCCCGCCTTCGGCCGCTCGTCTCGCCCGACCGCATCTGGAGCGTCACCAACACCGAACAAGCCGCCGCGCTCAAAAAACAGCTCCCCGCCGCCTCCCGCAAACGAGTTCTTACCGAACCGATCGGCCGCAACACCGCAGCCGCCATCGCGCTTGCCGCAATTCGCATCCGCCACACAGCAAGAGGCGACGCCCTCATGGCCGTGCTCCCCGCCGATCACTTCATCGCGCAGCCGGAAAAATATCGCCGCATCGTCGCCGCCGCCTTGAACGTCGCGCGCGAACCGGGCCGCATGGTTGTACTCGGTATTCCGCCGACGCGCCCCGAGACCGGCTTCGGCTACGTCGAGCGCATGGGCGAAGCGCTCGATTCGAGCGGCTTTCCCGTTTCCGCTGTCCGCCGCTTCACGGAAAAACCCGCTCTCGCCGTTGCGCAGGAATATGTCGCCAGCGGGAACTATCACTGGAATGCCGGCATGTTCTTCTGGCGCGTCTCGACCTTTCTCGACAATCTCCAGCGCCATCTCCCGCAAACACACGCCGAGCTCGAAAAACTCGCCGCCGCCATCGGCACTCGTGCCTACGAAAAAAAGCTTTGCGCCGTCTATCCGAGACTCGAAAACATTTCCGTCGACTACGCCATCCTCGAACGCGCCACGCAACAATCCGGCGCGCCACAGGTTTTCGTAATTCCCGCCGAGATTGGCTGGAGCGACATCGGCTCCTGGGCCGCTGTCTACGAACTTCTCGCGAAGCAACCTGGTGAAAACGTCTTCGCTGGCCCCGGCCAGGCCCTCGACGCATCCGGCAATTTTCTTTACAGCCCTGGAAAATTCGTCGCGGCCATTGGCGTGAAGGATCTCGTCGTCGTTGAAACTCCTGACGCGCTCCTCATCTGCCCCCGCAACCGTGCCCAGGACGTCGCGAAGATCGTCAAACAACTCGAAGAGAAGAAGCGCAAAGATCTCCTTTAGGGCTCGCTTGTTCGAGTGGAACCTCGGCTAGTCCCGCTCACCGGCCAATCCGGCTGTTTCTCTTTCCGCTGCTTCGCTTATACTGATTTTCAATGACCTCGATCAAGTTCGGCACAGACGGCTGGCGCGGCATCATCGCCGAGGAATTCACGTTCGCCAATGCGCGCACCGTCGCCCAAGCCATTTCGCGCTACGTCGTGCGCGGCGAGGACGCTCGCAAAGGGATCATCGTCGGTTTCGATCATCGGTACGCCTCGGACACTATGGCGCGCTTCGTCGCCGAGGTCATCAGCTCAACGGGTACGCCTGTTTTCCTCTGCGACAAGCCCTGCCCCACGCCTGCGGTCTCTCAACTGGTCCGCGAACGCAAAGCCGCCGGTGGAGTTGTCGTCACGGCCAGCCACAATCCCTATTGCTGGAACGGCATTAAGTACAAAGCCAGCTACGGCAGCAGTGCTCTGCCTAGCATCGTGGCGCAAATCGAGAATGAACTCGCGTTCGTCGAGTCGTCCAACATTCCTCAACTTCCGCCGCGACCAAAACTCATCCAGCCTCTTGAGCCTCGTTCGCCCTATCTCGACACTCTCGAAAAACTCGTCGACTGGGATCGTATCCGCAAAGCCAATTTCCGCTTCGTGTCCGACGCAATGTACGGATCCGCCGCCGGCCTCTTGCCGGAACTCTTCAGGCGCAACGGCGTCCACTGCGACGAAATTCGCGGCGTTCGCGACCCGCGCTTCGGTGGCGTCCATCCCGAGCCAATTGAGCCGCACATTCGCCCACTGGGCGACGCAGTCGTCGCCGGAAAATACGACGCTGGGTTCGCTGCCGACGGCGATGGCGATCGCATCGGCGCGATCGACCGCGACGGCAGCTTCGTCAATCCACACCAAATCTTTGCCTTGCTCGTCTGGCACCTCGCTGGAATGAGAAATCTTCCCGGTGAGATCGCCAAAACGTTTTCCGTTACAAAGCTCATCGACAAGCTCGCCGCCAAGCTCAACCGCAAGCTGCACGAAGTTCCCATCGGTTTCAAATACATCTGCGAGCTCATGCTCGAACAAAATATTCTCATCGGAGGCGAAGAAAGCGGCGGCATCGGATTCAGCCTCTATCTTCCCGAGCGGGACGCCACCGTCTCCGCGCTCTTTCTGGCCGAACTCATGGCGTGGCACGGCAAGTCGCTCGGTGAACTGCTCGCCGCGCTGCATGCCGAATTTGGCGAACATCACTACGGTCGCATCGACCTCGATGTAAAACCCGGCCAAAAAGAAAAAGCCATTTCCTACTTCTCCGATGGCCAGTGCAAGGAAGTTTTGCATCTTCCCGTCACGAACCGCGAAAGTCTGGACGGCATAAAAATTTATCTCGGTGACATTGGCTGGGTCTTGGTTCGCGCTTCTGGCACGGAGAATCTTCTTCGCGTCTATTCCGAAACCAACAAAATCGAAACGACGCGCCGCGTTCTCGACGCCGTCGTCGCCACGGTTCACAAACTTTAGGGAGCCAGTATGCAACATCGTTTTCATACGCTCGACGTCTTCACCACGAACCGTTTTGAGGGAAATCCGCTTGCCGTCTTCACCGACGGCGACGGCCTCTCTGACGACCAGATGCAGGTCATCGCGCGCGAAATGAATCTCGCCGAGACCGTCTTCGTACAAAAGCCGACGGACGACCGCGCCCTCGCGCGCCTCCGCATCTTCACCACCAATCAGGAACTAAAGCTCGCTGGGCATCCCGTCATCGGCACGTGGTTCTTGCTCGCAGAACTCGGCGTCGTTCCCGCGCAAGAGGGCGGCGTGCACGTCATGCAGCAAACCGGCGCCGGAATTCTTCCTGTCGAGATCCGCTTCAAGGACGGCCGGCCGAACCGTGTCACGATGACGCAAACTGAAGCCGCCTTCAAACCTGCCAAAATAAAAAAAGCTGCGCTTGCCAAGGCACTCGGCCTCTCACCAAAAGACCTCGACCCTCACCTCGAACCCGAGTGTGTCTCCACCGGCATCTTCAATCTGATGGTCCCCTTGAAAAGCCGCGCCGCGCTTTCCAAAGTCGAGATGAACATGAGCGAACTCCGCCGTCTGATAGGGAAAGGTTCCACGATGGCGTATTGTTTCGTTCTCTCTGGCAGCGGCAAAGCGCAGGCGCGTGGCATGCTTCCCTGGGAACTCTACGAAGACCCCGCCACCGGTTCAGCTGCCGGCTCGCTCGGCGCCTATCTCGTCAAGCATGGCAAACTGACTCCCGGCCATACCCTCAGCATTTTGCAAGGCGTTGAAATGGGCCGCCCGAGCCATATCGAAGTCGAAATCTCGACCACGGGCAAAAAACTAGTGCCGCGCGTGAGTGGTGCCGCTGTTCGTATTTTCGAGGGCACGTTTCTACTCTAAGAGCCGGCAGAGTTCTTCTTGACTGGCTCTCCGTTTGGGCACCATGCGTTTCGATTTTGGCGACAATTCCGCGGTTCGGTTCTATCTTAAATAAGCGACTGAACGCACCGCTAACTCGCTTCCAGCCTTATTCAATCTCTTCTTTTTCGCTGGACGAATCGCGAAACTGTGCCGTTGCGTGGGACTCCATATGAAACTGTCTCTTCAAAACACGGCAGCAGCCCTGTGGTCTAAGCCCGATCCGGTGTTGGTCGGCGCGGGCGCCGCCGGGGAACTTTTCATTGCGAAACTTCGCCTCGGCTTGGCTGCGGTTCTTCTTCTGATCCCGATCCTCAACACCATTCTTTTTCGAATGGACGGAACCGAAGCATTCGTCGGCCTCGGATTAACCGTTAGTGCGTTCTTGCTTTCTGCCGGGGCATACGCCATCGCCGCGCGCGTTCAGGTGCCTTGGTGGCTCAGTTTCGCCACCAGTTTCTTTGACGTCACCCTCGTCACCATCGGACTCGCAGCATTTCTCTTTTTCAATCAACCGCACACTGCGGTGAACAGCAAAGTTATCTTCGAAGGTTATTTCCTCGCCCTCGCTGGAACCAGTCTCAGGTATGACCGCCGTGTTTGTTTCGCCGCCGGCTTGCTCGCGCTCACGGAATATTCTTGCCTCGTCGCTTACACCGCCCGCCACTGGGACCTCAATAGCGAAGCGTTCGCTCCCTACCCGTATGGTCTGTTCAGCTGGTCGGCGCAG
>Ga0247669_1000724_pt1 | contig 11888 bp, 12 predicted proteins | sample CNK10_metaG_FD_182734 | JGI IMG/M metagenome (GOLD analysis project Ga0247669, IMG submission 182734) | Soil microbial communities from Purdue University Martell Research Forest, Indiana, United States - CNK10 | ecosystem: Environmental > Terrestrial > Soil > Temperate forest > Bulk soil...
TTCTGCGCAAGCTTCGTGTTCTCGTACATTGGACCATACATTCGTACGTGAATACTCTTCGCATGGCCGCAGGTACATCGCTGGATTCTTGTGTTGTGCATCGCTAGTTCGCCTCGCCCGCACCCTGAACCGCAACAACCCTTGAGTCCGCTTATATCCCGCCAAATTCGTCCACGGCTTTTATCACAACTATTCGGTCACTTCAACGGTTTGACGCAGAGTTGCCGTCTCTGCGCCGAATGTACTCGCAAGTATATCTAAAACTATCGTAATCTTTAAAGCGCTACTTTCGCTCTCCAGGTGCAGGGCCGGACTCGTACCAATCCAACGGCTATTTCCAACTCATAATCCAGAATCCAACGGCCGTACTGAGGAACCATGCCACCAACGTCAACTTGAAAGACTTCGAGAAGGCCCTCAAATTGTCCATCTTTACTTTGGCAATCAATGCCAGTTCGAAAATCTGATCCGTGACGTTGCGTAAAATCTGCTCCGGCTCGGCGCGCGCCACCGCTTCGAAATACTTGTCGCTCGTTTCAAACCGCGTCACGTGCCCAAAATAGAGTAGGTCGGCTCCCGGTTTCGGTTCTTGGTGGGGCCTCGCAATCCGCGGCGTCATCACGTGCGAAATCAAATACATCGACCACACGAACCCGATCACAGACAGAACGTATGTCGCCGCGTAAAGCCCGCTGGCAAACACGCCCGCCCCGTCCCATCGCAATTTCGGCAGGACCTCGCGCCCAAGCGGAATCGTGCTCGCTCCAAAAAACAACAAAAAGGTCACAAGGTATCCGGCTTTCAAATCCGCCGCGCGGATAATCGCCTGCTGGTCTTCAAAATTCTTCCAAGCAAAATGCAGCCGCTCTTCCGTGGCGTCCGCCAATCTTCAGCCTCCCGCTGCCTTCTTTGCCGCGGCGCTGTCGAAGCTCTCGCCGTAAATTGCCGGAACTTTCCCGCCCATCGCCCGCAAATATGCCGACAGCTGCCCACGATGATGAATCGAATGATGCAGCGCAAACTGAAGGTACATTACCGCCGGCAACTGAAACAATCCGCGAAAGTCCACGGTCTTCGTCAACTGCTCGGGCGTCAGCTTGCTGAGTTTCGCCAGCGTGTCAGCCGTGCTTTGTTCGTACCACGCAGCGATTTCCGCCGGCGTCTTCGCGCTCTCAGGCAGTGGCGACGGCCCACTCGTATTGAATTCGCCGTGAATCGGAATGCTCAGCAGACGGCATTCCGCTGCTGCAATATGCCGCATCAATTCCAGCGCCGTCTTTGAACACTCGTCCGGCCTATAGTCGGTTCTGTCCGCCGGAACCGCCGCAATCACGTTCTTCGTCGCCGCGCTCTCTTGCTTCACCGCAGCAATATACATTCCATTAACAAACAGCGCTTGTTCTGCCGTTATCCCAGCCATAATTTGTCTTCCTCCCGCACTTTATCCGTACAGCGCCGCGATTATACTCCCTCCCTCTAACCCGTCCGAAACATAAAGTGCCACATCACGTCCACCGCTCCGTGAACTATCGCTGACGCAAAAATCGAATTCGTCCTCCGCCATGTCCACCCATAGAAAAATCCCGCAATCGATGCCAGCAATACGTATCGCCAATTCGGAAATCCGCCGTTCGTGATGTGAGAAAATCCAAAAAGCACTGACGCAAAGACCCAACCCCCCAAATCGCTGTTCATCGCCCGTGAAAGACAATTCTGCAGCAGCCCGCGAAACAAGAATTCCTCCGGCCACGCCGTAAAAAACAAAATTCCCAGGGCTAGCGCCGGCTCCGTCTTCCAGTGCGCCCACTGCACGTCAAACGCAATAAATCTCAGCTTCACTCCGAGCGGTATCGCGATGCACGCAAACGCCAGCAAGCTCGCCAAAATCGAAAACGCCCAGTCGCTGCCCCACCCAAACGTATATCCCGCACCTTTCACTCGCCGCAGCAACAAAAATCCCGCAATCGCCAAATTCACCGCGAGTAGCACCGTCAGGATGTACGACAGTCTTCCGCCCGGATACGGCCAGATCGTCCGCGACGGTCCAAACTTCACCGCCACCCAAATTCCTGCGACCACCAGCAAATCCTGCCATGTCCCAGCCGCTGCTCCTCTAGCACTTGCCAGCAATGCCAGCGGCACAAACACGAACACCGCCACTTCTCCCAATCTCAAAAACGAAAGTGTCCCCGTTCCCGTCGCATACAGCACGTAAACCAGAAACAGCGCCACGCTGTATAACCAACCCGCCCCCGGCCCAGCCGCCGCAACTCGTTCGAGTAATCCCCGCGCCGCAAACAGCAGCATTCCTGCGAACAAAATTCCGAACGCCGCAAACGACGCCACAAACGCTCGCCCGCCGTACGAATACCCGTACCCCGACACCGTGGCAAACAAGACCATCCCGAAGCACAGCACTCCCCAAACACCCAGCATGGGCATCGGTCCGATTTGGCGCGTCGTGGGCAAGCGAATATTGTACAGTAACGTTTCGCAATCACTTTTTCGCGATGAAACGCTTCTTCTACATCAATTGGATGCCTCGGCCGCTGGGTGGCCGCTCAAGAAAAAGTGGGCCGCGCCGACTTCGAAGTCTCGCCCCTTGCGAAATATCGCCGTCATGAAGCGCCTAGCCTACATCGACTGGATGCGTGGCCTCGCCTGCGTACTCATGTTCCAAACGCATTGCTACGATTCGTGGCTCAGCCCCGAAGCACGCAAATCTCCTGTCCTTGTCTGGTCGCACCTTCTCGGCACCTTTCCCGCTCCGCTGTTCATCTTTCTCGCTGGAGTTTCCTTCGCGCTCGTCACCGAGCGCCTTCGTGAAAAGGGAATCGACCGCACCGTCGTCGCCGAACAAACCATTTTTCGCGGCGCGGAAGTGCTCGGCCTCGGCTTTCTCTTCCGCATTCAGGAATTTGCCCTCGGCTTCGGCTACGCGCCCTGGACGGATCTTTTCCGCGTCGATGTACTCAATATTCTCGGCCTCTCTATGATTCTCATGGGCATGCTCTGCTACTTCACCGGCAGCGCATCGACCGGCACAGCTCGCACTCGCTCAATACTCGCCGCCTTCGTTGCTGCATCCATCATTGCCATGCTGACCCCGCCGCTCTGGACCACCTTCCGCCCGAAATTTCTTCCCTGGCCCCTCGAGTCCTACGTCAACGGCGTCCACATCTTCAACGCCCCTCAGCCCTGGCTCTTTCCGCTCTTTCCCTGGGCCGCTTTTGCCTTCGCGGGATTAGCCGTCGGTTTTTTTCTGCAAACCGAATTCGCCAGGCACCGCGAATCGCTCGCCTTTGCCCTCCTCGGCATCGTTGGCATTGCCGCCAGCGCGCTTTCTCAACTCTTCGACAAATCTCCAGTCCGCCTCTACGCCGTCTACGATTACTGGCACTCCAATCCCGATTTTCTCCTCATGCGTTCCGGCCTTCTCCTCGTGATTCTCTTCGCCTCGTACGCCTGGTGCCGCTGGGGCTTCGCACAAACCGTCTTCAGCCCGCTCATTCAACTCGGCAAAACGTCTTTGCTTGTCTATTGGGTTCACATCCAGCTGGTCTACGGCGGGCTTTCCATCTTGCCTAAGCGCCAATGCAGCGTCGCCAAAGCCACATTCGGCCTGGTCACAATCTTTCTCGCGATGCTCGCTGTGTCGTTGATTCGAACCAATTGGAAGAAATGGCGGCCTGCCGGTTCCTCAGCCCCAGCCGCGGCCTAGCGCGTTACGGTTTCCCTGAAGAATTTCGTTCGCTCTGCTGCGATTGCGGAATCTTGATAATCACTTCACCCGGCTTCGCCAATCCCAATCCATCCCGCGCGATCGCTTCAATCTTGTTCGGATCTGTCCGCAACGCTTGCACTTCTTCTGCAAGCTCCGCATTTTCCTTGTTCAATCGGGCGATATCTTCTTGCACTTTCGCAATTTCCTGCTTCGTCCGTCTCATCGCCAGATATCCGTGCGTGCCAAACACGTCGTGCACGACTAGTGCCGCAATACAAAGCGCCAGCACAATCCGTCCATAACTGTGCCACAGCCCATGCAAATCCAGCTGCTCCTTCTTCGTGGCTTTCATCTCATCCCTTCAAAATCCATTCCGTTGCATCCTTCACCAATTTCGCCGAAGCCGCCGCGCTCTCCGCTTCCACGTACAAACGCAATAATGGCTCCGTTCCGCTCAGTCGCAGCAGCATCCACGTTCCATCTTCAAACGCAAATTTCGCTCCATCCGTCCGGTCCACCGACGCCACTTTCCTTCCAATCAGCGTCGACGCCTCCGTTTTCGACTTCTCAATTGCGCTCGCCTTCTGCTCTTCCGTCAAATGCAAATTTTCGCGGACCGGCCAATACTCGCGCCCCAATTTCTTGAACAGTGCCATCACCTGCTCGTGAATTGACGCTCCCCGCGCCGCCATCATTTCCGCCACCAGCAGACACGCCACAATCCCATCTTTTTCCGGCACGTGTCCGCGCATCGTCAATCCCGCGCTTTCTTCTCCGCCCATCGCAATCTTATCTTCCCGAATCAATTGTCCAATGTATTTAAATCCCACCGGTGTCTGATACGTCTTCTGCCCACGCGCCTTCGCCGCCGCGTCCACGAGCTCCGAAGTCGCCACACTCCTCGCCGCTGGCAAATTCCATCCTCTCGACTCAACCAGATAGTCGTACACCAGCGCCAAAACATGATTCGGCGCCACCCAAGTCCCGTCGCGATCCACAATCCCAAACCGGTCCGCGTCGCCATCCGTCGCTAGCCCCGCCGCCGCTTTCGAATCCACCACCGCTTTTCGCAACGGCGCCAGATTCTCCTCGCTCACGTCCGGCCCCGTACCATCGAACAAAACATCTCGATTCGTCCGCAGCGCTTCCACGCCCACACCATGATCTGTCAGCACCTTATCTAGATACCCTGCTCCGCATCCATGCAACGCATCCACGACAAATTTCGATTTCGCTTTAGCCAGCACATCGAACCGTACCAGCTCTGCCACCCGCTTCAAATACGCTGCGCGAAGATTCACCATCTCCGCTTTCTTCTTCTCGTGATGTCCCAGCGCCGCCACGCCTCCCGCCGCGAACAGCCGGGCCGATCGTGCCTCGATATCTTTCGTCACCTCCGGCAGGGCCGGCCCCGCATCCGCGGACGAAAACTTCAACCCGTGATACTGAGCCGGATTGTGGCTCGCCGTAAAATTCACCGCCCCATCCAGCTTGCTCCGCTGAATCTCGTAAGCAACCGCCGGAGTCGGCGTAAACGTCTCGCACAACAACGCCCGTACTCCGTGATGCTGCAGAATCTCCACCGCCAGTTGTGAAAATTCCTCCGAATAAAATCTCGTATCGTATCCGACTAGAATTGTTGGATGATTTGTCTTAGACTTGACATGTTCGGCAATCGCCGTTACCGCCAGGCGCACATTCGCGAACGTAAATTCATCTGCGATTAATCCGCGCCACCCCGAGGTGCCGAATTTTATGGGTGACCGAGCGTCGGCGGCCGCTTTCGTTGGAGTAGCCATAACGCGGTATTCTAGCCTTACGCCAGCCTCCGCGAAAGGTTTTTGCTGTGTCGTAAGCGGGTCAGTCTTGAATTTTTTCCACCGGCTCCCCAGCTCATGAGGAGAAGAAAATGCCCTCGTCCAAAACAGCTCGCATCGTGCTCGTCACCTGCGGAAACCTCATCGAAGCGCGCCGCATCGCCAGCAAAATCGTCCGCAAGCGCCTCGCCGCCTGCGCCACGATAATTTTGGGACCCGTACAATCCGTTTACCGTTGGAAGGGGAAAGTTGAGAACGCGCGCGAGCAGCTGGTTCTCATCAAAACTCTCGAAAAACAACTTCCCGCGCTCGAAGCCGAAATCAAACGTCTCCACAGCTATGACGTCCCGGAAATCCTCGCCCTACCCGTCCTCTGGGGCTCTGCCGACTATCTAAAGTGGTTGGGTGACAATTCGGGCTTGTAGGGCTGGCCGCTCCCGATTCTCACACGTACAACAACGCCTGATCCAAATCCGCCACAATATCTTCCACGTCCTCAATTCCCACTGACAGTCTCACCAGCCCTTCGCTAATCCCAATCCGCTCCTGCACTTCTTTCGGCATCGATGCATGTGTCATCACCGCCGGCAACGAAATCAACGTCTCCACTCCGCCCAAACTTTCCGCCAACGAACAAATCTTCACCTGATTTAAGAATCTCTTCGCTGCTTCGCCCGATCCCACATCAAACGACAACATCGCTCCCGGCCCGCGCTGCTGCTTCCGTGCGATTTCATGCTGTGGATGCGTCGGCAATCCCGGAAAATAGACTTTCCGCACCTTCGGGTGCGCATCCAGGTGCCGCGCCACCGCAATCCCGTTCGCATTGTGTTGCAGCATACGAATCGCCAGCGTCTTGATTCCTCGCGAAATCAAAAAGCAATCCATCGGCGCCAGCCCCGCTCCCGCCGACCGCTGAATAAAATAAATCTTCTCGGCATCCTCCGGCCGCGTTAGCACCACCGCCCCGCCTGTCGCATCGCTATGTCCATTCAGATATTTCGTCATTGAATGAACCACGATGTGCGCGCCAAGCTCGATCGGCCGCTGCAGATAGGGGCTCAAGAATGTGTTGTCCACCACCAGCGTCAAATTCCGGTCAGTCGCCACTTTTGCGATCGCCGCAATGTCCGTCACTCGCATCGTCGGATTCGTCGGAGTCTCGACGTAAAGCATCTTCGTATTGGGCCGCAGCGCCGCGCGCACCAGCTCCGGCGCTGACGTATCCACAAAGCTAAACTCAATCCCGAAATGCACCAGCAATTGCGTGGAAAGCCGGTACACGCCGCCATACACCGCCTCTGACAAAATCACATGATCGCCGGGCCGCAACAGCCGGAACACCGAATCAATCGCCGCCATCCCAGAGGTAAACACGTACGCGCTGTGTCCGCCTTCCAGCTTCGCCAGCGTCTTCTCCAGCGCCTTCCGGTTCGGGTGATTCGTCCGCGCGTAGTCATACCCCTGCCGGTATTTACCGAACTCTTCCTGCACGTATGTCGATGTCTGATAAATCGGCGCTACGATGGCGCCCGTCGCGCCGTCAGGCTCCTGCCCAACGTGTATCGCATTCGTCGCAAATCCCATGGTCTTTCCCCTCAGCGGCTCGGCGCACACTCGGAACCCGCACCAAGCCCTCTTCTGTCCGTTGTCTTTGGAGCAACTTCAGATCGCGCCGTCTAGCGTAGCCACTCTTGTTTACCCTGTAAGGGGCTGCTTTCTGCTGCCCGTGCGCGTGCCCCTGCGGAGCAAAGTCCCTACAACTTACAAGACCCTGCCACACCCGTCAATCCGCTCTGATAAACGCAGCTGGAGGGCGCATGAAAGCAGCGGATTCCACCGAAGAGCTTTTGCTGTAGAGTCGATGCCGCGCCAACCTGGCGAGCGGAACTCTGGATCAAGGGAGCCTGCGAATGAATCTGCGTCTCGTTTCCGTGGCTATCGCATTGGTTTTGTCGGCAATGTTACTTGGTGCTGGCGTTTATGAGTCCGTCGTGGTGGCGCCGAATTTCCAGGGTGCTCCGGTTTCTTTGGAACATGCCCGCGGATTCTATCATGCAAGCAACCCAGGGGTGTTTTTCAGAGTGCTATCGCCAGCCACGCAACTTCTCCTTCTGGTGGCGTTGGTGTGCAACTGGGGGCCCGTTCCTGTGACGCGATGGAGGCTAGCTGGCGCGCTGGCGCTTGCGATTTTAGCCGACGTGATCACCTTCAAGTTTCACTACCCTAGGAATGCCATCCTGTTTCTGAATCCGTTGACGGGTCCGGCGGCAGACTTAGATCGAGTAGGGAGGGAATGGGCCGCGGGAAACTGTGCTCGTATCGGTTTAATTTTAATTGTGGTTAGTCTGGTGATGGCGTCAATGATTCGCATCGCTCGCGACACCGCCATCGGAGGACGCCGATTGTCTTGAAACGCGACCTGCATGGGTAAGCCCAATCCTGCAATGTTGCCCGTCTTGCGCACAAGCCGGCGGGACAGCCTTGCGCGCCCTCACCGCATCCAAATTTGCATAACGGAGGCTTGACCCGCACTGCCCGTTGCGTGGACTATATTTCTAAGCTCATGAAATCAAAACCCCTTGCCCTTATCGCTGCTGGTCTCCTTCTTTCTGGATGGCTCGCAACGTCCGCTTCGGCGCAAAACAGTCCTTCGCCCGATGGCGCCGCTGCTTCCAAGCAGGCGCAATCGAATCGCGTTCGCATTGAAGTCGTCGGTGGCGACGCCGACACGCCCGTGGAAAACGCCAGCGTCTATCTGAAGTACGTCGAAGAGCGAAAACTTCGCAAAGACAAAAAAATCGAACTCAACGTGAAGACCAACCGCGAAGGTGTCGCACACGTCCCGGACGCGCCGCTCGGCAAAGTCTTGATTCAAGTCATCGCCGAAGGCTGGAAAACCTACGGCAAGTGGATTGAAATCACCGATCCTCGCCAAACGGTCCGAGTGAAGCTCGAAAAGCCTCCTCGTTGGTACTGAGCTTAGGTACCGGCTTCTTTTCTCTTTTGTTTTATCGGAAAATCTACTTAACAACGGAAATGTTTGCTGCAAGATATTTTCTGCCTGCACTTGGTGTGCGGCAAACAAAGCACTTCGCTGCTCGCCAGTGTTCATCGTCACAAAATTCCTCACGCCACCGCTTTGTTGCACAAAAACTGTGCAAACCGCATTAGGCCGTTGAAGAATGGCGGGTTAACTCTGCCGCATGGCATCTTTTGCACAAAGTTTTCAACACCTGTGTTGAAAACTTCATGCGGCTGAAATATTTTTTCTGGACTTCGGCCAAATTCTTGCTCCGTCTTGCTTTCTCTCGTGCTTTGTCTTTCTCTGTGCCCTCTGTGCCTCTTCTCTCTGTGAACTCTGTGTTAAGCAGTTTCTCTCTTCCTCTCTTTGACCCAAACAAAATACAGGTGATACAGTTTTTCTCAGGCGCTTTCTTTCATGACCGAGATTCTGACTGAACTCGAAGAACCAAAATTTTCTCCCATTCGCATGATCGCTGGAAATCTCACGGCGCGTCCGCTTCGCGCCGTTCTCAGCATTCTCGCCATCTCCATTCAAGTCATTCTTGTCCTTATGATTGTTGGACTTACGACCGGTGTCGTGAACGAATGGGGCAAACGCGTCGAAGGCGTCGGCGCCGATATCCTCGTGCAGTCTCCCAACGCTTCGATCTTCTTCGCGTTCTCCAGCGCCGTCATGCAGGAATCTTTTGGACAGCAAATTGCCGCCCTCCCCGGCGTCGACGAAGTTGCTCCCACCCTCAGTTTGATGGACCAAAAAAACTTTGTCGTCATCTACGGCATTGACTACAAGCGGTTTAACGCCCTCAGCAAAGGCTTCTTGTTCGGTTCCGGCCGTCCGTTCGAATCTCCCGACGAAGCCCTCGCCGACGACATCGTCGCGCAATCGCGTCATCTCAAAGTCGGTGACCAGATCACACTCATGAATCACGCTTTCACCATCTGCGGCATCGTCGCTCACGGCAAAGGCGCTCGCTTCTTTATTCCGCTGAAGACCGCGCAGGATATCTCAGGAGCGGAGAAGCGCGTCTCCGTCTTCTACGTCCGCAGCAAAGGAGACACCGAAGCCACTCGCGCCGAAATTCTCAAACTCGATCCCAACAATCGCGTCCGTTCCATCGCCGAGTACATGACGCTCATGAACTCTTCGAATCTCCCCGAACTAAAGCCATTTATCAAAACCATGGTCGGTATCGGTATCGTCATCAGCTTTCTCGTTGTCTTCTTGAACATGCACACCCTCGTCCTCGAACGCACGCGCGAAATCGGCATCCTCAAGGCACTCGGATTCACTCGCGCAGGCATCGCGCAACTCTTGCTGGGCGAAACGCTGGCGCTTACCATCATCGGAAGTATCGTCGGCATTGCTCTAACGTTTCTGACCAAAGCCGTCCTCACGCAGACGGTCCCCACCCTGCAAATCTCCATCACCAATCAATGGATCCTCGGCTCAATTCTTCTCGCCACCATCGGCGCCACCGCCGGCGCACTCTATCCCACCCTCCGCGCCGCTTCCTATGACCCCGTCGTCGCTCTCGCCTACGAATAACTTTCGGGTCGTCAGGGCGCGCATGTACTTTTCTCCCGTTCCTTGTCACGTAGCATCCCGTCCCAGAAATTCATCGAGTTCGTCCCTGCTCGTAACTTTGTGGCATAGCTCGACGGTGCCACTTGGCTTTCGTAGGACCGCCACTTTGTGCCGATAGCTGAACGGAATCTGGTCGGCCTGGCCCTGTTCTTTGGTAGGCTTGCCCTGGGAGCAACCCGAAAACAGATGAGCCTGCGTTTGAACGTAATCCTGTTCTGGTTCGCGCTTAGCGCCGTTCAAGGGGCTGTGGGCTCTCAGTCCAAAATCGCGATCACTCATGTCTCCGTCATTGATGTTCGGGCAGGAACGATCAAGAAGGACATGACGGTCTTAATCGTAGGTGGCCGGATTAGCGCCGTCCGAACGGCCAAGCGAAACGAAAGGCCGCCCACGAAAGAAATGGAAGTGATTGACGGGCGGGGGAAATATCTAATCCCGGGTCTTTGGGACATGCACGCCCACAGCGACGGTGATGATCGCGTGCTGCGGTTGTTTATTGCGTATGGAATTACAGGGATTCGCGACATGGCGGGAGACGCTGCGAAACTCGCGGACGCGCGACGTCGCATCATGTCGGGAAAATTGACTGGACCGAGGCTGGTGTTCTCGGGCCCGATGCTCGAGGGGCCGCCGTCGCAAGCCGATGATTGGACCTGGATCATTCACTCGCCTGAGGAAGCGCGCCACGCCGTCGACAGACTAGTGGAGTTGCGCGTTGATTTCGTCAAGGTACACGATGGGCTTTCGCGACAGAGCTATCTTGCAATCGCTGCGGCCAGCAAAGAGAAGGGCATCTCATTCGTGGGCCACGTGCCAGCTTCGATGACACCAGCCGAAGCCTCGGATCTGGGCCAGAAAAGCATCGAGCACCTTGAGTTCGTCCCGAAATCCTGTCACGCGATGCTTGATTCGGTAGCCGGAGGCGCGCCGGCAAATCCACCTTCTGGCTGCGACCCGCAATCGCTTGACGATCTGCTTCATCGGTTTGCGCAGAATGGCACCTGGCTCGACCCGACCATTCAGAGTTTCCGTTACTGGGCGCCGACGCAGTGGAGTGCGATCTTTTCGGAATTTCGTGAGCTGGTTCCGTCCATTCGACAGAACCACGTCTCGATTCTCGCTGGCACGGACTCGAGCGGCGTTCTCGAACAGAAGGGTGATCCACCCGGCACCAGCCTGCATGATGAATTAGCTCTTTTTGTCGACGCCGGTTTTGCACCATCGGAGGCTCTTCGTGCGGCGACTTTGAACCCCGCTCTCTTTTTGGGTCTTTCCGACTCTCAAGGAACCATCGAGGCTCGAAAAGTCGCAAACTTGGTTCTTTTGCAAGCTAATCCGCTAGAGGACATACGCAATACAGGACGGATCGTCGCAGTGATTTCCGAAGGGCGTTACCTTAATCGGGAAATGTTGGAGCGTTTGCGACGGGAGAACTGCCGCAACTGTTCAACAGGTTCTGCTCACTAATAACCGTGAGATTCTTCCAGCTTCGACCCCGTCGTCGCACTCCCCGCCGTTCCGGCAGCGAATACAAAAGGAAGTACGGGCAGGCAACATGTCGCCGCAGCTAGGACCGTTCCTACCGGCGACAATCCAGCCGCAAGTCCCCCCTGCGAAGAAGCTTTGTTCGTCGCGCCAATCGTCCGCTACTCATCCTAAGCTCGCCCTACTTAGGGTCTCGCCGCACGACGCCTGCATAACGCCACTCCGTCAGAAACGCTGCGCCTACCCCGAT
>Ga0247669_1000725_pt1 | contig 11888 bp, 7 predicted proteins | sample CNK10_metaG_FD_182734 | JGI IMG/M metagenome (GOLD analysis project Ga0247669, IMG submission 182734) | Soil microbial communities from Purdue University Martell Research Forest, Indiana, United States - CNK10 | ecosystem: Environmental > Terrestrial > Soil > Temperate forest > Bulk soil | place...
GCTAAAACCGCTCCCCCTCCCCGCCTTGTGAAGTACTGGAATCGCTTCGTGAACGTTAAGATTTGCCAAGTCGATCACATCCGGTCCACCAGCGAAGCTACCAAAGGTTGGCGCACCTGTTTGTACTTGAGCGGTGACAGCCGGCATAAATGAAACCGCCGCCATCAGGATCAAAAGGGAGCACAACAATTTGCCGAGCAAACGCTGCAGCATGGGGGACATCGGACTCTCCTCAATAAGGGTTTATTGAATGCCAAAAGCGGCTGGCGAAATGCCAGTGTTCAGAGATGCGTTCTTAAATTCAAGATCAAGAACCAAACCATTATTCAGAAACTTCTCGACGTGGAAAGGAATTGGGGCGCCTGAAACGGTGTGATAGTCGGAAAAGCACAACTCCGCCGGAATGTCGATGCTGGCGTCGTCATCAGGATGCATATTAAAGTCCAGAGCAATAACTAGGAATGACGATATATCGATAAAAATATCGGTGTGCGTTAAATGCTGCGCGAGAACCGCCGCACTCGCCGGGGAGCCAGGGAACTGTTGCTCGATCCAGAGATGGTAAACCGAGTGACCGTTCTTGATTTCTTGTCCCACATATCCGAAAAGGAGGTTTTTTCCAGACGCGAAATTAGCCAGGGTAAATGCAGGAAAGACCATCTCACTGTGGTTGAGGTTGTGAGGAGAAATCGCATGTCGAATGCCATCTGGTCCGGACCAAACACCTGAAGGACCGCCTTCACTCATCGTTTGTGTTTCATTCGTGACACCGGACGGGTACGTGAAGTCGAATCGCGCTGCGCCGTTTGACAGGGCTTCAAACGTTACCGTCCCCGTCTCGTCGTCAGCGCCAGCGATCCGACGCGCCGAACCGGAGAGCGTAACGTCAGAGATACTGGCATTGGCCATAGAGGCCGCCGCAGCGCTCATGAGGACGCTTTCAGCGGATAGACCCTGTATTACGGTAGGCTGATTACTCTGTTGCGCGACAAGCGGGATAGAAATCAAAACCCCTGAGAGGACGATTGAAAACAGCTGCAGATGGTACCGATGCATGAGCCACCCCTTCTGCGACGGAAAAACGACGCCTTTCTAAGCGACCTCAATTAATTAGTCAAGACGACGTGATGTCATCTATTTATTCCCTGTTATCCTATTGATTCTAAATAATGATAAGAATAAACATTCCTCTATAGACCCAGCTATAGATGGCTTGAAAATTAACTAAGAATCTGTGTCGTACCTCGGATGCACGAGGATTGGAGGCAAGCCCGAGTGCGACTTCGTGCAAAGCGGGTTTTCGGATGTCGTCGTTGCCAGGGAGCTGCCTTCTAATAGACGCCACTCTTTTTCTGAGAAACGTACCCCGCGTGTACCTCAGTCGCGCGTTTGAGGCGTTTGCAGCGTTTTCCCAGCTTAATGAAATCAGTAACTTACGCCGGATCAGTCACCACTAGAATTCCGACTCCCTCCGTCTCCAGCTGCGTTGCCGTTTTAGTTTCAACCCTTTGTCGGCTGCGTTTTGTTGGTGTCACCGACGTGTCCCCGTCCGTTTTGAAACGGAAGACGTGGACTTACTTCCGGTTTGCCCGTGCTGCGGGAGTAACCGCGAATTACTTCTCACAAGCCGACTTCCCATTACCAATCCGCCCAAACTTCCCATAACCCCGACGGTGGTGAAGGGCGTCGATCGGCAGTGTAAAGCGTTGAAATTCTGGTTGCACAATAGTTGCACAATGCACCCGAGCAGTGGCTCATTGCCCGACAATGAGGCACCTCATCCGAACGTAACCTATTGATTCCGAACAACAGCGTGTGGAATCGGGAATTTGCTAAACCGTTGTACTGGCTAAAACCGGTACCGGGGGTTCGAATCCTCCCCTCCGCCATAGCAAAAACTGTTTATTAAGCTCCCTGCAACTAACCGCTTTTTTGCCAAAGCGATGAGTGATATCGTACGGCCTAAGAAATAGGGAGGACGCGAAGCTGCAGCGTGAATAACTCCGAGTCAAACGTGCCCTTTCCGAGGCTGCCGAGCCGGTGCTTCGTGGCAGTGCGATTTCTCTGCTTATTGTTTTTTTTCGGTGTTTTGGCCGACACGGCATTTGCTGCCGACGGTCCCAGAGCGCCCGCCGCTTTGCCGGGGCCGGGCCTATCGTTTTCGATCGCTGACTTTGACGGGGATTCTAAGCCCGACCTGGCCAGCGTTGAGACCGGCCAGAGCGACCGAACTCGCACGGAATATTCGATCCACCTTCAACTCAGCGCTGCCGGGCGGCAAACCTTTCAAATCGTCGCGCCCGTCGGCGGCCTTCGAATCGTCGCGCGCGATGTCAACGGCGATCAAACTCTTGATCTGGTCTTAACCACTGCTTGGCTCGGCCAGCCCGTAGCAATTCTCCTCAACGATGGCCACGGGGCTTTCTTACGAGTAGACCCCGCGGCTTTTCCGGGAGCCTTCAGTGAATCCGAAACAAGCTGGACTTCCAATACTGAGCACGCGACAGATACTATTGGCGCGCTGCCGAAATCACGCGAGGATCTCTGCTCAGGATCAGACCTCCTTCCGCATCAGGGGGCATTGAGTCGCCTTACTGTAAGTTCAGATCCGCGAGCTAGTTTCGGCCTTTGTTTTATTTCCCACCTGGGCCGCGCACCTCCATTCGAAGTTTCCGTCTCCTAAGCTGAACGTTCACCCTATCGACGATTAATTCGGCGACTTTTTTGTCGCTCTTCGTTAACCGTTCAAAAACAACGATCCGGAAGATGTCCAATTTCTGCGGATGTCGTCCATCACGATTCATTTCGGGACCGTTTGAGCGAGAGCCGGCATCGCGCCAGGCAATCTCCAACAGCTTTCGGGAGGCTTCATGAAGCGTTTCTTAAGTCGTCTGTGCGTAGGGTTGTTCGCAGCCGCCGTCTTGGCAAAAAGCGGATTTGCGCAAAAACCGCTGACATGGGAGGAGGTTCGCCAGAGATTTGAGGCCGCGAATCCTACGTTGCAGGCTGGCCGAATTGGGATCGACGAATCGAAAGCGCAGGAGATCACCGCGTTTCTCCGTCCCAATCCGAATTTCACTCTATCGACGGATGGCACGCAACTCGTTCGTTATCACGGAGTCTGGCAGCCACTCGCCGGGACTCAGCTTTCAACGAATTTCAGTTACCTGCACGAACGGCAGCGCAAGCGGGAATTGCGTCTCGAAAGCGCTCAAAAAGCAACAGAGATCGCGGCATCAACGCAAGACGAGCTGGAGCGAAACCTTGTCTTCGGCTTGCGGATGGCGTTTGTACAGACCCTTCAGGAAAAAGCCATTCTCGAACTGGCCAAGGAAAACCTGGCCTATTACGACCACGTGCTGGACGTGAATCGCGACCGCTTTAGAGCCGGCGCGATTTCGAGGGTGGATTTGGACCGCCTGGAGCTTCAGCGCGTGCAATACGAATCGGACTTACAAATCGCCGAAGAGAGTTTGGAGACCGCAAAAATCCAACTTCTCATGCTCTTGAACGATCGAATTCCAGTGAATCAATTCGACGTTGCCGGCCCCTTCGACTTTTCGAAGCAAATCGCACCCCTCGAAGAAATGCGCCAGCAGGCACTCGATGTCCGCCCGGACTTGAGGGCGGCTTTGCAAGCAATTGAAAAGGCCAAGACCGATCACAGGTTAGCGATCGCGAACGGATCAACGGATCCGACCTTAAGCGCGTCGTATTCCCACAACCCTTCGTTCAACAACCCCAACGACCATCAAACGCTCGGCGCCAGTATCAGCGTCCCGCTGCGAATCTTCGACCGCAATCAGGGCGAAAAATTGCGCACGCAGCTCGATATGGAACGCAACGAGAAACTGATGGAGGCAACGCGGGTACAAGTCTTCAGCGATGTCGACTCTGCCTATGCCACTGTAACGAGCGCGCTGACGCTCTTGCAGCCCTACAAGGACCGCTATCTGGAGCAGGCATCGCGAGTCCGCGACACGATTGCCTTTTCGTATGAGCACGGCGCAACGTCACTTCTCGATTTCCTAAATGCGCAAGCTGAATACCGCAGCGTGCAAGTCAATTATCTGAACTTGGTTGCCTCTTATCTGAGCGCTGCGAACCAGTTGAATCTCGCCGTAGGTCGCGAGGTCCTCCAATGAGAAGCATGGGCGTTGCGTTTCCGGCGTTGTTGTTTGCCTCGAGTCTGTGGCTTGCCGGCTGCAGAGACAGTAAGGGAGATGCAAAAGCGGAAGCACCTCCGCCCGTGAAGGTCGAGCGCGAACAGGATCTCAATGTCTTTTCGGTGGATCATCCTGAGCGGTTTCCGCTGGTCACGGCAGTCGCGCGTGAATCCACTTCACAGCTGATCGTGACAGGCACAGTCGCTCCGGACATCACTCGAAGCGTACCGGTTATTTCGATCGCGACGGGCCGCGTGGTGGAACTTCACGCACGGCTTGGCGACACCGTCAAAAAGGGACAGCTCCTGATGCGCTTGCAGAGTGCGGACGTGTCTGCGGCGTTTTCGGACTATCGAAAGGCGGTCGCCGACGAGCAACTGGCGCGCACGCAGTTGGAGCGTTCGAAGTTGCTCTACGACAGGGGCGCAATTTCTCTGAACGAGTTGCAGGTTGCACAAGACACGGCAGACAAGGCCAAGGTTGATGTGGAGAACACCACCGAACGGCTACGCGTCCTGGGCGGCAGCATCGACCATCCGGCAGCTATCGTTGATGTCCGAGCGCCGGTTTCCGGCGTGATTACCGATCAGCAGGTCACCAATGCTGCCGGTGTGGCAGGTTTAGGTTCCCCCAATCCGTTCACGATCTCTGATCTCAGTTACGTATGGATTCTTTGCGACGTCCACGAGAATGATCTTCCACAAGTTCGCGTTCGCGAACTGGCCGAGATTCGCCTAAGCGCCTACCCAAAACAAACTTTCACCGGACGCATCAGCAACGTTCTTCCTGTGCTCGATCCGACGCTTCGCACCGCCAAGGTGCGCATTGAGTTACGCAATCCGGGTTTGATGCGCGTGGGCATGTTCGTTACGGCGGTGTTCCACGGACTGAAAAAGGAGACCTATGCCGTTGTGCCCGCGTCGGCCATTTTGCACCTGCACGATCACGATTGGGTCTACGTCCCGGACGGGGAAAAGAAATTTCGTCGAGTAAACGTAGTTGCAGGCACATCCCTGCCAGACAACTCACAAGAGATCGTTTCCGGAGTGCAACCGGGGCAGCGCATCGTCTCCAATGCCTTGGTTCTGCAGAGCACGGTGGAGCAATAAATGAATAGATTCTCGCGAAGGATGAGGACGACGCGATGATTCACGCATTCGTCGATTACGCGCTCAACAACCGCTTCATCGTGGTGGTTGTCGCCCTACTTCTTCTCGCGTGGGGAGCGATCGCGTTTCACAACCTGCCGGTCGAAGCCTACCCGGATGTGGCGAACAATTACGTTCAAATCATCACTCAGTGGCCCGGCCACGCCGCGGAAGAGATCGAACAGCAAGTCACGATTCCCATTGAAATTCAGATGAACGGCACGCCGCATTTGGCGCATCTACGCTCCGTCTCTCTTTTTGGCCTATCCAGCGTGATGCTCATTTTCGACGACCATTCGGAAAACGATTGGAACCGGCAGAAAGTGTTGGAGAGACTGTCCCAAGTCACACTCCCCGCCGGTTTGCAACCTCAGATGGGCACGGATTGGAGCCCGGTCGGACAGATTTATTGGTACACGTTGAAAAGCACGAATCCAAAGTATGACTTGATGGAGTTGAAATCCATCCAGGATTGGACACTCGAAAAGCAGTTTAAGTCCGTCCCGAACGTTGTCGATGTTTCTAGTTTCGGCGGCACCACTAGGGAGTATCAGGTGCGCGTCGATCCCAACAAGCTCGTCGCCTATGGCCTGACCGTCAGTCAATTAGAGACTCAACTTGCCAATAACAACGTAAATGCGGGCGGCAGTTTCGTCGAGTCGGGCCTGCAGCAAGTGAACGTCCGCGCGGTGGGTCTTGTCAGCAACGTCGAGGACATCGCGGATACGGTCGTTTACGCCAAGAACGGGACCGCACTCCGCATTCGGGACGTCGCTGTGGTGGAGCAAGGACCAAAAATTCGTTTAGGGAAGATTGCAAAGTCCATTCACCGCGCCGATGGCAGGGTGATCGACTACGACGACGTGGTCGAGGGCATCGTGCTACTGCGCAAGGGGGCGAATGCCGATGAAACTCTTGTGGCCATACATGAGAAGGTCAAAGAACTCAATGAACAGATCCTTCCGCCCGGTGTGAAGGTTGTCCCGATGCTTGACCGCAGCGACTTGCTGCATCTTACGACGCACACCGTACTCCACAACCTCACTGAAGGAATCGTCCTCGTTCTGGTGATCTTGTTTTTCTTCCTTGGGAATATTCGCGGAGCAATTATCGTTGCGCTGACGATTCCGTTTGCGCTGCTCTTCGCCGCAGTCTGCCTGGACTTAAACAGCATCCCTGCCAATCTTCTATCTCTCGGCGCTCTGGATTTCGGAATGGTCGTGGACGGCTCGGTTGTCATTATCGAGAACATCGTCCGGCATTTTGGCACTATTACAGATTCTCAGAAGACTCCTCTTCAGCGAATCCGGGATGCAGTTACCGAAGTGATTCGGCCTGTGTTTTTTGCAAGAGCAATCATTATTGCCGCGTACCTGCCCATTTTCAGTCTAGAGAGCGTGGAAGGCCGTTTGTTCAAGCCCATGGCCTGGACCGTTTGTTTTGCCCTCCTGGGAGGGCTGATTTTTTCTCTTATCATCGCTCCCGTTCTCGCGGCTTTTCACTTCAAGGCGGGCGTCGGCGAATGGCGCAATCCCGCTATGGAGTTTCTGAAGACGAAGTATCGGGCGGGCGTTCGGTGGGCGGTCGAACATCCGGCGGTCACTGTGGGAACGGGCGCTCTCGCTGTCGCGGCAACTGTAGGTTTGATGGCAAGCGGCGTGGTTGGTTCCGAATTTCTGCCGCATCTCGATGAAGGCGCGGTTTGGGTGCGAGGCACGCTCGCGCCGAGCACTGGTCCCCGCGAAGGAATTCGAGTTGCCGACCAGGCGCGCTTGATTCTGGCTTCGTTTCCCGAGGCTACCGTGGTCACCAGTCAAGTTGGACGCCCGGACGATGGAACCGACACCACTGGCTTCTTTAATACGGAATACTTTGTCGATCTGAAGCCAAAAGAGCAGTGGCGGTCGGTTTTTCATGAAGACAAAGAGCGGCTCATCGTCGCCATGAATCGTGAACTTGAAAAGATTCCGGGCGTTCTCTGGAATTTTTCCCAGCCGATCGAAGACAACATGGAAGAGGCCGTCAGCGGCGTAAAGGGCGAGCTGGCCATAAAGCTATACGGAGATGACCTTCAGGTTCTCGAAGCCAAGGGCGACGAAGTCGTCGCAGTCATGCGCCGCGTCCCGGGAATCGAGGATCTGGGTTTGTTCCGAGTGCTGGGACAGCCGAACCTTAATATACGGGTCGAGCGCCAGCGGGCAGCACGTTTTGGAATCAACGTTGCCGACGTGCAGGATGCTGTCGAAACGGCGGTCGGCGGAAAGGCGGTGAGCCAGGTTCTTCAGGGAGAACAACGCTTCGATCTGGTTGTTCGCTATCAGGCGAACGACCGCGATAACGCGGACGCCATCCGAAACATTCGAATTCTGTCTCCGTCCGGAGAACGTGTTGCGCTTTCGCAACTTGCCAGGATTGAGGTTCACGATGGCGCTTCCGAAATCTATCGTGAGTCCAACTCGCGTTACGTAGCCATCAAGTACAGCGTCCGCGGACGAGACTTGGGCGGCGCGGTTGAAGAAGCGATGAAATCCGTGGGAGAGAAAGTGAAACTCCCTTCCGGCTACCACATTGATTGGGCGGGCGAATACGCGAGCCAGAAGCGCTCGCAGAAGCGGCTGATGGTAGTTCTGCCCATCACGATCTTTGTCATCTACGTGATCCTCTACGCGATGTTCAAGTCCAGCAAGTGGGCTCTTCTCATCCTAGCCAACGTCGCCGTCGCGCCGCTCGGCGGCATCCTTGCTCTGCTCATTACAGGCACTCACTTCAGTGTTTCGTCAGGCGTTGGGTTCTTGGCTCTCTTTGGCGTATCGGTCGAAACCGGCGTGATCATGCTCGAATACATCAATCAGATTCGCGGGCACGGGCTCCCCGTGGAGGCTGCTGCGATTGAAGGGGCGGTGCTTCGACTGCGCCCCATGATGATGACGATGCTGGTCGCATCGCTGGGCCTCGTTCCCGCCGCACTGTCGCATGGTATCGGTTCCGACTCGCAGCGGCCTTTTGCCATCGTTATCGTTGGCGGACTCGTTGCCGCTCTTCTACTCAGCGTTTTCCTTCTACCGACCCTCTACGTATTGACCGCCGGACCCAAAGACAAGCTGCCGCAACCTTCAGCGGATTTTGCGGAGGGTCTATGACGGCAAACTCCAAAGCCATAGCACGGAGTAAAGACTACTCTTGGCCCTTGCGACGTGTCGCCGGTGTGGTCGTCGCGACGATCGCTGCCTTAGCCGCATCGGGAACAACTAAAGCAGATAGTCAACAGTATTCCGTTGTCGCGCGCGTCGACGCGAAGAGCGCAAGGCTGAGTTCAGGCGAAGTCGTCGTGACGATTGGGAACATCGCCGCGCCCGCAATTACGATTAAAGCAAATCCCGATATACCGCGAAACATCGCCATCGTGCTGGATGCTGGCCCAGATCAAGCGAAAGTTCTCTCAAAAGAAAAGGATCTGGCCGTTGGTCTGATAAATGACCTTGCCGGTAACGGCACGAGTTTCACCATCGCCGAAGCCGGAACCTCGATAAAGATGCAGGCCCCTACGCAGGATCGAGCCATCGCGATCGAACAAGTTCGCGACATCACGGGAAACAGCGGAAAGAGAACCAACGTTGCCATCTACGATGCGATTGGGTCAGTGATGCGCCAAGGTTCGGTCGGCGAAGGTCTTCGCATCGTCGTATTCATAGGTGAAGGAAATGACGGCGGCAGCAAGCTGTCTTATACAGCGTTACGAGATTTAGCGGAGTCACATCAAGTCGCCTTCTTTGCTGCGCTTATCGCAGATCATAGCCTTCGTGGCACAAAGAGCATCCTTCGATACGGGTGGAAACTGCAGGATCTCGCTGGCGATGCTGCCGGCATATTCTTGGAGAACCAAAAAACACGGAAGGCAACTCGGTGCGTGAGCAATGGTGTAGAGGGACTTCGTCTTATTGTGTTCGAAACACCTTCTCGTCCATCAGGGCGATATAAAGTTTCAGTTACGTCGCGGCCGGCGAAAAGGTTGCTCACACAAAAAGCTATCTTCATTCCTTGAGCGCCTCCCAAGCCACGGCGCCGAGGCTTGGGACCGTGTTCCATGGACCGTTTCCTGCAACAAAAACTTCTACATGATTCGCTACTTCCGAACCTCTCGGGTTGCAGGCCATCCTGCTGTTGAAAAGAACGACTGCAAGGATGAGAAAAACCGCGGGTGATAGCGCCGCGGCGGTTGCCGGCAGTCGATTATATTGGGATACGAGACTAACCCTCTCTTGGAAGCGCTTCCGTGTTTACAGTTTCAGGGAAATCCATTGCACGCTGTCTGCACTCGAGCGTATCGGAGCAGGTACAATATGGACATTGCTTAAATTTATTGGCAGGTGTTCTGATGGACAAAGACGCAGCCGCCTTTAAACCTTGCTGATTTTTTAAGGATCTTCGATGCTCGACGGAATTCGGGAACGGTTCATTCGCGCAAACCAGACTTCTGTCCAGCGTCGTCTGACGTCCGAAGACCTTGCAAGAATCAATGAAATGCTCGCAAACCTCGCAAAAGGCGAGACCGCGACGCGTCCTTCCCGCTACTGGGAAGAACTCAACAAAATGAACATGGCCCAGCTCAATGAGCAGGGCTACGAGAATTTCAAAAAGACCATCGCGCTGAACTATTTCACCTGGATGCGGATTCTGCCCTGGGATAGCCAGATTATTTTCCTCTGCAAGAATCTGCCGGTTTTAACAATCACACGAGCTTTGCGCGGTGCTTTCACCATCTGCAGGCAAAGCTATTTCGCTTCGCTCGGTGCCTTGCAGTCTTTCTCGTACGGTTTTCTGACGCTTCTGCTTTGGGAATATCTTTTTACGCTATCGCCGCCTGCCGGAATGATGGCCCTTCGCGAGCCAGCAGAAGGCAATCCACCCATCGTGAGTCCTCGGCCGGGGATGGCCGTGTCTCAGGACTTGGGGAATTCGCTGTTGGAGTTCGATACATTCGAGCAAGCAATTCCGTCGGCGGGCCCCTCGACAATCCTCGAGCTGGGCGCTGGCTATGGCCGCAACGCCTACACGATCCTGAGTTTGAGGCCGCAAGCTAAGTACGTCGTCGTTGATATCCCGCCCGCACTTTGGGTGGCGGAGCGCTATCTCTCGGCCATCTTTCCCGACAAACGTATTTTCCGTTACAGAGACTTCGATCGATTCGACTCGATTGCGGACGAATACTCTAAGGCTCAAATCGTGTTCGTGCTGGCGAGCCAGCTGTCCTCGATTCCACCAGAGTCTGTGGATCTGATCATCAACATCTCATCGCTACATGAAATGAGAAGGGACCAGATCGACTTCTACTTCGAACAGTTCGGCCGCATTCTGAAACAGGGAGGCCACGCCTACATCAAGGAATGGAAAGTCGGAAAAGTGCTATTCGAAGGTATTACGCTGTCGGAAGCGGACTATCGTCCGCCGGCGGGATGGACGAAGGTTCTGAACCGCACAGCGCGGGTTCAAACGAAGTTTTTCGAATCGCTCTACAAGAAAGGCCAGGATGCCGGTCTGTGAGTGATTCATCCAACCAGCGACGATAGACTATTTCGCGGTTTTGGTGGACTTTCGCTCCCAAATCGTCGCTTGCCATTTAGGGCCCGCAGCAGTCTTTGGCATTAGCGGCCCGACCGGGTAATAGTTGGCGCGGAAATAGTCGCCCAACGGCACATCGAAATCCACACCGAAGACAGGTGTTTGGAAATCAGGATACGTGCGGTTCGACCACAAAAGATAGCGCACCGGCTTCCGCTCAATTTCCCGAATTGTATCGTCAACCATTTTGCCGGGTGCAAGGGCGCCCGGGCTGAACTGAAACACTCGCGTAGGGCAAATCGTCCCGGAGAAAAAATACAAACTCGTGTCCTCGGGAATCGACAAGACTTCCTCCCCTGTGGAAGCTTTGTCCTGCATAAATCGAATGGCCGTTTGATAACTTTCCACCAGGTTTCCGGGCACCCTAACGGTCCCGCGCGCCGTCACCAGCGGCGCGTAGGTCTTGGCGCGCTCCTCGATCCGCAAAATGGGGGCGGCCACAACCGCGATGCAAGCGCCGCAAATCGCAAGTTTGCCGAGCCAGAAGTACGAACGGCCCGGCTCCGGCTGCGGGATGAGCTTCAGAAAGAGGGCGACAAAGCAAAGAACCACTGGCCCATTGTAATAAATGGAATAGCCAAGAATCGTCATGCTCATCAAGATGCGAAAAGCTAGAAGCGTCGCATACGTCAATGCCAAAGGCAGCGCCGCCGACCATCCGTCTGAACGATGGCGCCAGAAGTACGCCCAGGTGGCTAATGCGCCCAGACCCACGTACAAAACCATATCCTGCGGAAAAAAAAACGGTGACAGCCAGTCCTCGAATGGCATGGGCAGCGGCGAAACAAACATGACGCTTTTCGAACAATACAGGATCAACCCGAGGACTACCATCAAGCGAATAAGGATCGAGGCCCTGTCCGTTCGCTTCCACCACAGAAAGCAATAGCAAACCAGCGCGATTCCCAGGATCGGTACCCCCCGCCAAAAGGCGGCATATAACGCAGAGGGTGTC
>Ga0247669_1000726_pt1 | contig 11886 bp, 9 predicted proteins | sample CNK10_metaG_FD_182734 | JGI IMG/M metagenome (GOLD analysis project Ga0247669, IMG submission 182734) | Soil microbial communities from Purdue University Martell Research Forest, Indiana, United States - CNK10 | ecosystem: Environmental > Terrestrial > Soil > Temperate forest > Bulk soil | place...
CAACGTCACTACGATCGTCGGTCTCCGCCCTTACGCTGCTAAAAGCAACATTCTCCCTGAACAAACGCTCGGACGTGGCCTCCGCAAAATGTACCCGGGTGGTGCCGAAGAGTACGTAAGCGTCGTTGGAACCGAGGCCTTCATGGAATTCGTCGAATCCATCCAGGCCGAAGGCGTCCAGCTTGAACGTAAGCCCATGGGCGAGGGCACTCAGGCCAAAACGCCATTGGTTATCGAAGTCGACGAAGAAAACGACCAAAAGGACCTCGACGAGCTCGAAATCGAGATTCCTGTCCTTACCCCTCGCGTCTACCGCGAGTATAAAAACATTGCTTCCCTCGACGTACGCAACCTTCCTCACCAGCGCGTCGCTTACCTGCAGTTCAGCGAAGCCGACCAGCGCGAGATTGTTTTCAAGGACGTCACCACCGGCGAAATCACCCACACGACGATTTTGGACACCGCCGGCGTGGCCGACTACCGCAACGTCATCGGCTACTTCGCCCAGACCATCATGAAAGACCTGCGCTTGGTCAGCGGCTATGACGCGCTCTATCCCAAGGTCAAGCAATTCGTCCAGGACGAGCTATTTGATCGGCCTGTCGATCTCGAAAGCCCGAATACTCTTCGCAACCTATCCGAGCCCGCCGCCACCAAAACAGTCCTCGAAACTCTCAAGACCGCCATCAACGCGCTCACCATCCAGAATCGGGGTGACGCTTTAATTCGCGATACCATCAAGCTACGCGAAACTCGTCCCTTTGTAGCGAAGGAACAGGGTTACCTCGTTCCGAAAAAAAGCGTCTTCAACCGCATCATTGGGGACAGTCCGCTCGAACTGGAATTCGCCGGATTCCTGGAAAACTGCTCGGACATCATCTCCTACGTGAAAAACTACATGGCCGTTCAGTTCAAACTCGACTACGTCAACGCCAAAGGCGAAATCTCCAACTACTTTCCGGACTTCATCGTCAAAGTAGCGCCAGGCAAGTTCTTCGTGGTCGAAACCAAAGGCCTCGAAGACCTCGACGTTCCGCTAAAGATGCAGCGCCTCAAGCAATGGTGCGAGGACGTCAACGCCGGCCAGAACCGCGTCCACTACGACTTCGTCTTCGTGGACGAGGACTCCTTCCACCGTTACAAGCCCAAGTCATTTGCCTCGTTGGTTGCGGCCTTCCAGGAGTACAAGACGTAGCGTCTGACTGTCTCACCAAACTCCCAAATTCACGCCAACCCCTTCCATTCGCTCCACTTACCCGTCTCACGTTCGAATGATAAGTACCAAGGTACTGTACCTTGACAGTAATCCAATTCCCTGCTATCATTCCCCATGTTCCGCTCGCCGACCAACCCACCACGCCCCTTCCACAGATTCTCCGCCTCGGATCTCGCCACTTGCCATTCATCACTCGCCACTGCTCCTCTAACTCCTTTCCCTGCCACTCTTAGCGGGAAATCGCAACTCATTGAAAATCCAGCTACTTTAAGTCGAGCACTTGCCACTCTTACGCGCCATCTCCACATTAACCCCTTTGTTTGCCACTCTTACAAAAAACACCGGGGGTCACATCCTTCAAGCCAAAGATCTTTCTGGTCAGGTTCTTCTGGGCCGAATTTCCTCCCTGCTCGGCACTCGCCACCAGCCACCGCATTGGTTCGCCCTCTTCCACCAGTCACGAGTCACCAGTCACGGATCACTAACTCCTTTATAATCCGCACTTCCATAAAACCAGCCCATAAGTTATTTAGAATGAACACTTCCAAAACACAGCACTTAAAACCCTTTAGAATGAACACTTACAAAAAAACCGGGGTGGGAGGCCATACAGGCGAGTCACAGCCAAACTTTCGATTGACCGCCCTTTCAATCCGGTTAAGATGCATCCCTTGAACGCCCGCCTCGAGCCTAGCGCCACCATCTAGCTAATGCCGCCACTCCACCGCACCCTCCGCCTCCGCGACCTGTTTTTGCTCTTCGTCGGCTCGGTTATCGGCTCCGGCATTTTCCTGACTCCCGGCCTGATCCTTCGCCAACTGGACGGCTCCGTCGGCTTCTCTCTCCTCGTTTGGATCGTCGGTGGCGTCCTCTCTCTCCTCGGTGCACTCACCTACGCCGAGCTTGCCGCCACCAATCCCGAAGCCGGCGGGCTCTACTGCTTCATCCGCGACGGCTTCGGCCGCGTCTCCGCGTTCCTCTACGGCTGGTGCCTTTTCCTCGTCATCGCCAGTGGCTCTGTCGCCGCACTCGCACGCGCTTTCACGGAGCACCTTGCCGAAATCATTCCTCTCTCCCCCGTCGGCAAGACCGCTCTCTCCGTCGTCATGATCGCCGTCGTCACCATCGTCAACGTCTGGGGCACACGCAAGAGTTCCAACCTGCAGAATTGGACTACGCTCATCAAGGTCGGCATTATCGTCGTTCTAAGCGCCATCCTTCTTTCGCTTGGCCGCCACGCCGGTGATCTGTCCCCCGCCCTCGGCTCTTCCCAGCATGGCCTTGGCCTGCTCTCCAACTTCGGCCTTGCCATGATCGCCGTCCTCTGGGCCTATGAAGGCTGGCAGTTCGGCACCTACAGCGCCGGCGAAGTCGTCGATCCACAAAAAGCTTTCCCGCGCGCGTTCCTTTTCGGCTCGCTAACCCTCGCGGGCCTCTACGTCATCGCGGTCATCGCGTATCTCGTCGCGCTCGGCCCCGCCGGCGCCACAGCCAGCAATACCATCGCGGCCACGGCCATCGGCGTCGTTCTTGGCCGCAAAGCCGAAATCATCGTCGCCCTCACCATCCTCGTTTCCACCTTCAGCGCGGCTAATAGCGTCCTCCTCACGGCCCCTCGCGTTTTCTACGCCATGTCCAACGACAATCTCTTCTTCAAGAAACTTGCCGAAGTCCATCCCCGTTTTCATACGCCCGCCGCCGCCATCGTTGCGCTCGGTGTGTGGTCCGCGGTGCTAGCCTGTGCAGGCAAATTTGCCGAATTAATCGGCGGCGTGATCTTCATTGGCTGGATTTTCTACGGCCTCGGCGCCGCCGCCATCTTTCCGCTTCGCCGCGCTGCCAAAGGCACACTAATTCCCTATCGCGTCCCTGGCTATCCCTGGACTCCTCTCCTCTTCGTCCTCGCGGCCGCCGCCATCGTCGGCAACGCCATCGTCGTTGCGCTCCTCGATCCGAAACAGTTTATTAACCTGGCCATCGCCATCGCACTCTTTGCTCTCGGCCTCCCCGCCTATTTCTTCTGGCGCAAACGCGCCGGCGCTACTTAATTCTCGATGGTCTTCAAGAAGATCCATGAACAAACGTGCCTCTGGGTCAGCTTCCTTCCCGCCGGTTCGTTGCCATTTTCCTAGGCAGGGACACCGCATGCTGTGTCCGACTTGAAGCAGCGCCCCACTCCGAGGCGAGCGTATTCTTGTTTCGGGAAATTCAATCTTGCGGATGCAAAGCCAGCATTTTTAAGGCCACTTCACGGCGTTGGCGAGCCTGTTCCGTCCCGGGTCCTCTGGGTTGCAGTCTCAAATAAATATCCAAGTCAGCTATCTCTGCGCGATAGTCGTCCTTGCTCGCAGCCACATCCGCCAGCGCAAGATAGGTTCCCGCGAATCGTGGGTTGCGAAGCAGCGCCTCCTGCGCGCTTTTTTCAGCTTCGTCCCGCCGGTTAAGCTGCACAAGTGCTTCACTCAGGATTACGTACCCCTGCGGGGCAACGTCCTCGACTTCCAAGCCTTTGCGGATAATTTTTTCGGCCTCGCTCGCCTTTCCTTCCTGGCACAGCAAGTAGCCATATCCGAACTGCGCGAGGGCGTACCGCCCACCGCTAAGATCTATGGACGTCTGGAACGCCCTCATCGCCTCGTCCATACGCCCTAGCGTTACATCCGCCACGCCGATATTGTAGTAGGCCTCGAAATACCCTGGAAACTCTTGTGTGGCTTTTGTGAAGTGGCTTAGACTCCCGACAGGATCATTCTTCCCGAGTCGCTCCAGTCCCTTTTGGTACTCATTCCGCGCTTTGCCGGGGATTTTCAATTCTCTGACGGATACCGTGTAACTGCTCTGCGGTATGGCGCCCGATTTGGACTTCAGGTACAGCACCAGCTTCGAGGATGGCCCATCGAGCTTCGCGCTCGTCTGGGCTGCTTCGTACCCCTGTTCGTCGATGGCGATGTCGTAAGTGCCTCGCGGAAGGTTTTGCACTTTGAAGCGACCCTCCAGGTCCGTCAAAACGCTGCGAAATATCCCCGCGACGCGCGATCGCAGACTGACCGCCACCTGGCTGGCGGGCCGCTTGCTTGCCTCCAGCAGCACGGTCCCGGAAATCTCTCCTTCCCCATTCTCGAAGTTGGACACTTGCGCTCTTAGATCTGGTGTACAAGCTAGCAGTGTTAGAGTAAGGATAAAGTTCAGAAGGAGGATCGGCGGGACTTTTACCCGACTGTGTGACTTCTCGACTCTTGACACTTCGAGTTGCATCTCGGCCTACTGCGCACTCTTGAGGGGGGCCTCGGGAAATTTGGCGGTTGCGGGAGTTAATCCGTGCGGTCGCTAGTGGCTACTTCCATCACTCAGTCCCAGACAGCGTTCGTGGTTTCGCCAGCGCCGCCGGTGCACCTTAACGCCTCGATGTCAACCGTCGCGTGCTGAGCCATATTCATAAAAATAAAATTCCTTGTCTGTCCCATATTGCACTCAACCCAAAACATTCCACAGAGTCCGCCGACCCGTTTGCAATCGAACACGCCAATCTTTTTGGAAACCTTTTCCATGGCCGCGGTGTCAAAGCAACTATCCTGGGGTTCGCTCGCAGTCCGTCTGCTCGCAGGAAGGCGCCCGATGCTCGAAGCGCGAGGGCTCACCAAGTATTACGGCTCGGTGCTCGCCGTTCAAAGCATCGACTTCAGCCTCGAAGCCGGCCAGGTCCTTGGCTATCTCGGGCCAAACGGCTCAGGCAAAAGCACCACCGTCAAGATGCTCATCGGCCTGCTGGAACCCACTAGCGGCCAGGTTTTGTTTCATGGCAAGAATATCCAGCACGATCTTGTCGGCTACCGCAAACATCTTGGCTACGTCCCGGAAGAAGCCAATCTCTATCCCTACTTAACCGGACTGGAATATCTGGAACTGGTGGGCACTCTCCGCGGCATGCCTCCGCCGCGCATGAAAGCGAAAATCGACGCCTTTCTCGAACTCTTTTCCCTTTTTCCACATCGGCACCTATCGATAGGATTCTATTCCAAAGGCATGCGTCAACGTATTCTCCTCATCTCCGCCCTCATGGATAATCCCGACGTGCTTATCCTCGACGAGCCTCTCTCCGGTCTGGACGTAACCTCCGCGCTCATCTTCAAAAATCTTATTCAGTCCCTCAGCGAAAAAGGCAGAACAATTTTCTATTGCTCGCACATTCTCGAAGTCGTGGAAAAGATTTGTTCGCGACTGCTCATCCTCAGGAAGGGCCAAGTCATCGCCAGCGGTTCCACCGAAGAGGTTCGCCGGCACATCGGCGAAACTTCGCTGGAAAGCATCTTCCTTCATCTTGTCGAGGATCGAGACGTCGCTCAAATTGCAAACGAGATCGTCGATGTAATGGTTGCGCCGTGATCGCCCGCGCAAAACAATTCTTCCGTTCAGCCTGGGAAGCGCGCGCGCGCCGCCCGTTTCCCACTCTTCTCCGCGTTTTCATTGGGCGCGTCTTCTACGGTGGCGGCGACTCTGGCGATTCCGAAATGGACGTCGCTCTCGGAGTCATTCTTATTCTTCTCGCCATGCCCGGCACGCTCGTGTCACTTCTTCTTTTCGAAAAATATGGTTCGCTCGTCCGCTGGATGCGCGGCGACGGCATGTTTGATCCTTTCACTGCCACCATTCCCGACGAATATTTTTTCATCGTTCTCAGCATGGTCGTCACAGGTGCCGCCACCGTCTGGCGCTGGGACGCTCTCTTCCTCGATCGCCGCGACTATTCCAATATCGTCGCTCTGCCAGTTTCCCTCCGGCGCATCTTTCTCGGAAATCTCGCAGCCATTCTGCTTCTCGCCGCCGCTCTCACTCTTGATGTCAATGCCGCCAGCTTCATACTCTTCCCGGTAGCTGTGGTTGGCTCGCAGGCCTCTCTGGGGGTTTTTCTGCAATTTGCCGCGGGCCATGCAGCCACTGCCGTTCTCGCCAGCGCCTTCAGTTTCTTTGCGGTATTCGCGATCATCGGCTTGCTCCTAGCAGTACTGCCGTACGCACTCTTTCGCAGAATTTCTCTTTATATACGCTTTCTGATCGCGCTCTTTTTCCTGGCTCTGCTCGCCACGGATTTTGCCGTGACCTCTTTTCTCGCTCAACTCACGCGCATCAGCAAGTCCGCGGTTAGTATGCTGCCTCCCGTCTGGTTCCTAGGCATAGGCCAGACTCTATGGGGAAACGGCCACAATCCGTTTTACGCGGCGATGGCTCGAACAGCTCTCTTAGCTCTGGGAATTTCTCTCGCTGTCGCCATTTTGTCTTACACTCTCAGCTTTCGGCGCTCCTTTATCCGCATTCCAGAAATCGCCGAGGTCGGACCTCTTCCGCGCTCGCAATTTCATTTTCTTCCCGTCGGGCTTTTTGACCGCATCCTTCTTCGCGATCTGCCGGAACGCGCCTGCTTCCACTTCATCACGCGAACGCTCTTTCGCGGCGAAACGCACTTGCAGATTGTCTCTGCCTTTGCTGCCATGGCGGTAGTTGCCTCCGCTCAATCCACGGCCTCGGTCTTCCGGACCCACGCTGCTGTCCGCTTGCGCACTCCATCCGAGGATTTTCTCTCCATCCCATTCGTACTCAGCTTCTGTATCATCGTCGGAATTCGCCTCGCCTTTGAAATCCCTTCTGATATTCGCGCCAACTGGGTCTTCGCGCTGTGGATTGACCAGGACACTCTGAAAACTCGCCCCATCGCGCGAAAAGTCCTTCTCACCTTTTCGCTCGTTCCGCTCGTCCCCATTTGCTTCGTCTGCTCCTGGCTCCTCTGGGGCTTGGGCGTCGCGCTCTTGCACACCGCAATATTCGCCGCGTGCACTGTCACTCTCGTCGAACTCCTTTTGCTGCGCTTCCGAAAAATTCCCTTTACCTGCACTTACCCGCCCTTCCAAAGCCACTCCGCCCTGATTTTCGTTGCTTATCTTTTCGGCTTCGTACTCTTCGCCACCTATCTTCCCGAACTTGAGCTTTGGTCCTTGGCCGATCCCTGGCGCACCTCCCTCTTTATCCCGTTTGTAGCCATCATCCTGCTGTCCATCCACCTATATCGAAACCAGATGCTTGAGATGGACAAGCAGCTTATTTTCGAAGAAAGTTCTCCCTACACCTTCTAGTGCCTCGCGCGGGTCAAAAGCCCTTCTTCCAATGCCGGTCCAGGACCGGGTTTCGCGCATTCGGGCTTGTCCGGCAGGCTGAAATCTCAATGGTGGGGAGAAGTGAACGGTAGCTGTTCAAGAGATGCGCGAGGTAAACGAAAGTAGAAATTCCGAAATTACAGCAAGTGCTTGATGGCCTTTGAAACCTCTTGCTCATGGAAGGGCCCACGAATGATTTTCACTTCTTTGGCGTCGCGCGTCACCAGGACACTCGCCGGGAGACCGCCTTCAAAGCCTAATTTGCGCGCAATCTCATCACTGCCTAGTAAGACGGGGAAGTTAACGGAGGATGAAGAGCCATCCACGGAAAATTGCTCTTTCCTCACGAAATTCCTGACGGATTCCTCGCCTTGATCGTCCACAGCGATGGCCACGACGGTGAACCCTCTTGATTCGAATTTCTGCTGCAGTTTGATGAGGTCCGGCATCTCATCGCGGCATCCGGGACACCAAGTCGTCCAGAAACTGATCAGAACCACTTTGCCATTGAATTTCTTCATGTCCACCCAGTCTTCATCGATTGCCGGCAAGACCGCGTGCGGCATGGGTTGATCCATGTCGGAGATATTGTTTGAATCGTCCCCGGAAGCCTCCGTGAGCAAAGAGAGATCGGGACGAAAATAACGGAAGGCAATGACTATGCAGATGAGCGATATCATTAAGAAGAAAAGCGCTTTTTTCATAGAAGTGTCCGAATTCGCGCACCCTCGGATGTGGAGGATGAGGGACAACCCATCGCTAATACCAGCCTAGCGCAAGGCGTGAGGATTCGAGAAATTAGCCCGCCTCGGTTGTCGAAAGAGTTTGGTATGTCGAAGCCGACCAGGATGGCCCGACCGCGGCTGTTTTGGCACTAGCAGCCAATTCGACGACCTGGGAGAGGTGAGACGAAATCTGCCCTTCGCCCTGCTGATACACTACAACGCTGAATGAGCTCGCCCTTTTGCAATATCGCCTTGCCCGTGCCGCTGCGCACGACGTTCACGTACGCCGTGCCGGAAGCTCTGCGCGATGCGGTTCAGCCGGGCAGCCGCGTCCTGGTTCCCTTTCGCAAGAAGTCCATGGTGGGCGTGGTCGTCGAAATGGAGGACGAGGCGCCGGCGAAGGCAAAGGTCCGCGAGATCACGAAGGTGATGGAATTTGGCCCGGCGCTCACTCCCAAGCTGATCGAGCTTGCGCGATGGATTGCTAACTATTACCTCGCCCCCATCGGAGAGGTGTTCCGCGCCATGTTGCCTCCCGTTACGGAACTGAATTTGCGGCGAGATATTAATTTGACGCCAGAAGGACGCAGCGCGGCCGAAAGTCTAGGAGGTGGCGAGCTTTCGCACGGCTTGGGGGCCGTAGAAGCCGCGTTTCTCGAAAAAGCCAACGCAAAGAAGGGCCCTGCTTCGTTCCATGCGGCGACGACAATGGGCATGTCCCCGACGGCTCTGCAACGGCTGCAACGGCTCGGACTGATCGAGGTTCGAGAGACATTGCGGGACACAAAAAGAAAATCACAGACGATCGTGGCGTGGAAAGGATTTGCGAATAAAGGAGAACAACCACTCAAAGAAAAGGAAGAAAAAGTCCGGGCGTTGCTGGAAACCGAGCGCGGCCCCCTGCCGATGGCGCAACTTCTCAAACTCGCGCAGGCTTCGCGGAGCGTGGTTGAGCGCTTACTCTCGCAAGGATTGCTCGAATCCTGGGAAGAGCCGCTGGATTCGGCCGAGGATCCGTTTGACACCGGATACACGCCACCAGCGCATGCGTTGAATGAAGAACAAGAGAGCGCGATGAAAGCAATTCGCGCACGGTTTGAGCTGGGCGAATTCGGCGTGCAGTTGCTTCATGGCGTGACGGGCAGCGGAAAGACAGAAGTCTACTTGCGTTGTGTGCAAGGGACGCTCGCTCGAGGAAAAACGGCGATTATCCTCGTTCCGGAAATCGCGCTGACATTGTGGATCGGCCGCCAGTGCCGTTCGTGGTTTGGAGCGAAGTACGAAGGGGTCGCGGTTTTGCATTCCGCGTTGAGCGACGTTGAGCGCGCGCGTGAATGGTGGCGCGTCCGCAACGGCGAGGCACGCGTGGTGGTTGGCACGCGTTCCGCAGTCTTTGCGCCGCTGCAGAATCTCGGCCTGATTATCGTCGATGAAGAGCAAGAAAACAGTTACAAGCAGGAAGAAACGCCGCGCTATCACGGCCGCGATGTGGCCATCGTCCGCGCCAAAAGCGAAGGCGCCCTCGCGCTGCTAGGTTCGGCTACTCCCTCGCTCGAAACCTTTCACCACGCGCGCAGCGGAAAATACGACCTGCTGACCATATCCTTGCGCGTGGAAAACCGTTCGCTCGCAAGCGTCGAAATTATTGACATGCGGGAGGATTTTCAAAAAACACACGAGTCCAGCCCCCTTTCCTTGGCGCTTCATTCGGGAATCCAGGAGTGTCTTGCGGCTGGAACGCAGGCGCTGGTGCTCATCAACCGGCGCGGCTATTCCTGGTCGATGTTATGCCGCAGTTGTGGCGCGAGCGTGCAGTGCGTGAATTGCAGCATTTCGATGACGTATCACAAGAGCCGCAACCGCCTGGAATGCCATTACTGCGGCTCCATCCAGCAAGTGCCGAAGCAATGCCCGAAATGCCAGTCGCAATATGTTTATTTTTTTGGCGAAGGGTCGGAGCATCTCGAGGAGAGACTGCGGAAGGAGTTTCCTGGAGCGCGAATCGCGCGGCTAGACCGCGACACCGCGCGAACGAAGCGGCAATATCAGGAAACGCTCGGCGCTTTTGCCGGGGGAGCGCTGGACATTCTGGTGGGCACGCAGATGCTCGCCAAGGGGCATGATTTCCAGCGCGTCACGCTGGTGGGGGTAATCTCCGCGGATTCTTCGCTCAACATGCCGGACTTTCGCGCGGCGGAGCGCACGTTTCAATTGTTGACGCAAGTCGCGGGACGCGCGGGACGCGGCGAATTGCCGGGGCGCGTGCTGATCCAAACGTATTATCCCGAGCACTACGCGATTCAAGACGCCGTGAAACAGGATTACGCTTCTTTTTTTGAACGTGAAATGCATTTCCGAAGAATGATGGCGTATCCGCCGCTCACTTCGCTGGCGAATGTGATCGTGCGGGACACCAGCCTCGAAAAGGCGATTCACTTCTCGCGCAAGCTTTCTGAATATTTTTCGCCACACGATGGACATACCGTGCGTATACTCGGGCCCGCAACCGCGCCTCTGGCGCGCTTAAAAAAAGAGCATCGCTTCCAATTTTTGCTGAAATCGCCGAGGCGTTCGATACTGACAAGGCTGCTGAGCGGCGCCATGGCGTACTGCGACGCGCAAGAAATTCCGCAGACGGCTGTTCTGGTTGATATGGATCCCTTGAGTTTGCTCTGATTTCCTGAAGTGAACGGCCTAACGGCTAATCAGAAAAATGCCGGTGAAGATGGAAACGATCCCCACGCACTGCCAGCGCGAAACATGTTCGCGCAAAAAAATCGCTGCCAGGGCGACCGTCACTGCTCCGTAAAGAGAGGCCAGCACGCTGACGACGGCGACTTGTTCGATTTGCATTCCGTAATTGCTCATTACAAACGCAAAGGTGTCCAGAGCGCCCATGCCGACGAGCCAGAATGGAATTGGCCCGGCGCGCCGCAGAGAAATGGGCTGCCGCAAACAAAGGATGATGATCGCCGTAAGAATTGAGGAAGTTAGACGAATCATCCACACCGTCGCAGCATAGCCCACGGCCGGAACGATACGAGTGCCAAGCAGCCAAAACAAAAAGCCAAAACCCGTTGCCGAGAGTAGCGCCCAGGCGATTCCGCTTCGCGTCCTTCCTGGCGGTGGCGGGGAGGCGATAGGATGGTACTTGCTAGAATCACTAGTGTTCCGCCCGGCGGCCGTCTGCTCGCCGCCAGCGACGAAAGCAACTCCGGCAACGATGACAGCAATTCCGGCGAGGCGCGCTTCCGAGAGGTGTTCGCCGGTGAGCAAGGACAAAGCGACGGTGAGCGCGGGATAACTGGCAGAGAGTGGCGCCACGATGGTCATCTTGCCGACTTCGAAGGAACGGTAAAGCGAGAGAGTGGCGATTCCGTTGAGCAGACCGGCGAGCAAGCCCCACGCCCAGGGATGCCAGCCAGAGCCATCGAACAAGTGGCCCCAACCGCCGGCCCACGGCAGGAAAATACTGAGCAAGAAAAATCCCGCCAATTGCATGTAGAAGCTGGTTCTAAGCGCGCCGATTCGGTGGGCGGCAAATCGCGCGACAAAATCAGAACTGCCCCAAAAGGCAGCAGTGAGAAGGCCCAGCAAAATTCCCATGACGGATTACAAGGACTTGCCGGCCTCGGCGGACTTGCCTTTCTTGGCTTCGAGACCGAGAACGGCCATGACTTTTTGCAAGTCTTTCCAGACTTCGCCCTTGGCGCTGGGATTGCGAAGCAAGTAGGCGGGATGATAGGTAGCCATCAATTTTCTTCCGCGAAATTCGAGCCATTGCCCGCGGAATTGGGAA
>Ga0247669_1000728_pt1 | contig 11865 bp, 16 predicted proteins | sample CNK10_metaG_FD_182734 | JGI IMG/M metagenome (GOLD analysis project Ga0247669, IMG submission 182734) | Soil microbial communities from Purdue University Martell Research Forest, Indiana, United States - CNK10 | ecosystem: Environmental > Terrestrial > Soil > Temperate forest > Bulk soil...
AGAACGAGGAGCATGCCGACTTTGTTTTCGCCGAGGATGCCGATGACGAGAATCGCGGGGAGAATGGCGATGCTGCGGGTGATGAGACGGCGAAGCCAGGGCTTGAGGCGAATTTGGAGGAAGCCTTCCATGACGATTTGGCCGGCAAGAGTGCCGGTCAGCGTGGAGTTCTGGCCGGAGGCGAGGAGAGCACAGGCGAAGAGCGTGCTGGCAAGGCTCGCGCCGAGAGTCGGAGTCAGTAAGTTGTAAGCTTCGCGGATATCTGCGACATGGTGGAGGCCCCGAGCGTGAAAAGCGGCGGCGCCAAGCAAGAGAATGGCGGCATTGATGAAGAGCGCAAAGCCGAGAGCGAAGGTGGAATCGAAGATGGCGTAGCGAAGGGCTTCGCGGAGCTGCTTCGGTTCGGAGCCGAAGGCGCGAGTTTGCACGAGGCTCGAATGGAGGTAAAGATTGTGCGGCATGACCGTGGCGCCAAGGATTCCGATGGCGATGTAAAGCATTTCGCGATTACGGAAGATTTGGGTGTTGGGAAGAAAACCATGGGCGGCCTCAAGCCAGAGCGGGCGCGCGAAGAAGATTTCGTAGGCGAAGCAGGCCGCGATGGTGAGGATGAGCGTGATGACGAGGGCCTCCAGCATGCGAAAGCCGCGGCCCTGGAGCAGGAGGACGATGAGAATGTCGAGACCGGTTAGAATAACGCCAAGAAGGAGCGGAATGTGAAACAGGAGTTGGAGCGCAACGGCAGAACCGAGGACCTCGGCGAGATCGCAGGCTGCGATGGCAATCTCGCAGACGAGCCAGAGGAAAATCGAGGTGCGACGAGAATAAGTTTCGCGGCAGGCTTGGGCAAGGTCGCGGCCGGTAACGATGCCGAGTTTGGCCGACAGGGCTTGGAGAAGCATCGCCATGAGGTTGCTGAGAAGAATGACGCTTAGGAGCGTGTACCCGAATTGAGAGCCGCCTTGAAGGTCAGTGGCCCAATTACCTGGGTCCATGTAACCGACAGCGACGAGATAGCCGGGGCCGGCGAAGGCGAATATTTTGCGGAGCCAAGAGGCGGTGGAAGGAATAGCGATGGTGCGATGGGATTCTGGAAGCGACGGAGCGCCGAGGCGGGGCCGCGGCAAGGCGGAGGAATCAACGACAGGGTCAACGAATTCAGCCATATTAGTTAACTATAGTTAATACTCTTATAAAACTACAATTAACAACGACGAATGTCAATGGGACTCGGGTAATTTGTACTCGGCGGAGATGGGCAGCTCGGGACGCGCAAGGGCGACGGCGGAGCGAGTGTGATACCTTGAAGAGGCGATACCGGAGACGTGACGATGAGCGAGCAGCAACCGCAGCAACCAGCCCAGATGGGGCAGATGCAGATCAAGGCCGACGAGAAGGAGTTGCAGGGCCTGTACAGCAATTTGATGATGATTCATCACAGCGTGGAAGAGTTCACGCTGAATTTTATTTACATTTTTCCGAATGGCGCGCAGGGGAAACTGCTGAGCAGCATGATTGTGAGTCCGGGGCACGCGAAGCGGATCTGGCGGGCGCTGGGAGAAAATATCTCACGATATGAAGCGCAGTTCGGGCCGATTAAGGAGCTGCCGGAAGGGCCGACGCCGAACGTGGGGTTTGTGCAGTAGGGCGGCCGAAAGCGGAGATTCTTGGATCGAACGGAGCACAGAGCGAGGAACGAAAAGTTGTGCAGCCTCGCGGCGCCTGCTAGAATTTTAGAGTTGTTCCTCGATGGGCCTGTAGCTCAGGTGGCTAGAGCGCGCCCCTGATAAGGGCGAGGTCGGTGGTTCAAGTCCACCCAGGCCCACCATTCAAATCACCAATATATACGCGGCGATTCTCACATTTCCCCTTCCAGGGGACTTGTCATCAAAAAGCCGTTTTGCCAAAAATTTGCCAAAAGTCGAGTAGGCCATAGATCCCCTAATCTGGACCGTTCCGATGCGCGACCCGCACGAACGTGCCGATGTACGCCCATCAGGAGCGCTGACGATCGAGCGTCTTGCGGATTTGCGATCTTCCGACGTGCCGCCCGGAAGTGGCCAGGCCCGTCAAGACAAACGCGTTTGGGAGAGATGCAGATAGCGGGCCGTCTCTTTCAGATCGTTGTGGCCCAACAGGATCTGAATGGTGCGCAGGTCAGCACCAGTTGACGTTCTCTGACGCTCGCACTCGCACTACTTGTTTTCAGTACCGGCACCGTGTTTCTGCTTGCAGACCTTGCATTGGGTTGGCGGCTCGGAGTTGTCAACGCGATGCTTCACAGGCTTTGTTGTACGAAGGAAAGCGAAGATCGCCTGGAGGTCGTCATCGGTTAGATTCTTATAAACCATTACGGGCATGATCGGGCTCAGCTTGCGGCCCTTAACTTGTCCGGTGCGCATCACGTCCAAGAAAAGAGCCCCGTCGTAATATGGGATTCCGGATGGATCGGGCGTAATATTCGAACTGGCGACAGTGCCCCAAGGGCCCGTGAAGGGAAAGCCTCCGGCAAAGTCCATACCCGAAACGTTTTGTCCCCGCACTTGAGGAGTATGGCAGTCGACACAACCGGCCTGGTCGGCAAGGTAGGTTCCGTATTTGAGCTGGTCGGAGGAGACAACGTCGGCGACCGGCGCAGCAATCGGCTCGGGAGCGCCGCGGATCAGGTACTTTACGGGGAAAATGATTTCGGTAGCCGGAAGCTGGTTGTGGACAGCAGGTAGGGACCGCAGGTAGACCACAACGGATGCCAAATCTTCATCTGACATATTGCGGTAGTGTTGGTAAGGCATGATGGGAAAAAGAGCGCGGCCATCGTGGCCGACGCCTTCGCGTATGGCGCGGGCTAGTTGATCATCGGTCCAACTGCCCACTCCGGTTTCCGGATCGGGCGTAAGGTTCGGGGCCACGATGCGTCCGGGCACACCGGCGGAGGGCAGCACCTCGCCGGAAGCTTCTTTGCCAGCCACCATGGGTGTGCCCGGGCTGGTCCAGTCATGCGGACTGTGACAATAGACGCAACTGCTTAAGCCCGTCGCGATATAGCGGCCTCTCTCGAGCCGTTGCGGCGTACGCTCGAATGTGCGGTTCGTGAGAGCACGCGCCTTGGGGCCGAAGAACGGACTCCACCCGATGGTCAACGTGATGACGATAGCCAACAGGACGACCAACGAACCTAATGCGATGAGAAACCATTTCCCGAATCGTCTCATTTGACTTTTCTCCTTCGAGCTGCAAAGAACACCACGGGTACAAACTCGGGCGTTCATCGCCGTGACTATGGCGCGTGTTGCGACGGTCTGCAGGCTGACTTCGCGGAACAGGCTGAGGCCGGTGCCCAACGAGCTGACGACGGCATCCCAGCCCTTCAAACGGAATGGCCTTTCGCCTTGACGGCCTGCTGAGCAGCCGCGAATACATCGCGTGCGGACGTCGTACCCGCTACGTGCTCCGTACCCGTGATTCCGAGGTCCATCCATCCCGCGTTCACGCTCTCAAACATTTCTTCGGCAGGTCCAGTGTGGCCCTTCGGGACGCCGAACTGCTCGAACGCTTCCGCCCACCCGGCACGCGGGACGGCAAAGGCTTTTACGTCGCGTTTTAGGACTTCACCCAATTGTTCCGCCACTTCATCCGCGCTTACCATCGAACCGAGCTCGATAACGCGATGCCCTGACCACGCCGGCCCGGTCAGAAGCGTTGCCACCTCTGCGCCGATGTCGTCTGACGCGACCATTGTCGATTTCCGGTTTGTAGGATTGTAGAAGACCGGTAGTGTTCCGCCTTGGGCGGCCTGTAAGCCGAAAAGAAAGTTTTCGAAAAAGCCGCCTGCGCGCACAAATGCGACCGGAGATGTCAGACTGCGAAAACGTTGCTCCAAAAGTGATAAGGCCGTGATCATCCCCAGCCCGCTTGTTCTATTCGCGCCCATCGACGAGAGCGCCACCACCCGCGGGGGGACTGCCTTGGTCAGCGCCTCAACATAGTTCGCAATCACACCCTTTGCTTCTCTGTAATCAGGCGAGGGTGCCCATACAGCCGGCAACATAACAAACGCGCCCTCAACACCCTTGAGCGCCGCCGCTATGGCTGTCGCATCGTTCCAGTCTCCATCCAGCAACTCCACACCTTGGTCTGCCCACTTCGCTGCTTTCTCACGATTGCGCACAAGTGCTCGCACTTGTCTGCCTTGCTTCAGCAGATGCCGCGCGGCGGCGCCCCCAACTTTTCCAGTAATGCCCATGACTAAATACATGCTCGTTTTCTCCTTCATCGCATTCTCCTTTTGCCTCGTATTTGGCCGCCCATCCAAATAAGCGACCTAACCATGAGATGCCCAGCAAAACCATTGGTTACAAATTAATCGTTGGTTGCATCTTGTGAACACATCAACCGCTGTGCCATGGGAGGGGTGGCGTTTTCTCAACCAATGGTTATAAAACAACAAGCGGTGGCAAAAGTCGGCAAAACGGACTAAGCTATTGAAGTGACATCCACATCACCAAGTCGCCGGGTAGAGCGCAAGGAAAGGCTGCGGGGCGAAATCCTGGCGGCTGCAAGCAAAATGTTTGCCGATCGCGGTTACGAAGCCGTGACGCTTCGTGCGATCGCTAAAGAGATCGGCTATACGCACGCCGTGATCTACCAGCATTTTCCTGACAAATGGCATATTCTTGCCGAGTTGAGCAGGGAGACGATCGGGCTGCTGATCCAGAACTTCGACGCGATTGCCGCTAAACATCCTGCACCGAAAGAGCGTCTTTTTGCGACTTCACGTGGCTTGATTCAGTTCTGCACTGCCCATCCACAGCAGTTCCGCAACGTCTTCTTCGGGCCGGAGAACCGCAACGGCATCCGCGCTGGACAATATATCAACGACATTGGCACGCCTTTGTTCCAACGTTTCGTACAGCTCTTCTTCGATGTTGCCAAGGATGAAGGATTGCCAAGTAGGGATGACATAGTGGTAGCCCACACCTGGTGGTACACGATCTTCGGCCTCGCCACGCTCATGGTCATCCAAGGGGTTGTGCCTGACCTGCCTAACCAGACTCTCGTGGTCGAGCAAACGATCGCCACGCTTTGGGCTGGCGTTCAGGTTGTTCCGCGATTGCCGAAGAGCACGGTCTATAAGCGATCCGACCGATCCAGAGCCTCAAAGCAATAACAGCTTCTGTCTACTTAGGAGGGCGGGGGCGCCTCAGCCAACTCTGTAAGAGTCACGGCTCCCGAGGCTTCTCGATATCTGGTTTGCCGGGTCCAACCCAGCGCGGAACACGGCATTTCCTGCCAAATGCGCACGTCGCTGGCAGAGTTCTCGTTTGGTACTGACATGTCGGCTCGTAGGAAGTGATCTCCACTCTGGACGGAACGGGCAACCTGGAACCAACAATCATGCCATGACGTGACCTTGAGCGAGGTCGTCAGCAGCATAATCATCGCGACGCTACTATGCATATAGCACCATAAAAGCCCCTGATAAGGGCGAGGTTGGTGGTTCAAGTCCACCCAGGCCCACCATCCTTTTCAGGGTCCGGCCATTCTCGCTTTTGCCTTTCGCCGGAATTTCCCGCGAAGCCTTTTTCAACGATTTGTCAACTTCCGGAATCGCCATATGCCGCCCCGACGTCACCGGAGACACCATGACCTGGCACGGGGATTCACGGACTGCTTGAATTTCTTGCTGACGGCCACTGCTCCGGCACTCAAGAAACGGAAAGAACATAAACGTTCATTCCAGGCATATTTGGATTGTGGAGTCCTCCCTCCAAAACCAGCGTTCAAGGATTCGAGGGGTAACCGTCACCGACACTTGCGTTATTTGGACCATAGTCCGCCTTATCAGGGATGGGTAGCTTGCGGGCAATCGTCGGTGCTGGTCTTCGAATGGGAATGGTGCGCCATTGACAAAGACCTAGAATTGGCATAGGCTTTGACATATGCCAAGACGACCAGTCACAGCCGAAAGGCACGTGAAGGTTTTTAAGAATGGGCGAAACCGGGCTGTGCGGATTCCTCGGGAGTTCGAATTCCCCGGTGAGGACGCCGTCATGCGCAAGGAGGGAGACCGGCTGATCATCGAACCTGCACCGCCCAAGTCCCTGTTGTCCGTTCTTGCCACCCTGAGCCGGCTCGAAGAGAATTTCGCACCGATTCTGGATGAGCCTCCTGATCGGGTCGATCTATGACGGGCTATCTGCTTGATACCAACGTGGTCTCGGATCTGGTTCGCAATCCACAGGGCACCGTTGCGCAGCGCATCAGGAAGGTGGGTGAAACAAAAGTTTGCACCAGCATCATTGTGGCCTCAGAGCTCCGCTATGGTGCAGAGAAGAAGGGGGCACAGCGGCTCACGACACAACTCGAAGTGGTGCTGGGGGCTCTACAGGTTCTTCCTTTCGATTCGCCCGCAGATGTTACGTACGGCCGGGTTCGAGCACAGCTTGAGCGGGTCGGCAAACCGATCGGCGGCAACGACCTGCTCATCGCTGCTCATGCTCTTACGCTTGGTTATACCCTGGTTAGCGACAACACAAGGGAGTTTGCTCAGGTGCGAGGCCTACAACGAGAGAACTGGCTTCGTCCCTCTTAAGGGGAAAATACTCTTCCTATCTAACTCCGTGCAGCCCCAGGGAATGTCAGCGCGCCGCGACGGTTAAGCACTTTGTGAGCCTGCTTGAGTCTGATCGCGGAGGCTCGCGGACGCACCCAATCGGCGACGAGCACTACCAGCTTTATCATAGAGTGACCGCGTAGAATCGTTCGCTAGCGAGGCCCGTGCTACAGTGGATCGTCTCTCCTCACAAAGAAATACTATGCATATAGCACCTTAAAGGCCCCTGATAAGGGCGAGGTTGGTGGTTCAAGTCCACCCAGGCCCACCAATCCTCCTTGCACGAACCGCATCTATGGTAAGATAGTCTTACCATGCTCACAACGGTTTCAACAAAAGGTCAAGTTGTCGTCCCCAGTGGGATCCGGCGCAAACTCGGACTGCAACCGGGAGACTCGCTGGAGGCCAGAGTCGAAGGACGACATATTGTCCTGACTCCGCGAAAAGTCCGTCCGCGAAAGGCACGTATCATTCGGGATCTTGTCACGGGGTTGCCGGTGCTTACCGCCGGTCCCAAGGCTCCCAAGCTGACGAGCGCAGAGGTGCGCGAAATCCTTGCCGACTTTCCATGAGATACCTATTGGACGTGAATACTCTGCTTGCGCTCTTTGTCTTGCAGCATGAGTTTCATGCGCGGGTTGCAAGTTGGGTGAAGCGCCTTGGCGCAAGCGGCGTTCCGGAACTGGCAACATGTTCGATCACCGAGTTGGGCTTTGTGCGTGTGCTAGGACAAGCTCAGCAGTACGGCTCGTCGGTCGCACAGGCGCGCGAGCTATTGCTCAAGTTGAAGAATAGCGATGGAATGCGCTGGATTTTCATTTCCGATGACCGCGACATCTCCCATCTCCCCAGGTGGGTCCGAACTCCAAAGCAGACCACCGACGGGCATCTTGCCGAACTCGCTAGGGCCAACGAGGCCGTTTTGGCAACGCTGGACCGCCGAATCTCCGGTGCGTTCGTCATCCCCCAGACCCGCCAGTCATAAAAGAGCACGAAGATACTTAGCCTCGAGTTCAGGGGTTCGAAGATCGTCAACTAGGGCCCACCAAAGCTCAGTTTATAAGTCTTCAGTTTGGAACTTCCCTAGGGTTCGGGTGTGGTGCGACGATTGACGCTTCGACCCGCTCACGGCCATTCAGATTAAAGAAAATCAAACGGCACGTTGTATAGTTCGCTGGTCGTGGAGTGGAAGCGCGAGCGGGGGTGGTTGGCGATGAAAAGCATTCTGATACTGCTGAGTGGTGTTCTTTGCGTTGGGGGCGGGCTCCTGCACGGGTCCGGTTTCTGGGTCATTCATGGCGAATTTGCGAAAACTGGCGCAACGGGAGAGCTAGCCGAGATCGTTGACCTAGCTTGGGTATTCATGAGCATGGGGTTCCTCACATTCGGGGCAATCCTGATTACCTGCGGGCTTCAGATGAGAAGAAAGAATTACGGAGGAAGGGCGTTTGCCGGCTGGGCAGCGGCTTCATTAACGCTGTTCAGTGGATGGGCGATGATTCGATTCGGATTTAATTGGCACTTTTTGTATTTTCTGATTGTTGGTGTGTTGGCTGGGTATGCTTGCGTCCCGGATAAGCAAACAGCGTAAAGTAGGAAGAAAGAATTCTGCGCCTAGCTGCCCGGAGGAGGAGGCGGTGGAGGAGGCGAAGCGAATTTCGCATCGTCGATCGGAACGTTTTGTTCAGACGACTCAACCTGGATGGTGAATCGATTTCCGGGGCGCGCCTGCGTCCAGCGGAACGGAATTATGACGCCGCCGGAATCACGGTAGTCGGCAAAATCGATTTGCAGCGGATTCAGGCCCAGGGGCGAATCCGTGTAACGAACCATTCTCAAGAGCAGGCCGGATTGTTTATCGAAAAAGAGACGGACATCAGGTTTACCTTCCCTTTTGCCGACAACCAGCCAACTGGCGCGACCACCGATTTCCTCGCCATCTGACACTTCCAGCTTGGAAAACATACCGCTCAGGTGCGCAGGCAGAGCGACGTCCGCGTCCATCTGCGCGCCGTCGGATTCTCCCGGCGTCATCAGGTGAACACGGCCGGGAGTGGCCATCCAGCCGGCGTTTCCGTCAAAACCCGTCAGACTCTCTCCGTTTTTGAGCTGCACGGCGGATACACGCTTGTTGGGAGCTTTCTCATAAATGACAATTTGGAATTTTTGATTGCCGGCGAGGGCCACGGTGCCTTTCTGGATGCGCGAAGAGACTTTCTTAAGGACATCCGTGCCACCGATTGCGACGAGATATTTGTCGAACAACGCCTCGGGCTTGGGGAACGAAGATTTGTCCATCGCGTCGCCGGCCATCATTTCCGGCATTTTTTCTTCGCTGGAGATTACGGGAATGGAGACGGGTTTCGCTGCACCGCGATGACAGGAGAAGCAGGTCACCGAACGCTTGCCCTCAAAATTGTCCTTGTTGATGTTCATGTTCATTTCGATCATGTGTCGGGCAATTTTTTTTTCTTTCTTATCGTCTTTCTCGAAGGCGTGTTCGACGTGGCAGTAGGTACATTCAACTCCGAGCGAAGCCGAGATGAATTGCATGGCAGGTATGAGATCCTCAGCCGGAATGTCTTTCATGACCTGGATGTTCTTGAACTGCTGCGCCGCCGTTTTGGGCGCATGGCTTTGCGCGCGAGCCGAAAGGAGAACCGTGAACAACGCGACTACAAGCAGAAAAGTGCAGGCGAATACCGAACAGTGCTTACGCATGCCAATCACCTCATTGGAATCGACGGCAAATCAGTATCAGAACAGACGCGTGCGGAACGGAAAGCGTTTCGCGCGGCTGCTTTTGCTAAGCGTTGATGTCGCCACGCTTTGCGAGCGCAGTGATCCGGTCGGCGGCGCGGAACGCGAGCGCTTCGATGGTCATAGTCGGTTGGCCGCGGCCGGAGGTGACGAAGCTGCTGCCGTCGCAGAGGAAAACGTTCTTCACATCATGCGTGCGATGGTCCGAATCGATAACGGAAGATTTTGGATCGCTACCCATGCGGCATGTGCCGAGGAGATGGACGGCAAATTGCTGCTCCTCGATGGGGTAAGTCCATTTTTTCTTTGCGCCCGCGGCGTCGAGGATTTGCAAGCCATATTCGTTGAGCCATTTAGCGAGCTTGATATCGTCGGCGTGATCTTTGTAAGTCATGCGCAGTGCAGGAAGACCCCAGGCGTCTTTGAGTTCGGGATCGAGCGAAAAGCTGTTCTCTTCCTTCGGCAAAGAAGTGCCGTGGGAAAAGATTTCGACGGTGCGCGTGAAATTGTGCGCAATGGCGTCCTTGAATTTCTTGCCCCAGCGAGGAGTGTCGGGCGGCAGACCACCGCCAGCGGCAAAGTTGATGGGCGTCATGTCAAAGCGCGCGTCGAGACCACCGCCACCGTAAAAACCGACCTTTTGCGCATCGAGTTCGTAAAAATCGTGAAGGATGCGGCTGACCGCAACGCCTTTGTAGTCGTTGAGTTGCTCATCAAACAGGCCCAGCGAAATTCCGCCGGAGTTGAGCATGAGGTTCTTGCCGACGTATCCGCTGGAGTTGGCAAGGCCGTTGGGAAATTGCTTGGAGGCTGAGAGCAAAAGTAGGCGGGGCGTCTCTGCTCCGTTGGCGGAGACGATGACTGCTTTCGCTTTTTGCAAGTGGACATTCTTTTTTTCATCGAAATAGACGGCGCCGACAGCGCGGCCGCGAGCATCGAGCTCGATTTTGTGGACGTAGCTGTTGGGGCGAATCTCGCAACGGCCCGTTTTCTCCGCGATGGGAATCATGGACGCGAGGGAACTGGACTTTGCTTTGACTTCACAGCCGAAGCCGAGGCAGAAGCCGCAGTTAATGCAGGCGCTGCGGCCCGCGCGAGGTTGAGAAAGAATGGCCATCGGCGCGGGAAATGGATTGAGGCCGAGCTTGCGCGCGGCGCGTTCGAACAAAACGCCGTTTGATTTTACGGGCAGCGGCGGCATGGGATAGGGCTTCGAACGCGGCGGATCGAAAGGACTTGCGCCCGCAAGACCGGAAACGCCGACTTCCCACTCGACTTTTGTGTAATACGGCTCAAGATCGGCGTAGGTGATGGGCCAATCGCTGAACGTGGCGCCGGGAATCGGGCCCACTTTGCTCCGTTCAATGAAATCGATTTCGTGGAAGCGCCAGAAATTCGCGGTGAAGTGATTGCTGGTGCCACCGACGGCTCGACCATAAACAAGTGCGCGCTGCGGTTTGGCTTTTTCGTCCGGAGTCTTGCGAAATGTATTGGGCTGCAGCTTCGGATGATTGGTGAGGAGATCTTCTTGCAGAATTTTCAGTTCGTCATGAGAAAAATCGGATTCGTGGAGGTACGGTCCCTGCTCAAGCACGACCACACGAAAACCGTTGGTCGAGAGTTCTTTGGCAAGAATGCCGCCGGCGGCGCCGGAACCGATGATGACGAAATCCACTTCGTCGGATGTTTGGTACTGCACGCGGGAGGCGGTCATTTCTTCTCCACGCCTGCCGGCTGCCAGCCGGGATAGTCCTTGTCGAGGATGCCGAAGGGCGGCTGAAACATGTGTTCCGGATCGCGGCCGATAACTTTCCAACCTACGCCATCGCGGTTGCCGCGGCGGTCAGAGTCTGGAGCAATGAGGAACCCGGCGATGGTGTGATAACGGAGGGTATCGAAGAATGGCTGACCGGTCGCGTTTGGCCGGTTTCGACGCGCGGAGGATGCGTTCGGTTTTGAATTGCTGAGCGCTTCGAGGACGGCATCCTGTTGTTCAGGCGAAGCCGCCGAAAATTTCTTCACGCTGGGAAATTTTTCGCTCAGGAGGGCGTTCACATCCGCCAAGCCTTCGCGATATGTTTTCTGCGAATCGGATGCGAAAGTCACCAGCGCGCGGTCAATGAAGTAGACGACGCCGGCTTCTTTCGCTCCCGGCGTTTCATCGGTCGGAATAATGCGCGAGGACATGGCTTCGACTTCCGCAGCTTCGGCCGCCGTAAAGAATTCAAATTTCGCAGGGTCAGGAGATGCAGCCCTGGCATGCGCGTGTGTTGCGGCGGAAACCATTGCCGGCCAATTCGCGGTAAGCCAGGCGGCGGAAAATCCGGCGGCGCTACGCGTGAGAAACGTTCTGCGATCAAAGGGAGCTGAGGGAAGGCAATCGTGTTCAGGCATGCTGAAAACTCTATGCGGGGCTTCGCATGGGGTCAACCCCAAAATCCGAAAGAGGCAAAATGGCCTTTTGAATGGTTCTATGGGCGAATTTGCCGCAA
>Ga0247669_1000732_pt1 | contig 11836 bp, 17 predicted proteins | sample CNK10_metaG_FD_182734 | JGI IMG/M metagenome (GOLD analysis project Ga0247669, IMG submission 182734) | Soil microbial communities from Purdue University Martell Research Forest, Indiana, United States - CNK10 | ecosystem: Environmental > Terrestrial > Soil > Temperate forest > Bulk soil...
CGTAGGCGCTTTCAATCCCCAATTGCCTCCACAGGTCCGGCGAAAGGTGCTGGAACTCTATCAACTCTCGCCGGACCTCGATGACTCAAGGCGCGGAGCAAAAGTCCAGACCAAAGAAATCGAGCAAGGCAAGCAGACGGGCCAGTTCCCTCCTCCGGTGGCTTTCAAGGACGATGATATGGCGCATATCGAGACCTTGCGTAGCTGGATGAATTCCGACGAATGGGATACGCAGCCGCCTCCCGTGCAAGTAGGGGCTTATCAGCATCTTTTGCAGCACATGCAGAATATGCAGACGGGTTCAGCCGCAATGGGCGCAATTCAGGGTGCGGGAACGGAAGCGGGTGGGCAGCCGGAACAGGGCGGTAAAGGACAGGAAACTCCGCAGCAAAGACAGGCGCAAGGCCAGCAAAAAGGTAATGCCATGAAACCACACCAGCCTCAACCTTCCGGTGGCAACCAGAATCATGTTGGGCCTCGCGGTCAGTCTCATTCCGCTCAGCAAAGACGGAGAAATGGGCGGCATGGATGAATTTACTTGACAGGTAAGAACTACATAGCGTAGAAGGAGTACCGTGGAACAAAAGATTTCGTTCGAAGAGCTTGAGACTACTGCAACTCAGCAGACCCCCGTTAAAGCTGCTGAAACGACAGTGGAAGAGACCAAAGCGGCGGAAGCCGTAGCGGAAACCAAGCCACAATTCACCGAAGCGGACGTAGAGGCGTACAAACAGCTGGTAGACATGGGAATCACTCCGGCTAACGCAGCGGAGTTCAAGACGGCGAAACAGGCCCTCGAAAACCTTCCCTTGCTTCTCAAGAACAATCCAGACTTGCTTCTGGACGAGATTGAGAAGAATGACCCCGAACTGCACAAACAGTTGCTTGAAAAGGTCAGCGACCGCTGGTTTAACCGTCTCCCGGCTGATGTTCGTGAAGGAAAATCTAACGGCAACGGCAGTGAGAGCAGAACTGCCAGTACGACACCCAACCCCATGATTGAAAAACTCGAACGGCAAGTCAACGCACTGGTCGAAGAGCGCACGCAGGAAAAAACCGCAGCCCAGCAAAAGGCGATCCTTGGCGGACTAAACACCGCCTTTGATTCGCTTGATGCCAAACTGAAGGAAAAAGGCGTTGCCGACCGTGATCGCGACTATATCCGCCTCAAGGCAGAACGCTTGCTTTGGTCCGATACCGCCGCCGCGAAGAGAGTCAATCAAGGTGTATACGTGGATGTGCCGACATACTTCTCGAAGGCCGCGAGCCTCGTTACTGCTGAAACCAAAAACGCTGCTACTGAAGCAAATACGAAACGCGCTGCCGTCGAAGCGCGTGGCGAACGGACGATTCCCAACGCTGCCGAGAACGTAAATGGCACCTCCAATCAGGAGGAAGGCCACGGCAAGGACAAGATTTGGGGAGACCTATCGCCAGCCGAAAAAACAGCATTACAAGCGGCTTACAAGTAGCAGCCTCGAAGAAGGCTCTAAGTGCCACAACTTGATCTCTCAGCAGCAGACCCGATTTTTAAGGTCGTATTCAATCCCCGCGTAGAAAAGCAGTTCAACACCGCAGCCGTGCTCTGGAACGATGTGTTTGAAGGCGCGGGCACGATGATTTCCAACCGTGGCCTCGAAATTCCCGTGCACATGGCTCCCAACGGCCAGCACGCCTGGTACGGCGATGGCGGCGCACTTCCTTCCGGCGATTCCGAAAAGACCAACCGCGCCATCGTGGGCTTCTATTCCTACGTCAAGCCTGTGCAGTTTACCGGCGCGGCGCTCGATGCAGGTGGCGGCGGAGATGCGACGAACTACGTCAAGACGCTTTCCTTCAACGTCAGAAATGCGGTGGTTCAGGCCGTCAAGGAATTGAACTGGTATTCGTTCCTGGACGGAACGGGCATCTTGGCAAAGGCGGGAGCTTCTGTAACGCTTTCGACTTCCGTGAACACCACGGTTGACGTGACAGGACTGGGCGATGGCGCTCGCTATCTTCGGCCCGGTCTGACAGTGGACTTCCTGACCGGCGTTACCTCGACGGTCAAGGGCACCGCAACCATCGTTTCCGTATCGAACATTCTTGGCGCAGCTGGCACGACGAACCTGACTTCGGCTGGCGGTGCTGTGACGATTGTTGTCGGACCTGCTTCGGCGGCAGGTTCCATCGTATCGGGAGACGGGATTGTTTCTTCCGGTTCGTTCAACAAGGCAATGGCCGGTCTCAAGGTCATTATCGACAACGGCGCTTTCGCGGCCAACTTCCAGAACATCAATCGGGCCAATAACCCGAACTACAACGCCAACGTGATTTCGCTCTCCGGCACCCCGGCGCTAACTCGTGATTTCCTCCGGCGAGGCATCTGGGTCATCCAGCAGGCCAGAGGCGCGGTAGACCTCAACAAGCTCCGCATCTGGAGCCACGGCGCACAGCTCCATGCTTATGTGGATATGGGCTGGACGCTCAAGCAGTTCAACGGCAACGCTATGAAGATGGATTTGGGCTACACGGCGTTCGAGTTTGAAGGCATTCCGTGGGTAATCGACACGGACGCTCCGCGCGATACGCTGTACTTCGTGAACAAGGATTCCATGCTGAAAGTTACGGCGCGGAAACTTTCCTTCGACGACCGGACAGGTTCCATCCTGAACCGGATTCCGACGACCACGGGCGGCTACAACGACGCGTTTGTGGCTTATCTGGAGTTCCGTGGGAATCTCGGAGCCTATTTCCCGAACGCAAACACGGCAATCCCGGCGCTGGGCGTACCGGCTGGATACTGATGGCTAAAGAAGATATTTACGGTCGAGACCCGCAGCCTGACGTGCAGAAGGCCACAGACATGGCCATGAAGTGCATGAAGGGCGTTGGTAAAACTGCGGAGGCGGCAAGCGCGACTGGCGAATCCGCCTCTGATTCCAAAGACATCACCGGCAATTTGGGACAGGCAAAGCCTTAAAGGAGAACGAACATGGCAGAGCGGGAGATTTACGGCAAGGTTCCAGACCCTCCGAAAGATGTGATTTCGGATGCGATGGCCGATCTTGCGAGTTCTTCGAGCAATACCATCAACGGGAGCCTCAAGTCGAAAGACGTTGAGTACGACCCGGAGAACGGAAAGTAACCGATGGGTGAACGGCAACTGAAACTAGCGGGAGAGAAATGGTGTAGTCTTTGTTGCGCCATGAAGCCAGTGGAGGAATTCTATCGCCGCAAAGCCAGTAAAGATGGCCGTTCGTACCGTTGTAAGGACTGTTCCAATGCAAACAACTCCGAATGGATGAAAGCCAAGTCCAAAGAAGAACGGCAGAAAATCTATTTAGAGCGTGATTTGCAAAGAAAATTCGGAATATCGACCGAAGTGTATAACGCCGTCTTTCTTGCCCAAGAAGGAGTATGCGCTATATGCAAAAAGCCAAATCCAAACAAAAATCGTTTGGCGGTTGACCATAATCACTTAACAGGAGAAGTGCGTGGCCTTCTTTGTGGGCCTTGCAACATGCTCCTTCATCGAATCGAGAATGACCCGGATTGGGCTGACAAGGCATTCTCATATCTCAGTAAGAGCACCATCGAGAACTTGCTGAGAGAAGGAGAAAAGCCATCGCTTTAACTGTCATTCCTAAATATAAGTGGGCTTGGGGCGCTTCGGAGTTTTTTGCAATCATCGAAGTCGATGGCGATTCAAGCTATCCGACTGGAGGATATGCGATGACTCCGGGCCTTTTCACGTTCAACACGTTTGCCGCGACCAGCGATTTCCAGCTCCAGCAGCCTCCAGCGTTCGGGCCTGTCGGGGTATGGGCCGATGGGCAGGTGGCGACCTATGCGATCATTTTCAGCGCAACCGGGAACTTGGGACTCGCCGTCAGTTCGACGGGCGTTGAAGTCGCGAACACGACAAACGTAACCGCCGTCAAGACGCTCATCTGCGCTTTCGGACACTAAATGCCCATAGCCAACATCCCATCCGCGAATAGCCCGAATGTTGGCTCATACATCCTTTTGCTTGGTGAAGACCTTCCGCTTTATTTCACCGCAGCGGGATACCTCAATACCAACGCGCAGACTACGGCTACCTTCGGAATTCCTCCGCAGTCCTCCGTGCCGCGCGGTACATTATGGGTGGAAGCGGTTCCGAATGCGGCCCCCGGAGGTACGGGAGCGATTTCGCTGCAACTGCAATGTTCATTCGATGGCGGAACGACATTTCAGGCGGTCGGCGCGGCGGTGGCGGCATGGACGGCAGGAGCGGGTACTTTGGTTTCTTTTAACGTTTCCGGTCTGGGCGGCTGCGGGCAAATGCGAATCGTTCCATCGGCCATCACCTTGGGCACGGCAACTGGTTTCAATCTGTACGCGCATATCGGTTAAGGAGAAAAGCATGGCTACTTTGGTTGCAACACGTCTTGTTTGCACGAACCTAGTCAGTTCGTCCGGCGCTTGCCGTCTGCAGGTATTTACGGGAACGCTGCCTTATCAGTCTCTTCTCGTGGACATGGAACTGACGGCGGCGCAGAACGCGGCTCTTTCCACCGCTCTTGCCGCTACCGCTGGCACCGTGACGAATACCGATCTTGCGGCGCAGGAATCGCCTCTGCCTGGTGTCTATCAGGTAGCTTGATGGCCAGCTTGCCGGAATGCTGGAAGCTCAAGCCAAAGAAGCGTGCCGATGGACGGCTGGATATTGTCGGCAAGGACGCCAGGGGCGAAGAGTATGTGGCGCGGACGACGGAGGAAGCTGGGGTAACGGAACGGGATTTGCAAATTCTTTCCGTAGGCAATCGGGAGACTTCTACGGCGCGTGAAGTAGTCAAGTTTTACGAGAACGAGCGCGACACGTACAAAAAGAACTGGGAACATTCAATGGATTCTGAATATACGGAAGCAGCGGAAAAAGTGGTACACGCGGGATTGCACCTTTCTGAATCCCGTGTGGGTTATTCACGCGCCTATGCAAGAGCATTTGACCGCGTGTTCGGAGAGGAGAATTAACGTATGCCGTGGGCAATCTGGAGTCCTGAGAATTTCCCGAAAAGGATGGATGACGGTTCGCTGTCCGATTATGCGATTGCCTATCGCATTCAGGTCATCCTGAAAGAGAATGAGTGGACGAACCTTGACCCAGATGGTTTCTACCGAGATACCTATGTGCAGAGCTGGGTGGACAAGGAAGCGGATTCGAAAGAGGTCGTGACTTCGGCAAAGGACGTGGCGGTGCGGATTTGCCGCGACAAGGGCCAGTCCTTCCCCATCAACGGAAAGTACTTCTCTGCCGGTCTGATGTACTGCAATACGGACAAGGAAACACCGGAAACCATCAAAGCGCTTGAAGAGGAAGGCAAAAAGAGAAACAAGATTTTCCGTGAGCAGGTGGTCAAGGCTTACGAGGTTCAGTTCCGATTGGCGATTCAAGGCAAGCCGGGACGCCTGACACCGACCGGCTACGAGCAGGAATGCTATGACTTTCTCGGCCTGACTGCGCCCGAAGTTGTGAATCGCCCAGAACCGACGCAGGCGCGGGAAATCAAGATTATCGAGCCTGACCCGGCACTGATTTCGGAACTGGTGCATCAGGAAGTCGAAAAGCGGATGGCGGCGTATTTTCCAAAGTAGGTAGGAATACGTGAATGCACTGTCTCTTGTTCAACGAGTTGCACGGCGGAATCCAGCGTATGACCAATCGGAATACCTGGACGAAGTCAATGCCGCGTACAAAGAGACTTGGGATTACATTCTCCAGCTGGCCGACAGTTTTTTTACAGACCAGAAAATAGTCACGGTAGGAACGCAGGCAGCGGAATTTGATTTCCTCGCCAATTCTAATGGCAACCTGACTACCGCTGTTTCTCTGAGAGCTTTCCAGCTAGCGCGTATTCGAGTGAAACAACCAGGAGATTCGCAGTGGGTTTCGGCCAATCCCCGCGACTGGAACGATTCCGATTTTCTTTCTCTCCAGCAACTATCTCCCGCTCCGGTGCAGGTCAGTCCGCAATATCTCTACGTGATTTTCTCGAAGTACAGCATCCAGTTTGCAAGACCTTTGCCTGTCGGAACGCAACTCGAAGTGACCTACAGCTTCATTTTCATGCCATTGCAAATCGTGTTCAATGGCTCGATTTCTTCGAGCGGAACGACGGTTACGGGCAGCGGAACGAACTTCACACAGGTGGTGCCAGCGGATTTCATCGCCGCATTGCCGGGGAACGACCAGGACACGGACATCGGGCTTGAACTGGTTATGAATCAGGGCGCGAATAACCAGACCTATCGCGTAAAAACCATCGCCAGCGACACGAGCCTGACAACACTTACGGCGATTGCCCCGGCGTTGCCAGCAAACACGAACTACAATCTTTGCTCCGTGCCTGATATTCCAGACGGACACCACAACGTCATTTCCACGATTGCCACGCGTAATTTCATGTCCACGCCGGGAAACGATACGCGGGCTACGTTCTGGGCAGCGCTGGCTGAAAAAGAACTCGATTCCATGCGCGACAGCATAATGATTCGCCAGCGGCAGGAACCGGCGCGAGTAAAACCATTTCCACTTAGACTGCTACGCTATACCTCCGCGCCGGGGAGTAGATAATGGCGCGGAGACGCCCAACCGCAGAATTTGATGCGACACAGAGCGAAGCAGGTCCGCGCACCGTCACGATTGATTCTCCCGTAGGCGGTTATAACGGGTATACGTCTCCCGATCTGCTTTCCCCTAAGTTCTGGAAATCCAGTTCCAATGTTTATGCGGGACAGTTTGGAACAATCCGCAGGGCCAGATTCGCTCCGTTTCTCAACTCCACTACATCCCACTTTTCGGCAAATGGATTCATAATCCAGTCGATGTTCAGCTGGAGCGAACCGCTATTCAATCTCAACTGGATATTTTTCGACAACAGCGACCCGAATGCGCCATTGAATGGACTGGACCCGGTGCTTTCTCCCGGTCGCTGGGTAATAAGAAATCCTCCCAGTGTGATTCTGAGCGGTTTGGTGGAAGGGATAGCGTTTTACCATAATCAGACTCTTGGGGTGTTTATCGCGCGATGGCCGCTTTCCCCTACCTTGCTCAATGGTCCCTACATGCGGACTTCGCTTTCCAACATGATTCTGGAGGCAAACGGCTTATACCGGAGCAAGGTCAGACTTGTATCGCTAGGTACTATTTTCCCCATAGGAGAGTATTGGGGAATAGATGCTCCTGACGTTTCTCCTTCCATTACGCTCAGTGCGGGAACGACCAGCACGGTTGCGGCGGCTCCGACTGGAGCGGTAAGAGCAAACAATATCGTCACGATTACCACCACCGCCGCGCATGGCCTGTCTGCCGGACAATATGTCACCATCTCCGGCGTAACCGATACGTCCTTCAACTCGATTGCTGGAACGGCGCAACTGATTCTTTCTACGCCAAGCGGAACGACTTTTACATTTTCCCAGGTAGGTCCAGCGGCTACAAGCGGCGCTGGTACGGTAACTTTCGGGATTACCAAAACGGTCGGGCGTTCCTATCAATACGCCCTTGAAAATGCCAATACCACGCATGTATCCGCGCCAAGCCCGGCATCGCAGTTCGTTAAATACGCGAGCCAGATTGGGACGCTTGATCTGGTTGAAACCGGAGTTTGCAGTTTTACGCTGGCCCCTTCTGCGTCAACTGCGGTAGTTACTGGAATCAGCACCAACTTCAGCCCGGCCTGGGTCGGCAAACTAGCCTGGTTCGAGACCCAGACAGGCCCTTCCAATTCTTATATCGTCACAGCAGTAAGCAGTTCCACATCAATGACCATAGCCTGTGACCCTACGATTGGAAATACAGTCACCAATTCCAGATTTCAAATCCTCGACCCGCAGAGCACACACATCCGGCTGTATGCGACGGGGGATGGTGGTTCGGTTTATCTTCTGATTGCCAGAAACGCAATATTTCCACTCAGTGGGAATTCCATTTCGGTGGCTGGTTTCAGATTCACGGATACAGCCAATTCCGAGCCTCCCAATGCTCCTTTCAGTTCGGAAATAACGCAAATCTTCAACGTGCCTCCTCCCATCGGACAATTCGTAGACCAGTATCAAGGCAGGCCGATTGTGTATGGAGTTGCCGCCGCGCCACAGACTTTCTTCTATGGAAACATAGAAAATACCGTCGTAGGGCAGCCGCCTGAATCCTTTGGAACGCTGAATACCGTGACGATGCCGATGGAAAACGGCAAGATGTTCGGAACGGCCAATCTGCCGACTGGATTCATCATCTGGTCGAACCGGCAAGATATGTTCAAATTGACTGGCCTTTTGACGGATAACTCCGTAGCGAATCAGTTCCAGCTTGGCGCGACGATTCAAAGGCTTCCCTACAAGATTGGCTGCGCTTCACCCTACGCCACGGCGGTTACGCCGCTTGGAGCCATCTGGCTGTCTTCGGACAGGGAAGTCTGGCTGTTTACCGATCACTACGCACCAAAGAACGTCGGGAAGCCGGTGCAGGATATTCTGAACCGAATCAACGGTTCGCGGCTGGCTTTTGCGAAAATGACGTATTACAAGCGTGGCGACCGCTCATGGCTTACCCTTGCCGTGGCGCTCGATTCTTCGGCGTTCAACAACAAACTTCTCGTTCTGACCTTGACCTCTTGGCATCGAATGGACAGCCTTCGTTCTTTACCTTCGACCTCGCCACGAATGCGCCGACATGGTATCAGTACGATGTGAACTGCGAAGGAATCTGCGCTTCCTATGACGGAAACTCCGTAAATCATTTGCTTGTCGGAGAAGTAGACCTGATTACGGATGTGGACTGGCAGGACGGTTACTATACCATCGCAGCGGAACAGTACGTTCCTGGAGGGAATAAGCTCCATGCGTTCGGCAACGAAGACCCGCACATGATTAAGACATTCCAATGGATGCGGGCATTGACGAATCAGGTTCCCAAGATGCTTGCCTCGCAGGGCTGGGCCTGGAGTATCGACGCATTCGATGACGATGCCTTCATCATTGGTGTGAATCCGCTTACGACGAATCTTATTCCAGGCATAGACAGCAACTCCAATCCTCTTTTTATGGAATATTCTCCGGCTTTATTCAAGTTCGGCGGCGTGAGGCCGGTCAAAGGACGGCGTTTCCAGATTGGCACTACGTTCCCAAGTGCGCCGGGACTATATGAATTGCGCGGATTTGAAGTAAGCTACAACTCGGTCGTGGGGCGTTAATGGCGAATCTTTATATGGGACGGGGCGGGATGGACGGCTTATTTGGCGGCTCTCCCATGCCGGGGCCAATGCCGGAATTTCGTCCTCCATCCGGCTCTCCGGCAAGGCCAGTTCCCCAACCACCTATCAGACCGGGAATCGAAACGCCTCAGCCGGGTTCGCCCGCTTCTATACCGCCAAACGTCCTGCCTGCACAGGCAGTGCGGCCAACCGGACCTTCTTCGGGTTATGACCCATCTTATTTGCAGAATCTTGCAACTTCGATTGGCGGGCTATTTTCGAGGCCGAAGGGAAATCTGAGTTTCAATCCGCTTGGCGATCTTTCTGAAATCAGCCCCGCGTCCGGGCAGATGGGAAACGCACCACTAGCCGGAGAGCCTTCCACCTGGCTACAGGATGCCTTGAACGGCATAGCGTTCATGTTCAAACCGCCAACCCCACCCGTCGTGCATCCGCCACGGCCTACAGGTCCATTCGGCGGTGGTGGCGGCAACGATGGCGGCGGAGGTCGCGGACGGCGTGGAGGGCCAAACGTCCTATGAACTACGCACTTCTACAGCCCGAAGAATGGCCGCAAGCGAAGTTCATTCTGGACAGTTTCGGGCAGAACTTTCAACAGTATGGAGCGGCCCTCATTGCCGCTTGCAAGGATGGAAAGAGAATCGTTGGCCTGCATTGCCTTCATCCGGTTCTTCATGGCGAACCTGTCTGGATTGAGGAATCTTACAGGGGCAGGGTCAATTTTCTTCGCATGAGGGATGTACTTACTTCTTCGCTCAAGGCCGGGACGGAGTATTATGTGTTCGCGCCTGACCGAAAGATTTCCCTCATGGCGGGAGCGGCGGGAATGAAACGACTCGATTGGGAAATCTGGAAAGGAATCGCGTAATGCCTCCTCTACTTGCGATTATCCCCGCTGTAGCCGCCATTGGAAGCGGTGTCGCCGGAGTCATCGAAAGCTCAAAGGCCGGAAATCGGCAGCAGAAAGCTCTCACACAGCAAGAGCAAATCGCACAGCAGGAGATGACCGATAAGCAGCAGGTCTTCAAGCAGCTTACGGATTTTTTCACGCCTTACCTGAAAAAAGGCAGCCCGTTCCTGCAAATGATTCAACGTGCGGCGGCGGAAACCAATGCCACGGGAGCAAATAACGCGGCTGGACAGGTTCGCAGCGCCGTCGAGCGAAGCGGGTTTGGATTCGGTCCATCCGGCACAGAAGCGGCGGCAATCGGCGGAGTGGGAGCGGAAGCAGGGAAGACAGGTTCTCAAAACTATCTCCAGAATCTTCTAGCCAACGAGCAAATCAAATTCAATGCGGCAAAGGGAATCAATGACGCTGGCGCAATGGCAGGCAGTTCGCAGAACCAGCCTAATGTCTCGGCGCAACTTCCTTACCAGAGCACAGGCAGCGGACTTTCCGGGTTGAGCGGGATATTGCAAGGATTGCTAGTTCCAGGCTCCGGGGCTAGTGGAGGGGGCAGTATACCTGGGCCTTTGTCCGGTGGACCTAATGGAGCTAATTATCCGCCGACAACGGAAGGATTCACGGTATGAGCGCCGCCGACCCAGTAGCGGGAATGATGGCTGCCTCGCAGCAGTCTTTGCAGAATCCAATGGCTTCGACCGTTCCGCAAGGCGGGGGCGGAATTGATTCGTCCGTTCATCCTGTAATCGGTGCGATTATCAAAGCTCTTGCCAATGCCGCAGGCTCCTATGGCTGGACTTCCATGCCTCCGCAGCAGCGGCTTGAAGCGCAGAACCTTGAGCAGCAAAAAGCGGAAACGATGGCGCGGCTTGCCCAGACCGGAGCCTACCAGCAGGGAGAACTGGCTTATCGCGGCCAGCAAGCGGATACGGCAGAAGCTCGCGCCAAATCCTATGGAGAAAACGTCCAGAACCAGAAAGAAGCGCGTGACACCGCCAACCAAATCAAGCAACAGATGGCCGATCTCGCACAAGAGAAAAGCAACTGGCAAAAAGACATGGCACAGGGCCGTCTCGACCAGGCTAAAACAAGGATTTCCAATCAAGCCGCCCAGTTCGAAAGAACGTTCAAACTCAGGGCGCAGCAGGTAGGAATCGAACAAGCCAAACTGGAACTAACGGAACAAGGCATGGGTATCAAACAAGGTTTCCTTGACCTTGCCAAAACTGCGCTGAGTCAGAAAGGAACCTCCGAGGGCTTAAACACAATCACCAAACTACAGGGGCTTGCCTACGAGCACCCGATTTTGTCGCAGGTGTTTGGGCTGGATGATGTGACAAAAGCCGTCAGTGAGGCTCAAGGCGCGGGAATTCCAGGTGTGGGAACACAGGCCGCTCCTACCACCGCCGCGCCGGTTACGGCACCTGTACAGACGCCAATCCCCAATAAAATTACCGCTAAACAGAGGCAAAAAGCTCCGCCAACTCCAGCGGCTCCGACTTTCCACTACGACGCGCAAGGTAATCGCGTAGCGGGGCCGACTCCCTAATGCCGGACGGAAACGAAATCACGGCGCAAGCGGCAGACGGAACGATTCACGTCTTTCCTGCCGGTACGGACCCGTCTGTAATCGACGGAGCGATGAAGAAGTATGTTCTGGGCAAGGCGCAGACTCAGGCCAATAGCTACAAGACCC
>Ga0247669_1000733_pt1 | contig 11836 bp, 8 predicted proteins | sample CNK10_metaG_FD_182734 | JGI IMG/M metagenome (GOLD analysis project Ga0247669, IMG submission 182734) | Soil microbial communities from Purdue University Martell Research Forest, Indiana, United States - CNK10 | ecosystem: Environmental > Terrestrial > Soil > Temperate forest > Bulk soil | place...
CTTCCCCACCTTCGCCCCAAGCGAGATTAGCATCTGCTCCGTGTTCGAGCAGCCAGTTGGGGCCGGCCGGGTTATCGGTCCACAACATCATGTAAACCAGCGGAGGCACTCCACCCGGAATTCCGTTTACGTTCACACCGTAGCGCTGCATTAGCTCGAGGGCTTCGATATTGCCGCCGCCACCGGCAATGTGCATCGAGACACCATCGGTTGGATTCGCTCCGGCTTTGAGTAGTACTTCGGCGAGCGGCAGATGGCTTACGGCACAGATCGAGCCCCACAATGCGGTCCTCGGCAATTCGGGGTGCCAATTCCAGTGATACTCAGCATTCGGGTTCGCCCCAAGCGAGCATAGTTGCTGCGCGACGGCGACGAAACCATTAACGCGTGACGGCACGGTGACATGCATACAGGAATGGCATACGTATAACAGGGGCTCCCAGTTTTGCGGTCCGGCGGATCGCGTCGCCAGCGCGGGGTGATCACGTAATCGCGGGTCGACGGCGTTGGCATCACCGAGAACGAGCGCAGTATACAAATTCGCCGACGCGATATTTGGAAAAAGTGCGAGCAGCCGTTCGGCACGGCCGGACGCGCCACCCGTTGCGCAGCGGATGAATTCGTCGACGGCCTCGGCGTACGACAGGGTCCGAGCCTCCACTTCTTCGCGCAAGGTTGGCCAAGACGGAAACCCATACTCACGGGCGATCACCGACTGGGCATCGTGAAGTGCCAAATCGTCTGCGTTAATCTGGTGAACGGATTTTCCGGAAAACACCGGCAAGGCTGCGAAGCGGCGTAGCGCGTCCTCATCATGGGCCTGGGCCGCATGCAATAGCGACTTCGCTTGCTTCTTCAGTTGTTCAAGGTTCGGACGGGCGGGTAATTCACGTGGCATCATACATCCTCCATGCTGAAGCCCGTGGTTCGCAAACAGGCAGCACGGCGGTGTAGTGCCGTTTCGATCAAACAGCTATGACGGTGGGCTTGGCCCTTCGCGCGAACCCGCAGGCGCCCTTTGAGCGCACCCCGACATGCTACCACGAAAAAAATCGCGGCGCCGGAAAAGCCGAACCGGCGCAGAACAGCCAGCCCGCCTCAACTCTTTCGCGAAAACGCGCGCCCGATTAACCACTAGCGTCATCCGCCCAGAACGGCGAGGGGACGCGACCTATTGGTATGAACTCCGAGGAGAAAACAAAGGTACAATTTCTGCGGCTCGTCCCCAGGAGATTGAGCTGGCACCATTAATCAGGGATGTGGATTGCCGAAACCTCCTGTTTGCATCCCCGGTATAACGGGGCGAACAGGAAGTTAGGGCTAAGGGGAACCAGCAACGCAATCAGGGCCGGCCCGGGAAATGGCAGAGCCGGGAACCGTCACGACTTGCCCCTGCTTTATGCGAAGAAAGATCGAGCGTAGGTTGTCGAGATTCGCCCTCGGGTCGCGCTCGAGCACAAGGAAACTCGCTTCGAAGCCGTCCCTCAGACTTCCGATCTTCCGGTTGGGGAAAGTCTGCGTGGTCTCGACGTCCATTTGAAGCAATTCGGGGTCTGAGAAGACTCCTAAAGTTCTCAATACTTCGAGTTCGGGTCGAATGTTGCGACGGAACTTGTCACTACCAATCAAGATTCGCACGGCCCGCATTCCGCAGCAATTCTAAATTAGGAACGACTATCTGATCTCTCGCAATCTTAAGTCATAGCGCTTTCCCAATCCACGGTACTGGCCTTGTCGAGTTTGTCGCGGAACTGCTTCGCAACAACGAATCCGACTGAAACGGTCGCGAGGCTCTCGACTATTCATCTCTTAGTGCCTGCATGGGATCGACGTGCAGCGCTCGTCGAGCTGGCACCAAGCTTGCCGCCAAGGTCAGGCCGCAGAGGAAAATCGAACTGAAGACGAACGCCAGTGGATTCATTTTCTCGGGTGCAAGGCTGGAAGCAACGGAAGGCGCAATGTAGTTCTGACTCGTGACAAGCCTTCCTGCGACAAAGGCGGCAAAGCAGCCCACCGTGCAGCCCGCAAGCGCGAGACGCCACGTCTCGCGTAGAATTAACTGCAACACATCGCTCTGGGTGGCCCCTAGAGCCACGCGAATTCCGATCTCTTTTGTTCGCTGACTGACCGAATACGAGACAATACTGTAGATTCCGGTCCCTGCTAGCACAATCGCCAGCGCAGCAACCAACCCAATCAGGACCGCTGCAATGCGCTTCAGCCACAGCGATTCAGAGATCACCTCGGCCATCGAATTCATGTCGCGCACTGGCAGGTCAGGATCAAAATTCTGGATAGATTTGGGAATGGCGATCGAAATCAGAGCCGTATCCGACTTCGTTCGGGCCATCACCCAAACATCGCTCCAAGGATCCTGACGCAATGACCAGAACATCTCCGGCAAAGCATTGCGATCGAGACCATTCAACTTGAAATCGGCGATAACGCCTACGATCACTGGTTTCCCATACCAGACGCTAACCTGTTTTCCGATTGGATTCTCGCCCGGAAAGACGGCCTTCACAAATGCCTCGTTTACCACGGCCACCATCGGTGCGTCGGGGCCGTCCCGCTCCTCCAAGAATCGTCCACCGACTAACTTGAGACGAAGCGTACTAAAGTACTGTGGATTCACCCTCTCGATCCCGGTCTGTCTCTGGGTTGTAGAAGCAGAGCGCGCTGACCCCGAGCTGCCAAGAGGCGGCTCGCGCCCTTGAATCACAACAGGCGAAGGGTTGATTTCGTGTCGCAGCGGCAAGAGCGCCGACATTGCCACGGAGTCTACTCCGGGGACGGCGGCGATGATTCGTTCAAGCTGTTCATAGAGCTGCTCTCGTCGCGGATCCTTGGTGCCGTAAGAAAACTTCCCGTAACTCACAGCCGGCACCTGTATACGGAATGTGAGTAGGCGGCTGGCATCGAAACCGGGATCGATTCGCCGGAGCCTGACAAAACTTTGGAGTAACAGGACTCCCAGGATGAGCAGCACGAGCGAGAACACAAATTCACTCATGATGAATGCCTGTCCGAGTAGCCGCTTACGCCTGCCGGAAGAAAGGCCGCGTCCTTCTATCTGGAGTGTGAGGCTCGACCGGCCACGCGAGTTTTTGAGCGCCGTAAGACTGCACAACATGCTTGCCACCAAACAGATGCCGCAAACGAATGCAAGCAAGGGGAAGTCAATCTTCACGGTTTCGAGCCTTGGCATGCCTGCGGATTGGGGCAGGCTTCCCAACATTAGCTTGGTTTGAGCAAATGCCAAGCCGAATCCCATCATGCCCGCTATCAACGATAGAGCCAGGTTTTCAACAAACAATTGAAATGCAATTCGTGCGCGGCTGGCACCCAACGCTTTGCGAATTGCGAATTCTGCCTGCCGGTCAACCGCTCGCGCCAGTAGAAGATTGGCCACGTTGACAAAAGCAATCAGCAATAACAGCGTAACTCCGCAGGAGAGCAGCAGGAGAAGCTTCCAACTACTACCGATAAGCTGCGCATCCATCGGAACGACGACTGCACTGAGGGAATCGTCGGGATTGTCCTCGATCAGTCGCGCCGAAATGACGTCGAACTGGATCTGAGCCTCTTCCCAGGTGACTCCGTTCTTAAGCCTCGCTAGTGGGACCAAACCCCAGGACTTGCGGTCATTTTTTTCCCCCGTTGCTGCCCAATGCGGTATCCAAAACTCGGGATAGCACCACGGAGTTGGATAGAAGTTCGCCGGCATCACACCTACAATTTCGTACGGCTCATGATCAAAGGAAATTCGCGCCCCAATGACGTCAGGATTGCTGCCTAGTCGCTGCACCCACATGCGATTGCTGATTACCGCTACATGAGCTCCTCCCGGCTCGTAGTCGCCAGCCTGGAGGCCGCGGCCCAACTGCGCCGGAGTGCCGAGCATCTCGAAGAACTCGTCGAAAACCTCCTGCCCGTCCACGAGATCTGCTTCCTTGCCGCCGGTTAGTAGCATGGAACGTTTGCGATAAGCGCTAATTCTTTCGAAACTCTGATTTTGCGCTCGCCAGTCATAAAGATCCGCCGGGCGAACGGAACTGAAGAAAGGTTGATCTCCGCGGCGATAATGTCGTCCTGGGCGTTCTTCCGAACCCCAAAGGTGAACGAGGTTCTCTGGCTGGCGAAAGGGTAAGGGAGCAAAAATGACGGCCCTAACCACACTAAAGATGGAAGTTGTGGCCCCGATCCCCAAGGCCAGCGTCGCGCACGCCACCAAAGCAAAAACGGGGTTTCTGCGAAGTATGCGGAGACCGAAGCGGCCATCCTGCAGGAAATTGTCGATGAAACTGATCTGCCGGGCGTCGCGGCATTCCTCTTTCACTTGCTGGACGCCGCCGAGTGACCGAAAAGCGGCGCGACGAGCTAGTTTCGGATCCATTCCTTGGGCGACGTATTCTTCGGTCTGACTTTGCAGATGAAACTGAAGCTCGTCGCTCAGATCCAGCTCCGCTTTGTCCTTTCGGAAAAGCGAGCGTAAGCGCAGAGGCAATTTGTAATACCAACGCACCGCTCTGCCTCCCTAAGACATATCCAGGACGAGCCCGATGGCTGCCGAGAGGCGCTTCCACTGCGCCTGCTCTTGACGCAGATAATTCGCGCCGTCCGGAGTCAGCGAATAAAATTTGGCGCGTCGATTGTTCTCCGACTCACCCCATTTGGCGTGAATCCACCCTTGTTGCTCGAGGCGATGCAGTGCGGGATACAGCGCCCCTTGGTTCACCTGCAAGACCTCCTCGGAGACTTGCCGGATGCGTTGCGCGATCCCCCAGCCGTGCATGGGTCGCAGAGCAAGCGTCTTGAGAATCAGCATGTCCAAGGTGCCTTGCACTAAGTCAGTCGGCTTGGCCATCGTGCCCTCCTGTCGATAGATGACAGGACAACAGCTTAGACTCCTGTCAATGAATAAGGGAAGCAAAAATATTTTGGAGTTTGTCGTGGCCTCGGTGAGCGTTCGAAACGCGGCCTCACAATCCGCGATATTTGACGAACGGAGCGTGGATGCCCCGAACGAGTTTCGCCTTGGGGCGGGCATGGGGAACGCCAACAAGCTTAATTAGCGGTTCAGGCTGCGCAGCCAATCACCCTGATGGTCATTCTTGTCTGCGTTCCTTGTCCTGAAACAACTCTTCGATCGTCGCCATGGGAAGGAAGAGCCGGTTCGGAACTTTGGGAAGATTGGGAAAGCCATACCTCTCGTAGAAGGCGACCGCTGCGCCGTCGATTGCGTCAACGACGGCGCCCGCCGATGCAAGTTCCCTGCCGTGCCGGCAAATTCGGTATAAAGCATCCATGTGCAGCGTCTCCCCATGTCTTTGGCCGCGAGACGCTGAATCTACCGCGAGCCGTCCGACGAGCTCGTCGGCACCATAAGACTGTTCGGCGATTGAAACGAATGCCGACTCATAATCACTACCAATTAAGGGCCCTCTTACCATTCTGAATCTCACAAGCTGTAAGGAGTGCGCACAAATGCTGCAGCAGCTGGATACCGCCATAGCTTTCGTAGTCGTTATGCTATTGCTCAGCCTTCTGGTAACCGCCCTCGTTCAAGCGATAAGTGCCTTGCTCGACCTTCGCGGCAGAAACCTCACCCGCGCGTTGACCGACCTGTTCAAGCAGATCGATCCAGACCTGCGCAAAGGATTCCCTGTGCCCGGTTTTCTAGGGAAAGTAAAACAGTGGATCGCTCACCCTTTTACGAAGACCACGTTTGCCACGAAACTGGCAGACGCGGTGAGCAAGCATCCCATCCTGGCTCACACATTCACCAGAGCAAAAGCCATTCGGAAAGAAGAACTCATTGAAGTACTGCAAGATCTTAATTCTTCAGAACCTGCCGGAAAGATCGAAACCGATGTCAAATCCATTTTGAATTCAATCCTCACTGCGCAACTTGGCGCCGGATCTCCTCCCGTCTCGGTCTCCAAGCTCGGAGTAGGAGTTGAAAAGTGGTTTGGAACGGTAATGGATAGGGCCTCGGACATCTTCACGCGGTGGACGCGAATCATAACGATCGCTGTTTCCGTTATTTTCGTTTTCGTGCTCCAGATCGATGCCGGGATGATCTTTCACCAGATTGCTACTGGCGCTGACATTAGAGCTGGCCTCACCAAACTTTCCGATTCGGCCCTAACCCAGGCCGATGAGGTCCTTAAGAATGGCAATCGCGCCAGTTCAGCGCTCAAGGAAATCGCCGTCAGCCAGAACGTAAAGGAAGTCTCGGACTTACTTAATGCAGCACCGCCACTAGTTACTTGCGCCGAGGGCCAAAGCTGGCTCCAGACACAAAAATCGGTTACTGCCGACGTACGGTCGAACTTCCAGGAAGCATGTGAAAGGCAGACCGTCGCCGCACTTGGAAAGTCAGAAGACCAGCTCCACACCATCAGGCGAGAGCTTGCAGAGACGCAACTCAAGATCGTACCGGATCGCATTGGCAATGCCGCCGTTTTCGGCGAGACGGGCGACTCACTCTCAAACCGAGCAACCGCTTGGGTTCGAGCTTACCGATCATCTAGCCATTTGCTGGGAACTCTCACCATGATTGTCCTGCTTAGCCTGGGAGCCCCATTCTGGTATAACGCTTTGAAACAACTTTCCAATTTGAAGCCGAGCATCACTCAAAAAGTGGATAAAGAAACGGCCACGCCATAAGAATCAAACGTCGGCGGATTCGTCTTTAGGATGCAGCTATTTACGGCCTAGACACAATAATCTGATTGTGATATACGGAGTGGTACGTACTCTCCCCGTATTCATCGCTCTACAACTGAATCGCTAGAGGAGCAAGAACATGCCAGAACCATCCCCGGCAAGCAATGGCACGGCCATTGTAAATCACCAGATCGTCTCTATTTCTGTTGAGCTTGGTGTAACTACACCAGACAATCTCCGTCACATTGTATTTGACCTGGACAAAGAAACGGCCGACGACGGCACGGTTTCGTGGACAATCGACTTCAAATTCCAGGAAAGATCTACCACTTCCGAAGCCTTCATCGACATCGTGACCTTGACCGTGAAGGTTAAGGAGAAAAACAACGCCGCAGCTGAGGCCACCGCGAAGGAGGGGCTGAGCGAAGCGCAGCAGACTCACCTGCAAGGTCCAGCAGCGGCCGCAAGTCAGGGAGTTAAAGACGGTTCGATCTCCGAACCGCAGGCCTCGAAGATCATCGAACATACTCTTCCCCTTCACAACGCCTGACGGGAATTGAGCCCATCTAAGAAGGCTTGCAAATGAAATGCGTGGAATGGCGTTTAATGCTACTCCTTCTCTTTGTCTTTGTTGTCCCGTCGTCCGCACTTCCTCAGGCCGGAAATACGAGTATAGAAACCGGAGGAAGTTGCCAGCAGCCGCCAGAATTCTTCGTGTCAAATTCATCGATCGTTAGAGAAGTTATATTCTCTTCACCGTTCGACTTCTCGCATGGCGCGAAAGACATCTTGGCAAGCGCTTCGGGCGGAACCCTTACAAAGATGGGAGACAGGCTAAGTCTCCAAACGGTCTCGGCCGATACCGCTTCAATTAAAGAGAAACTGCATAGGGCTGCGGATCGCCTCAACCTCCCGATCGTGGTGAACTTTGTTTCCGCAAAGATAGAAAACTGCGAGCCCGCAGCCAGCCCGCCGACGGTCGACGTGCGCTTTACCATCTTCGCGAGTTGGTTTCCCGTCCGCTTTGCCCCGACTTTTGAACAGCGCTCTCAAGAATCTTCCGAGCCCACGCAAGCGACAGGCGTAGCGCGAACGCGGCTCAAGTTCCTGCCGACTTTGGGGTACAACCACACGACACGGACATTTGGGGGCTTGGATTTCTCAGGACTCTTTCCTCTTGGCGCGTTTGAACTCACCGGCCGAGGTTCTGCGACCTCTCATTCTGTTTCCGTATCGCAAGTAGGACATTACGCACCCATCAGCGGTTGGCTTCAAGACGCAGAGTGGCGGGCCGGCTATTCGCAATTTGAAATGCCCACCGATGCGGGGCGGATCGCAAGTGCCCGTCTATTGGCGCAACTTGCCTTCACATCAAACGCCCAGAAAACTAGGGGAGTCGTAATCCGATTTGGAGCAGCAGTAGCTGGGGGATACAACCAAGGTTCTGTCGGAAATCTGACTCTTCCTTCGTCGACCTTGTTGAATAGCTCTGCCGGAGAGCTGAAGACCTACGCAGGCATTAGTTTCTCCGCTGGCCGGCACAATTTTAAGCTCTCCTATGCTGCGGAACTCGGACAGAACCAACCTGGCGCAAGAATCGATTTCGCAAAGCACGTGGTCGATCTCACCGCCAATTTTCGTTTCCTTCCTCTGGACCACAGAGCCGTCGATATAGAAACTCGATTTGCGGCAGGCACAATTCAAAACCTCGGAAACATACCGTTTGCCGAACGCTTCTTTGGAGGCAATTTCGAGCAGAATTTTATTACCGGGAACGCTTGGACGATTCTAAGTGAACCTTATATACGTAGTTTCCCTGAGAACCGTTTGGCCAGGCTCGCGCCTAGCTCTCCTTTCGGTGGGGAGAACTTCTTTTCTTCAAACCTTACACTTGCTTTTCCCATCTGGCACAGGGCGCTAGTTCCGGACGAAATTCGTGTCAACCCGACTTTTCGTTCTTCTCTGCACGCAGAATTCGCAACTGCTCAGACCGCATTCAGCAACTATTGGCGATCAAAAGACGGCAAAGCAAAAGAGGCAGCTGACCTTGTGTCCGACCTGCTTTCGGATGTAAACCAGATCCAGCAGCAGTTCAAGGCCGTAGACGGGGATAGCTTGACGGACGAGGAGGCCAATCGGCTGGATGATTGCGAGGTCGACGCTTCGCTCGCAAATCTGTTTCTGTCTCCGGCCGCGAAAGACTCCAATGTCACGAAACGATTCGATGCGATTAAGGCGGCACTCGCCAAAGATGGGGACGGTTCAATAGATCACTTTTGTTCTTGCCTTGCCGGCTTGAAGCTCCGCCTGCCTCCCCAATTTGCCAATGAGATGACTGCTCGTTTGACTGGAATCCAGGAAAAAGCCCGTAACGCGCTCGCGAAGATTGACACAAAAGCGGCCGATGCGAAAGCTGATGCGGACTTGAAATTTGTCAGAAAGACTGTCAACGCCATTGTTGATGAGGTGAACTTTGCATCAATTGCTCCGGTCCTCGTTTTTGACAGCGCACATATCGGTCCGCAAGCGCTGACCGACGCCGGTGGTGTAAGGTACGGCGTGGGGGGCGGAATTCGTTTTTCAATTCTGGACTCGATTCGATTCACTGCCGGTTATGCGGTGAATCCAAATCCTAAGGCCTGGGAAGGCAGGGGCGCAGCGTTTTTCAAGCTTGAAATTACGTCTTTCATTCGATAGACATTTGGAGCCTTAATTTCCGAAGGCAATGTGCAGTCCTCATATACTCCTCATCGCCAGATGAATGAAAGGTGAGCTTGGCGGCCACGAGAACCCGCGCCACCGCGAAGTTTCGACCGCGAACCGCGATTATTGCGTCCTAGTCACAGTCAGTTTAACAAGACCGGAATTGTTCCAGTACATGACCGGAAGGTCATTCGCAAAACAATAGAGAATGCCGTCGTCAGCTATTTGCAGCGTTGCGTCCCGACCTATTACGAAACTGGCTGCTTCCTTCTGGCCAATGGCGCCCACCAAAGCAAACCAATTGGCGTTTGGCGATCGGCGCAACTTCTCGAGGAGACGCAAAACCCAATTCGGGCTCGGATATCCATCGGGACCAGTGGAGATGCTCGCGTCGTACCAGCGTCCGGAAGCCTCAAACTGGTAGGATTCGCCCCTTTGCAGATAGAGTGTCGTGTCCTCCCATTTGAGCGCCGAGTGGACTGCTATGGTCCGCTGTTCGCCGACGTTTAGATGAGTGGGATAGGAGTCTGGCACAGGTTCATGATCCGTCGTGTAAGCACTGGGAAGATTGCTCGGGCGATACGATGGGACAAGTTTCATCCGCTCGAAAACGCTCTCATGAATGCATGCCTCGTCGTTGATGGCTCGGCGCCTGAAAAAATTTGCCCGCGGCCATCCCACAAACCGCGCCGGCTCTTCTCCTGGGGGAGATACGCGCACTTTCGTAAATTTCGGCCAGAACTCTCCGACCCACCACGGTGCGGTGAGCGAGTTGTGAATGTGAGCGTTTGCAAGAGGCTTGGCGTACGCCGGGTCACCACCAAGGATTCGCTCGACTCCAGTGGGGTCGACATGCAAACCGGCTTCATTCGCTTCGCGCAGCATCCACCGCAGGGTGATCTTTGAGAGGCCGCTCTCTCGTTCCGGGTAACTGCCCCCGACGTCGGAATGAACGCCTGCAAACCACACCTGCTTGACATCTAGGTCGGACGCTTCTCTCGCTAGATTTTGGCGGAAAAAGGCGCGCCGTTCATCTATGGACACCGCATGGCGCACGATGGAGACGTTGGCCAAATCGAAAGTGTAGGGAAGCCGACCCGGTTTTAATCCGATTGGATCGAGAATCCAACCGACAGAACTCACCGTGTCCCACACCCCAAGAAAGTGAACTCTGCATGGGCGGCTGAACGTTTTCTTGAAGCCCGCCGCGATTCTGAACTTGCTGGGCCTGCCTTTAAGAGACTGTATTGCCCGCGCTAGAAAACCCCCGTTAGCTCCTTTGTAGAGCCGCATTGCGTACGGAATCAAACCTTCATTTCCCGGCAATAGAAGCCCGCTCATTTCAAGAAAACCACAGAGCGCACGTGCCGTGTACGCACCTCGGCTGAAACCAAACAAGAACACTTGGTCGCCGGGCGAATAGTTGTGCATCAGGAACTGATAAGCGTCTGCGATATTTTCGGAAAGGCCGTATCCGAAAGCGAGCCCTCTGATCCTTGTCCAAGCTTTCCCTGCCCCGCTAAGCGCAGTTTTTGCACCCATGGTGCCAAGACCCGGATGGTAATAGGTGATCTGCTCAGGATCTCGGTTCAGCACCGAGTAAAGCTTGACAACGTTCGAGTTCTTGTCGCCGTATTGGTTTCCCGTTCCGTCGCAGCAAACAATGATGTTCTTTCCCATTTCAACTCCCGTCAAGCGGAATTGCGAATCGGGACCGTTAGTGTTTAACGGGTTGACGAACCGCTCATGAGACTGAGCATTTCTTTCAGTTGGCTCTCGGAGTCTCGTATCGCCTTTCTTCCAACAAGCGAGTAAGCCTTCTCTCCCTTTTTGTAGGCTGTGAGAAAATTCACAGTTTCCTGTAATGTATCCTTGACTCTGAGTGTCACAGCATTGAACAGCTTGGTCGTCCGACCCATTACACTTTCGTACGTATCTACCCGCAATTCCCGGAGACCTTCCCGGTTGAGGTACAGCCACTTCTCGCAAATCTCTGCCTGTTGAGTCTTGCAGCCCAGCAACCCGGTCTTTTCATCAAAGGCAAAGTGCTTCTCCGGATCTTCGAACACGGGGTGCAGGAATGCAGCAATTTCTTTTGCCTCGTCCCCAGGTTTCGTGGCCCGGAAAGCTGTACCAGGCATCAAGGGAAAGCGATCCCATTTGCCTCTTGTGATGCCGGCCTCTTCGTCCCGCATGGGCGAATTGCATGTTTTGCATGCAATCAACAAGTTTCTCCAGTCGTACGCCAACCAGTAGTAGCCGGGATGAGGTATGTCATTGCCCTTATCATCCTTTATCGTTACGGGCTTCCCGGATTCATCGATGATGCGACCCTTCGGCCGAAAATGCTCCACGTCCCCCGGCTGATCTACGCCCCCAATCTTCGTTTCACAATATGCGCATTTGTTGTTTGCGGCGGCCATGAAGACATGTTTCTCGCGCTTGTAGAGCTTCTCGTCAA
>Ga0247669_1000735_pt1 | contig 11805 bp, 8 predicted proteins | sample CNK10_metaG_FD_182734 | JGI IMG/M metagenome (GOLD analysis project Ga0247669, IMG submission 182734) | Soil microbial communities from Purdue University Martell Research Forest, Indiana, United States - CNK10 | ecosystem: Environmental > Terrestrial > Soil > Temperate forest > Bulk soil | place...
TTTTCGGCCTCGGTTGGCCGCCGATGCACCTCCGTGGCGCCGGGTTCACACTGACCGATACCCTGCACATTGCGTGGACGCTGGTCACGCTGCTCGGCATGCTGGTCACGATCGCTTTCGGGGCCGCGGCACTCGGGAAGCGGTTCCGCGTCTATTCGACGGCGACGATCGTGGTCTTCGTGGTGTTTGGCGCCTTGACCGGATTGGACGGGCCCAAGATCGCGGCTAACCTCCCCACGCCATGGATAGGCGTCTGGGAGCGCATCAACGCCGGCGCCTACCTGCTCTGGGTCGTGGTGTTCACCATCGCCCTGCTCCAGCGCCGCAAGCCCCGGAGCGCACCGATCGCCGGGTTCGTAGCGGCCGGCTTCGAAGAGGTACGCGCCGTGTTCGAACGCAACTTCGCCGAGAGGGGGGAGATCGGGGCCGCCGTAGCGGCGTACTGGCGCGGCGAGAAGGTCGTAGATCTGTGGGGTGGCCGTCGCACGCCGGGCGGTGATGAGCCGTGGGACGAGGACACGATGGTGGTCGTCATGTCTACGACCAAGGGCCTCGCGGCGATGACGCTGGCCGTCGCGAACGCGCGCGGCTGGCTCGACTACGACGCCCCCGTCGCACGCTACTGGCCCGAGTTTGCGCAGAACGGCAAAGCTGCGGTCACGGTGCGCCAGCTGTTGGGGCACGAAGCAGGACTGGTCCTGCTCGATGAGCCTCTGACCATCGAGAAGCTGCGCGACCTGGACACCGTGGCCCGCCTGCTCGCACGCCAGAAGCCGGCCTGGGAGCCCGGCACGCGCCATGGTTATCATACCATGACGCTCGGGCTGTACATGCAGGAGCTCATTCGCCGCGTGGATCCCGCGCACCGCTCGCTCGGCCGCTTCTTCCACGACGAGATCGCCTTGCCGCTCGACCTCGAGTTCCATATCGGGCTCCCGCCAGAGATCCCCGACGTCCGACTCGCTCGGGTCAAGCCGCTCTCCCAGTGGCGTGGCCTCCTGGCCCTGCGCTACACGCCACCCGCGGTGACAATGAAAATGATCCAGCCCGGCTCTTTGCTTCGCAGGTCGTTCAATGGGCTGGGCGGCGACCCGAACGACCGACGCTACCTAGAGGTGGAGGTTCCTGCGGGTAACGGAGTGGGGACGGCGCGCGCGATTGCGAGAGCCTATGCGGCCTTCGCCGAGGGCGGCGCTGAGCTGGGGATCACGCCCGAGACATTCGACCGGGTGAGTGCTCCAGCCGTGGTCATACATCCCATTGACGAGGTGTTGGGCGTGCCGAGCTATTTCTCGCTCGGCTTCCTGCGGCCTGGGCCCGAGGTCTCGTTTGGGTCAAGCCCGCGGGCGTTCGGGGCGCCGGGCGCGGGCGGCTCGTTCGCCTTCGCCGACCCGGACGCGCACCTCGGTTATGCGTACGTGATGAACAGGTTGGACTTCTACCTGGAGAATGATCCGCGCGAAAAGGCGCTCCGCGATGCCGTGTACCGCGCGATTGGACGACGGACCCTGCGCGGTCGTCGTCCTATTGAAATTGAAATGGTAAGAGCCTCGTAGCCCCTGCGACTCTTGTCAGGCGCTATTTCCGCCGCCGGTAGGTGATCGACCACAACAGCTCCCACGCGCGCTGTCCGTCCCGCGACAATTCCCAGTCCCACACGAGGCTGTCGCGTGAGATGTCGTGAAACACCATGCGGTTCACGACAGTGTCACCGGTGGGGAGCGGGTGGGGTCGTGTCACGAGAATCATCTTGCCGTCGCGAAACCCGCCTGCGAGGGGGATGTAGCCGCCCTGACTGTCGACCCACGTCTGATGCCACTCTCGTGACTGCGGGCTCCAGACGGAGACACTCATCCCCGTCCAGCGGTCGGGCGTCAGGTTCGCGAACTCCTCGCGTGTGACGCAGCCGTCCATCGTCGAGCGAATCGTATTGACGGAGCGCGTCTCGTTCCACTGGTCGGATCCGACCCTCACACGAGTGCGGCCCGTCAAATCCCACGTGCCGAGCCAGAAGTCGAACTGACGTGCCTCGGGCGACTGGCAGGCGGGGACTGCCCTCGAGCCCCAAACGAGTATCATCGTGCCTGCGAGGAGGAGAGCCGTACGCATTTCACCAGCATGCTACCACCGCCTAGCGGCTGGGCCTAGCGACGAGCGACCAAGCCCGGTGCACGCACGATGAAGCGCTGCCGGGCGCGACGAAGCAGGTCCGAGGTCACCCGGTTATGACGTTTCGCACGATCACGTCTCGACGGTTGAGGTTGCCGCCGGGGCGGGTATCTTTGTCCCTCGTGATCACCAGGGCTCAGCTGCAGTTCGATCTGCGGTAACGGTCCGCACCCTCTTCCTCTCGCTTCCCGCTCATCTGCTGCGCTTCGCAACGCGTCTGTTCGCGGCCATCCGGCGTTGGTTCGGCCCACGCCCGTCGCGTCGTGCTCGTGCTACTGAAGGCCAGGGCCTGCCTGCGTGGGCCCGGGTGGGGCGACCCCGTCGCAAGCACATCGAACGCGTCGCCGAACTTCTCGAGGATTGGGCGGACGCAATGGACGTGGGGGCGCTCGAGCGCGACCGCTGGGTGAGGGCAGCGTGGCTGCACGACGCGATGCGCGAGGCGCGCCTGCCTGCGGGGACCACACACGGCGCCGCCGCGGCGGATCGAGCCGAGCGAGAGGGCGAGACGGATCGCGGCGTGCTCGACGCGGTCCGCTACCACAGTGTCGGTTACGCCGAATGGGACGACGTCGGCAAGATGCTCTACCTCGCCGACGCGCTCGAGCCTGGTCGAAAGGGGGACCGTAAGGCGCGCGCTCGACTCGCCGATCGCGTCCCCGACGAGCGGGACGCGGTGCTCAAAGAGGTCGTTGCGCTCGAGATCCGGCAGCGCGTACGCGCGGGGCGCCCGGTTCACCCTCTCACGATCGAGTTCTGGAACGCGCTCACGAAACGCTGAAGCGCTCCGCGTAGTCCCTCACGAAATCGCGCAGAGACCGCGGTGGCCGGCCGAGCAGCCGCTGCACCGTGGGTGAGACCGTCGCCGTCGGTCCACCCTCCTTTTGGTAGGCCGCGATCGCGAGGACCGCGTCGACTGACTCCGGCGAAGCACCGCGGGCGACCATACGCGCTCTGGCGTCATCCATGGAGATCGGACGATACGAGATCGTGCGCCCGGTTACGGCGGTGAGGGCAGCCGCCATGTCCGCATACCCGACGGCCTCTCCCCCCGTCAGCACGTACTTCTTGCCGACGTGCGCCTCGGGATGCAGCAGGACCTCCGCCGCCACCGCGGCAATGTTGCGAGTGTCAATGAACGGGACGCGCCCGTCGCCGATCGGCGAGTAGATGACGCCCTCCGTTTTCACCGACTCGGCCAGGTCCCCCAGCCAGTTCTGCATGAAGGCGTGGGGGCGCAGCATGGTCCACTGCATCCCCGATCGCTGGATCGCCTGCTCGACGTCCCAATGCTCTCGGCCGATCCAGGATTTGGAATGGTCGGACGCGCCCAGGGCCGACGCCTTGACGATGTGCTCGACCCCGAGCTCCTCGGCCGCACGGACGATGCCGAGCTGCGTTCGCCCAAAGCCAGGATCGTTGCCCGTAAGGAGGAACAGCCGCTTGCTGCCCGCGAATGCAGGCTCGAGGAGGTCTGGGTTGCTCAGATCTGCTTGAAGCCAGGCGACGTGAGGTAAGGCGCGCGCCTTCCGCGCGTCGCGCACGACCGCACGCGTCGGCGCGCCGGCGGCGGAGAGCAGGGTAACCACCTCCGTCCCGATGGTTCCACTGCTTCCGGTCACCGTGACGAGTGAGATCCGTTCCTCCATTCGAGCAACCTACATGGCTATCGAAGCAGACCATTAGTGACATATTGTCCGTGTCGAGTCTCGGCCCGCGGAGGCAGTGCTTGTCACCACGACGTCACAGTTCGCTGCGCGAAGGCGTCATCCTCGGCGTCCTTGTCGGCACCAGCATTTGGGCATGGATCGCGATTGTCGACGCCGTCGTGGGCCGACCGTTCGAAACCTTCGCCGTCCTCGGGGGAATAGGGCGTTTCACCGCGCTCCACTTCCTGCTGTGCGTGATCTACGGACTAGTTGCGGTGGCCGTCGTCCACGCGGCGGCGCGAGAGGCCAGCCTGGTGGTGGGGGCGACGTTCGCGTTCTTCGCACTCGAGTTCGCGTTCGTCATGGTGTCGGCGATTCTCTCACAGACGGGACTCGGCGCGCTCGCGTGGGTCCGGATCCTGGGCGGGAACGTCGTCGGGGCGATCGTGACATTCCTGGTGCTCTGGACACGGCATCCTCTGGCCCGGGAATTCCACGACGCCACCTCGGCCGAGGACGACTGATCGCGTCTCCTCAATGGGGTTTGATCGTCACCCCGAGCGATATCAGCAGCGAGAACGCGATCAGGACGATGATGATCCACTCGAGCAGCTCCATACGGCGCGTCGCGGCGCGATCGGCCAGCTTTCCATAAATGCCGTCGATCACCTGAAGCTTCCGGGTGATGCTCGCGTCCCACTCGGCGAGGTGAAACCGCCGAGAGGCGAGCGAATAGGCCCGGGCCAGGTATTGCTCCCCAACGAGCTTCAAGGCGTTCGTCACCTGCTCGAACAGAATCACCCCGTCGAGCTGCAGGCGCGAGAGCCGGCGTAGGTCGGCCCCGTGCTGGCTCGCGAGCGGCAGGCGCGGTGGCCGGCCGGACAGGGTCTCGTACGACCGCTCCAGCGCGGCGTCCAGCTGCTGGTCGAGGTAGCGCATCTCGAGCAGCTGGGTGTTGGCGAATTCGATCACGTCGCGCACGTCGTCCCCTTCGGCGTCGACAATCAACGACACATCGGTATCGATGAAGGTCGCGTCATCCGGCCCGAACGAAAGGCGTGAGGCGGTGGCGTCGTCGACTTCCTGCCGCGAGAGCCGTCGGGTCTCAGCGCGCAGGATCTGCGCGATGGTAAGGGCGTGCGGGCTCCAGAGATCGTCGCCTTCATGAGGACCGGACAACTCGGCGATTTGGAAGATCGAGTAGTCCTCGACCAGGTCGGCAATGTTGGGCTGGATCACGGCGGTGCCCAAGGTGGCAACCAGCTGCTCCACGTGCCGGCGCGAATCGGCGAGGAGACGCTCATTCCCCCATAGCTCACTGCTCAGGGCGGGCAGACGGTCGAGCGGTCCCGCGATCGGGATCGCGTAACTGACCGAGACCGCTCCAAAGTCATATAACACGACCTCGACCGCGGCGGCGGCTCGATAGCCCGCGAGCTCGAATTCCTCCCCGTCCTGGGTAACCCGCAGGGGCGCCGGGTGATACTCGAAGTACGCGGGCGCCCGCCGCTTGTGCTTGATCGTCTGGCGCTCCGTTCCGGCCCGGATCCGCTGCTCCGCGGCGTCCAGGTCGATCGCCCGCGCGACGTCATAGGCGAACACCGGAAAGCAGGTCCCGCGGGCGATGGTGAGTTGCGGCATTTCGCAATCTAGCCCCCCCCTTACGGATCCCCGAGTGGGACCCCCTGGGTCGCCTGACCCGTTATGGCACACCATAGCCGCGGCGAAGCCGGGATCTTTTTCTCGACTGCTACGTTCTGGTTATTAAACCGTCGGTCAGTTGCATGTCCATTTCGGGCTCGGCCAAACGTCTAGTAGGTGATTCAGTAGCCAGACTCTTTTCTGAACAGAAGGAGACGACCCCGTATGCGCAGTCCCCTGATGAGTAATCGTGGCTGGACCGGATCGGCGGTCCTGCTCGTGGCGCTCGCCGTAACCGCAGGCGGCCTGGTGGCTTGGAAACGCGCCTCGGTCCGGAAAGCCGATGCGGCCGCGGCCAGTCAGCCCGAGCCCATTGAATCCGTCACCATGGCTGTCGCGAAGGCGCGGCAGTATCGGCCCACCACCACGTCGGTCGGCACGATCCTCGCGCTTACATCGATCACGCTCCGCAACGAGCTCGCCGGCACGGTCCGCCAGGCGATGCTCGTGCCCGGTCAGGTGGTCGAGTCCGGCACCGTGCTCGTGGCTCTGGACGTGTCCGTGGAGCAGGCGGAGCTCAACGCCGAGCAGGCCCAGGCCGACCTGGCGCAGACGACCCTGGCACGCCTCGAGCGCTTGCGTGAGGCCCAGGCCACGTCGCAGGAAGAGGTCGACCAGGCGCGCGCGGCACGCGACGTGGCGCTCGCGCAGATCGAGCGCACGCGCGCGATCATCGCGAAAAAGACGATCCGCGCCCCGTTCCGGGCCCGCGTCGGTCTCTCCGACATCCATCCGGGCCAGTATCTCAACGAAGGCACCGAGCTGACCACGCTGCAGGGCGTGGACGCGGCCGCCAACGTGGACTTCACGGTGGCGCAGGCGGTCGCAGCGGAGCTGCGTCCGGGCGAGCCCGTGTCGGTCTTCGCCGCGGACGACCCGCGTCCCATGACGGCGCGAATCGTCGCCGTTGATGCCAAGATCGATCCCACCACCCGTAACGCCATGGTCCGCGCTCGACTCTCGAGCCACGCCCCGGCGCCCGGCGCCTCGGTGCGGGTCGAAGTTCCGGTCGGCCCGCCGACCACCGTCGTCTCGGTTCCGGTGAGCGCCCTGCGCAAGGGGCCGGGCGGCGATCACGTCTTCCTGATCGTCGCGGACTCAAGCGGCAAGCAGCGCGCCCACGACCAGCCGGTCCGGAGCGGACCGGTGATGGACGACGAAGTCGTGATCCTGAGCGGTCTCACCCCCGGCCAGCAGGTGGCGACGTCGGGGTCCTTCAAGCTGCGCGAAGCTGTGCTGGTCGCGGGCGATTCTTCACGCTAAAAGGGACACGAGCCATGAAGTCTGTGACCGATACCTTCATCAAGCACCCCGTCCTCGCGGCGGTGGTGAACCTCGTGATCGTGCTCGTGGGATGGCGCGCGATCAGCACCCTGCCGGTGCAGCAGTACCCGAACATCCAGAGCTCCTCGGTGCTGATCACCACGGTGTACTACGGCGCCAGCGCCGAGACCGTGCGGGGGTTCCTCACGACGCCGATCGAGCGCGCCGTGTCGGCGATCTCGGGCGTCGACTATGTCGAATCGACCAGCCGCGCCGGCGTCAGCACCATCACGGTGCACCTGAAGCTGAATCACAACAGCACCGCGGCGCTCGCGGAGGTCACAGCTCGGCTGCAGCAGGTGCGCTCGGAGCTGCCCGCCGAGGCCGAGCCACCGGTCGTCGAAGTCCAGCGGGCGGACCGACCCTACGCGTCGTTCTATTTGAGCTTCACGTCCTCCCAGCGCGATATCCCCGCGCTCACCGACTGGCTGACGCGCAACATGCAGCCGCAGCTCTCGACCCTGGCGGGCGTGCAGCGCGTGGACGTGGTGGGTGGCCGTCCGATCGCCATGCGGATCTGGATTGATCCGGACCGGTTGGCGGCACTGAACCTCGCGCCCGGCGACGTGCACGCGGCGCTGCAGCGCAACAACTACCTCGCGGCCGTGGGCCAGACCAAAGGTGACCTGGTCCAGGTCAACCTCCTGGCCAACACCGACCTCCGCACGCCCGAGGAGTTCAAGAACCTCGTGGTGGCGGAGCGCAACGGAGCGATCGTCCGGCTTTCCGACGTCGCCAAGGTCGAGCTGGGCGCCGAGGAGGCCGACTTCATCACGAAGTTCAGCGACAAGGAAGCCGTCTACCTCGGCGTGTGGCCCGTCCCCGGCAGCAACGAGATCGACGTGGCGAGCCGGCTGCACGCCGAGATGGCTCGGATCAAGACGACGCTGCCGAGCGACATCGACATGCAGATGGCGTATGACGCGACGGTCTTCATGACCGACGCGCTGCACGAGATCTCGAAGACCCTCGCCGAGACCATCATCATCGTCGGCCTCGTGGTATTCCTCTTCATGGGCTCGATTCGGACGGCGCTGGTGCCCCTGGTCGCGATGCCGGTCTCCCTGGTGGGAGCGGCGATCGTGATGTGGGCCTTCGGCTTCAGCCTGAACCTGCTCACCATCCTCGCGATCGTGCTGTCGGTGGGATTGGTGGTGGACGACGCGATCGTCGTGGTCGAGAACGTCGAGCGGCACGTGCGGGAGGGCAGGACGCGCATCAAAGCGGCCCTCATCGGCGCGCGGGAGCTCGTCGGCCCGATCATCGCGATGACGATCACCTTGGCGGCGGTGTACACGCCGATCGGCTTCCAGGGCGGCCTCACCGGCTCGCTCTTCCTCGAGTTCGCGATCACCCTCGCCGCGGCGGTCGTCGTGTCTGGCTTCGTCGCGATCACGCTGTCGCCGGTGATGAGCTCGCGGTTTGTGAACGAGAAGGGGCACGAGGGCAAGCTGTCGCTGCTCGTGCACCGCGGCTTCGAGGCGGTGCGCCGGCGGTACGAGCGCTTGCTCGACGGCGCCCTGGGGATGCGCTGGGCGATCGTCGCGGCCGCGGTGGTGGTCATGGTGGCGGCGTGGCCGTTGTACCAATACTCGCGGAAAGAGCTGGCCCCGATCGAGGACCAGAGCCACATCAGCCTGTTCATGCAGGCGTCACCCGACGCCTCCCTGGAGGCGACCAACAAAGCATCGCTCCAGGTGGTGAAGGCGGTCACGTCCTTCCCCGAAGCGAAGTTCATGTGGTCGATCACGGCCAACTGGGGTGGGTTCGGCGGCATGGTCGCGAAGAACTTCAAGGAACGGAAGCGGACCACCGAGCAGATGTACGGTCAGGTGTACTATGCGGTGTCGAAAGTGCCGGGACTTCAGGTGTTCCCGCGCCTCGACCCCCCCCTGCCATCGCCGGGCCAATACGACGTCGAGCTGATTCTGGCGAGCGACCTGCCGCCCGAGCAGATGCTGCAGACGGTGGGAACGGTGCTGGGTGCCGGCTGGAAGAGCGGCAAGTTCCTGTACGTCGACACCGACTTGAAGATCGATCTCCCCGAGGCGCGGGTGGTGATCGACCGCGACCAGGTGGCCGATTTGGGCCTCGACCTGGCGGGCGTCGGCCGAGAGCTCGGTACGCTGCTCGGCGGCGCGTACGTCAACCGGTTCAACTATTACGACCGGAGCTACAAGGTCATCCCGCAGATCGGCGACGACCGCCGGACCACGGTGGGTCCGTTGCTCGATCTCAAGATCAAGACGCCGAGCGGCCGACTGGTGCCGGTCTCGACCTTCACGCACATCGAGTCGAGCACCGCGCCGCGCACGCTGAACCGGTTCCAGCAACGGAACGCGGTCCGGATCTTCGGTGGCGTCAAGCCCGGCGTGACGAAGGAAGAGGGTCTGCGCGTCCTGGAAGCCGCGGCCACGGCCGCCGCCGGCCCGGGTGTGGGGCTCGACTACGCGGGTGAATCCCGCCAGATCCGTCTGGAGGGCGCGGCGCTCACCGTCACCCTCGGCTTCGCGGTGATTCTGATCTACCTGGTGCTCGCGGCGCAGTTCAGGAGCTTCCGCGATCCGCTCATCGTGTTGGTGGGCTCGGTGCCGCTCGCGATCTCCGGGGCGCTGGTGTTCAGCTTCTTGAACCTCACCACGATCAACATCTACTCCCAGGTGGGGTTGATCACGCTGGTCGGACTGATCGCGAAGAACGGCATCCTGATCGTACAGTTCGCCAATACCCTGCAGGCCCGCGGCGTGGAGAAGCTGGCCGCGCTGCGCGAGGCGTCGCTCACGCGACTCCGGCCCGTGCTCATGACGTCGGCGGCCACGGTCTTCGGGCATCTCCCGCTCGTGTTCGCGACGGGACCAGGTTCCGCGGCGCGCAACAGCATCGGGACGGTATTGGTGGCCGGCATGACGGTGGGGACGATCTTCACCCTGTTCGTCGTTCCGGTGTTCTACTCGCTCATCGCGGCCGAGCATCATCCCGAGACCGAAGCGGATGACGAAGGGCTCGTGCCTGAACCCGCTATTGCAGGGGAGGCGTCGTATGCGTAGCGCGACGATCTATTCTCTCGGGGTCTTCGCGCTGTATGGATGCGCAACGGCCCCCGGTTACCGCTCACCGGCCGTACAGGCCCCGGTCTCGTATCGGGAGATTGCCGACTCGGGTCGTGGCACGGCCCACTCGTACGTCGCGGTGGCCTCGAGTCCGACGTCGGCGTCTCCGGCCTCTGATCAACCCGCTGTGTCGTCTGACTATTGGGAGAAGCTGGGCGACTCGACGCTCTCGCGTCTCGTGGGCGAGGTCCTGCGCGCCAACCTCGACGTCCGGAGCGCCCGGGCGCGCGTGGGCGCGGCGCGTTCCGATCGGGTGCGCACCGCGCTGAACCTCACACCTTCGGCGACGGTGGCCGCCGGGTATTCACGGCAACGGTTGTCCAGCGCCACGTTCCCCGGCTTCAGCGGGGTCTTTCCCGATCAGAACGTCTGGGACGCGGGTGTCAACGCGTCCTGGGACCTGGACATCTTTGGTCAAATCCGGCATAGCGTCCAGGCGCAAGGTGCGTTTGTGGGCGTAGCCGAGGAGAACCTGCGCGACGCGCAGGTGAGCCTCACCGCCGAGGTGGCCCGCGCGTACTTCGAGCTGCGGGGAGCACAGGAGCAGCTCCAGGTTGCGCGGCAGAACGCCGAGAACCAGCGCCGCACGTTCGAGGTCACGAAGCAGCGCCTCGATGCCGGGCGCGGCACCGCGTTCGACACGGAGCGGGCCCAGGCCCAGCTGAGCTCGACGCTGGCGTCGATTCCCGCCCGCGAAGCGCAAGTGGCGGCGGCGCAGTATCGGATCGGCGCGCTGGTGGGCCGGTCGCCCACCGAGGTTGCGCGTGAGCTCGAGCAGGCTGCTCCGCTGCCCTCGCTTCCAGATGTGACGGCGATCGAGAATCCCGAGGTCGTGGTGCGGTCCCGTCCGGACGTGGCCGCCGCGGAGCGGCAGACCGCGGCACAGGGAGCGCTCGTCGGAGCCGCGAAGGCGAGCTACCTGCCGCGCCTCAGCATCGGTGGGAGCGCGGGCTATTCCGCGCCCGAATTCAACACCGTCGGCAACCAGTCATCGATCCGCTACGTGGTCGGGCCGGTGATCACGTGGCCGGGGCTCAACCTGGGGGGTAAAGGCGGAGGTCGACGCGGCGCAAGCGCGGGAAGACGCCGCCCGCGCGCAATACAATCAAGCCGTGCTGGCCGCGATGCAGGATGTGGAGACGAGCCTCAGCCAGTATCGCGCCGCCCGCGTGCGGGTGGAGCGGCTGCAGGAGGCGAGCGCCGCGAGCGAGCGCGCGGCCGAGCTGGCGCGGCTGCGATTCAGTGAGGGGATCACGGACTTCCTTCAGGTGCTGGACGCGGAACGGACCGAGCTCCTGGCCCAGGACCAGCTGGCGCAGGGGCGGATCGACGCGGCGACGGCGTACGCGGCGCTGTACAAGGCAGTGGGGGGAAGGTAGGGCGCCTCAGAGTCACCGGCCGCTCGAGGACAGCGCATCTTCCAGAGTGATGCGCTGCCGAGCGCGATAGGCCAGGTTGGCCATGTGCGCGGCGACGGCGGTACGGTAGCCGAGCTCGACGGGTGCGTTCGGCCGCCGGCGCGAGCGCACGCAGTCGAGAAACTTCGCCATATGGTTTCCGTCGGGGGCGCGACCGGTGATGGCCTCTCCGTTGGCGCGATTGGCGGGCTCCGGGTAGTAGTGGACCCCCGACGTCAGCCGGCCGGTCACCATGTCGGTCGAGCCTGAGAGGCGCTCGATCGTTCCATGCGAGCCGAGCACGCGCTCGCCCAGACCGTAGTGGCTGTTGCTGAACGTGGATTGCCACGTCACCACAAGGTCCGTGGGGAACTCGAAGGTGACGGCGATCGTGTCTGGCACCTCTCGGCGGTCCTTCTCCGAGAAAATGCCGCCCGACATTGAGGCCGCGGTGGG
>Ga0247669_1000738_pt1 | contig 11719 bp, 9 predicted proteins | sample CNK10_metaG_FD_182734 | JGI IMG/M metagenome (GOLD analysis project Ga0247669, IMG submission 182734) | Soil microbial communities from Purdue University Martell Research Forest, Indiana, United States - CNK10 | ecosystem: Environmental > Terrestrial > Soil > Temperate forest > Bulk soil | place...
GGGTTCGCGGGACCTCGTTGCACAGAGCCCGAAGTTCCACGCTCCGGCAGTCGCGCCGTGTTTCACGCAACTGTGCGCGCAACTGCAGAAGAAAAGTCTAGCACAGCGCCGCGAACGCGGCCAAAGTGGCGGCAGATTCTCCGCAACTCGTCGCGTAGTAAATTATTTTTTCGCGGGCGCATCCGGCGGTTGCACATCCGCTGGATTCACCCAATTTACTTTGAACGGCCCGATTCCGTGAACCTGGATAATCGTTTCGCCTTTTGTCATCCCAAAATGCCGCATTTCTTTCGGCACAACCGTGAAGTTACCCGCGTTCATCGGTTGGAGCTTTGATTCGTCAAATTTCTCGCCCATCCCGACGAGGAAAGTTCCTTTGAGGATAGTTAAGTATTCGTCGGTCGGATGCCAGTGTGCCGGCGTAATCGCTCCATCCGCGCACCGGAATCTCAGTACGAACGGCTGACCTTCCGCGTTCATATCGCCGTTCACCGTCGCGATCTCACAACCCTTGATGATGGGCGACCACTTCAAATCGCCAGAATGAAGAATCTTGTGAGGCGGCGCCGACTCTTTGTTTTCTTGTCCTCGCACGCCGGCGACGATTCCAGTTGCCGCACACAACGCCAAACACACGACCCGGATCTTTCTGGTTTTCATTAAGAACTCCTCTTCGCGAACGAAATGGGCCCGATTTGCAGCGACGATACTCCCGGTCGCCCGCCTGCGGCAAGCTGCATTCGCCGTGCGATGGCGGATTGCGTTTTGCGTGCCACCAACGAAACACTCGCAGAAATATGTGGACGCGCGGGACAAATCGAGTACTCTGTTTCTGGACGGACATTCCTCCGCGTCCTGCCCGGCAATGCCGGGTCCGCTAGCGCCAGCGGAACACCCCACGATACGGGGCCGACCTGCGCGCACAGTGCAGGCAGGAGGACTCTCAATGAAAGCAGTTCGCATTGTGTTGGTTTCGTTTCTCGCTCTGTCTCTCGCCGCACCGGCAATCTTGGCGCAGCCTCGCCAGCTTTTGCAGGGAACGCAGATTCATCTCCAATTACTCACCGACATCAGCACCGGCGCCGCCAGGGACGGCGATCCCTTCATGGCGATCGTCACCGAACCCGTCGCGATCGGCGACCAACTCGTTCTGCCGGCTGGAACTCGCGTAAATGGCATCATCACTACCATCAACAAAGCCCGCCGGTTCTCCATTTTCCGCGGCGAAGCTTATCTGAATCTTTCCTTCCGCTCGGTCGAAGTGGACAGCCGCCTCATTCCAGTTCAAATGAGTCTGCTCGCAATCGAAAAGCCGACTAAAGAGGGCGAAGGCCGCAAACGCAAGGACGTGAAAATCACCGAAGGGCAGGTGGTTGAAGAAAAGCACGACATCAAGGGTGACATTGTTGCCGGAACCATCGGCACGGGCGGCGGCACTCTGATTGGCGCGGTATTTAGCCACGCCGTCCGTGGTTTTGGGCTTGGTCTCGCTGGAACCGCCGTTTATGTCGTTGCGCGCAAGGGCAAGGAAGTTGATTTGCCAGCGAAATCCGGAATGCTGGTTCGCATGGACAGCACCATCACGGTACCCGGGACGACGGCCACGAACGCCAGCTTCACCACGTCAAGCCGTTAGCTTGAGACGACCGTAATTTTGTGGAGGCGCAGGGCCGCTGCCGCCTCCGCTCCGTTTTGCAAAAACAATTTTCTCAATCTTTCAAATCATTTCTTTCGATTGACGCTCCCCGCGCCGTCGCGTTACCCTACCGCCTCATGATTTCTGGTTGTCCACCTCATCTTTTGCCGCCCGGTTTCGCCATCACACATCTTGAGGAGATTCATGTCGACTGAACTGCGTAATTTTCTGTCGTTGTCGTACGACGAGCTCGAACAGCTCAATTTGAAAGCCAAAGAGCAACGCAAGAACCGCGTCGCCGCCCACAAAATTCAGGAAGAGCGAATCAAGTACCTGACCGATGAGAAGCGGATCAAGGCCGTCACGGTCCTGTTCAGCGATCTCGAAGGCCGCTTGCACATGCTCGATTACGACAAGAAGTTTCTCGTAAAGAGCTGGGACAACTTGACGTTTGACGGTTCTTCGATTCGCGGATTCACCGCACAGCGCGAAAGCGACCTGCGCCTGGGAATGGATTGGGGCTCATTTTACTGGGCGCCCGCGGATGTGTTTGGCTCAGGTAAAGTACTCGTGTTCGGCGAGGTGATTGATAAAGATGGTTCGCCGTACGGCGCCGACACGCGCGGTCTGCTCAAGGGCTTTGCGGAAAAACTTCACAAAGACGAAGGTTACACGCTCAATGCGGCGAACGAAATCGAAGGCTTTTTGTTCAAAGGTGAAAACGCCGAGCGCCACTATCACGAGATGCACAAATTTGAGTACGTGAACACGGGCGGGTATTACCATTCGCTGCCCGGTGACCCGCTGCGCAGCTTTATTGACACGACCGCCGAAGTGCAGCGGTCGATGGGCTTCCAGAACGAAAAGGATCACCCGGAAGTTGCGCCGTCGCAGTTTGAAATTAACTACGGCTATGGCGAAGTCGTCGCCGCTGGCGACCAGATTCAGCTCTACAAATTGATTTGCCGCCAGGTCGCTACAAAAATGGGCTTTACGGCAAGCTTCCTCCCCAAGCCGGTCGTCGGCGTGAATGGCAGCGGCATGCACACCAACGTTTCCGTCAACAAGGGCGGCAAGAATCTTTTCTGGGATCCGAAAGGCGAAGAAAAGCTCAGCAAGCTCGGCTGGAGCTTCATCGACAAGATTCTGACGCACGGCAATGACATTTGCCTGTTGCTGAACCCAAGTGTGAACGCCTACCGCCGCCTCGATCCGCACTTTGAAGCGCCGAATCAGATCAAGGCTTCGCCGGTGGATCGCGGTTCGATGATCCGCATTCCGATTGGCAATGAGAAGAGCTCGCGAGTTGAAGTGCGTTCCGTCGCGCCCGATGCGAACCCCTATCTCGTTCTCTATTCTATTTTTAAGACCGGCCTCCAAGGTGACACCGCAAAAATTAAGAATCTTCGGCAGGCGGAACGCTATTTGCCCGACAACATTTATACGGCGCTCGATAATTTTGAAAAGGCCGACTGGATCTCCAAACTCGTCGGCGCGGACGTGAAAGCGCGTTATGCGGATTTGAAGCGCGCTTCCGCAGATCGCTGCCCGCGCGCCCTCGGCACTTTCGTCAAAGCGCCGGAAGTGCAGTATCACCACGAGGTCTACAACCAGTTCCTCTGGAACCTGTTCTAGAAATTGCCTGATCCGCCTTTCATTACTCGACTAGTCTTGGCAAGAGCGTCGTCAGCCACGGAACGTACGTGATGAGCAGCACGCCGATGCTGAGCACCGCGATGACGGGCAAGGTGGCCCGCAAGACTTCAGGGACGGATTTTCGGAAACGATACGACGACATCAATAAATTAAGTCCGACCGGCGGCGTAAGATACCCCAGCTCCATATTCGCCAGAAAAATAATTCCCAGCCGGATGGGATCAATTCCGAAAGCGGCGCCGATGGGCACGAGCAACGGAACCTCGACGACGATTGCCGGATAAATCTCCATCAGGCATCCCGCGACCAACAAAAACAGGTTGAGCATCAACAAGAAGAGCATGGGCGAGTGGATCGAATGCGTCGCCCACTCAACTGCCCGCGCGGGAATTTCCGCATCCACGAGATAGTTTGTAAATCCCATGGACACGCCGAGAATTAGCAGCACGCCTCCGATCAAAAGTCCGCACTCCGCCATGATCCTTGGCAAATCGCGAAAAATCTTAAGCTCGCGATGAATCACGGTCGCAACGACGAACGCATAAAAGGAAGTGAGCGCAGCGGCCTGCACCGTCGTTGCGAGGCCGCTGAACAGTGCCACGATGGCGACGACGGGAAGCAGCAGTTCCCACTTTGCGTCCCACAATGCTTCGCGCGCCTCGCAGAGATCGAAGGGAATGACCGTTCGCTCGGTTTTTCTGCCGCGCAGAACGCCCCAAATCGAAGTGGCCGTCATCATCACGAGAGCCGGCAGCAAGCCGCCGAGAAACATTTTCTCGATGGGCACTTTTGCCACGATCGCGTAGACGATTAGTGGCAGGCATGGCGGAAGCAGAAGTCCCAGAGAGCCGGCGCCCGTAATCATTCCCAGTGCATCTTTTTCCGAATATTTGCCACTCTTTAGAATCGGCGCCAGGAGGCCGCCGAGCGCGAGAATCGTCACGCCTGAGGCTCCCGTGACAGACGTAAAGAAAGCGCAGACTACGACCGTGACAATTGCCGGTCCGCCGGGAAATCGTCCAAACAAGGCGTAGAACAAACGAATCAGCCGGCGCGGCGAGCCGCCTTCGGCCAGAAAATATCCCGCGAGCGTAAAGAGCGGAAGAGTCGGCAGAACAGGATTAATCACGAGAGCATAGTGCTCCACCGCGATGGATGCGATCGGCTCGTGCGCTCCCATGAAAAGAACCAATGCCGTGCCGCCAAGACTGACGAGAGCCGGCACACCGAGAAACGAAGCGGCGCCGAGCACGATCATCGCGGCTGGCACAAAGAAGTGAGAAGCGGAGCAATACTGAATCAGCAAAATCATGAGCATGGCGATTGCGCCGCAAGAAATCCGACGCATCCAATCGCGTGCCGAATGTTGAAAAATTCGCAGCGTGATGACCGCGAATCCGGCGGGGAGGAGAAGCTCGACGGCCCACACGGGAATTCCGTACGCAAGCATGTGCCCGGTCTCGCGCTCCGTTCGCGCAAATTGCCATGCGGCAAGGGCAAGATAGCTCGTCGTTGTGAGGGAGACGGCGGCCGTGCACGCCTGAACCCACGCTTTTGCGGCGCCCTTTAGACGGCTTTCCGCGACGTTGGACAGCGCGAGAAGGCGCTGTTCCCGCGCGGCGATCGCACCGCCCAGCATTCCGACCACGAGGACCAGATGCTGAACGATCGAACCCGTGCTTTGCGCAGCGGAACCAAAGATCCATCGCAGCAACGGATCCAGCAGCGGCAACAGCATCATGGACATCAACACCGCCGCGATCGCGACATTCTCTCCAGCGGACCAGAAAGAGTTCTTTTTGCCGTGGTCCGGGAAGGATTGCGTTTCCCACGCAGCGGAACTCAATGAATCCGCCGCGGCGCTCATCGGCCCCCCGAAGAATTTTTAGTCGACCTATACTGAGCCAGATCTTTTTGCACCTGGTCCAGAATGTCTTCCGGCACTAATTTCCCACGGACTTTGGGATACACGGCTTCAAAGTACGACCGCCACTCCGCTTCCATTTCAGGCGTCATATCCTGTTCTTGCAATTTGAGCCGCTTCATCGCCGCGATCGAGGTTTCGTTTTCGGAGCGGCTGCTGTTCTGGATCTCTTTTCCAGCTTTGGAGGCCGCTTCCCTCATCGCCTGTCGTTGTTCCGGCGTGAGCGAGTCCCACACTTTCTTGGACATAATCGTTGCGCCAGCCAGTGGTACGTAGTTAAGCGCCAGATAATGATTGGCGGACCGGTAGAATTGGCCGGCGAGGCACAGGAAAGGCGTGGTGACGATGGTGTCTACTGCGCCTGTTTGCAGGCCGACGAGTGCATCGCCCCAGGAGCGCTCGACTGGAACGATACCGAGAGAACGAATCAGCTCCGCTTCGTTTGGATCGCCGGGCGTTGTCAGAAGTCGCATGCCTTTCAGATCGCTTGGATGCACGACGGGCCGCCGGGAAAATACTTGAATCCAGCCCGCGTCCGCCCAAAACAAAACGACATAGCCTTTTTGCTCGAGTCGGCTTTCGAGCTGCGGCGCGATTTTTCCGCGAATGTACTCCGCTTCCTCCATCGAACGGAACAGCATCGGGACTTTTTCCACCGCGCCGATGTACGGGTCGATGTCCGCGAGGCCGGAAGCGGAAAGCGTAACCGCTTGCAATTGCCCGATCCGCATCTTCTGGATCGACTCTTCCTCCGTACCCATTACGCCACCGGGATAGATCGTCAGTGTGACGGAACCATTCGTTTTCGCGCGCCACTCCTGGGACATTCTTTCGAGTGATTGATATTGCGACGTGTCTTTAGGCAGCAGTGTTCCCAGTTTAATTCGCGTTTGGGCGGCAGAAATTCCCGGTACACTCAACGCCGCGAAGAACGCGCCTGCCACAAGAGTCCGACGAACAATGTTTTTCATCGCGAAGCTCCTTTCGCCTCTTCTTCCAGAAACAATTCACCCTCGCGGGACAACAGCCAGCGCGCGCGTTTTTGCATGATCAAATTGCTCAGCCGCCATTCCGGTTTTGCATTTACATCGATCTGAAGCGCGTTATGCAGCATGGTTTCAAATTCCTGTCGGTTTTGTTTCTGCACGGACACGGATTCCGCGTAGGAGACGTACGGCGACGCCAAGCCTCCGTCAGTCAAGCGAATTGCACGGACAAAATGTTTCCTGCAGCGATTTTCAAAGTCGCCCGCCGCTCCCTGGCGCGCCGCTTCGTAGCTGATCAGAAACTGGTCGATTGCGCCGTGATCGTAGTCCGGATCGAGTTGATAGGCGCGGTCTATCAACGCCTCGACCTGCGGCTGGTCGGCCACCAATTCCGGGTGGTCTTTGGAGACCGATATCGCGGCTCCCCAGGAGAGCGCCGTCCAGTAGAGAAGGGGAACATCTGTTTTCTTCATACGATGCAGCGCCGTTTCTGGGTTATCACGCAGCGCCGCCGCAAACCTTGGATGCTTGGCCTCGAGCCCCTGCATGCCGTAGTCGCGGGCTCGAAGATAAAGTTTGCGTGCCCGCGTGCGTAGAACGTTAGACTGCTCCAAATCGCGTTCTTCCAGTTCTTCCGCGGGTTGCTGGACGTAAACGTACGAATATTGTGTGAAGCCGCTTGACGCCGCGAAAAGCAGTCCGCGATGTTTCGGACTTTCCGCGATTAGACCTTCAATCAGCTTCAGGCTGAATGGTACCGCCTGGCCGACGAATTCGGGATCATCATCGGAGGCAAACGTCGTGCCGTTATTCGCAAGCGAGTCTCCTAGCTTGTTGATCGCGAACTTTTTTACCGAACAGCCGGAAAGGAGCAGTACCGCCAGGAACATTGCGTGACCAATCCGCGTCACGGTCCACCTCCATTCCAAACGCAAATTCCGATTTCCTCGCGCCGTATCATCGCCCGAGGTCAACGTCGATCGATTTGGTTGATCCTGCATCACGCTGCAACCTTCGCCCAAGGCTCGAACTTGGGCAAGCGACATGGCGCGGCATCGCTGTTTTGGCTGGTATGTCGCGGAATGTCGCATGTCGGTACCGGGACCATAGCTGGTTGCAAATGGCGGCGTTTCCCACTACCATCCGACTCGGCGTAAAGCCCTAGTTGTCACTAACATGCCGCAACCCACGCCCATCCGCCCGACGCCCGGCAAACCCTCGCGCGAAGACTGTCTGGACTCGTGGAAGGAAGTTGCCGATTATCTCAATCGGAATGTGCGGACGGTTCAGCGGTGGGAGCGGCTGGAGAATTTGCCGGTGCGCCGTCACCGGCATCTGAAGAAGGGGTCTGTCTATGCGCTCAAGTCAGAGATCGACGCGTGGCGACAAAACCGGCAGCCTCTGAAGACCTGGATCGAAGCGGTCGAGCCCACTCAACAAAAGCGCCCGCGCCTCGCCGTTCTCCCTTTCAACAATTTTTCGGGCAACTCCATCGAAGACGAATACTTTGCCGACGGTTTGACCGAGGAAATGATCGCCCGGTTGTGCAGCGCCTATTCCGACGAACTGGGTGTGATTGCCCGCACTTCGGTGATGCGCTACAAAGGTTCCCAAAAAAACGTCGCGGAGATTGGCGCTGAACTGCGCGTCGAATTCATCCTGGAAGGCAGCGTGCGGCGCGCCGGCGAGCGCCTTCGCATTGCCGCGCAGTTGGTCCGTGTAGGCGACCAGTCTCACCTTTGGGCGGAGTCTTATAACCGCTCGGCAACGGATATTTTGGAAATCCAGACAAGCGTGGCCGAAGAGATCGCCAACGCGCTGGAGCTGCAACTCCTTCCCAATCGCAAGCCAATCGCGAACGCCGCGAGAACGCACAATCCCGCCGCGTATGACGCGTACCTTCGCGGAAGATTCTGCTGGAATCGCAGGACCGAGCCGGAGTTCTTTCGCGCCACCGAATATTTCAAACGTGCGGTGGATATCGATCCGAAGTTTTCCCTGGCCTATTCGGGTTTAGCCGATACGTACAGCACTCTCGGCTGGTACGGCGTGTTGACTGGCAAGGAAGCGTGGGAAAGAGCGGAGCAGGCCGCTCGCGCCGCGCTCGAATTGGATCCCAATTCCGCCGAAGCGCACGCGTCACTGGCATTCGTGCTCCATTCGTTTGCCTGGGACTGGGAGTTGGCCGAGCGGGAATACCTGCGCGCGCTGGAACTGGATCGGAACTATGTTCTCGCGCGCTGGTGGTATGCGTTCTTTCTGGCGGCGATGAATCGCTTGCCCGAGGCCGAACAGCACATGAAGGCGGCCCTCGCCCTCGATCCGCTGTCGCTCGTTTTCAACGCTTACTACGGGTGGATTTTGCATTTCGAGCATCGGTACGAGGAATCGTGCGAACAACTGCTGAAGACACTCGATATCGAGCCCAATTTTCTGATCGCACACTTTATCCTGGGCCTCGTTTACTCGAAGATGGGGCAGGGCGCGCGAGCCGTGCGTGAGTTTAAGCTGGCCCGCGAAATTGGCGGCGACAGTGCTCTGGCATTGAGCGGCCTGGCGCGAACGAATGGCCGCGCGGGCAAGAAGGTTGAGGCGACTCGCTGTATCGAAAAGCTTCGCCGCCTTGGCAACTTCCAAAACGTCTCTTCGTACCATCTGGCATCGGCATCCATCGATTGCGGCAGTCCCGACCGGGCCTGCGTCGAACTGCGCCAATCGATCGAGCGACGCGATTGCTGGTCGACTCTGCTCCAAGTCGATCCGGCGTGGGAAAGCCTTTATGACGATAAACGATTTGGCGAACTGCTCAAGCTTATGAAGTTTCCGCCTTCCCAAAGAAGTTACGCGGCGCTCGCGTAAAATTCCCCGGAGCAAGGCCGGGAACGCGGAACGGCATGCTCTTTCGGCGACCCGCCTCCGCCACATTTAGAACTTTTCCCCGCGCCTCCAACTGGTTAAGATGCCGCCATGAACTATCCACCCAATCGCCGTAGTTTTCTCGTCGCAACAGGGCTCACTGCCTTAGCCTCCACTCGCGTGCTTGGTGCGAACGATACGTTGCGCATCGGCGTCATCGGCGCCGGCGGTCGCATGAACGATTTGCTCAACGCCGCCGACCGGGCCGGCAACTATCCCTATCAAATTGTCGCGATCAGCGACGTCTACGGCCCACGGCGCGATGCCGTTCGGGAACGATCGAAAGGGTTGGCGACAACGCACGGCGACTTTCGCGAAGTTCTTGATCAGCAGTTGGACGCGGTGTTCATCGGCTCGCCCGACCACTGGCATGTTCCGATGGCTGTTGCCGCTCTTGCCGCCGGTAAAGACGTCTATCTCGAGAAGCCCGTTACGCACACGGTTGAAGAGGGCGCGGCGCTCATCAACGCTGTACGCTCTAATAAACGGATTCTTCAATGCGGCATGCAGCAGAGAAGCTGGAGCCATTTCCGCGATGCGGTGGATTTGATTCAAGGCGGCAGTATTGGCCGGGTTCCGCAGGTGCGCACCTACTGGTGGCAGAACTACCAACCGGGGTCGAACTTCAAGCCGGTGGACTTACAGGCGCTCGACTGGAAACAGTGGCTCGGCGGCGCGCCTGCGCAACCGTTCGCTGAAGAAAAGTTTTATCGCTGGCGTTGGTTCTGGAATTTTGGCGGCGGCGCGATGACCGACCTCTGTACGCACTGGATTGACGTGGTGCACTGGGCCATGAAATCGGACACGCCGCGGCAGGTGCACATGCTGGGCGACAAATACATATTCGAGCAGTGGGATTGCCCGGACACCGTGCAAGCCGCCTTTCGCTATCCCGGATTCGATGTCGTATACGAAGGCATGATGGCCTCTTCGATTGACGATGGCGGCCTTGAATTCCGCGGCACGGAAGGAACGTTGAAACTGAATCGCAGCGGATTCAGCGTTTATCGTGAAGGTGTAAGCGCGAAAGATAACCCGGTCGTCAAGGCGGACAGTTTCCGCGACGGCACCATCACCCACATGCAGAACTTTTTCGATAGCGTCAAAAGCCGCAAAGAGCCAAACGCTCCGGTCGAGACCGGTGTCGCGGCGGCCCGTGCCGGACAGATCGCAAATCTCGCCTATCAACGCAGCGGGCAAATCTCCTGGCCGCCAAAAGCCTGAGCCTGAAGGAGGAAAGGCGCCGAATCCGTGTTTCAGGGGTTCAGATGCGGCGCCTATAGGGGGTTCTGGCTGGTGGTTTGTGGAGTTGTTTGAGGACCGAGTTAAGGAGCCTTTTTCGTGCAACGCGAACATTTGCGTTGCGCCAAACTTTTTGTTCGTATCATTCGCCGACTTTTGCGAACTCTCTTACCTGGAGTATGCAGAGCGCTTGCCAAAGTTCCTGGCCGCTAACTTGTGTGTTTTGTGCCACTTCGTTTCGTGATCGGCGCCGAAGATTGAATCAAGTGCGAACCGTGTTCCCCACTGAAACAGTCACGACGATGGACTGCGAACCAGAATCCCGGGTCGCGCGTCAGTGTGCGTGGACGGAAGGATGCGACGTGGCACTATGGCGCTGCCAGGCGCGCGGCTGTTCCGAAATGGTGCGGACCCACCGGCCGGCTTTCCCAGAACGGAAGCCAAGGTATTGGATTGTTCCTAGAAAAACTGCGGCAATAGGAGCGTTCGGACTGCCAGCTCTTGAATCGGCGCGTACGCGTAGCGGAAAACCATAATCGCGATGACCAATCCAAATAATCCGAAACTCCCACCGCGCAGCCAATCCAGATACCGCCGCGCCGTCGAATCGCTCATAAAAATCATGATCGCGGAACTGCCATCAAGCGGTGGCGCAGGCACCAGATTGAACAAACCGAGCAACAGATTCAGTGAAAACATGATCCACACCGCTTGCGATGCAAACGGGCCCCAGCTTTGATTTCGAAAAATATCGAAATGTCTTCCCACCTGCACGCCGAGGACTGCCAGGAACATCAGCGTAAAATTCGCCGCGGGCCCGGCCATGGCCATCAGTGCGGACTTCTTCGGAAATTTCCACTCCCATTCCGGATCGAACGGCGCGCTCGCCCAGCCGAACAGGGAATTACCGCCGGAGATCAGCACGGAAGCAATCGGCACGAGAACCATTCCCCAAGGCTCCCGCTGAATATGTGGCACGGGGTTGAGCGTCACCTGGCCGCCGCGCGCCGCGGTTTCATCTCCCTGCAATTTTGCAGCGAGCGCGTGCGCCGCTTCGTGGCAGGTGGTGGAAAATAGAAAGGCGACGTACCAGATAAATGCTCTGACGATGACTTCGGGCGTGATATCGAACATGCGACTCCGTCACTCGGATTCTGCCCAATCAGGGTAGAGGCACCGCCACCCCATTGCAAGCCGCGCATTCTCTTGCCCGAACTGTTCGATGCAGTCCGCTGCGCTGAGGTATGATTTCGCAATGCGTTCTTCGGTTTGCGCAACGTACGCTGGTCTCGCGCTTTGGAGCCTCGCCGTTCCCGTTCAACTCGCCGCGCCATCTGCTCCAGACGCCCGCATTCAACT
>Ga0247669_1000741_pt1 | contig 11708 bp, 8 predicted proteins | sample CNK10_metaG_FD_182734 | JGI IMG/M metagenome (GOLD analysis project Ga0247669, IMG submission 182734) | Soil microbial communities from Purdue University Martell Research Forest, Indiana, United States - CNK10 | ecosystem: Environmental > Terrestrial > Soil > Temperate forest > Bulk soil | place...
GCATTTTGCGTTTGAAACGTACGACAGCTACGAGTGGTATTTGAATCTTGGGCCGCTGGCAAATATCAACGCGAAATATTTGCACGGGAAGATTCCCTACTGGAATTCGACGGTGGAGCATCCCGATTACGACGACTTCTGGAAACGCGAGGCGTGGGTGCGGCAACTGCACGCTTCGACGGTGCCGAATTTGAATGTGGCGGGATTTTGGGACCAGGAAGATCCGTGGGGGCCGTGGCAGATTTTCCGCCACGCAGCGGAGCACGACCCGGAGCACACGAACTTCGTGGTGGCGGGGCCATGGTTCCACGGGCAATGGCAATCGCCGAAAGGGGACAGTATCGGATTGATTCCCTTTGGCGGGCACGAAACGGCACGGGAATTCCGCGAAACGATTGAAGCGCCCTTTTTCCGCTACTACCTGCACGGCAAGGGAGAAAAACCGGCGTGGCAGGCGAGCACGTTCCAGAGTGGGTCGAATACCTGGCACACGTATGCGGCATGGCCGCCGAAAGAGGCGGTGGCGACGAATCTGTATTTGCACGCGGATGGGACACTGTCGTTTACGACGCCGGGCACGGCTGAGGCTGGCGCGTTTCGCGAATATGTTTCGGACCCGGCAAATCCGGTGCCTTACCGGCAACGGCCGATTTCACCGACGTATCCGGCGGGCGACTGGCGGACATGGGAAGTGGCGGACCAGCGATTTGTGGACGGGCGGCCGGATGTGCTGACGTTTGTGAGTGCACCGCTGGAGAAAGATCTGGTGGTGACAGGGCCGCTAGCGGCGTCGTTGTTTGCTTCGACTTCGGGGTCGGACAGCGATTTTGTGGTGAAGCTGATTGACGCGTATCCGCAGGACGCGCAGAAAAATGCGTGGGAAGCGGAAGCGGGGCCGAAGCCGGGACAGTTCGCGCAGTCGCTGAACGGATACCAATTGCCGATTGCGATGGAAGTGCGGCGCGGGCGGTATTTGAAGAGCTACGAGCATGCGGAGGCTTTGAAAGCGAATGAAGCGACGGAATGGGAAATTCCTTTGCGGGATCATGACCATGTGTTCCTTAAGGGGCATCGAATCATGGTGCAGGTGCAGTCCACGTGGTTTCCGCTGATTGATCGGAATCCACAGAAATTTGTGAAGAGTATTTATGAGGCGACGGCGGCGGATTTTGTGAAGGCGACGCAGAGGATTTATTGCACGCCGAAGATGGCGTCGCACGTGACGCTGCCGGTAGTGAAGTAGGCGTTTTTTCTTGTAAAAACAGACAGGTGTTCGGCAGAATCAAAAACTGCACCGTAAAGGGCGAAGGCTGCGGCACCCGAGAAAGAAAAAACGACTGCTACACTCGCAAACCGAGGGCATCCTGTAGGGACGCGAAAATAGCCGATAACCACTTTGGAACTCATCGTTTGCCGAAAAGTACCAAAGGGCAGATGGCGGTATCCTTATAGTTGACGGAATAGTTTGACGAATACTTGAAACGGGGCCTTTGACCTCGCCCCGGGCCATGCGTGGGTTGGCATGACGCGTCCGAAAATTTCGAAAGATCTCCTGATTGGGATAGGGATCTGCGCTGTCTACATCGCCGCAGCCAAGCTGAGCCTGCGCCTCGCCTCGATCCATCCCAGCGCCGCTCCCGTTTGGCCTCCGAGCGGTATAGCCATCGCGGCGCTCCTGGCACTGGGCTCGCGGTTTTGGCCGGCAATTCTTGCCGGAGCATTCGTCGTGAACGTGACTACCACGGGCACGGCGCTCACATCGCTTGGAATCGCCAGCGGCAATACGCTGGAAGCGGTTCTTGCGGTGTATCTTGTGAACCGCTTCGCGAACGGCCGCCACGCGTTTGACAAAACATGGGACATTCTCCGCTTTGGACTTTATGCAGGCGTCCTGAGCACGACGGTTGCGGCGACTTTCGGGGTCACGAGCCTGAGCCTGGGTGGGTTCGCCGATTGGAACCAATACTGGCTGATCTGGCGCACCTGGTGGCTGGGCGACGGCGCAGGAGCCCTCGTTTTCACGCCTCTTTTGCTTCTTTGGGCGGCGAATCCGCGACCGAAATGGACGGAACGCCAGATGCTCGAGGCGGCGGTTTTGCTGAGCATGCTGCTGTTGACCGGAGGCATCGTCTATGGCCCGCTCTTTCATGCACAGATGAGAAACGATCCGTGGACATTCTTGTGCACGCCTTTCTTCGTGTGGGCGGCATTCCGGTTCGGCCAGCGAGAATCGTCGGCGGTGATTTTTATTTTCGCGTGTATTGCGGTCGTCGGAACGAAAATGGGTTATGGACCTTTTGCTCGGCCGTCGCCGAACGATTCGTTGCTTCTCTTGCAAGCTTTTCTGGGCACGAAGGTTTTGATGACGCTCGCCTTCGCCGCTGAGGTCTCCGCGCGGCGCCGGCAGGAAGAGCACACACAGCTGCTCTCCGTCACCGACGCTCTCACCGGACTCGCTAATTACCGCCTTCTGCTCGACCGAATCGATTTGGAAATCAAGCGTTATGGCCGCACAGGACGGCCATTTTGCGTTCTTTTGCTGGACCTCGATGGCCTGAAAAAGATCAACGACGCGTACGGGCATCTGGCCGGTAGCCGGGCGCTGACCAGGATCGCCGAAGTCCTGAGGTTCAACTGCCGTGAGGTTGATACGGCCGCTCGTTATGGCGGCGATGAGTTCGCTCTGGTTTTGCCCGAAACTCCGTTCGATCAGGCTTGCGGGGTGGCCGAACGCATTACGCAGCGACTGGCAAACGACCCCGAGACTCCGCGAATCTCGGCGAGCATGGGTGTTGCAGAATATCCTAACGACGGCCACACCATCGAGCATATTCTTTGCGCCGCGGACGAGGCTTTGTATAGCCAGAAACACAAGCGGTCACCTGGGCCGGCATTGCGTTAACCCCACACTCGATTGTTTTTGGAAACGAAGTCGATTGCCAGGGGTTGAGAGCAGAGTGCTGCCCCTCCTGATGTCCATCCTTCGCTGTTGCTGAGATACACTGGCCTCTTGAAACACAGAAAGCAAAAGCGAGCCGGGGGACACATGAACAAGTGCGAAGAGATCGCCGCGGCATATCGGGCTGTGACGGTGAAAGGCGCGTGGTATGGGCCGACGATTGGGGAGATGCTGGCGGAAATTACGGCGGAGATGGCGGTGACGAAGCCGGTTGGCGCGACGCATACAATTTCGGAGTTGCTGCAGCATCTGTTGCTGTGGAATGAACGAATCCGGAAAACTTCGGAGAGTTGCCCATTGCCGAAGTGGGAAGCGGAGAAAGAGTGGGCGGAGGCGGCGATTCCGTGGAAGGAATTGTTGGAACAGTGGAACCGGAGCCGCGACTTGCTGGAAGAGCGGATGCGGAATTTTTCGGAGGCGGATTTGGGGAAGCAGACACCGGGGCGGACTTATCCGTATGAATTTATGCTGAACGGAATCGTGCAACATACGATCTGGCACGGCGGACAGATTGCGATGGTGCGGAGCATGGTGAAGGGGAAGTGAAGCGCAGAGAAAAAGTTTACACAGAGTCCGCTGAGAACACAGAGGACACAGAGAAGAAAAGAAAAAAAGCAGGATCGGGCTGCGAACGGGAAGCACGCAAGAGAAGGCTCTCCGATCGCGGAAGGGTCAGCCAGTCGAATGAAGCATGCGGCGAGTGATTTCCTCGACTGGTGCGCGATCGTCAGTGAAGACGGTGGTTCCGGCGGGAGCGACGAGTTCGCGAATGTTGTCCGCGGCTTGGGCGGCAATTGCGCGCAGAGCAGCGTCGCCATCGACACGCGACAATCGCTGCCGGATATCGGAGAGCGATGTTTCCGCCGGAAAGGCGAGGACGACGTGATTTCCATCGCTGCGTGAGATTACAAAGACGGAAGGAAAAACGAGCCTGAGCGTTGAGGCGGTAGCCAAGAGCAGTTCGCGAGAGCGGCTCGTATCGTAAACGTTCATCATGAGAAGCCCGCCGCCATTGATGTGGGAGGAGACTTCTTCAAAAAATTCCCGGGTGATGAGATAGAACGGGATATACGGCCCCCCTTGGTAGATATCCACCTGAACGAGATCGAAGGTCTGCGAAGAAGAAGCGAGCCACGGGCGCGCATCGGCAATGTGGACGGAAAGATTGCTCCGGCCAACCGGCAAACCGAAATATCTGGCGGCGACGTCGGCAACCTTGGGATCAATTTCCACGGCATCGACCTGAAGCTGCGGGGCGACGGCAAGCGTTGAAGTGATGGCTCCGCCTGCGCCCAAACCGAGTGCCAACATGCGGTGGGCGGGAACAAGTGTGGGGCCGAGAGCGAAATCATCCGAATAGGAGCCGGACCAAATTGCGCCGACCTTGCGGGTGGTTTGAGAATACGCAGGATGATTGAGGACCAGCCAGCGAAGATCGTCGTGGTGCATTACGGCGACCCAGTTGTAAGCGGATTCGGTGGTCCAGAGAACGGCGGGCGAATAAGTGAGCTTCGGAAGGAGGAGGGCGCCAATGGCCGCCAGGAAAATTGCAGCAGCAGCGGCGGTTCTTCCGATGAGGCCGAGTGCGCCAACTAGCAGAGTAGACGCGCACAAGATTTGGAGAGTCATTCGTGTACCGAGCCGGGGGACGAGGTAAAAAGCGGTGATGAGGATTCCGGCGATGCTGCCGGCGGTGGAGAGTGCGTACACTTTACCGGCGGTGATTCCGATGTGTTCGGCGCGGGCGAGGAGGCGAATGACGAAGGGCGCAGTTACGGCGAGCGCGGTCATGGTCGGCACGAAAATAATAAGGCTGGCAATGGTGGTGCCAAAGAATTCGCCGGATTGCCAGAGCCACCGAAGAATGGGACGCTCGACAAATAGGGCGGCCAATTGATAGATCCCGCTACTGACGATGACGACGTAGAGAATCGTGCCTGAGCGGCTGCGGTCGGCAAGCCAACCACCCAAAGCGTAACCCAACGCGAGAGCGGCCATGACGACGGAAACCATGGTGCCCCATACGTAGATGGAGTAGCCGAAATACGGCGCATACAGGCGAAAGGCGGCGAGTTCGAGCGACATGACAATGCCGCCGGTCAGGGCGGCGGTCACTAGCCAGAGGAACGGCCGCGAGCGGACCTCGCTAGTCGCGAGACCTTTTGCAAAACCCCACGTCGCAGTCACAAGAAGACTTTTGTAACACAAGAGGGGCGTGCGCGACATCAAACTACTTTCCTATTGTGTGCACGTAAGCATGTAGGCATCGGGCAGCGGAGAAAAGACGAAAGGCGGCGGGTTTGCTATTCTCGCGGGACGATGAATGAGGGCGGGAACGGCCAGGCGGATCGGGTGTCGCTTCAAAAAGCGGCCCCTACAATCGCAACGCAAAATGGGCAACTGGAGCGCGGGCTGGGGCTGAAAGAAGCCGTCGCGCTGAACATGATTGAGATTGTTGGGATTGGCCCGTTCGTGGTGAGCTCGCTGGTGATCAAGGCAATGGGCGGGCCGCAGGCAATGATCGCGTGGCTCGCGGGCGCGGTGATTGCAACGCTGGACGCGTTTGTATGGAGTGAACTGGGCGCGGCAATGCCGAAAGCGGGCGGAACGTACGTATTTTTGCGCGAAGCGTACGGGCCGGGAAAATGGGGACGGCTGATGTCGTTCCTGTTCGTGTGGCAAACGTTTATTCAGGCGCCGCTTTCGGTGGCGTCGGCTTCGATTGGGTTTGCGCGCTACGCCAGCTATCTGCATCCACTGACGCGGTGGGAATCGAAAACACTTTCGGGCGGATTGGTGCTGCTGCTAATTGTTCTTCTGTACCGACGAATTACAACCATTGGGAAAATTTCCGTGCTGCTCTGGGCGGGCGTGATCGGAACGATGCTCTGGCTGATCTGGGGCGGCGTGACGCATTTTGACAAGAAAATTGCGTTCGATTTTCCGCCGGGCGCGTTTTCGTTCTCGTCGTTGTGGTTTGCGGGACTGGGCTCGGCGATGGTCAGCACGGTTTACAGCTACTGGGGCTATTACAACATTTGTCATTTGGGCGGGGAGATCAAGCAGCCGGAAAAAAATATTCCGCGCGGGATTTTTCTGTCGGTGCTGGGAATTGCCGCGCTGTATTTGCTGATGCAGTCGAGCATTTTGGGAGTGGTGCCCTGGCGCGAGGCGCAGGATTCTAGATTCTTGGCGAGTTTATTTGTGGAGAAATTGTACGGGCATGGCGCGGCGCAAGTGGTGACGTGCATGGTGCTGTGGATTGCGCTGGCGAGCGTTTTTTCCGTGCTGTTGGGATATTCGCGCGTGCCGTACTCGGCGGCGCTGGACGGGAATTTTCTGTCGGTATTTGCGAAAGTGCATCCGACGAAACATTTTCCCCATGTGTCACTGTTGGTGCTGGGCGCGCTGGCGCTAATTTTGAGCGTAACACTGGATTTGCAGACGAGCATTGCAGGAATTCTGGCGGTGCGATTGATTGTGCAATTTATTGGGCAGGCCGTGGGATTGATGATGCTGCGGCGGCGCTGGGGACCCGAGAAATTTCCGTTCAAGATGTGGCTGTATCCGCTGCCGGCAGTGCTGACGATGTTTGGGTGGGCTTGGCTTTTTTGGCAGACGGGACCAGCGCGGAAATGGGGTTTGCTGGAGATTGCGATGGGGGCGGTGGCGTATTTGATTTGGGCGAAGGAGAAGAAGCACTGGCCGTTTGATGAAACAAGTCGTCAGTCTTCAGTCATCAGTCATCAGTAGAACAAAGATGGGGATTGCGGCTGCTTGCGAAGTAACGCGGGTGAGTTGCAGTGCGTCAGATGAAGGGGCGCGGAGAGTGGCGCTGGAAGCACGGGAGAGTTATGCGGAAGACTGTGGTGATCGGGGCGTTGGCGTTGAGTTTGGCGGTGGCGCGGAGTTATGCACAGTTTCCTCCTGCGCCGGGCACGGGACCGGGACTTGCGGAAACGATTGAGGCGATTGATAGCGCGCGCGTGACGACGCGGATTTTGTATGTCACGGCGCATCCGGACGATGAAAGTGCGGCGACGCTGACATACTTGGCGCGCGGGCTGCATGCGGATGTGGCGCTGCTGTCGTTGACGCGCGGCGAAGGCGGGCAAAATGCGCTGGGGCCGGAGCAAGCGCCGCAGTTGGGGTTGATTCGAACACAAGAATTACTCGCGGCGACGCGCGGGTATGGCGTGAAGCTTTATTTCACGCGCGCGAAGGATTTTGGATATTGCAAGACGCCGGAAGAAGCGGAAAAAGTCTGGGGCGATCAGGTTTTGGAAGACATGGTGCGCGTGATTCGCACGTTCCGCCCGAACATTGTAATCAATGGATGGGGCGGCGTTCATCAAGGGCATGGGCATCATCAAGCGGCGGGATTGCTGACGCCTAAGGCCGTGGCGCTTGCGGCGGATGTCAGGTATCTGCCACTGAGTTCAACCGGCGCTTACCCCGCGTGGAGTGGCGGTGGCGACCCGGTTCAGCTTCTTGATGTGGATCGCGGCAGCGACCATCCATCGGGTTATGTCTTGCCGCTGGACGACGTTTCGCCCCTGTGGGGAAAGAGCTGGAGAGAAATCGGCATCGATGCGTTCGCGAATCACCGCACACAGGGACTAGGGGGTTTTCTTGGGTCATCCTTCCTCAAGAGACCAATCGGATTGAAATTGGAGAGTGGAGGCGGGTTTGATCCCGCGGCGCTCTCCCGACCGCTCTCAGAACTACTTGGGACGTCGCAAACCGCCACGTGCAAGGCGCATCGCGATTGGTGTGAAACAGTTGTTGAGGCGGATCGAGATCTCGTTGCTGCACGAATGCAGGCGCTTCAATTGAACTGGACTGGTGCAGTGGATTTGCTCGCAAAGGCAGAGGCGACGATCAGCGGACTCCGGGTTCCAAACGAAGTGTCTTCCTACGGACCACTGGGACGGGAAAACGAAGGCAAAGTTGCCGAAGCTGCTCGGAAGATATCGAGGGCAACAAGGAAGGCATCAGGCTTTCAGTTCGTTGCCGAAGCGAATCACGGAACGCTAGTCGCAGGCGAGCCAGCGCAGGTGACCGTGAAGTATGGCTGCCGACCGGGTGTGAAATGCTGGATTCAGGAGACGTCTCTTGAATCGTTTTCATTTAGCGGTCTCAACAGCCAAGACCGCGGAACAGGGGATCCATCGCTAGGGATGAAGTTTTCGACGATTGCGGCACCAAGTTCTTTTCGAGAAGAAGTTTGGCCTCAACTTCTGGCCGAAGGAGAACCGGTCGCAAGCGCTTCACTTTATTTTGGAAGTGATTCCCAAAGATTGACCCAAGTGACTGTACCCGTGACCTACACTCAAGCGACTTCCACCCAAGTGGATCGGGCAGCTGTACTAATTGTGCCGGCGTATACGCTGGCGGTGGAGCCGAAGCAGGAGATTGAGAAGCTGCCGGCGAAGCATGAACCGTTCGATGTGTTTTTGCGGGTGCATTCGTATTCGCAGAAGGCGGCGACGGTAAGTGTTGGGCTGGATGTGCCAACGGGGTGGAAGAGCAGCGGCGCGGTGGATGTGAGCTTTACGGGCGAAGGCGACCGGTACGCGAAACTGACGGTGACTCCACCGGCAAAGATGGACGCGGGACACTACACGATTACGGCGTATGCAAAGCGCGGCGAGGAGAAATTCACGACTTCGATTGAGCCGTTGGTTTCGATGCCGACGCTGACGTGGGAAGAACCGGCGCAGACGGTGGTCCAGGCGTTTGACATTAGGGCGCCGGAGAATTTGCGTGTGGGATACATCAGCGCGGAGAGCGAGCCGGTGCCGGATGCGCTGAAAATGCTGGGCATCGAGGTGGAGATGCTGGATGCGAATGCACTGAATTTTGGCGATCTTGCGAAATATGACGCGATCGTGGTGGGCGTGCGTGCTTATGAATTGCGCAGCGAATTGCCGGGTGCGAATCAGCGGCTGCTGGACTATGTGCAAAACGGCGGAACGCTTGTGGTGCAATATCAGCGCGACTTTGCGTGGGACGGGAAAAACTACTCGCCGTATCCGTCGAAGATCGCGAACAAGCAGGGCGATCCGTTGCCGCGGATTACGGATGAAACTTCTCCGGTGAAATTCCTGAAGGCGGACGATCCGCTGCTGAACGCACCGAACAAAATTACGCAAGACGATTTCAAAGGCTGGATGCAGGAGCGCGGGCTTTATTTCTGGAGCGAATACGACCCGCGCTACACTCCGCTGCTGGCGATGAACGATCCAGGCGAAAAGGATCTGGACGGCGCGCTGCTTTATACAAAGCTCGGCAACGGAACCTACATCTACACAGGGATCGCGTTTTTCCGGCAACTGCCGGAAGGCGTGCCGGGGGCGTATCGCCTGTTTGTGAACCTACTGAGCGCGTCGCGCTCGCGCTGACGTACACTGCTTGCATAAGAAATGTTTGCCGTTCGCGGTTTGCCGCTTGCGGTTGCTTCAATATGACAAACCGCAGGGTTGGTCGCGTGAGGGAGAGTTTGATGGCTGGATTCCGGATAAATCTATTGAATGATCGCCATAAGACGTTGCGACTTGCCATGGCGCTGCTTGCGATGGCGGCTATCGCATTTTCGCTGGCGGCCGCGCCGGACGCTGCGGCACAAAACAACAAGAAGAAGAAAAAAAACGAACCACCGAAGGTGAACAACGACAATGCTAATCCGGTGGTGCCGCTGACGGACGAGCAACAGATTGACTACATGCTGAGCGAATACCTGGGCGCGTGGCAACTGGGCGACACGGAGCGCTTGCACACGTTTTACTCGGAAGACGTTTCGGTGGTGAACGGAGGATGGGCCGCGCCAATAGTCGGATGGACAAATTTCCTGGCGCTCTACGAACAGCAGAAATCACACATGCAAAGGGTGCGGCTCGACCGGATGAACACCTACATCAAGGTGAATGGATCGACGGCCTGGGCGTGCTATCAATGGGAGTTCGAAGCGCTTGTTGACGATACACCGACATCTGCGCGAGGCCAGACGACCCTGGTACTAGTCAAGCGCGATACGCGCTGGCTGATCGTGCACGATCACACGTCAGTCGTCAAAACGGTGAAGCAAGGTCAGCCCACAGGTACACCACCTCCTCCAGCAGGAACGGCGAGCAAACCTCCGTCACAGTGAGGGCTGGGCGCGAGGCACTATTGAGGGCGCTAAAACTGCTTTAGGCCGTGATAGACCCAGATCCCGGCAGCAGACAGGAGCAGCACTCCCGCCAAAATTCCGGTCATCATAATCGGCCGGGTCAGAGTGTTGATTTTGGCAACGAGCAACTGCTGTTCACGAGCCAAGTGCTGTTCGGTTGTGCCCAGAAAGATCTGATCATCCTCATGGCTTTCGAGCAGGCTCTTCCAGATGAGCAGGCCCAGAAATGCAGCGGTCACGACTCCACAGGCGATCAGTAGATACAAGACGGGCCCCTGAATAGATTCCATATTGACCTCCCACTGGAACCGATCCGCGGTGCCAACTGTCCGGGAGAGGCTAGACAGCGGGCAAGGGGTGATACGGTAATCTGACGCGGAGTATAGCACCACAAATAAGAAAAGCTAGTGCTACGCATCACCGAAACGAATAGTCGACGGGTGGGCTGGAGGAGCGGTGAAGGACGGAAAAACGGCCAAAATTGCGGTGATTACGGGGGCGGCGCAGGGTATTGGGCGGCGGACGGCAGAGGTGTTTGCGGAGCAGGGATACGGGCTCGGGCTGGCGGATTTGCGGGAACCGGCTGAGACGCTGAAGGCTGTGAAAGGCGCTGGGGCGGAGGCAATTGCGCTGGTTGGGGAGATTTCAGACGGGGCGACCGTCGAGAAGTTTGCGCGAGCCGTGCAGGAAAAATGGGGCCGCGTGGATGTGCTGGTAAACAACGCGGGGATTAGCTTTATTGAGAATGCGGAGAAGATTCGCCCGGCGGATTTCCGGAGGGTGCTGGAGGTGAATTTGGTTGCACCGTTTTTGCTGGCGAAGGCGTTCGGCGCGACGATGTTGGCACAGAAGTCGGGAAGCATTGTGAATGTGGCATCGATTGCGGGACTCGTCGGCGTGGCGGACCGCGCGGCGTACAACGCGTCGAAACACGGATTGATTGGATTGACGCGAACGCTGGCGGCGGAATGGGGCGGACGGGGAGTGCGGGTGAACGCGGTGTGTCCGGGTTGGGTGAAGACGGAGATGGATCAGGCCGACCAGGCTGGCGGAAGTTACACCGATGCGGATGTTACGGGCCGCGTTCCAATGGGAAGATTTGCTTCGCCGGAGGACATTGCGCGAGCGATTCTTTTTCTTGCAGATGAAATGCAGAGCGGGTTTGTGAATGGACATGCGCTGGTTGTGGATGGCGGCTGGACAGCGGATGGGAGTTGGGAATCGTTGCGGTTGCGGCACCGATAGATCGGGCAGGACGATAATTTGTGTACCGGGTGATCCAATAGTGGCCGGCGAACTATGAAGCGGTAAAGGAATACGAGCGTAGTCTTGGTATTTCCTGGGCTCCAAATAGCCGATTCTTTCTCGTCAATGATGCGTCTGGCAGCACCGACACGCGGTGCTACGTATATGAGGCAGCGACAGTCAGGGAAATAGACCTGGAAAAGGTGATCCTGACCAGCGATGCTGGGGCATCCGTATTTTTCAATTCTGGACACTCCTGCCTCAAGGCGGAGCATTGGATCAATTCGCACGAACTTCTGGTTGTTCTTGAGGGGCACAATGATGGCGCATCCC
>Ga0247669_1000743_pt1 | contig 11706 bp, 7 predicted proteins | sample CNK10_metaG_FD_182734 | JGI IMG/M metagenome (GOLD analysis project Ga0247669, IMG submission 182734) | Soil microbial communities from Purdue University Martell Research Forest, Indiana, United States - CNK10 | ecosystem: Environmental > Terrestrial > Soil > Temperate forest > Bulk soil | place...
GGGCGTTTTTTGTTTTTAGCGGACAGTTCGCGGGCTAAGGACAAACTGGTACCATCATGGAACGACAGAGTATGAGGACAGCGCAGAAAATTGTGACGGCGGTGCTGGTCGCCGGGTTGGGCGCGACGGTTTATGGAATCGTGCGCTCGGGAGAATCCGCTAACGCGGCGACGACCAAGGCGAAGAAAGCCGCTGCGGCACAATTGGTGGACCAGTCGGCGCTTGCGACGGCGCGGCAATTGGCGCAGCTCGCGGATACTCCCGACGAACAAGCGATCGCAAAAGAGGCATTGACGCTCGGCGACCGTGAACTGGATCTGGCGTTCGACATTGCGCTACGTGATGCCGACGCGCACCCGCCGGTGCTGTCCAAGGACGCGGAGGAAATTCAGGCGCGGTTGCAACAGGCGCAAAAACTGCAGCAGACGCTGCAGGCGCAAGTGGCGCAACTGACTGCCGAGGCGGCGAAAGCGAGCGGCGACCGTAAAGAGCAGCTCGGCGAGCAACTTGATCTGGCCAAATCTTCGCTCGATCTGGCGAACAATGAGGTGGAAGATGCAGAGGGTGACCTTGCTGAAGCCGGCGGAAACCGGCGGGGACGCATCGCGCAACTGAAGCAGTCCCACGAAGACGCGGAACACGGAAAAGACGCGGAGGTCAAGTTTCCGCAGGCCGCCTCCAACCAGTTCGGACTCGTGCACGATTTTCAGCAATGGAATGCACTGCATCAGAAGCTGCAACTTTTGAGCAAAGCAAGGTCCGACGCGGATGCAGCTGCAAGGGCCGCGGAAGAAAACCACAACGCACTGGCAAAGCAGATCGACGCAGAAAAAATAAATTCGCCCGATCTTGCGGCGCATTCTTCGCTCGGCAGAGATGCGGCCACCTCTGGCGCGACGGCCGAGGCCGTCGGACAAAACCTACGAAAAACGCGAAGCCACGACGAAGCGAAAGCGGCGCTGAAAACGACGAAAGCGCTTGCCGACGATCAGCACAACCTTTCGAGTCTGGATAAGCGCGCGGCCAACGAGAAAGAACTCTCCGAGCTTTACGGGGAGTGGATGGGGCTTGTTTCCGTCCGGCAAAGCGGCATCGTGAAAAAGATGCTGATTGGCGTAGCGATTGTGCTGGGGCTGCTGCTCGTAGGAATTTTCTTCGATTCGTGGCTGGAAAAACTGCTGGGCACACTGAAGTTGGACCGGCGGCAAATACAAACGCTGCGGGCGGTCGCTCGGGTTTCGTTGCAAGTGGTCTCGGTTTTGTTTGCATTGCTAGTGATACTCGGACCGCCGGGACAGCTGACGACTTATCTTGGGCTGGCAACGGCCGGTCTTACGGTCGCACTGAAGGATTTCATCGTTGGATTTATCGGATGGCTCGTCTTGATGGGCAAAAACGGAATCCGCCTGGGTGATTGGGTGGAGATCAACGGAGTGACCGGTGAAGTCGTGGAGACCGGCATGTTCCACACGGTGCTGCTGGAAACGGGGAACTGGACCGACTCCGGCCATCCAACGGGGCGCCGCGTAACGTTCACTAACAGTTTTGCGATTGAAGGGCACTACTTTAATTTCTCGACTTCAGGCCAATGGTTGTGGGACGAATTGCAAATCACGATTCCGCCCGGGCGCGATCCGTTTCCCTTGGTGGCAGCGATTCGAAAGATCGTGCTTGAAGCCACGGAGGAAAGCGCCAAACAAGCGGAGCTCGAATGGCAGCGTGCCGCAGGTTCGCGGGATATGGCGTCGATCAGCGCGACGCCCGCGATTAGCGTACGGCCGGGCGCAGGCGGAATTGACGTGCAAGTGCGCTACGTAACCCGGGCCAACGAACGCTATCAATTGCGCAGCAGGCTTTACCAGTCAGCCGTGGAACTGCTCGGCGGACACGGCGTACAAATCTCTCCTTCGGCTGAAACCGAAACAAAACCTGCCTGAAAAAGAATACGAAATCAGTTTAGCCGTAAATCGGTTGTGGACGCCGAACGAATTAATGGTTTGCCGAACGCTTCGCAAGATCCTGCCCTTCAAGGACGATGGCCTGAAAATCCGCGTCGGTCTTGTTCGCGTCTTGCATGAGCTGAAGAGCGCGATGGGAAATGTCGGTCATTCGCGGGTCGGAGGGGTCGACTTTGCCGCTCGCTGACAGCGTTTCCATATTGTTGAGGAGAGCGTTCGTCTGACGAAAAAGATCCCGGCCGTGCGAGACATAGTGTTCCTTGGCTGCGAAGAGTTTTTCCTCCCATGCGCGACGACCAGGAAAGTCGTTGTTTTGTCCCTGCAAAGCGGTCTCGGCGAGAGTGGTGCGATTCATCGGCTCAAGCGAGTCCAGCAACTGCTCGCCGCGAGCGATTGCACGGCGCGCGGCGGCCATGCGTTCGGTGGCCGAAGCCGTGGGGCTCGCCAACTGGGCGAGGTCGGCTTTCCCCGCAGCGCTGGAATGGAAGTTGTCATCGTTGAAGACTTTTGCGGGCTTCGCGACGGATTTGTCGCGGTCTTCTTTGGCTTTGCGAGCCTGGCGCGCGATATCGCCCAGAGATTGCTGTTCAGGTTCCTGGGCGCGGAGGGGAAGTGCGGAGAGCAAGCAAGCCGCAAAGAGCATTGTGAGTGACCGGCGCATAGAGGCCTCCAGATTGAAATTCCGAACTCGCGCTTCCTCGAAAAGCGCTCACCAGGGCTTAGAATCAAGGTTTTGCGCGCATTGCGACATAGAACCGTAGTACCAAAGTGCCGCATGCAATAACAGAGCAAGCGACTGGAGCCGTGATTTCAGCGCTGTCAGGACTCGGCTGGCGGACTGGTCCGGATGAGATGTCGGGCCTGGAAAGCGGAAATCGTGCCTGCGACATAGAAAAGTGCGATCAGGCAGAAGCCAGCGATTAAAGAAAATTTGTGAGAGACCCAGCCGAGCGCGAAGCTCATAAGGATTTGAAAGATAGTGGTGAGGATGGCGATGGCGGATTGGGTGCGGCCCATGAAGTGGCGCGGAACGATGGACATCAGCGTTGCTTGCGCAACGACCCCGGAAAGGGCGCGGAAAAATCCGAAGAGTATCTGGAAGAAGACGGCGGCGACCACGAAGGTAAAGAAAGGCATAGCGACGTGGCCAATGGCGAGGCCGGCGAGCGAAAGACCGTAGAGAGTGAGTCGCAAACGCTGCGGCAACTGGCTCGCGAGCAAGCCGCCGAGAATCGCGCCGAATCCCCAACCGGCTTCGAGGAAACCAAAGGCGCGTGGGCCCGCGTGGAGAATGTAGCTTGCGAGCGCAACGATCAAGACGTTTGCGCTGACGATGCCGCCCATGAGGATCGAATGAGTGACGCCGAGAACGCGGACGATGGGCTGCTCTTTGAGATATGCGAAGCCTTCTTTAATGTCCGAATAAACAGCCAGAGAAAGGCCGGCTTCCGCGACTTCGGGAATTTCGCCGGATTCGAGCGCGGCGGAGGTGACTTCTGTCGCTTCGGAATATTCATGCGGATATTTTGCGAGATGGTCACGAGGTGAAACGTATCCGCGCCGCATCTGGAAAAGGCACCACGCGGAGACAAAATAGGTGAGGCCGTCGATGCCGAGAATTCCTGCGATACCTGCACGGTCGTAAATGAAGCCAACGAATGCGCCGGCGAAGAGCATTCCAGTTTGCACGCCGATCAAAACGGCCGCGTTCGCTCCGGTGAATTGGCTGGCCGGAATTACTTCCTGTACGAGCGAATTTACGTTTGCCCAGTACATGGCCGAGCCAATGCCGGTGACGAGCGTAATCGCGTAGAGGTGCCAGAGTTGAAGGTGGCCTTGCCAGGCGATATACGCCGTGCCAAGGACGGCGATACCGCGAACGAAATCGAGAATGACGCCGAGGTAGCGGCGGTCGAAGCGATCAATGAGCACGCCGCCAACAAACGGCACCAGTAGGCCCGGTGCCATAGCGACGATGACCTGCAAACTGACCTTCACGGTAGAATGTGTCGCGGCGAGGATGTACCAACTGACGCCGGCAAAATTCATGCCGCTGCCGAAAAGTGAGATGAACATCGCGAAGAAGAAATAGCGGAAGCCGTGTTGCGCCCAGATTTGCGACCAGTCGGTACGCATCGGAGCGGTCGATGTGGTGGCGGTGGACATAGGTCGAAGCGCTCCATTTTACTGGGGATTTGCCTGCCGTGGGGCCAAGTCTCACGGCAGCGAGAGAATGAGTTAGCACTTTCGAGGTGAAGCCTTGGGAAGCGAAGTGAAATGTGCGGTTCGCGCGAATGGAAAACGGGCGGAGGGTAAGGCACTGCTCGAAACGACGGAGATTATTTTTCGAAGCGACGCCTTACGATTGAAGATTCCTTTTGCCGGAATGAAGTCGGTGAAGGCCGTAGACGGTGAATTGCGCGTTCAATCGACGGACGGCGCCGTGGTATTTGAGGTTGGGCCGCAGGCGGAGAAGTGGGCGCAGAAGATTTTGCATCCGAAGTCGCGGATGGAAAAGCTGGGAGTGAAAGAGGGCGCGAAGGTAACTGTAATTGGCAAATTGGATGCGGAGTTTGAGGCGGAATTAGAGAAAGTTACGCCGGACTTTGTGCGAGGCACAATCGCGAAAAATACGGAGTTTATTTTTCTAGCGGCGGAAACGCAGAAGGAACTCGCTCGTGCGCCGAATATCGCAAAGGTGATGCGCGGAGCGGCCGGGCTGTGGATTGTTTATCCGAAGGGTCGCAAGGACATTACCGAAAATGGCGTGCTGAGCGTGGGCAGGAAGGCGGGCTTGAAAGATGTGAAAGTCGTCGGTTTTTCGCCCACCCATACCGCGCTGAAGTTTGTCCTGCCGGTCGAGAAGCGATGACGCCCGAGCCACTGCTTGCCTTGAACGCGCTGACACTGGAGTGGAGCTTTTAGCTGCCGCGGGATGGGTGATTTCCTAAAAAAAGGGCCTCCGGGATTGGATACCCGGAGGTCCTCTGCGACTCTGTCCGTCGCAAGTAAGGTTGCGCAGTGCGACACGAACCGCTAACGAGTCTAGAAAGTGAAGCGCGCGCCGAACTCCATTCTTCGAGATTGCGTTAAGGTGCTGGAGTAGATACCGAAAGTGGCCGCGTTTTGGAGATTTGCGTTGACGGTCGCTGCGTCAAAGCGCACTGAATTGGTCAAATTGAATGCATAGGCGCTCAAACGCAGGCCCATACGTTCATTGATTCGGATGGTCTTGTTTACACCGGCGTCCGTGCCGAAATATCCGTCGCCTCGGAAGTTGTTTCTCTGGCCAGATTCGCCAGGGTAGGCGAATCGAAAGTCAGCCACGGACGCAGGCCCGTTGATAAATGCAGAGGGGTCGCCGCCTGGGCCCTGGGCTGTCCTGCCGGTTGCCGGCCTGGGGCCGTTGTTAACCACGTCACCGGAAATCTGGAAGTTGGTTGGGAATGTCCCTCCGTTACCTATGCTAAACGGCAATCCGCTGGACCAGCGCAGAATTCCTGCAATTTCCCATCCGCCGATGATCGCGTCCAGGGCCCGATTCGAAGTGTTGCCGAATCTCTTGCCTCTCCCAAAGGGAAGGTCCGCAACAAAGTTGGAGTTGATGGAATGTGTCGCGTCAAAGTCGGAAGGGCTACGAAGCTGGAATGGCGACCAAGTATTGACGATCTGGCTCAAGCCTCCAAATGTTTGGACCCGCTCCGCATCGGAACCTACGTCGAGCGATCTCGAATAGGTGTAGTTGAAATCAAACTGGACTCCGTGGGTTGGACGGCTACGCAAAGAGAATTGCCCCGCGTTGTAGCTGCTCTTTCCAATGCTCGACCAAGCATAAAGGGCAGTGTACTGCGGATTGTAGAATTGAAATGGCCCGCCCGGCTGCCCGGCTGCTGCCGGGGCTTGTCCTGGTTGCTGGTTCAGGCAAGCGGGGAAGCAAAATGCGTCAAAGATAAAAACCGCATTCGTCTCACCAAAGGTGCCTGGACCGATATTTGACTGATAAAGAGCATACATACACTGTGTCGCCGTTGTGCCCGCGCCGCATGTGCCTGCGGCCGCGGGGAAAAGATTCTCCCAATATGGAATCGGTTGGACGGCCGAGAGTGGAACGCCAGCATAAAAGTCTTTCGAGAACATGGTGGCCGCTGCGAAGTAGTCCATGCCGGATTTTGGATCCTTGATATCGGCTGGCATTGCAAGGTCACGTTGCTGGAGAAGACGGTGAGCAAACCGGCCCACGTAATTTGCTTGGAAGACAAGTCCCCCTGGTAGTTCGCGCGTAAACGCAAGGTCAACCAACTCTGAGTAGGGTGTCTTGAGCTTGTCATCAAGTCCGTACGCGATCTGCTGGGTATTGTTATCGATCGTGCTGATCGGTGGGACCGCCGGAAATCCACCGCTCGGCGCCGGAGCGAGCAAGACACCGTTGGCGCTTACAGTCGGAATGTCATTGACGCCCGTGAAGCGCGCCCCGCCGTCGATAGTTTGAACAGAAGCAGGGTTAGTTATCCCCGTCGACAGCCCGAATGTACCATTTTGATCGAACGAGTTGACGACGCCCTCACCAAAGTGGTCATAGACAATGCCGAACCCTGCGCGGATGGACGACTTCCCGGCGCCGCCGAACAAGGCTTTGAATAGGCCGCTCGATGGATTCGGAGAATAGGCGATTGAAATTCGCGGCCCGAGATCCTTGTAATCGTAAGGCCAGTAGGGCTGCTTACCATTAGCTTGACCGGACAGATCAAACCCAAAGGTCGGCGAAAAGGCCAACCCCTGCTCCGCCGCCGCTGCCCTCTTGTTCACAAAATCGTTCAGGCTGATGTTCGGAGCAGCTTGCGTGCCCGTGGTTTCATAGGGAGGTTCCAGAATCGTGTAGCGTAATCCGGCAGTGACCGTAAGGTTCGGTTTGAGATGCCAGACGTCCTGGGCATACCACTCGTATTCCCATGCTCTGAAGTGGCGAGGTACGGGCTGTCCTTCGGCAAAAGTCACGCCCTTGCCATTTCGGTTGTAGTTTCCCGTAACTTGGTCGACGATTCCCACCAAATCGATGATCGCATTGTTATATACACCCAAGTTGTTGGGATCCACGGCTGGAAAATTCCAGGGGCAAGTAGCCGCTGCGCAACCATCTGCTTGTGCAGCCGGGTCCAAACTGCCGCCGCTTCCTTTGGGAGATCCTGCCGGTGCCGCGTTTAGGAAGAGCGGGTTGATCAAGGCGGCGTTGAACGAAGTCGCGTTGGAGCTCCGGACGTTATTGATCAATCGCAGATTCGTTCCGAACTGAAGTGTGTGCTTGCCTTTCGTCCAGGAAACGTCATCCTCCCAGTTATGAACGGGGACGTGGAAAGCCCGCGTGGACGTCTGCGCATCGATATCATCGATAAATCGAAACGAAGTTTCGTGCTGGGTCTGCAGCCCTTGATTCGATTGGCTCTGGCGGGTGAATCCATAGTGAAAATTATTGACTAGCGTGCTCGAGAAGACTGCCGTATAGCCGGCGGCAAGAGCCCTGCTCGTGTCCCGAGTCGTGCTGTTAGGCGCGAACCCGGGAAATTGTGGTGCCCCGGAGCTACTATCGGTTTGATAGTTACCGCGCGCGAAGACTCGATGCGTTCCGCTGCGGTTGATGTTGTAATCCAACTTGGCAATGGAAGTGTTCAGGTGAACTGGTACTGGAGCCGAAAACCCAAAACAAGCAAAATTGAATCCATCCGCATTGTTGCAGGTACTTAAGCCCGGCGTCGCCGTCGGATACTTATTCAATTGCGCGATCGCCGCTTTGTCCGGGCCGTTGCCATTCGGGCAAGTGCCGTTGGGAAAGCCAGGCCGGGCCTTGCCGCAATTCAAGTCCATCGAGGCAATCTGCGCGGGTCCGAGGCCAAGAGTTCCGGGCGCAAACGTGTATGTAGTGCCGCTTGCGCCGTTGACGGAGCCACCGGGACAGGCTGCAGTCGCGCCGGCACAGGGGTAGATGACCACTCCATCGCGCAAGTTAGCGCTCGGCACATTCCGAGTGATCTGAGTGCTCTCGTTCTGCCGCGAAGCTTCATAGGTGCCAAAGAAAAATAACCGGTCCTTCTTGACAGGCCCGCCGAGCGATGCTCCGTATACATTTCGAACGAGCTCTCCAGGCGTATTCGACTGGCCGGCATTCAATTCGTTGTGCTTGTTAAACCAATCGTTGGCTTCGCCAATCCGCGAACGGTTTTGCAAGTAGCCCGAGCCGTGAAAGGAATTTGTCCCACTCTTCGTAATCAGTGTCACCTGCCCGCCGGAGGAGCGCCCTTGATCGGCGCCTACTCCGGCCGTGGTGACGCGAAATTCTTCGATGGAATCGAGGGTGGAGCGAACCGCACCGGTGAAGGCCGTCCCAAGCAACTGGTCATTGTTGTCGACGCCATCTAACGTGATATTGGCTTGATCGCTGCGCCCGCCGTTAAGGGCACCGTTGCGGGTGTCGATGGAAACGCTGTTGTTGGCCTTCGTCGTATCGTTGTTTGTGTTCGGCACAAAAGATACGCCCGGCTGCAAGCTCAAGACGCCCGCGGCATCGCGCCCCTCGAACGGCAGCGCCAGGATCTGATGGGAATCGAACGCGTTGCCAATCGTGGCATCAGTGGTATTAACCGTGGGACCCGCGCCTTCCGTAACCGTCACCGTTTCCGTCGTGGATCCTATTTCCAATTTGATGTCCACAGTTTTGGTGACCGCGACCAGCGCTTGAATCGAATCGGTCATCGCCAACCGAAATCCATTCGCTTCCACGCGAACGACATACGAGCCGGGCTGCAGAGACAAAAACTGATAGTGTCCCGTCCCATCCGTTTTTGTTTCCCGGGTCACGCCGCTGGCTGCGTCACCGACGGTGACTTTTGCGCCTGTGACGGGTTTGTCTTGCGGGTCGGTTACGTCCCCGACCAACGCAGTCGTGCCCTGCTGCGCAGAGACTGAAACTGCAGAAAGGATAAAGGCGAATGACGCTGCAATGAATAACACAAACTTAGCAAAAGTACGCTTCACAATTGCTCCCCTTGAATGAACGGTGTGGTCAACCTCGCAACGCATGTGCAACTTCAGGGCCGCGCCGTCGTTGTAGAAATCAAAGGGTTTGCGCTACGGGAACGAGCAATAGATATGTGGGTATTTGAATTTATATTTAGGTTCCTTGAGATTTCATGATCTTCTTCTCTGGAGCTGGACCATTTTTTGTAAGCGCAAAACGATTCGTGCGCAGTAGCTGATGAAACGATGCGAACATGAGAGATAACAAGGGTCGCGAATTCTTAAGCCGATCAAATCGGCCTGCCCGCCTTACTTTCTCTTGATATTTTCCCCCGATCGAAGCGTAATACTGGGCAAGCTTGCTCGATCTCAAACTCGTGGTGGAGGAATTTTCATGGCTACAACAACGGTCGGTATGCCGGAGCCTGCTCCGCAGCCTCAACAGAAGATCAGCAATTTCGGCCGAATATTTGGGGTTCTTTTTTCCCCTAAGGCCACGTTCGAGGACATCGTTCAAAAACCAACTTGGGTTTTGCCAGTAGTCGTGTTCGTCGTTCTCAGTTTGTTGGGCAGCATCATTTTTGTCCAGCGAGTGGACTGGCGCGACGTAATTAGCCAGCAAATGGAAAAGGATCCCCGCGCGGCGCAACTCTCTGCGGAACAAAAGGAACAACGCATTGAAATGGGTGCCAAGTTCGCGCCGGTGTTTGGCTACGTCGGCGGAGTTGTGGCTCCAGTTTTCATTTTGTTCGTAACCTGCCTCTTAATGTGGGGAGCTTTTAGCCTATTGGGAGGGATCTCGTCGGGATTCGGTCAATCGTTCTCGATTACCGCGCACGCCTTTATGACCTCTCTCGTTAGTGCCCCTATTTTTGTGTTGGTGGTTCTTCTCAAGCCCAGAGGTTCGATTGACATCGAAAATCCCATCGCCACGAACCTGGCTGCCTTTTTTCCAGAGGGAACTTCCAAGGCGTTGCTGACTCTTGGCAAGCAGATTGACGTGTTCACGATTTGGATTCTGCTGCTGCTCGCGATCGGCTTCGCCGCGGTCAACCCGCGCAAACTCAAGTTTGGTGGTGCGTTCGGAATTGCGTTTGGAGTTTGGGCTGCCTACGTTTTGGTGCGTGTCGGCGTAGCTTTTGTTTTCTCTTGATATTCGGTGATCAGGGAATAGCTTCAAACGAAAAAAAGAGCGCCGGCGATTTACCCGCCGGCGCTCTTTTAGTTCTAGATTTGATTAAGCGTGTGAACGGCGCGATGCGAGCCAAGCCAGCGCGCAAAGGCCCGTGCCAAGAAGCAGCAGCGTTGATGGCTCAGGTGTCGGAACGTTGCCGCCCGATTGCGTGCCAAAAGAAAACACGACGTCGCTGACGGTCACGTTCGATGGCGCATTGAACGTGAAAACCGCGCTCTGGTTCACGAACGGGTTATGCGGCGCATTGCCCAAGATTGAGGCGTTCGCACTAGTGTAGGGACCAGGACCGATGATTCCTTCTTCCGGAGTGGCACTAGCGGTTACTCCCCCCGAGCAAATTACGCACATTTCGAAAGTGTTGCTGCCTGTCGAACCGAAGCCCCAGCCCAGCGTTACTGTTCCTAGGTCGGTGACTGCTCCGTTGGACGCTATATCGATCAAGTCGCCCGTCTGAGAATTTAGAACGACGCCAGAGCCGTCGCTCAGCGTAAAAGTAATGCCCGTCAGCAATTGACCAGCGCTCTTTATCCCCAATAGGGTGTTCGAGAGCGTAAGCGTCAATGTGCTACCGGACTGGCTGAAATCTGCCGTTGCTGAAACCGGTTGCCCCGTCAGTGGATTAGTAGCTCCAGTCGGGGTAGTAAAGATCTGATCTGCAACTGCCACGCCCGCAAACGTCAGGAGCAACGCTGCTGCGATTGCTGCGTGTTTCAAGAGTGCCTTCATAATATTATTCATCTCATTTCTAGAGCGCGGCTCACGACACGACACAACCCCACTCTTCCGTCGACTAGGAGAGTGCAAGTTTGCGGCCAACAAGGATCGGCAGGCTGGGAATCCAGCGCGACTATAACTATATGAAACAGAAGATAGTTAGAGGATCCCTGATTTTCGCTGAGTTCGGTCGTGTTAAGAGAGTGTGAAAACCTCTTCCACTTTACTGCAGATGCCTGTCTCTTTGCACATTTCGCTCCATCTTCGCTTTAGATTTATTTCGAGCGAAGTTCAAGTCGATTACCTCGTCTTTTCCGCGCACTCCGTTAGCCTGCTAGACTCGCAATGTGGGCTTTCACTTCTCCATTTCGCGAATCGACCAGCGAGCTCGACGCGGCCGACTCACGACACCGCATGGCACCGTTGAAACGCCGTTTTTCATGCCAGTTGGGACGCAAGCCACCGTGAAGGGTCTGCGGAACGAAGCACTGGAAGAGCTTGGCGCCGAAATCATTCTTGGCAATACCTACCATCTTTATCTGCGGCCCGGCCACGAGTTGGTCCGGCGGATGGGAGGTCTCCACAAATTCATGTCGTGGAATCGCGCCATTCTCACCGATTCAGGAGGCTTCCAGGTCTTCAGCCTCTCCGAGTTGCGAAAAATTACGGACGAAGGCGTGCGTTTTCGATCGCACCTGGACGGCTCGGAGCATCTACTCACACCGGAAAAGGCAGCCGAAATACAGCTCGCGCTCGGTTCGGACATTGCGATGGTGCTCGATGAATGTATTGAGACGCCGGCGCCTCGCGACAAAACTGAATCCGCGCTGA
>Ga0247669_1000744_pt1 | contig 11705 bp, 10 predicted proteins | sample CNK10_metaG_FD_182734 | JGI IMG/M metagenome (GOLD analysis project Ga0247669, IMG submission 182734) | Soil microbial communities from Purdue University Martell Research Forest, Indiana, United States - CNK10 | ecosystem: Environmental > Terrestrial > Soil > Temperate forest > Bulk soil...
TCCGATGATCGAGCAATTGCACTGCAACATTCCGACCGGAATGGTGATGTGGATGAGTCCTTGCGAGACGGCATCGAACGCAGGCACGGCGTCACTCATATTTTTAGAGTATATCATTCACTCGCGCCGATTCAGGAGCGCGTGAAATACGAACAGCAGCACATTTTGCTAAGCTGGTGTTTACAGGAGAGGCATGGAGACTGGAGAAACCGGCAGTGCGATCGAAACACCGCTTGCCGGATTGCACAAGAGCAGCGGTGCGACGATGGCCAGATGGTTCGGCTGCAACTTGCCGGACTATTGGATTGACCCTCGGACTGAGGAAGAATTTGCGCGCAAGAGCGTTGCTCTGGTCGACAAAAATTATCGCGCCTATCTTTCCTTCAGCGGGCCGGACCGCATGCGCTACCTAAACGCTATCCTGACGAATAACGTTAAGGATTTACTCGCGGGGCGAGGCAATGTGTCGCTTTTGCTCAATCCGCAGGGGCACATTCTGGCGGAAATCGAAACCTACGCCCTACCCGATAGCCTGTTTTGTGTTTCTTACGCGATGATCCGAGAACAACTCATCGAGTGGTTCGACAAGTACATCATCATGGATGACGTTTCTTTGACCGACGAATCACAGCGATACGGAACGTTGGGGCTCGAGGGACCAAGGGCAGCCGCGGTCCTACAGGAGCTTACAGCAATCGAGCTACCCGGGCTCGACGAACTTGCCCGCATGGAGACAAAAGTCGCATCGATTCCCTGCTGGATTACAAAGCGTTCTCCCGGCGGAGTCGCGGGATGCGAATTTCTAGCCGACCGGAATGTGCTTGCAAATCTGTGGCAGACTCTGTCGGAAGCTGTCAAGAGAGATGGCGGAGGCCCGATGGGCTACGTGGCGCTGAGCGCGCAACGGCTTGCGCAAGGAGTGCCGTGGTTTGGATACGACTTCGGGGAAAAACAAATTCCTCACGAAGCCGGTTTGCAAGATAGCCATATCAGCTACACGAAAGGCTGCTACACCGGCCAGGAAATTGTTGAACGCGTTCGCTCACGCGGTCAAGTTAATCGCCGAAGAGTTGATCTTAGATTTGACGGAGCCATCGCTCCACCCGCGGGAGAGATCCTAACGGCAGACGGGAAAGAAGCAGGGTTCGTAACGCGGGCGGCAGTTCCGTCCTTTCTTTCCCACGCTATTGGGATGGGATATGTGCGAAAAGACCACAACGCTGCAGGAAGCAGTTTGAACTGGTCCGGGGGAACGGCCGTCGTTTCCAAATTCCCCGACGCTCTTGCCGGTGAAGCAATAAATTAGCGAGTCCTACCGAAATCTGCTATGGCTGGACCTCAACAAGTTTCCAGCTTGGATCAGGATTGTACTCGGTCATTGCCGAGGCAATCTTCGCGGTGTTGGCGCCAAGATTCTTCTGATAAACGCGGCCCTGCTGATTGATGATGAAAGACATCACCCCCGAACTTCCCCACTTGCTGGGATAGGCGACGAGTGCATACCCGGCGATCATGTTGCCGTTGATGAGGTAACTGTACTTTCCGCCCGGCGCCGCGGCTCCCTGGCGGGTCAATATCTTGAAGTAATAGCCGTGATAAGGAGTGCGCTCTTCGGATACCACTTCTTTCTGGGCCGAGCCGCCTTTTCCAGCAGCATCGGGAGCTTCCGCCTTTGGCCCGTATCCCTCAGCGCGAGCCGCAGCGACGAGTTTGCCCAACGGGCTGGGCTTGTCGTCTTCCGAGGTTTCCCAATAGAGACCGTCATGCCTTCCGGGGCTGCTGAACAATTTTTGGGCGTACTCGGCAACGCTATCATGGTCCCAATCGCCCTCGGTGTAGTACTCCCACTGAGCAACGGCGTAAGCGCGGCTAGTGGTAATTGCGGAGAGCTCATTCTCCCCAATCCTGCGATTCAACGTTTCTTCGAGGCCGGCTTTGGTGTCGAAGAGCCACTTGCCGTCCCGCTGCACCAGAGGGATGGGCATAGGCCAATTGTCGTGCCCAATCATTACGGTGTACTTGGCATCGTTCACCTTCTGGAGTTGGGCGGACTCGCTCGAGGCAGAAGCGAACTCGTCGAGGTCCTTGTTGTCTTCCACTTCATCGCCGGTGAGCAACCTGTCGTACTCTGGTCCGAAAATCTTGGCGAGCGCGGTGCGATCCTTTTCCTTTGCTGCGGAGACAAGCGCTTGCAAGGCGTCGTCCGCCGAAGAGAACGAGGATTGGACGGCCGTTTGCGCGAACGCGCTTGGAACGCGGGCCAGAACGCACATGCCCAGAAGCAGCGCGATGGCCGCTAGCGCGGGCAATACAAACTTGCTGATGGAAGTTTTCATTCTTCCAGCTCCCCTCACAGTTTCCCTATCTCTGCCACACATTTCTCTCATGGCTTTTTCCTATCCCCGCCACCATGCGGCCGATTTTCCCCTCTGGGCTGTGCTGCAGGACGGGCCGCGGGCTGCGGCCGATTCGCTTGCTGACGGCTGGCCTGGCCACGTTGGCTGGTCATGCGTGGATCGAAGTTGCTTTCGTTTCTATTAAAGGTGTGGGGGCCGTTGCTCACGCTGGGTTGGGCAGGCCGCGCTCGGTTCTGCTCCGAGCTGCGGGGCTGGACACGCATATTATTGTTAGCTCCGGTATTAGGCCGGTTTTGTGTCCCGACATTGGATGGGCGATCGTAGCGAGAATTATTGTCGCGGCCGCGGTACTGATCGATGCGCGGGTTTCCGCGGTCGATATTGCGGTCAATGATCTTGTTGTTCTCAGCCGGGCGATACTCTCCATCGGGTTGATTGGCTTGGCGGCCATAGTTTCTGCCAGGTTGGTTGCCGCGGCGGTCATAGTTTCCGGGCGCGTCGCCGCCAGGCCGGCCGTTTCTGTTGAAGCGCGCGTTATTGTTCTGCACGTTGTCGTACCTTACGTCCCTGTGGACAGAGTTGTAGCGATAAATGTTGTTCACGTTCACGGTGCGATTCATAACCGCTCTATTAATCCTGACGTCTCTGTAGCGGTTGTTGACGTAGACGTCGTTCCGAAAATTTACTCGGCCACGGCTACGACCGATCCACCCGCAGTTCCAGCAACCCGCGCCCCACCCTCCATTCTGCCACCCGGTGTAATAGACACCGCCCCAGCCTCCGCCGTAGCCCCAGCGGAAATTCAGGTTTAGCCAGGCGCCGATAGGAAATCCAATGCCAAACGTGATGGAGGGGCCATAGTAGGGGCGACGATAATAAATGATCGCGGGATCATAGACTGGCACATAGATGTATTCAGGCTGATACGGATTAATGGCGATGTAGTCGTCGTGCTCCAGAACTTCTTGCTGCTGGGATGAGTCTAGATTTCCCGCATCGCGGGCCAAATGACGGAGATGTTGGACCGACGCGCCCACGTCGGAGGATTGGTTCACGTAGGCCTGCCCGAGCGATGTGGTCCAGTCAATCTTGTCGGCCATCATTCCGATAACCGTCGGATAGTGTGCGACGGCCTTTACGCTGACGTCCCAGTATTGGTCGTCAATGCCATTCTGGCCATATTCGCGAACATAGCGTGCAGCCTCTTCGACTTGATCCGGAAAGGTAGCTGCAACAAGGACCTGAGCAAGCAGCGGGTCAGGATAAAGAGCGATCGGAGAAAGAAGATTGTCGAGTTGATCGGGCGAGAAGTTTTCGTAGGGAGCTCCTTGATCCTGATCCTGATACTGCGGCTGGTCTTGCTGCTGATCTTGCTGCTGATCTTGCCCGAATGGGTTCGCGGGGACCGGAGCAGCGCGAAGGATGGGGATATTAGAGAAAAAAAAGGTGAGTAGGACGGCCAGAGCTCTAAACATGTTGTGAAATTCTCCTTCCAATCGGGGCCTCGAACACTTTTAACAACCGGGCCGCTTCCATTGAGGGATTGCCTGTAACAGCGAGGCCCAAGCCGAAACAGGTAAAGGGCAGGTGGCTCATTCTATCAGCGGGAGGACGACTGGGCATTACATATCGACGCCCCATCTTGCTCCCGCTGAAAAGGATTTACTGTGCAAAAGAGGACATTCGCTGAAAGGCGCGGGTACGACGAAAACTGGCTGGGCCGTGCTGCTCAATCGAATTCGCGCCGCGCAGTGGCCTGCTCAAAACCGACACGTCCGGTCAAAACTTCGGCCTTGAAGTAGTTCTCACCTTTGATCGGGCAACCGGCGAGGCGGCGGAGCATGGCGATCTGACCGATGTGCGTGAGGGCGTCCGCGATGGGGCCTTGGAACAGGCCTTCCGCAGTAGAACGAAGTGGTTCCTGTGATGCCAGGTAATCGTCGAATTTCTTCAACGAAGCGAAAAACCGGGCGACCTCTGTGTCCCAGGCGAGCGGCTGCGAGTCGTGCCAGGAGGTCTCACCGCGCGCCATGGAGAGCGCCCAATCAAAGAGATCGCCCAAGTGGGCGAGGATTTTCGCGGGCGTCCTCGGCTTTTCGCCTATTGAGAAACTCGCAAAGGATTCGGGAGCCCCGCGCAAAGCTTTCCCGCCGCGATAGGCCACCGTGGCCACGGTGTGGCGAAGAAGTTGGCGTGCTGGGTCAGAAGCTGTGGGCATGGTGACCGGATCTCCCTGGCTAAGCAGCTCAAACTAGCGCCTAGTATAAACGCGGACGTAGTCAACGAGCATGCTTTGAGGAAATTTGGTGGACGCGTCGGGGTTGCCGGGCCAACCGCCGCCGACAGCTAGATTGAGAATCATAAAAAATGGATGGTCGAAAACCCATTTGCCGCCCGCGGGCCATTGCGAAGAGATTTGAGTCGACGTAAAAGCGGACGATTTCCGGATCCCATTCGACGGCGTAAAGATGGAAGTCATCCCCGAAATTCTGACCGGTGGGCAAACCGAAGGTGGAAGTAAGATCGCTTGTTGGACGCTCGGTGCTTGGTCCATGCAAAGAACCGTGAACGGTGGCGGGTTCCTTGCCAATATTTTCCATTATGTCGATCTCGCCGCATTTCGGCCAACCGACAGAAGAAATGTCATCGCCGAGCATCCAGAACGCAGGCCACATTCCCTGCCCTGCCGGAATTTTGATCCGCGCCTCGACTCGGCCGTACGTTTGCGTGAATAGGCCTTGGGTCTTGAGGCGGGCGGAGGTGTAGTCGCGCGTTACGCCGTCGGCTCCAGTGTAAGTTGTTTTTTGCGCGGTGATGACGAGATTCCCTTTTTCGATTCGCACGTTCTCTTTGCGATTGGTGTAGGACTCGAGCTCTTGGTTGCCCCAGCCTTTTCCGCCAATGTCATACGTCCACTTTTTGGGGTCTGGCGCGGAGCCATCTGGAGCGGAGAATTCGTCGCTCCAAGCAAGTCTCCACAAGAGGCCAGGACGCGGCGGAAAACGGTCTTGGATAACCAAACAGCCAGAAAGCAGCGGGAACAAGGAGAAGAGTGCTACTAGACGGACTCGCGATGGATTCAAAATAGATTGCGCCATGCTGGCATGATAAACAGCACAGACTGAAGTCTGTGCTACTAAGAGAGATTTAGAGCGCGCTTGAAGGAGCCCTTTTCGTTGTCGATTTTCTTCTGCAGTTGGAGGATAGCGTACAGAACCGCTTCGGGGCGCGGCGGGCAACCGGGGACATAGACATCGATGGGAATCACCTGGTTGCAGCCTTGGACGATGGCGTAGTTATTGAAGACGCCGCCGGACGTGGCGCAGGCGCCCATGGAGATCACCCACTTTGGCTCTGGCATTTGATCGTAGAGCTGGCGGATGATAGGAGCCATCTTTTGGGAGAGGCGGCCAGCGACGATCATCAGGTCGGCCTGGCGCGGCGAGGGGCGAAAAACTTCTGCGCCAAAACGCGCCACGTCAAAGCGCGCGGCGGCCATGGACATCATTTCGATCGCGCAGCAAGCCAAACCGAAGCCCAAAGGCCAGATGGAGCTTTTGCGCGCCCAGTTCACGGCCTTGTCGAGCGTGGTGAAAATAATGCCTTCGTCTTCGAGCAGGCTGCCGAAGTCGTCGGGCTTGGTGAGTGTGACGTGCTTGCCGAGAGATGTGCTCATAGTGCCCTCGTCTCCATTCATTTTCGCATAGCCGAGCGGCGGACACAAATGACGGTTGACTTGGATAGTTGATCAGTATCCGATCGCCATGTTCCGTGACACGGAATGTCGCTCAGGTGTGCGGGTTATTTCTGAGTGCGCCATTTGGAGACCACGGCGCTCACACAGCGAGCCTCCCTGCTATACGACCACTTGAGAGGCGATTTGCGAAGTGACGCTCCAGACTGACTACACAAGGAGGCCAATCACGCCGGTAGCGGTCAAGGAGATCGCCCAGAGGAGATCTAGGTTGAACCAGGCTTTGCGCAGGAGTTCCAGGCCAAGTTTCTCGTAGACCAAGAGGGCCACAAAGGCCGTCACCAAGAGGTAGCCCAGGGAGTGAAGCGCCGTAGCGAATAAAGCGACCGCGGGTCCTGTGGCGTAGCTCGCAGGGGCTTCTTTGTTGGGTGCGCCACCTTCGGCGCTGGTCGAAGAAGTGGATGGCGTGGAAGCACCACTCAGAAGCATACCCTCCATGTGATGATGCACCATGGGTGAGGAAGACGCGGATATGCCGAGAAAGACGGGGACGACCATGAGGCCAGCGCCATGTGCGGAAGCCATGAGGAAAGACCAGAGCGTGAGGCGACCCATTCCGACCTGCATGCTGGCCCAGCGCGGATGGCGATGACGAATCATGCGGCTTATGCCTAGCGGTATGAGAATACCCGCTACTATCCAACGCAGATACTGCAAAGGCACGATCACGCCGAGGAGTAACGCAGCCACTAACGCAGCGGCGACAGCCAACCCGTGCCCCAGGCCGAGCGGCAAGAGAGCGGAGAGGACTCCGCTGCGGCGGCGCTCTTGCAACCCGAGCGCCACCGCAAAGAGCCATCCCATGCCGGGATTAATTCCGTGAAAAGCCCCGAGCGCCAATAAAACGAGCCAGGGCATGTTCATGTCATGAGTCATACTTTGCCTCAGGAAAAACAGTACGAATCGGATGAGGCGTCACCATGCTGCAAATGAACCTGGTGGGGACGGAAATCGTCCAGGGTCATGAACAGATTAGGATCAAGCTTCATTCCTGATCCGTTGACGTCGAGCTTGGCCATCCAGCCGCGGACGCAATCGGGATAAAACTGATCATCCCAAGCGCGATAAAGCGAGTTCGTGACGTAAACGCGCTTTCCATCGCGGCTAATCTCGACCATTTGCGGAGCGCCGTTCAGGGGAACATCGGGCTTATTCGGATGCGACTTGCGCCGAACGATTCCCCCCAGCTGCACGGTGGATTTGAACACGGGATTGAAAGGATCGGAGACGTCGTACTGACGAAGCTCCCCTGTGCCGAAGCAAGAGACGTAAAGGAAGCGATCGTCGAGGGACAGATTTATGTCAGTGACGAGCGGAGGAACGGCCTTGAAGCCTTTCAGAAGCGGTGGCAACTGGTCCGGATCCGCCGCTTCAGCGGGAATGTCAATGACCTTTCGAATTTTCCAACTGCCATTCTCACGGTGCCAGAGAAAGATGGAACCCGAGAGATCCTTGAGTGAGGTGACGACACCAACGAAGCCGTAGGCCTGGTTGGGATCATGCGAGGGACGAAGCTCGAGGGCCATCTGATATTCCGGGCCGAGTTCGAGAACTTGTTGATGACGGCGTGTGTGAAGATCCCAGACGTGCAGAGCATGGCCGTACTTGCCGGCAAGAAGGAGTTCCCCGTTTACCCCGTTTTCGACCATGGCGGGGGTGCCCCATTCGCTGGTGAGCATGGTGTCGTGCCCGAGATGCCACCAGAAGTCATACGAGAGATATTGCGGGCCCCGGTCGACTTCCCACGGTCCTTTGATCTCGAACGATTCGGCATCGAGGATGAAGGTGCCTCCGGGACCGTTGCCATCCACGGCGCCGAGAGCGTTGACATAGACGCCATCCGGACCGCAGTGAACGGTGTGCGGCCGGCTGTAGCCGGTTTTCTTCATAAGCTCTTCGGGCTCGATGGTCTTCACCAAGCGGGGCCTAGCGGGGTCGGGCTTGGTGTCGAGAATGTGAATACGGGAGGAGCGCAATCCGGGGACAACAAGGTACCGGCGCTCCATGTGGGGGTGCGGCGAATGCGGGCACAGGCAGGAACTGCAGGCGTTCCAGCCAAAATGGTGCAACTCATCGCCGGCATGGGGCATATCCACGCGGCTGACCAGGGTGCCGTAAGTCTTCGAGGCCGGATCGAGATCCACGACGCCCATGGCGTCCCTGGAGCCGTCGGTTTTGGAAGCCAAAAGCGCGACGTAGGCCAATTTTTCGGGGGCCGCGAGCATAGCCATCTTTGAAGTGGGATAGAAGCTCTTATCGGGGACTAAATTTGCCATACTAGGTTCCTCCTGTTCGGATTAGACGGCTGCCTGGCCGGGGCGGGGTGGTTATAATGACGCCAGCGACCCAGGGCCCTCTTCGGACACTGCGATTAAATAACGGCGGGCCTTGCAATGTCCTTTAGCGCTTGTTCCTTTTTTGTGGTTTTTTCGTGGATGCCTGGTGACGGAGGCTGCAGGCGTGTATCAGTTCGGATCCTTCAAACTGGATTTGCCGGAGCGCCGCCTGGTACGAGACGGGACGGAGATCCCATTGCCGCACAAGGTGTTTACAACACTGCGCCTTCTGGTGGAGAACGCAGGCCGGCTGATGACTCGGGAGCAGTTGCTCGAAGCTGTTTGGCCGGATGTGGCAGTGGAAGAAGGAAACCTCAATCACAACATCTCGATCCTGAGAAAAGCACTGGGTGAACAGGCCACTGGTCAGACTTATATCGAGACAGTGCCGCGAGTGGGGTACCGGTTTGTTGCGCCGGTTACGGAAGTCGTATCGCCGCCAGAGCCTCAGCCTAAAATTGGCCCGCCAGGGCTACGGTCACGGCAGGAGATTCGATTTTGCGTTACGAGCGACAACGTGAATATCGCTTACGCTACGACAGGGGCCGGGTACCCATTCGTGAAGGCTGCAAATTGGCTCAACCACCTGGATTTTGAGTGGGATAGCCCGGTGTGGCGGCACTGGCTCCGCGAACTGGCCAAACATCACAGCATCATTCGGTACGATGAGCGCGGGAATGGCCTCTCCGACTGGGAGGTAGAGGAGCTTTCTTTTGAGGCCTGGGTGCACGACCTGGAAACGGTCGTAGACACCGCCGGTGTTGAAAAATTCGCACTCATGGGAATCTCCCAGGGCGGGCCCGTTGCCATCGCTTACGCGGTGCGCCATCCGGAGCGCGTCAGCCACCTGATCTTGTGCGGCGCTTACTCACGAGGTTGGAACCACCGCGGGTTTCCGGAAGGATTGGAAGCGCGGCGGGCGCTGGAAACGCTGGTGCGTCTGGACTGGGGGAGAAACAACCCGGCTTTTTCACAAGTGTTCACCAACATATATATTCCTGAAAACTGCTCTGCGGAGCATCAACGGTGGTACAGCGATCTGCAGCGCATGTCCGCATCGGCGGAGAATGCCGCGAGAATTATGATGGTCTGCGATGAAATTGACGTGCGTTCGCTGCTTTCCTCCGTTGCGGTGCCCACCATTGTGTTTCACAGCGATCGTGACCGGGCAGTGCCGAGCGATGAGGGCCGCATCCTGGCCGCGGAGATACCAAACGCCAGATTTGTTCCGCTCTCGAGTGCCAATCACCTTCTCCTGGAGGAAGAACCCGCTTGGGGAAAATTCCTCGAAGAACTTGCAGCCTTTCTGCACTGGTAAGGCTATCCCGACGCTAAGCCGGTTGCTGAAAAACAGGCTGATGGTAGAAATCGTGGGTGTCTGCGGATCCCATCGCTCTATTCCCGCACAGTAGACGGCCTTGCCCATGCGCTCAGCGACGAGACTAACGGTTGTTCCATTCATGACTACGATAGTTGATAGTCGGCCGGCAAAGCTGAGCGGGTGCGCCGTACATAGGCGACCACCGAGCCGGGCCAAAGAGTCGTATTTTCACCAGTGCGCTGATCCTGATACCAGCTGTGACAACCGCCGGATTGCCAGACAGTACCCTCGAGGCGGCGATGGACTTCCGCTACAAACTGCTTCTGAGTCTCCTGGCGGACTTCGAGAACGTTTTTCTTGCGGCGCTTCATGAGTGCCAGGCAGCTCATCACGTAGCGAACTTGCGCTTCGATCATCAACACCACGGAATTGTGGCCGAGCCCGGTGTTCGGCCCAAGAAGCAAGAAGAGGTTAGGAAATCCGCTCACGGTGATGCCGAGGTACGCGCTCATGCGCTCGCGCCAAGCGTCGTGAATTTCCACACCGCCGCGGCCGACGAGCCTGATTCCGATGAGTGGCTCTGTCGCGCGAAAGCCGGTGCCAAAGACTAAGACATCGATAGGACGCTCCGCACCGTCAGTCGTCACAATGCTGTGCTCGCGGACTTCTGCGATCCCATCCGAGACCATCTCAACGTTTGATCTCGTCAGCGTGGGATAAAAGTCGTCCGAGACAAGTACGCGCTTGCAGCCCAGCTCGTAATTCGGCGTCAAAGCCGCGCGTAACTTTGGATCCTTGATTTGTCTTTCCCTGTGGCGGGTGGCGATTTCCGTCGCTTTTCTACGGACAAAGCGATTGCCCAGGAATCCGAGCACACGAAACTCCTGCCGCCAGAAAATGTACCGGCGAAACGCCCGCATCACGAACGGGAGGCGCCGGAACCGCCTCTTCCACTTCTCTGCAATGGCAAAATCCATGCGCGGCACAATCCATGGCGGAGTGCGCTGAAAAAGGTAAAGTTTTCCCGCGCGAGGAGCGATCTGCGGAACAAACTGGATGGCGCTTGCGCCTGTGCCGACGACGGCAACATTCTTGCCCTCGAGCTCAACGCTGTGATCCCAAGTCGAGGAATGAAATTTGGGGCCCACAAAACGCTCGATGCCCGTGAGCTTGGGATATTGCGGGACGTGCAAGCCTCCGATGCCTGACACGAGCACTCGGGCGCGGATGCGCAATCCTTCCTCGGCGGTGGCGTGCCAGACGGCTTCTGCTTCATCCCAAATCGCTTCCTGAAAGCGAGTATTCAGACGGATGTGTGGCGCGAGTTCATAGCGCTCGACGCAGCGTCTTAGATACTCGTGAATCTCCTGCTGCCCGGGATACATGCGGGACCAATCCGGCGATAAATCAAACGAGAACGAATACAAGTGGGAGGGGATATCGCATGCACAGCCTGGGTAGCGGTTGTCGTACCAGGTTCCGCCGATGTCGTCGCTCTTCTCAATCAGAAGGAACGAATTCAGCCCCGCTTCGCGGAGTTTGATGGCCATGCAAAGGCCGGAAAAACCGCCGCCGACGATGAGGACGTCGACGCTCAATTCTTCAGCCTGAATGGGTGGCTTAGCTTCTTCGGTCATCGTCGGTTACACCTCCTTGCTCGACGCTTCCGAGGTCGCAAGTTTGTGCAAGAACACAGCGCTCTCACGCAACGACTGTCGCGCTTCCGGAATTTTAGTCGGCGCGAGTTGCCAGGCGTGGGGTACGACCGGCCAAACCTTCAGATCGACGCGAACTCCCGCAGATCGCGCCCGCTCCGCAAGCCTGGTGGAATCGTCGCGTAGAATTTCATCGGCGCCAACATGGATGAGAAGCGGAGGCAGCCCGGTAAGGTCAGCATAGAGAGGCGAAGCCAGCGGATTGCACGGGTCCGTGTCACC
>Ga0247669_1000746_pt1 | contig 11682 bp, 10 predicted proteins | sample CNK10_metaG_FD_182734 | JGI IMG/M metagenome (GOLD analysis project Ga0247669, IMG submission 182734) | Soil microbial communities from Purdue University Martell Research Forest, Indiana, United States - CNK10 | ecosystem: Environmental > Terrestrial > Soil > Temperate forest > Bulk soil...
CCCCCTCTACGTCGGCTGGCCCAAGGAGCGATTCCAGCGGAAACGATGGTCTGGTTGCGCATTTCCGATGGACTTGGGAAAGGGCTGTGGGCGCATCTCGACCCGCGTTATGAAACGATATACGCGGAAGGGGAATACGAGCCGCCAATCCAGCGGATCCTCTCTCTCCACTTAAAGCCCGGTTCGATCTTCTATGATGTTGGCGCGCATATCGGCATTGTCAGCATGTTCGGAGCCCAGCTTGTAGGCACGAACGGGCTCGTGTTCGCATTTGAAGCGGACGCCGATAATGCCAGACGGATCGAAGAACACTTGAGTCGTAACAGTCTCCGTCAAATTCGAGTTGTGCCATACGCGGTCTGGTCCTCGGGAGGACGTATACGGTTTGAGCGAGCTTCCGCACAATCAAGCCGAAATCAGGGGGCGGTCACCTTGGACCCGGCCGCCACCGGAAACAATTTCGTAGAGGTCGGGGCAGTTGCCTTAGATGACTTCGTCAAGGAAAATCCCTTACCCAACTTAATCAAGATTGACGTGGAAGGGGGAGAGGCAGATGTGCTCCGTGGCAGCGAGGAGCTCTTTCTGCGAGCAAAGCCAGTGTTGATTTGCGAAGTGCATCACGCACGAGCGGCGGAGGACGTGACTCGTTGGTTGTCAGAGCGAGGTTACGCCTTCGAGTGGCTCGAAGACTCGCCTCAATTTCCCCGCCATCTGCTGGCGCGATGGAGAGGTTAAGGTCGCCAATATTTTTTGTTCCTGCCGTGATCACGGCAGGAAAGGGCCGCTTTGATGGAACGAACTGGCGGCCCCTTCAACCCGGAAGTGCGCAAGGCAATTCGGCTTAAGTAACCCCCAGTGGAAGAGGCCGCGCGTGAAACCCAGTCTCGGTGCCGTTCAAACAGTAACCTCCGCATCCAAGCTGACTTTTGTTTTCCTGGCATTCGCTTTGCTTTTCATTTCGCTTCGCTCAAACGGCATCTTCGCAGTCGACGGAGCCTATCGATTTCCGGACGTTTTCCATCGGCAGAGCCTATCTTCCTATAAGAACAATCACTTGCCGTACCCAGCCAATGCGCCCGCCTGGACGCGTCTCCGTTCTGCACTTGGGTTCAGAATGGATGGACCAATCGAGTATTTCTCGAACGTGGAAATAATGAACTGTCTGGCTGCTTCGGGCAGTCTAACGATTATTTTTATTCTGATGGACTTAGTCAGCCGTTCTTGACGATTGGCTCTTTGTGCAACCGTTGGATCCGGATTCTCCCGGGCATTTATCGCCCAGGCCACGAACGCAAATGAGCGGATGGTGGGGATCTTCTGGAGGTTTCTTACAATAAGTTTCGCGGTCATGTGCTGGCTGAAAGAAAAACCCAGTTGGCTGATCCCTGCTTCGGGACTTCTTTTTTCGCTGGCAATGGCAACCTACCAGTCTACCGTTCCATTGGCGCTCGCTGCGATTGCGCCGATACTTAAATCGCGCCGAGATGGAAAATAAAGTTTCGGCTTGGATTGGCGTCGACTCCAGGGAGCAGGAGTTGTTGTGTTTAGCGGACTCGCGGGATGTGTCTCGATTTACGGTTGGGCGTATTGGCACTGGGGAGCAATAACCCTGTCCAAATGCTTAAACTTTTCTTTGTCCATGGGGACGGACGAGCCTACCCAGGGGTGAGCGCTGGAAAGTCGTTGGGCGTTCTCATTGGCTTCGTCCCGGACATTTTGCCCGTGCTGTCAAGTTATTTCGGAATTCGTAGTCAATTGGGGGATTGGAAACTCCTTGCATTCTGGTGGCTATTCCTTATTGCTATTTTAGTCGAGTTTGTGAGCACTTGCGTTTTTCACGTATTAAAAAACTGGAGTCGTACACGCCCGCTGCGGAGGGCGCCATTGAGGCTTTGGCGGTCGGGTTTGGATTGACGCGTATTCCTGCCATTATGTGGAAACTCCCAAGAGCCCAACAAGAGGAGGACTCACAGAATGGGAATTCGAATGATCTGTCCTGGGCATTCGAGAGGCGGGTCAGTCTTATTGGCATTGGAAATCGTCAACTCTATTGATTTAGAATCTGGCTCTTAACCTTGATGTCGCACTGGATAGCATATCTCATTCTTATAGTGCCGTTGGTTCTGATGGTCATTATGGGCAATCCAATGAGAGTTCTTTGGGCGGTGTACCGCCCCTCTGAGGTGATGGCTCCTGACGATGAAATCAAAACATACAGGGTCAACCGTTTTCTTCAACCATTGAAAGAGATTATCTTGGTGGCAATCTTGTCAGGTCTCTTGATTCATCAAGGAACAAATGCAGCCCTAGTAGGATTCAGTTTGAGACACTGGCAGCTCAACGTGGGTATCGGGGCTACCGCTGGGCTATTGATGGTCGGTTTGCAATCTTTACTGTGTCGCTGGATGGCCTCAATGGGACATCCCACTAAGAACCGAGAACTCTTGGAAGGTTCAATCAGTTCATGGGTCTTCTCGCTTTTTATTGGTGCCTTTGCTGAGGAGTTCTGGATTGTGCTTTGCATGGTGGCCATGACTCAATTAGGGCACTCAGTTCTCTCCTCAGTCGTAGTAACTTCACTCATCTTTGGCTGTGCTCACATTCTTTTAGGTATCGAAGCTGTTCCCGCACTTGCCATGACTTCAGTTCCCTCCTGTCTTCTCTTTCTTTGGCGGGGATCGATACTGCCTCTCCTGCTCTATCATTGGATCGGGAATATTGGGGTGCTGTATCGCGAGAGGCGGAACAATTCCGGGATCGGAAGACCTAGATCTCAATCAACACGTGGTTCACAATGCGAAGGTTGAGGCGAATCCGAAATAGCGAAAAAGGACGGACGCAGTCGGGCGTTGCGATGTTATCTCAGCACTGGCGCATTCTTGGTTTAAATGCATTCGGGAAGATGCGGGCACGGAAGAAAAGAGTTCTTGGAGCAGATCCTTCACGTTATATTCTTCGTAAGCCTGCTCCGCTGCGAGGTCTGTGATGAACGCTATTTCCACGTCCGATTCCTTACCGCGCCAGCAGCGCATAAACACCACCACGCCGCCTAACCCGCTGTTTCTAGGTCCGAAACGCAAGCCGAACTCGTCAACTGATCCGAGTCCTCGACATCACGTCCAATCCTGCGACTACGCTGAAAAGCGACAGGATTTCCTTGATCCACTGACTGGCCTCATTATCCGTCATCTCGGTAGCCGCTCCCAGGCACGAATCCATCAGAAAACGTAAAGAGAAGCTTATGTTCAAAGCCTCTTGCCAACTCCTTCCATGAGAAGTCCGGTATGAGTCAAGTGTGTTTTTCCTCTTTTTCTTCCTGTAAGCATGTTTTTGTTCTTCTCTTCCTCCCTGTGAGTTTCTGCCCTTGAGCCAAGCCGCTCCTGTCGCCACCCTTCCATCCGCACTCTTTTTTGAGCGATTGTCGCTCGGTGGATGGTGGGTGTACTCGAATCAGTAGGTGCTGCTACCTGATTAACGACTTATCGGGACTTGATCGAGCCCGCTCCTCTCTGCGGGGAGGTAAGAACAACATGCCTATGAAAATAAATTGGATTACGTATCGCTACGTTCGCGATTGGAGTCCTCGTTGTACTCCTCCTCGCGGTTCCCCAAACGCAAAAGCGGGCCTGAAACACTGACTACCTTGAGGCAACCTGCTTCGATTCATTGCGCGGTGCGTTCGTTTGCAATACGTGAACGAAATGGCGGCCAGTTACGGGAATAGCGACTTTATTGCCCAGCAAGATTGCTCTTGCTGTAATTTTGCGGCCGTAAATCCGCGTATTTGCTTTGTTGTCTGGGCGCAGAGTAGAACCCTCGAGGGAAATGCCGGCAAACAGTCCGCGAGAACGCGAATAGCTGAGGATCTCAGCGCGCATCCAGAGATCGGTATTAGCGGAAGCATCGCGCCCTTTGGGACCTGCAGCGGCGGATGCGTCTCCACCGAGCTTGATCTTGCTGCTGAGAATGGAAGCCACACCTTTCCGGTTCATGACCAGAAGAATCAGATCGGTGGATTCTCCACCAAGTTGCATTCCGATGCTATCGCCTTCGAGAGCGTACATTGCGGGAGCACCCCAAGGTCCGTCGAATTCCTTGCCGGTGCGACAAACCATCGCTCCGCGACCATACTCTTTGCCCATTCCGAAGGCCAACCTCAATACGGAGGGGAACACGATGACACACTCGGCTTTTGCCAAAACCTGTTGCGGTAGGTTATCTGGGATGTTTAAGACTTCCTGCATGACAATGCCACAATTTTCAAGGCGGTTTTGTTCTTTCGTTGTGGCGTAAACCGCGCCCACGGCAACCGAGAGAACCACTGCAATTACAAAATATCGCTTCATTTCTCACCTCCATGGCCAGAAATGCAGTTGCAAATGTTCAGCTTCGTCCGAATCTCTTACTAAACAAACTTCACCGGTGGGCCCAATTGAGAAATGGGGGCTCCCGTTGCATTACAGTTCAGTTTGAATACTCTTGGTCGTTCTCGTTGGATGGCAACTGATCCTCAGGAGAGGCGATCTATTCAAACGGGCTCCGCGAGCAAACTCCTTTTTGTGCAAGACAATCCTAGACTTTGCCAAGACGCGTGTCTGTCCACATATAGACAGCTTCGCAGTTTGATCTTCTCCGCATCGAGAGCTTCATCCCACCTGTTCGTACCAGCGAGAGTGATCGAAAATCAAGAACATGGGATTAAAAGTCACAACTGGTTTGCAAAGAGCGTGGCAGGTCCGAATGACCGCCACATCGCTGGACCCATCAGGGCATTCGCGCGGTTTGCGTCCAGCGTAGCGAGGTAATTTGGCACTGGTCCGATAGCCGGGTCGAAAATAGGTTGAGCTTCAGGAAGACAACGAACTCTAGCAAAGAGTTCCTGAAGTCCAAAAATTGAATATCCATTCGAGATTAGATATTTGTGAGTAGGGGCAGGGAACGCAGCTTCTTCTTCAAAAATAATATCGCGCACGGCATGTCGTTTCAGAAGCCGTGTCATTCCTTGAAGAACGCTCAGCTCATGCCCTTGTACGTCCATCTTCAAAACACCAATTGTTTCGCCCGCGTCTAGAAGGCTATCCAGATTCCGAATCGGTACCGCGATTACTTTGAGGTCCGGACTGGCTTCTACTTTGTTGGAAATCCACGCTGTACCGCGATTGGTCCGAAACCAGTCGGTTGTATGAAGCAACGCCTGCCCGTTCTCTGTACCTAGAGCTGCTTGGTGGAGAACAAAAGAACCGCACCTAGAGTCTTTTCTCCAAATTTCTACGTTCTCCCTAAGCGACTCAAAAACCTCAGGATGCGGCTCGAAGCAAATGACCTTTCCCTTTGGACCCACTCTGATGCCGAGAATACTAGCCATGTATCCTATGTTTGCACCCGCATCGATAGCCAAATCCCCCGGTTCGGTTAATCTCCAAAGTGTTTCCGTCACACCAATTTCGTACAAGCCCTGGCTCGCAATATCAAATCCTATCGTCTCGCGTGGATTGATCTTTATTGGCAACCCCCAAGGAAGTGTTACAAACGCTTCTCGTTTGGAACGCCACAGATACTCAAGCCTTAGTCTCCTCAAGACTTGCAGGGGTTGAAAAAAGTATGCAGGTGTAGCGAGCCGCAGAATGCTTCTTGACGTAAACATTTGTAATGCTCCCCTCAACTCTTGACACTTGGGGTTTCGAAAGTTTACCTAACTGCGGACACTGACAACGCGTCGTGAGCCGCTCGAGACCGCGGCCTCGACAAAGATACAATCAATCGCGTCGGGTCAGCATCTCAAAATGTGACCAACAACCAGGGTTCGACGTAGATTGGGAGCAGCCGTCAAAGGCACCTAGACGATTAACGCGCTTACCGGAGATCCCCAAAATCGGGCCGAGGAATGGATGGGAAACAACACCTATGCGGCAAACGCATCGGAAAATCTTACCGTGTACGACATCCGCGACAGTCAACCAGTCGTCGATCATTTGCTTCACCCAATTGGGCATGGGAACCGTGCGGATGTGTCCTCCTTTCCCGACCAGATCAACGATGGCCCAATGATCTTCTCGCCCCTGAATATGGTCAAAGGTCAGATCAATGAGTTCTCTTCGACGCAGCCCACACCCCAAAAGAATCGCCAGGATGGCTCGATCCCTTTTACCCTTAACGCTGTGCATGTTCGGAAGCTGCCACAGGGAGCGCGCCTCATCCACGGTCAACCAATTCCCAAGTCGCATTCCCAGTTTTTTTGCTCCTTTCACGCGACGGATGCCGGCAGCAAGTTCTGGGCTCAGGAGTCCCGTATCGGCCGCCTCGTAGGCAAGTCGTCGGACGGCCGCCAGCCGAACGTTAATTGTGCCTGGTGCCAGCAACTGATCCTCAAGATGGATTCGATACCGGGTGACAACCGTTTTATTGAAGGACAGACGTGGCTCTGAGCAATACCAACAGACAAAATCCTCAATGGATCGCCGATAGCTTCGTTGGGATTCAGGGGACCGCAGACTGACGAGCACCGCCGATTTGACGTGCTCCAGATCAGGAAGACCGAGCTTGGTCCTTTGCCAGTTCAATTTCCTTCTTTTTGTTTTTCTTCTCATAAACGCCACCTCCCGACGTGGGGAGTCGGGAATCGCACGATTCGGCGTTACACGCAATCTCTGGACAGGTTGGTCTTGAAGGAGTATGAGGTTTTCAATAGATGAGACGGATGGAGGTGCCAATTGGATGTTGATGCGGAAAAGTTACAGGAAGCGGTTCTCGCGCTACTGTGCTTGAACAGGATTGACGAGAAGTCAGGAAAACGGGCTTGGAAAGCGCTTCCCTGGAGCGTGATGGATCAACTCCACGACAAAGGCTACATTTCCGATCCGGCCACGAAAGCCAAGTCCGTGTGGTTATCAGATGAGGGGGCTAGGCTGTCGGAAGAATTGTTTGTGAAGCTTTTTGCCGTGAAGTAGCAGGTAGCGTTTCCGCGCGGGCAAGACCGGTCGTCATTCGCAGTGGCCCAATACCAAGTTACCGGTAACCCGACTAATCAGGCACAATTGAATTCTGCGGTATCTTATTCGAGCGGGGCACACCGGTGGCGAAAGAAAATTCAGTAGTCGAAATACACGTCAGGTTGCTTGACGAAGGAACGGACTGCTCACGACCAACGCAGGGCGTCGTTCTAGGGAACGGTTTCTTTAAGTTGCTGCCGACTGACAACTACGACCCAAACGATGAACATTGGGAGTTCGTTCCCGGCTCAATAGTCCGCGCTAAAGAAGTTCGCAATGTTGACGGCACCTATCTGCTGGCTGTGGTTCAGAAAGGCTCCTAGTACGAACATGTCCGGTTTTCCGACTACACAGGCAAGTGGACTGAGACAGTCGCGATTTCGGACAATGGGCCTCCTGCCCCCGATTACTTCCGGCTTGCCCGTCACTCATTCAGGACTGCGCATGAGGTTCACAAGGTGCATCCCTGCTTTGTCGTGTGGATCCAACCGAGCCGCTTTCGCGATAGTATTCAGCCCAGATATAATTCAGCGCTTGCCGGGCCAGTTGCTCGAGAGAACAAAAGCTTCACGTATAAGGACGGCTGGTATGAAACCCCACTGGTTGGTGTTGGTTTTTCCGATTGCCTCATGCTTTGCGCAAGGGCTTCAACCATTCGAGCGGGACGCAGCCCTTGCTGCGGCGAAAACGATCACGGTACCGGCCGTACGTGCGCACATGCGATTCCTTTCTGACAGCCTGCTCGAAGGCCGTGAGCCTGGCACTCGCGGATACGATATTGCTGCGCGCTATGTGGCTACGCAGATCGAGGCCATAGGACTGCAACCCGCAGGGGATCACGGCACATATTTCCAGACGGTCCCTCTTCGAAAGGCAATCAATGACGGATCGAAGAGTTCCCTAGTGCTCGTTGCAAATGGCAAGGAGTTGTCACTCAACGCCCCCGCAGATTACGTGTTTTGGGCCGATTTAGCGCACACCGAAAGCAGCGTGGAAGCCCCAATTGTCTTCGTTGGCTATGGGGTAACAGCGCCTGAACTGAACTATGACGACTACGCCACTGTGGATGTCCGCGGCAAGGTTGTGGCTATGCTTGGAAATGCACCGGCGCGCTTTTCCTCGGACGAGCGCGCTTACTACGCGGACAGCTTCTCAAAGAGGAGGAACGCGGTTGTTCACGGAGCAATCGGATTTCTGCTCTTTTGGTTGCCTGAGGACGACTATGGCAGCTCACAGTGGCAGTGGGAGGCGCCACAAAAGGAGGCTGGCGAGCGGGAGTGGTTGGACAGGAACGATATGCCCTTTAATTCATTTCCCGAGCTTCGTGCTGTTGCGGAGATGAGCCAAGGCGGAGCCGAAAAGCTCTTCACGGATGTGCTACGGACGCTTCAACAAGCCCTTGTGACAGCCCGCGCAAGCCTTCCTCAAGCCTACCCCCTAGCTTTTCGAGCGAGGATAAGCACTGTGAATTCACACCACAGGTTAGAAAGCGAAAACGTCGCGGGAATGATCCAGGGTTCCGACCCGGCGTTCAAGGGCCAGTACATTGTGTATAGCGCGCATGTAGATCATATCGGGATCTGTCCTCCGGTTGGGGGCAGCAGCGATACTGTGTGTCACCTCACAATGGATAATGCCTCGGGTGTTGCGACCATTTTGGAAATCGCCAGAGCGTATACGCATTTGCCGCGGGCCCCTCGCCGCTCCATCCTCTTTTTGTTTGTCACGGGAGAGGAAGGCAACATGGAAGGCTCGGAGTATTTTACTCACTATCCTACTGTGCCCATCAAAGACATCGTCGCTGATCTCAACCTCGACATTGCCCCGGCTATGCGTTACCCGAGTGCGGATCTGAATGCCATCGGCAGCGAACACTCGAGTCTGGCTCGAAGTGTGGAAGTGGCAGCAAAACTCACCGGTTACAAAATCACGCCGGATGCCATGCCAGAAGAGAATTTGTTCATCCGATCCGACCATTATTCTTTCGTGCAGCAGGGAGTGCCCTCAGTGTACTTCCGCAACGGAGCCGATGGCGGCGATGTCGCCAAGAAATGGCTCCAGACCAAGTACCACACCCCGCTCGACAACATGGATCAGCCGATTTACTACGAAGCAGGGGTCAAAGCAGCGGGGATGGTCTTTCTTGTGGGATATGAAATAGCACAACAAGATCAGATTCCGGCTTGGAACAAAAACGACTTTTTCGGCGCCAAGTTTGGCGCAAGACGCCCTATTCCCACTCGACTGACGAGATAATAAATCATCATTATTTCGGAGCATGCTTCTGTAACTCCGCACGGGCCGTCCCTGGAGAGTGACAACCACGGTTTGCTCTCACGTGGTCTGGCGTGCAGCAGTACGCGTTTCGTTCTGGACTTGGACAGTTGGTGGCTTGTCGGCAACCCTTACCTAATCGCGTTACGTCAGAGTTGCCCGTTCGGGAGTTGAGAAAAGCGATAAGGATTAGTTGATCCGCGATGCGTGCACAATCGCCAATAGTGATCAGGCGAACCACGCCCCCAGTTAAGCCTCACTTGCCATCCACCGAAAACGCGAGCAGCGCGTTCCCTGGTATTCCGCCGAATTCGCCGTATCCTGAGTACACATAGACCATGCCGTCTGCGACTGCCGGGCCGCCACCGTCGATGGCTCCGCCATGCAGTTTCTGTCCGTTGACCCCGTCGTACTCCTGCGCAGTGTCGTAATCCCAAATGACCTCTCCCGTAGCGCTCGCGTAGGCCCGCAAGTGTCCGTCCATCGACCCCGAGAATACGACACCCGGAATCGCTGATATGGCGGCCGATTGAGCCGGACTACAGTTTTTCCGCTCCCCGCAGCTGGGTGGAGGCGCGCTCCATACCTTGCTCCCCGTGAGGAGTTGAAGCGCAAATAGACCGCCACCTTTACCCGGGTCGAGTTCGGTTTTCACCCCTGAGGGGTCGGCGGGATCCTTCACTTCGATGAACCCGATGTCTGAGAGTGCCACGTACATATAGTTTTGGTCTGCCGATGATCCCCACTGGATACCTCCGAGCGGTCCTCCTTTCCCGAGCCGCGTCTGCCAGAGCACTTTGCCCCGCTCATCGGGATCGAGTGCGTGAACAACGCCGGACTTCTGCCCGATCACCAAAGCGCGCTTTCCGTTTGACAGCGAGACGAGGATGGGCGGCTGGCCGAAATCGAAGTCCGGCCCGTTCGATTCCGGGCAGTTGGTCTTCACCGGAGTCAAGCAGTCTATCGTGTACGCGTCATTTACCGTCATTTGCTGGGACCAGAGAATCTTACCCGTGGCCCGATCGAGCGCCAAAACTGCATCGCTGGTTCTCGTGGGTGGATCTGAGTAGTTGTCGCCCGTGGAGACATAGATCGCACTGCGTTGCAAATCAATCGTTGGCGTCGACCAAACGGCTGCCCCAGATGGTCCCCAGCGCTGGACACCAGTCTTTGTTTTCTTGGTCGGCCTCGCCTGCCCAATGGTATATGTCTTCCAGACCGGTTTCCCGCTCGCGGCCTCCACTGCCACAACGCTGCCTCGAAATGTGCAGCACTCGTAATCCGCGAGTGAGCCGGCGAACTCTTCGAACGACGAAACTCCGAAGTAGACCACACCTTTGTAGAGATTAGGTGCGGCAGTAATGATTGCCGCATAGTGGTCCTCGACGTGCGTCTTCCACATGAGCTTGCCCGTAACCATGTCCACCGCGTAGGCGTTCGCTTTCGTGTCGCCGAAGAAAACTGCCGGCCGACCTCCCGGCTGACCCGTGGCACCAACGATGACACCGGAACGGATAGCCCCATCTGCGTCGAAGACCCAGTAAAGGCACCCGGTTTTTCCATCCAACGAGTAGAGCTTGCCCGCCGCGGAGCCGACAAACAAGCGCCCGCCCACAACTACGGGCTGTCCTCGCGCGACGGTCACGTCGCCCAACGCGAACGCCCACCGCAAACGTAACTTCGGCACGTCGGAGACGCTGATTCCGGCAGCGTCCTTGTCTTGAAAACGCGCATTGGTCAGGCCCGCCCCAAACCCATTCCAATCAAACCTGGCGGGAGCATCTGTCGCCGAATGTGCTCCCGCGCCGCAGTAAGCCGACCGTGGCGCAGGAGCCGCGGTTTCCGGTTTGGGAAATCCACCTGTCAAGTACAGAGACACGGCCATGCGTTCCTGCGGGGTCAAGTCCTTTGCTTGGGTCCGCATGGACCCGGTTTCGAGTGCGCGCAGGATCGCTGTATCACTCATGGCTCGTAACGAATCGATAGGTGGCGTGCGTCCCTTCGGCAAGTCGTGACACATTGCGCAACGGCGCTGATAGATAGCGGCGCCATTCTGCGCAAAGCTGGCGGAGGAACAAGCAAGCAGAAGGAATAAACGAGTCAGCAGAAGAAATAAACGTAGTTTCAAGTGACACCTCGCGTGGCGGGCCAGCAGTTCGCCGCAATTATACTTCTCTGCAGCACATTTCATCCGATCTAATCGATTCTGGACGGTTGGTCGGCAACTCGGAAGTTATGGCAGAAGTCGCGCTGGGTCCTGGTAATCGCGGTTACCGGAAAAGTAGATTCCAGGAATTACCGTGGATGGAACAGTAGCCTCGCCAGAAGGGAGACGAAAAGCATTGCGAGCACTATCGCGATCAGGCTCTTTAAGGCAAGGTTCTTCATTTCCTTCGGCTTCACGGACAAAAGAGTAGCA
>Ga0247669_1000749_pt1 | contig 11668 bp, 10 predicted proteins | sample CNK10_metaG_FD_182734 | JGI IMG/M metagenome (GOLD analysis project Ga0247669, IMG submission 182734) | Soil microbial communities from Purdue University Martell Research Forest, Indiana, United States - CNK10 | ecosystem: Environmental > Terrestrial > Soil > Temperate forest > Bulk soil...
CTGTCGATCGCGTCGCGAAGAAAGCGGCCGTAGTTGTACGCCGGGATGATGACGGAGATCGTCGTCACGGTTGCAGGACACTCCGAGCAGTTGCCGGGACCACCATTAAGCCCTTCCTGATCCGGAGTGGAGCGGGTCATTCTACTATTCGCGCCTCGATGACGATCCGCGCCCGCGCTCTCTACATCTGTTACTTCGGTCTGCGGGAGCCGCTCGTCCAGACGCAGGTGCTTCCCTACCTGCGCGAGCTCGTCGCGAGAGGCATTGGAATGTCGCTTCTCACGTTCGAGCCGAACCTGAAGAGACGCTGGGACGCGGAATCGATCGCTGACTGGCGGCAGCGCCTGCGGAGTGAGGGCATCGAGTGGCATCTGCTGCCGTATCACAAGCGCCCCTCGCTGCCGGCGACGTTGTACGACATCGTTGCCGGCGCATGGCGGGCCGCGGCGATCGCTCGTCGGGGAAGGATCGATCTGCTGCACGGTCGCAGTCATGTCGGCGCCGCGATCGGTGCGTTGGCCAAACGGCTGACCGGCGCGCGGCTCATCTTCGACGTCCGCGGCTTTCTGGCCGAGGAGTATGTCGACTCCGGAAACTGGCCCGCGGGCGGACTGCTCTACCGATTGACGAAGGGGGCCGAGCGATGGCTTTGCCGAGCCGCGGACGATTTCGTCGTTCTCACGGAACGAGCGCGCGAAACGCTCTTCCCTGAAGGGGCATCCGGGCGGCTGGTCGAAGTGATTCCGTGCTGCGTCGACCCGGAGCGCTTCGCCGCGGCGGCCTCACGCGATCGCGATTCGATTCGACGGGAGCTTGGGCTCGATGGCCGCCGCGTATTCGTCTACCTCGGAGCGCTTGGTGGCTACTACCTGATCCGCGAAACCGCCGAATTGCTCGCGGCGGCGAGGGAGCAGGACCGGCATACCTATGCGCTCGTGCTCACGCAGGGGTCACCGGTTCCCATGACGGCGGAGCTGCAACGCCTTGGGTTTTCGAACGATGATTACCGTGTGCTGCAAGTCGAGCCAACAGATGTTCCTGCCTATCTGTGCGCCGCAGACGTTGCGCTCTGTCTCATCCGGCCGTCGTACGCGCGGCGAGCGATGTCGCCGACGAAGTTCGCCGAATATCTTGCCGCCGGCCTGCCGGTCATCGCCTCGGCGGGGATCGGCGATCTCGATGCCCACATCACGGAAGCGCGCGCCGGCGTGCTTCTCGAGACCTTCGAACACTCCGCGTACATCGAAGCCATTCGCGCCGTCGAGCACTTGCAGGGTGGTCCCGGCCTGGCGGAGCGTTGTCGCGGAGAAGTGCAGGCACGTTATGATCTTCATGCTGTCGGAGGCGAGCGGTACTACCGGCTTTACAAGGCGGTACTCGGCGCGTGAAACGGATCCGCGTAGTGGCCCTTGCGTCGTATCCGGTCGAGGCGGCATCCTCGCGCTACCGCATCGTGCAATTCATCGAGCCGCTGGCCGCGCGTGGCATCGACGTGACGTTTGCACCATTCATCGACACTTCGCTTTTCGACGCGCTCTACAAACCGGGCAAATTACTGCCGCGGCTTCCGCGCCTCGCCGCGCGCGTATTGCGCCGCTTCGGAGACGTCATCCGCGCAAAGCGGGCGGACGTCGTCTTCGTCCAACGCGAGGCGATGCTCTTCGGTCCGCCGGTCATCGAATGGCTGATCGCCCGTCTGCTGCGCCGTCCGCTCATCCTCGATCTGGACGATTCAACGTGGGTTCGGTATCCAAGCCCCGTGTACGGCCGCCTGGCAACGCTGCTCAAATGGCCTGGGAAAGCGAATCGGTTGATCGGCCTGGCCTGCTCGGTCACGTGCGGGAGCCCGAACATCGCCGAATACGTGCGTTCGCGCGGTGGAAAGCCGGTCGTGGTGCCGACCGTCGTCGATACCGGCCGATTCCGGCCGGGCAGTATCCGCCCCGCGAAAATACCGACCATCGGCTGGATCGGCACGCACGGTACGTTTCCGTATTTCGAGCGGCTGTTCCCCATTTTCGAACGCCTTGCGCGCGAGGTGCCCTTCCGGTTGATCGTCATCGGCTCGGGACGCGAAGAGATTCGTCTGCCCGGCGTGGAAGTCGAGAGCCGGCCGTGGAACATGGTTCGCGAGGTGGAAGACTTTCAATCGCTCGACATCGGCGTCTACGCCATTACCGACGACCAGTGGAGCGCGGGGAAGGCGGGATTCAAGGCCGTGCAGTACATGGCCGCCGGCCTTCCGTTCGTCATGAGCCCGGTCGGGATCTGCGCGACGATGGGTGTGGCCGGTCAGACCCATTTCGCCGCCATCACCGACGATGAATGGTTCGATGCCTTGAGGCGATTGGTGACCGACCCGTCGCTTCGCCAGCAGATGTCGATCGCCGGCCGCGCATTCGCGGGAGAGCACTACGGCATCGAGGCGCAGGCGGATGCGCTCGCGGCGGTGATTCGGGACGCTGCCGCGCAAGCGAGGTCATGAGGCCGCCGGATCGGCTTCGTCATCGAAATTGCAAGGAGATCAACCCGGAGAGCACGACCATGAACCAACGATTACTGACTCTGCCAAAGCTTTTTTTCATCGTCAGCACCCGCGCGATCCTGGGAGCCGGCGTTGCTCTGCTCGCCAGCAGGGGGATGGACAGGCGCACGCGGCGTAATGCGGGCCTTACGCTTGCGCTCGTTGGCGCGGCGACGACGATTCCGGCGGCTCGCCTGGTCATGGAATCACGCCGGTCGCCGCTGGAACGGCTGGTGCGCAGATTTCGATAGCACTCGTGATCGCGTTACCCGATAACCGGCAACTCAAGTGCGTCGCGCCATCATCCGAACGACGCGGATGAGCCACCACGCGAACATCACGCCGATCACGGCCAACGTGATCGGCTGAATCCATCGATGAATCTCCTTGAAATGAGCGCCGAGGAGCTTCCCTCCTTCCGCGAGGAGGGCGTTGAAAAGGAACGAGCCTGCCAGGGAGAGCGGAACGAACGTCACCAGGGTCATCCGGTTGAAGCCGGCCGGAATCGAGATGAACGTTCGAATGGCCGGGATGAGGCGGCCCGTGATCACCGCCAGCGGCCCGCGCCGGTCGAACCATTGCGAAGCGCGCTGCACTTGCCGCGTCTCGAGGCCGAGCCAGATGCCGTGGCGGCGGATGAAAGTGTCGAAGCGCTTCCTGGACACCGTTCGTCCTAGCCAATACCAGATCAACGCACCGAGGTTCGAGCCGATCGTCCCGGAGACCACGGCGTTCCAGAAATTGAGTTTGCCGAGCGCCGCGTAATAACCGGCCAGCGGCATGATCAGCTCGGACGGAATGAAGACGACGATGTTCTCCACGAACATCAGGAGACCTACCGAGAGCGCTCCGCCGGACTGGATGAGATGGGTAATCCAGTGCTCCATCGCCGCCGCTGACGCAAGAGCACTGCCGGTACGTTACGCAGACGGCTGACTGCGTCACGCGAAGGAGAGACTGTGTCAAACGAACGTCGCAGTGATTCATTGGGTGAACACACTGTTACATGCGAAGAACGCAGTGTTTCATACGCTTGAAGCAGTGCTTCATACGAATGAACGGATGTGTCATTGGGTCGAAAATGAGCGTCACGTGAATGATCAATTGCGGCAAAGGAATACTTGAGTGCGTCATGAATAGATGCGAGTGTGCCAACTTAGTAATCGAGTGATTCATGCGAGCAAGGCGTTGTGTCTTACGAGGCAAACCGTGTGTCATGCAGTTGGTGACGTGTTTTAGTTCTAGATACAACTCTGTCATCGTCAGGAACGACTGTGTCATACTTACGAGATGAGCACGGCAGATGGGCTTGATCGGGTAGTCATCCTTGCGCGCGAAGTGACACAACTGCGTCATCGGCTCGCTCAGATCGACGGCGAGCGTGTGCGGATCGAGGGGCAGATCGCCGAGCGCATGAAGCAGATCGCCCTTGCCGCGATCGGCGCCGTCTCACCGGGCGACCTTCCCACCGCCGTCCAACCGGCGCAGACCGAACCGATGGCTCTCAGCGCGGCCATCCTCTACGTCATTAACCAGAGCCCGGGAAGGGTATTCACCGCCCTGGAGATCGCCAGCCTGCTCGAGATGACCGGTCGCCGCAACCGCTCCGCCATCCGTACCCACCTCTCCCGCATGGCCAAAGACGGCCGCGTGGCAAAGCCGGCATTCGGAAAGTACAGGGCGAGGTGAGGTGCCGAGAAGAGGAGCTCGTCGCGAAGAGCCGACATACTCAACAGTGACGGGCTGCTGCAATCGCGTTACTCGCCAATCGCCGCTCGATATGCGGAGACGAAAAGGGAAATCCGCGCCGACCAGAGCCACTTCTTCCGCACCTCGACGGCGGCTGCAGATGCGAGTCGTCGTCGAAATTGCGCGTCGGTGAGGAGGCGAATGAGTGCGCCGGCGAGCGCGGCCGCGTCGCGTGGCGGCACGAGCAATCCCGTGCGCTCATGCTCGAGGATTTCCGCCGGACCGCCGATGTCCGCTGCGACGATCGGCAACCCGTGGAGCATGCCTTCGAGAATCACCATGCCGAATGGTTCATACCAGCTCGGAACGACCAGAACGTCCATCTCCTGATAGAGCTGGGACATCTGCCGGCCGTCGAGCCAGCCCGTGAAGCCGATGTGTGCGGCAAACGGCAGCAGCGACTCACCAATCCAGTAGCGGCGCATCTCGCTCGCGGAACAGTCGCGATGACCGCCGGCAAGAACGAACTCGGCATCGGGTACGGCCGCGACGACAGCGGGAATGGCGTCCAGCAGTTCGTGGATTCCTTTGCGGTTCACAAAACGCCCGGTGAAGAGAACTCGTTTCCCGCCGCGGCTGGGTAGGGGCTGAACCTCATCGTCGATTCCGTTTCCTACGATCGACAGACGGGATCTCACCTGAGGTACATATGAAATGAGGAGCTCACGCTCGCTGCGCGACAGCACGATGACGCGATCGGCCGCTTCGATAATTTCGCTTTGCGTTGACCACTGATCGAGGCACTGACTGGCTTCGTGTCCGATTTCATACTCCGCTTTATCAAGGGAATGGACGTGGTAGACCAGTGGTGTAGCGGTTTCCTGCTTGATGGCCCAGGCCACGGCTGCCAGCCAGAAAACATGCAGATGAACAACATCAGGCTTCCACCAGCGCACGAGACGAACAGCCAATTCTGTGGGCTCGTGACTGTCGCACCAGAAGATCGTGAGGCCATCGCGCCGCTCGATCGTGATCTGCGATGATCCTGGAAACGGTCCGGCCGGCAGGCCATACGCGGCGCGCGACCCGGCAACCAGAACTCCGACCTCCATGCCCGTGCGTGCCTGTGCGACCGTCAGGCCGCCGAGTGCCGTACCGAGTCCTCCGTAAACGACCGGCGGATACTCGGTCGTAAGATGAAGAACACGCACGGCGATCTCCCGGTCACGGTTACAGCGCCCTGAAGCGGATGTTCCGGAACGCGACGCGTGAACCGAAATGAGACTGCAGGCCGACGAAGCTGTTGGCGGCGATGCCGCGGGTCGCATCGCCATTGACGAACGTCGTGACCTGCTGGCCGTTCAGCAGAACGGTGTAGGTCTGACCTTGAACGCGGATTTCGTAGTCGTTCCATTGTCCCGCCGGCCGTGCGGGGTGTTGGGTGAGCGTCTGTCCGTCCTCGTTGTAGATCGCGCCGGTCTTATGTTTGGGTGCGCCGTCAGGAGCACCGAATTCGTCAATCTGTACCTCGAATCCGAAGACCACTCCCACGTATGCCGTGTTGTTGTAGCCCTTGCTGTTCGGGTTTGGGAAGCGAACAAAGACTCCCGAATTCCCTGCGTCTTCCCATCGCAGCCATTGCAGGCGAAGAATGTAGTCGGCCGGCATCGGTTTTATGTACCAGAGCATTCCGAGGTCGTTTCCGGGTGTCGATTCGAGCGAGCCGTCGACGATGATGAAACCACCGGGATTGCTGCGCTCCGGTGCTTGATTGCGAATGGTCGACATCCTCCAGTCGGGTGTGGAGAAGCCATCGAACATCGACGTGAACCCTGCTTCCGGCTGAAACGGCTGAGGGGAAGGCACGATGCCGTCTCCAAGACGGCGGGCCAGCGCGACGCCCGTCAGCATCGGATTGGGTGAGCCGATGGTTGGGAAAAGCGCTGGGCCGGCGACGTAGGTGTTGCTGGAGAAGTGAAAGCGGGCATCCGCATTGGTCACGGAGGTGGCCGGATCAGTTCCCATCGCCAACGTACCGCATTCGTGATGCGTGGTACCCATGCCGTCGCGGCGCTTCGGCCCGTGAGGCACAAGTTCAACCGGTGATTGATTCGCCGCCGCGGCCTGATATCCACCGTCGACCAGTACTTCGTAAGGTTTTCCGTTCGCGAAGATGAGTGCCACCTGGTCGGAAGCGTGATCCATCGCCTCCCACATCTCGAGATCGCCCGCGCTCGGTGCCAGAGAGACGAACGCGCGTGGGTACTGGAACTCATCGAGCGCGTTTGTAAGGGAGACACGATTGGCATCGTTTTCCGGCTCCATCTCGCCGATCCCACGTAGCGTGATGACCACGTTGTCGTCGTTCGCCGTCAGGAATGGCGTGAAGAAATCGAGACTGGGGACTTTCTTGAACAGCTCCGGCTCGGTGTCCGTTGTCGGCCGGTCCAGTCCCGCGGCGGTGATTTGCAGATGAAAATGTCCGGTTGTTCCGCTGGCTCGCCGATGCCGGCCTTTCATGAAGAGTGCTGATGCAGCGAGCTCGTTCGGCAGACCGGAGGGGAGGGCGCTGCGAGGAATCCGAATCGTCAGGTTGGAGCGGAGGTGTGCCATCAGGTTGCGGCCGAGGCGGTTCGCGTTGGTGAGATTGGGGAACGATGTCAGCGCAAGGCGCGCGCTCTCGATCGTGCCGAGGGCCACGATGACGATCCCGTTCGGCGGAAGGGAGATCGTGCCGAGGCTCGTCTCGACGGCCACCACCTTCCAGTCATTCCCGTTCTGTGCGGTAACGAGCCGTAGGATGTGGCAGTTCGGGACGATCATCAGGCGTTTCTTGACGTCGTCACCGCCCGATTCTGAGGTCGCTGCTCGCGATGCCTCGATCATGAGTGGAATGCTGCTGAACTTATTGACCGGAAAGAAACCGCTGCGGCGGGGATTCCCCTGCACCGCCAGGGGCGCTTCGAGTTTGTACATGTCGGAGGGGCTGGAGCCCAGGTTGCGCAGGTGCTGGGGTAACTCGGCGAACGGCACGGCATCGTCGACTTTGCCCGTGCGCACTGCATCGTAGAGACGCTTGCGAAGAACTTCGTGCAGCCTGCCGAAGATGAAATCGTTCGTCTCCGTCACGCCGATTTGATCCGCAGCCTGCGCGAAGTAGCCAGTGTCGGGGCGACGAAGATCGTTCAGCAAGGCGGCCGGCCAGGTCGTCGTCTCCGCTTCGAGCAACTCGGGGGACCAGCCGCCGAAGAAGAGCGAGCGCCCGCCGAGACAATAGGCCAGTCCGGGGAACCCGGCAGGTACGTCGGTCTGCCATGGAGTTCCCCAGACCAGCCCGCGCGTGCCGGGATCGCCGGCGGATGGGCCGGGTGGAACGAGCCCGAGCATGGGGAGGTTTTGCACATGTTCGGGCAGGAACTGCTGGCCGGCATCGAGCACCAGGATGCGATGGCTGTGCGTTTGATCGTCGTAAAGGAGCTTCTGTGCGAGGGTGCCGCCGAAGCTTCCTCCGCCGAGGATGATGACGTCGAACGGCCGCGCGTCATGCTGCGGCGATCCGTCGGGACGCATCCTTTGCGGATCGGCGCTACGAAGCGCTTCATCCAGACCATTACAGGTGAAGCGTCCGATGACGTCGATACTGAAATCTGTCTTCTGAGCGGTTGGACTCGTCATCGTTGCACCTCCGAGGTAGTTGCATAGGTAGTGAAGGATGTCTTAGAAACGTTTCACTGACGGACGTTCCCCCGACTTGGACGGACACAAATCGCGTTTGCCAAACGGCTTGCCGCGATGTTGAGGAAGGTCAGCGACGAAAAATGGAGACTCCAAAGGAGATTGCCTGCTGGTGACCAGTCGCCGCGGCCACTCCGCCATCCGCACGCACCTTTCCGAATGGCCCTAACGGCCGTGTGTCAAAGCCGGTGTTCGGAAAATACAGGGCGAGGTGAGGACGCAGGAAGGCGGCCCGGCAGGATGGCCGGACCGCCTCAGGAATCAGCCCTGATTGATTCCACCGCCGCCGGCGGGGCAGAACCGCGTAGGACAGGCGTCGACCGCGGATGGATTGCAGACGATGAGCTGTGTGATGGGCGGGCAATGGAAGTACGGTGATGGCGGGCACCAGACGAATGGCGACGGCGGGCAGTGGAAGAACGGCGACGGCGGGCACCATACGAAGTGCGTATGTGGCGGGCAAAGCGGCGTCGCCAACTGACACGCCTGGCTCACGTGAACCGCGGCCGCGGGCGCGCCGACGCCACCGACGGCCGGACATTGGATCGTGGGACAGATGCCGGCAGCCGTGTTTGGGCAACCCTGGATACTGGTCGGACAGTGCTGCGTCGGCGGACAGATGAAGCACATCGTCGCCGGCGTCGGGTGCGGTTGCACCGCGATCCGTCCGGGATCGACCACTTGGCCGGGACACTGCGGTCCCACGAATGTGCATGCCACAAGGACCGACGGGCACGGATGATGGCGAGTCGGACAGGCAGGAGTGGGACAGGCAAGAGTGGGAGGAGGACAGAATGGAGTGGGGCAGAACTTGGTGCGCGGGCATTGGATGGGTTGCGTTACGCACTCGATATCCGACAACGTCGGCGGCGCGGTCACGAAGCACCGGATCTCCATGATCGTGACCGTAGGACAGAGAATGTCGGTGAGCTGCGGGCCAACCCCGCCGTGACCCTGCGGAAGAACGCCGGCGCGGGCGCCGAATTGCGCGGCCGGAGCAGCCTGCTGCTGCGCGGCACACTGGACGACGGCCGTATTGGGGCATTGCGGACCGAACTGCGTGCATCCGAACGTGCAGTCGAGAAGCGGGTTTGTCTCTTTCGGACACTGCGGTCCGAGTTGCGTGCAGATGATCCCCGGCGTCGGTGGACAATGCGGGCCATTGTGCGTGCAGCAGGGATTGTGCGTCGGACAGTTCGGGGCGATGTGCGTCTGACAGTCCGGCCCGTTCTGCGTGCAGACCGTCGCCGGCGTCGGCGGGCAGGCCGGACCGATGTTCGTGCATCCGTGCAGCGGCGTGGGGCACTGCTGGGCGAGGAGCGACGGCTGGCAGCACACGATCATGGTCGGGCCCATCGTCTGCGGAATGGCGGCCGGTGCTGCCGCGACAAATGCCGCGAAGTTGCCGGCGCCCCCGTCCGCCTCGCACAATCCCCACGTCTTCGTATAGCCGCATCCCCGTAGCTGCGTTGCGGGTGCCGCGCCTTCCGCCGCAGCGGCCTGCGGCTCGGCGGCATCTGCCTGCGCGACGAGATTGCAGATGTGAGGGATGTGGGTGAGGTCGTGGGTGGGGCAGTGGAAGATCGTGCAATAGGGGTAGCGGGTGGGGTTGGGCCAGGGCTGATGCGTACACTTGCCGGTGAATCCGGTCGGCTCGGCGCAATGCGGAATGGCCGTGATACAGGGCCACGCGCCGCCGACTTCCGGCTGATGCGTACACTTGCCGGTGAATCCTGTCGGCTCACCGCATGGGACTTGCGTCGCACAGCGAAAGCCTGCCTTCTCCGGCGTGGAGAAGTCGCGCTGCACGTCTCCCTGCAGGAATCGGGCGGCGCGGCTGGCTGCCGATCCGCCCGGCTTCAGCTCCGCGTCACGCTTGACCCAGACCAATACCCCACCAGCCGGCTGCGAATCGCGAATCGGCTCGGTATGCAGAATGGCGTCCTCGGGGATGTCGACGTAGCTGCTCAGCTCCGCGTCGGTGTAGAGACGCCGACATCCCTCCTCGGCGGCATCGCCAAACCACCCGCTGAGCACGCGCGTCTCGGGCGGATTGGCCGGATCGCCGACTACGCGGCTGATGAAGTCTGCATTTCCGGGAGTCTTTTTGTCAGCCATGGCGGGCTCCTTTCGTTTGCGGGTTTCGTTTCGGAGATCAGCGCGGCATCCGAGGCGGCGTTACAGCGGAGAACCTCGCCGGTTTTCACGGCGAGAAAGCTGAGCTCGGAAACATGAGCAAGCTTGCCAGTGAGATTTGTCGTCGAAAAAACGTAGGGCCAGCGATCTGGAATGGCCAGTGACATTTCTTTCCCGCCTTCCGGACTCAGCCGATCCTCCGGCCAGGATTAACAAGTCAGCAAGGTGTTCGATTATCCTGAGCGCGGGATGACCTCACCTCTGCCTCGCGCGCGACATCACCACACGTACGAGGAATACCTCGCGTACGAGCGTGACAGCGAGCTGAAGCATGAATTCGAAGATGGGGAGATCTTCGCGATGGCGGGTGGATCACCGCGCCACAGCGCCCTCGCCTCGAGGATCAGTGCGGCCCTCGAGAACACTCGCCCTGCAGGATGCACCGCTTTCCAGTCGGATATGCGGATCCGCGTTCTGGCTACGGGCAGAGCCACCTACCCGGACGTCTCGATGGTCTGCGGCCCGATCGAGCTCGATGCCGCCGACCGCAGCGGCACGACCATCACCAATCCCACGCTGCTCATCGAAGTCCTCTCGCCCTCGACCGAAGAGGTCGATCGGGGAAGCAAGTGGCGGGACTACCAACTCATCCCGTCGCTGCGGGAGTATGTCCTGGTCAGCCAGGACGCCCGCGTCGAGATCTACCGTCGCCGCACGGGAGAAGGCTGGGAGTATCTCGACGTAAGAGAAGGCGTCGTGACGCTCCTCTCCGGTCCGACTCTGAATCTCTCCGTTCTGTACGGGAGTCTTCCGCACTGAGACCCCCGCACTGATCAGCGTCTCATGCGACGCGCTTGAATCGCCGGAGATACGTCTTGCCGTCGCCGATCAACAGCTCGTCCCGCACGATCTTGAACGGGCGTGGCTGTGCCGTGCCGGTGTACTGACGCAGCACGTCCGTGATGACGTTGGCGGTGACGACACCGCTCTCGTAATCGACGGTGTACGTCCCGAAGTAGGCCATGTAGTTGTTGAACGAGGCCAGCATGTCGTCGTTCGCCGTCTTGCCCATGGTCCACCATGCCGCATCGACGATCGGCAGCGGCGGATTGATCGAGATCTGAACCGACACGTTGCCCGCCGAGTCATACACCCAGTACCCCAGCGGCGGATTCCCCCACGGATACGACTTCCCCGGCTTCCCCGGATCGTTCATGTCCCACGCCTCGACCATCTGCCACGAGCCGACGATGGGGCCAAAGTCTTTCTTCTTTGCCATTTGCCTCTCTCCTTGATGTCGGACCTGTTTGGGCGAATCCCTTTAGGACTTCGCTCTCTTTGAAGGTTTCGACTTGCCAGAACTGTTGAGGGCGACCGCCTGGCGAACGAGCGCCTTGAAGGCGGATTCGTCGACGTCTTCTCCTTCGTGGATGTCGATCGCGCGGCGTGTGTTTCCTTCGAGACTGGAGTTGAAGAGATGGGCCGGATCCTTCAGAGAGGCGCCCTTGGCGAAGGTGAGCTTCACGACCTTTTTGTAGGATTCGCCGGTGCAGATGATGCCGTCATGCGACCAGATCGGAGTGC
>Ga0247669_1000752_pt1 | contig 11621 bp, 11 predicted proteins | sample CNK10_metaG_FD_182734 | JGI IMG/M metagenome (GOLD analysis project Ga0247669, IMG submission 182734) | Soil microbial communities from Purdue University Martell Research Forest, Indiana, United States - CNK10 | ecosystem: Environmental > Terrestrial > Soil > Temperate forest > Bulk soil...
CGCAAAATTCCCTGAACGGTTGGCGTCCCATCCAAAAATGTTCGAACGTAATGTTTCAAATGAGCGCGAAAGTCTTCGACGGTTTCATCATCGCGGGGTGAAAGCCCGTAAAGTGACGCGATGCTCTTGAGATCGGCAATGACGTCCTCGTTTTTGTCGGCGGTATCCACCCAGTGCGAACGCATCACGGCTGCGAGCGTGTTTTCTGCCTGTAGCAATTCGTTTCCGAACGCGTCTACCAGGGAATAGAGCACCGTCGGCTTCGGCAGTGCACGAAATGTGCCGGGCAGATAACTCAAAATGCGATCGGTCTTAGTCGGCATCGAGTTCTAGTGCTCCGCTAGGAAAATGTCCGCGGGATCAGACTTCAACGCTAAGGTCCAATCCTCTCCACTGACTTTTGCCTGGACTGTAAATGTCCCCGCTTCAATTTCCTGGTCCGTCGCGCGTTGTCCGCTTGGTCCCTGGACGAGGTCGCGCGCGGGAATTAGATTCTCTGAAGGCGTCTGAGGCGCGGCGCCGGTGACGATTTCACTTAATGCTGCGACCAGGGCGGTATGGTTCCCAGCCGGCGCGCTCTCGGCAGCTTGCAAAAGCTGATCGAGAAAAGTTTGTGCAGCCGGCTTGCCGATGTCGGAAGTCCAGGCCATGACGTCCACCATTCGAATGTTTTTTTGGTCACCGATTTCCGTGACGGCTTTCACGATAGCTTTCAGCAAATCTCCGCCGGATGCGGCCTGCCCGGCGCTGAGCGTGTCCGTGTACTGCTGCATCGCGTCAATAATTTGACCAACCAATTTTATTTTTCCGGCTGCGGTCAACCCGGATGCGATGGTCACAACCATGCGCGGCTTATAGAAAACGTACTTTGCAATCAGCGTGCTTTGCACGCCTGCCGCACGAACCTCGTTGACTGCGGATTGCAGATTAGTGAAGCGCTCGGGGGAAGTCTGTACGAGGAGAGCCACTGTTCCTGGATTAGATTGTTTGTCCGGTGGGCCATTTGGGTCCCAAAATTCCGTCACCGTCGCGCGTTCATCGGAAACGGCGCGAAACAGCGCGGCCAGCGTAGCTTTGTCTATACCTTGCAAAACGGAACGTGCGCGGATGCGCAGATCATCGTCGCTTTCGCCGTTTGAGCCAAAAACAGTAGCGTCGAAGTTCGTTATTTTCGTGATGCCGGTTATCGCCTGCCGCAGCGTGCTAATCGCTCCGGCCGCCACCACACCCGCCTGTCCTTTGGAAGCTTCCGTAGCGCTGACGGGCACATCAATGCGCGCTTGCCCGCGCTGCAACGTTCGTTCCTCAGTTGTAACGAACGTGGCTTCGCCCCTTGCCGTGCTGAGTGAAATTCCTTCGGGGATGGTAATGTTGCCGTCCGCAATCGCCGGGTCGCGGAAGAATGTAACTAGGCCCGTCGCGAATTCCTTCGACTTGCGAACAACATTCAAAATGGAAACGACCAGGTCCAGTGATTTGCCGGTCGCGCTGTCAATGAAGCCTGCAGCATACGCGTCGTTGATTTCCGAAAATACCGTGGCAATTTCTCGCCCGATCGCTTCGCCGAGCGTCCGCGTCACGCTGCCAACGTTGATATCTGTCAGCGGGGAAATGCTGTTCGGCAAGTAATAATTCACAAAAAAAGTTGTCTCGTCGTCCGGTTGCGTTCCGCCGTTTTGCCAGACAACGGCGTTATCTCCCGCGGAAAACAGAAAATCCACATTGTTTTGAAAGGTGGTGTGAATTTGTTTGACAGTGCCAGAGATGCTGCGAATCTGGACCGCTGGGCGCGATAGCGCGTAAAGGTCTTCCTTCACGTCAAAGATGATTGCTTCCTTGACGACGCCTCCAGTCAATGCGGTAAGCAAGTCATCCACGACTTCTGGAAAGGGGCGGTCGATTAGAGTTACGGTTGCTGCGTTCACTTTGAACTGCCTCCATCAATAAAAAATGGAAAAACCAGATTAACTGGTGTGTCGCTATCAATCGCTTTCACCGAAATGCTGATGTCGATCGCATCACGGAGGGCGGCATTTTGCGCTACGATTACGTCGAGCACCTGCTCCACACGCGGTTCGCCCGCCAGGGCCAAGAGCACAAACAACTTCGCGCGATTGCGATTCGTATCGTTGTTAAGTTCGCCAATAAGTTCAAAAAGCCGCGAGCCGTAGTCGGGGTGCCCAAGCTGCGCAAGTTCTCCGAGCGGCGTAAGAAAGCGCAACAGCAACGCCTGTTGCAGATTCCCGACGTCCGACAGGATCTGTAAGTCCTTTAACTGGGTTTCCGGACGTTTGCGCAACTGCAAATCGCTGCCTCGATGGCGGTCGTCCTGCGCCTGCAGATTCACAAGCAACTGAAGATCGGTTCCGAATCTTGCTGTCGCGCTAGCCATAAAAACTTCTCCTAACGTCCGTTATAAAAAATCTCGGTTCACTTCACGGCGCTGAGTTGTCCATCACAAACGGCGCGGCCGGCGGCCCAACAATCGTCAAGATTCCCGGCGGACTTGGAATCATGTCGCCCATGCGAACCACTGCCATTCCCGCGATCGTCACTCCGCTGCTGCCCAGAGGCCCGATGACTATCGGATACGGGAATCCCCAAACGGAGTTGATCATCAAGCAGAGCGAGCCCGCCGTTGCGAGCGGCATTCCTCCTGCCGTGGCCATCGTTTGAAAAACTCCCACGATCGTCCCCATATCTGGCGGCCCGGACGCGCCAGGCGTCACCATAACCACGCATCCAATCGTTACCGGTGGACCGGGCATTGCTCCTCCAGAATTCTCAGGGCCCAAACGACGTAATTCCATTTACGGAAATCATTGCGCCTTGGACCGTGGCAGACGGGCCGCCATCCAAAGTTGCGCCGAGGCTGCCTTGCACCGTCACGTCCATATCGGCCGTGATGCTGATTTGCCCTTGTGCAGTCATTTTTATGTTCATGCCTTCGATGCTGATGTCCTGACTAGCTTTCAGAGTCATCGCGCCCGCGGCTTCCACCTTCACGTCGCCGTCTTGGTTCATTGTGATTTTCGTTTGTCCCGCGAAAACCGTGACCGTTCCGCCGCTCTCGCTGGTCTGGTCCAGTTTCATTTCCGTTTTGCCGGCGGTGGCCCGGACGGTGCCGTCGTTCATTTGCACAGTAATCTTCGGGGGCATCTCCATTAGGACTTCGCGTGGAGGCGAATTGTCCTGATGGTTCTTGATAGAGGCCTTCACCGTTTTGTCGTCATCTGCGGCCAGCGGCAGCCGGAAAATTACTTCGTCTGCTTTATTCAGCGGAGGTCGGTCGGCGTCGTTGTAAAACCGGCCGATAATCAGCGGCTGATTGACGTCGCCGTCTTGAAACGCCACCAGAACTAGATCGCCTTTGGTCGGAATGCACGCCGTTCCGATGTGGCCGGTGGCAACGGGCACTGCGCGCAGCAGCAAGCCGCTGTTTTTCAGCTTTACGTTGCACCCATAGTTGTCGTCGTCGCTGCCATCTGCGTGCGGAAATAGGTCGTCCACTACGCCCAGTTCCGTCACGCGGACGTTTTGCAATTCGTGTCGGACAATCTGCTGGATCGTGTCAATGATCGTGCTCATAATCCGTTTCTCAAAGCCCAGGTGCCGCGGGAGTTGTATCAATCGCTCGGAAGCCGACCCTGGTGGTGAATCCTCCATATTTCGTGATCGAGTGAACGACGCTGCGTACTTGAAACGTGGTATTGAGCGTCGAATCCGGCATGGATTGAAACTTGATTGCGTCGCCTAATTGCACTTGGGGGCGTCCCAGCGCCAGCACCCAACCGCGCAAGGTGCGGCGCTGGATTTCTTTCTCGGCGCTGTCTGCCGCCGTTTGTGCGGCGTCGGAAGTGCGAAGCGCGGACCGCTCGAGCAGCAACTCAGGCGAGCCGGAACCCGCGCTGCCTTTCGAATTGCCGAAATCTTTCGTAAGCCAAAACGTTGACGATTCGCCTTGCGTGCTCGTGGGGCTTTCGCCGAATGCCTGCACCGACTCGGCGAGCGCCGGTTCCCGAACGACTTTCAGTTCGACCACGTGCTTTGCAAACTCGAAGGTGTGCAGGTTGTTTCCGCTTTGAAACTTTTGGAATACAAGCTTGCCGTGGGAATTGAAATAGAGATCGAACCCGCAGAGATCGGCGAGGTCGCTCATATGCCGGAAGAAATTCCTTCGTCCATCCACGACATAGGCAGGAAAAGAAATCCCGTCATCTGCTTGTTCCACATCCACGCTGGCGTCGCTGCAAAGCTCCTGGACAATTTCTCCAGCAGTTTTGCTTTCAAATGTTTTGTCCGTAAAGCTACGCAGCAAGGTATGCGCGGCGGTGTGAGCGACGACGCGATTCGTTGTGAGCCCGGGCTCGACCGTAACCACGCTGCCGGTGATTACCTGTTGCAGACCACCCGTGTCGTCGGCGTAGCCGAGCTCCACGATGGCCTGATCGTCGGTCGCGGGCTTTAGGCCATTCACTTGTCCCAACACGAGTAGCAGCCGATCGGCCGGTGCGTCCATGTCCAGCTCCACGCGCAATTCGGTAACGGTGCTCGCTTTTGGCTCCTGCGTGGTATCCACGAGCTTTTTGCCAATCGTCAATTTGTAAGCAGGTGTCAGCATATTCTTAGGCTCAATTCGCGCCATCGCTATGGCTGCGGCGTGATTCCCCCATTGCGACGAAAATCGGTGGACGTTCCCGAAATCTTCACGCGCAAGTACACCAATACCGGATCATTTTGGTGCTTTAGCATGCTGAGATCCTTGCACTTCAACGTGAGTACTACTTCCGTGGGAGTGCCTGAGACGATGGAGAGCCACGAGTCGTCTCCTCCCGGACTCTGTTTGTTTAGGTCATCCGTTGCCGGAGTGTCCGCAACCATGCCGGTTCTTGAAACAACGTCGAACATCTGATTTACGTCAATGTTTTGCGGGTAATCGGGACGAATGTAAATGAATGTGATCGCAATCGGAGTTTTGTCGGAAAAAGTGGCTGCCGGTGGCTGCGGCTTGACTGTTATCGTGACCGTGTCGCCTTTCTTCAAAAAGAAGGCAGGATCCACAAGATCTTCGGCTTTGATTTGCTGACCACCCTTTGACCAGAACGCCTCGTATGGGTCTTTGGGAGGAGTGACTACGGTTCCCGCATTGCCATCCTCAAAAAAAAGAATATCTGATCCCGGGGTGATGGGAGTCAGCTTGCCTGCGTTCCAATCCGAAATCGTGTCCTTTTGCGCGTCCTTATGACACAACACCACCCAATTTTTGGCGCTGACCTTCTGCGTGATCGCCGTTCGCCAGGCATCAAGAATAGTTTTGTTTGCCGCCAACAGTTGCAGAAATACTCCAACAAAACCTACTGAGCCGGCCGCCGTTGGACATCCGTGCTGAAAGCCAACTATCCCTCTGAGTGGAACCTTCCCGCCCATCAGTTTTAACCAATCCCCGTGGCTTGCCGGGTCGAGGGTGCTGCAATTTGACAGGATGATCCATCCAGGGATTGCAAACTCTCCAGCTTTGGCCGCGCTGGCTGGAGCAAAGAGCGGTGTAAGTACTGCAGCCCCACCAAACATCTCGCCGTTAAAGACTCCGTGCGAACTGATGTAAATTATATCGGCGCCAATTCCTGCGCCGCCCGCACTCAACGAGGACGTCGCTTTATCGGCTCGTGGATTGAGAAGGAAAGTCTGCATAAACTTCGTGCTTGTCCTGAAAACGGGATTCAGAATGTCTCCATTGCCATCAACTCCGCCGGGCATCAGGACTGTGTCCGAAAACGTTTGTGTTCCCACATTTCTGAGCAATCTTTGAATCGGCATTCCTGGGTGCGCTTTGTCCACGCGGGTGTTTCCAGTTTTGTCGCCTGGATCTTTGTCCAGTTCCCAAAGCAAGTTGTCCCAGCCGAAAAATTGATTCCACACGTGGCCCCACGCCACCGTGTCAATGGCTTCGGTCACGTCAACGCCGAGGTAGCGAAGGCGAGGGTCAGTCGGTTTTAGCTTTATCGCGCACACGGTTCAAAGTTCTCACTTCAGTTCTATGGCGGCGGACCGGAGTCCTCTAGCTGGTCTGTCGGAATAACACTTTGATCAAACGTAAATTGTTGGCCCAGCGGTTGCGTTCCGTCGTGTACAGCAGCGAGTGCGGCTTTGGTCGCGTCATCCGCTTCTCCCGACAGATCGAGGCCTTGCACGGTTTGAAAACTCTGAATGGCTCTTTCCAGATTGGTGTCGGGGTCGAATCCCAGGTTATGCAGACGCCTCTTCACACCTTCGTCGCTGTTCACGCCCTGCACATCCACAAAAAACTGTGCGAAGTTCGTTTCGTCGTTCGGGTCGCCATCGGTGATCTGGTACTGGATCTTTGCAATGTCCGCCGGCTGGTTCAGGTCCATCACAAATTCGCCGGTATCGTTCGTGGTTGCGCTGGATTGCGTTCCATCGGTGAAGACGACCTGCGCCTGAGTTTGTTTTCTTGGCTGGCCAAAACGATCGAGAATTGTCGCCCGCAGCTTTCGAGTGGGGTCGGCATCGGACGGAGAAACGAAAACTTTCAGGACAGAATTGTTGCTGTCGAGATGTTTGCAGACGGTGTTTCCCTTGCCGGATCCGGCGGGATCCTCCGCCAGACGCGCGACAAAATTGCCTTCAACGCGAAGAATGTAAATCCCAACGCCCTTTGGCTTTTGTGCAAACGAGAATACGCCATTCGCGTCGGTCCGCCCAGGGATCGGAGTTCCTGCTTGCGGAGGGCTGGGCCGCTCCCCGCTCATGTTTTCACCGTCGGGCGCTATTAAGACAAAAGGGGCATTGGCCAGCGGGGTGCCATCTTCGTTGCTGATCGTACCGCTTGCCGTCACCGTTCCCGGTTCGGCAGGCTGAATCAGAAACTTGTCTTTCACTTGGGGATCGCGCGTCGTAAAACTACTGCGATGATTCGGGTCGCCTGGTCCGAGGCACCAGCCGTTGTTCACGAATCCCTTCTTAGGCAGATCGAACGTGACCGGCTGCGCTACTTCTCCCGGAATCTTTTTTGCATTTACGAACAACAATTCCGTCCGGCGATTGGGTCGAAACGCATCTTGCGTGTTTTTGACCGGGTCCTGCTCTCCGCTTCCCGTCCACTTAAAAATCTCTCCGGGGCAATTCTCAAAAAAGTGCGATTCGGGCACGGCAAACGAATCCTGCGCCATGTATGCTTCGATCAGCGCCGACCAGGTGGCGTCGTCCACGGTACCCGTTACCGGCAGGCTTTTCGATTGCTGAAACTTCTTTACCGCAGCTGCGGTGGCGGGTCCATCGAGTCCATCTACGGAAGCTCGATAAAAATCGAGGTCTTGCAGCATGTACTGATATTCGCGGGTTCCCCAGTTGTCGTTGATCGTTGGCAGAACCCCCGCTTGTGGCTTCCGCAGGTTGTTCCATTCTGCAAGCGCGTTGTCATGATCGCGGCCGAAAGTCAGGAACGCGTACACACCGCGCGCACGGCGCTCTGAAAGCGACTGGTTGTACTCGGCAGAGCCCGTTAAATCCGTGTGGCCCATGAGGATGAGTTTTTCTTCGGGGTGATCCTGTACGCGCTTCGCCGCCAGGGCCATAACTCCGCGCAGGCAGGGCTCGACAAATGCTTTATCGAACCAGTAGTGAACGACAAATGTGTTGGCAATCAACGCTCCTGCTTGCAGGATGATTTTTACGTGCGTCGTTTGCCCTTCCGGGACTTTCGCTTCCACGGAGCCGGTCATGGGCGGAGGATTTTGCACAACTGCGGTCGCCGTATAATCGCCCGGCGGCATTTCCTTTCTTGTCCAAACGTTTTCTTTCCGATCAGCTTCCGTGAATGTCAGCTGGAAATCGGAACCGTCATCCTTCTTCCCTTTGACGGTTAACTTCGCCGTGCTGAAGTCAAAGTTTGGCTGGCCGTCCACAATTACTTCGACTTCGAGCGTTGTCGTTTTTTGTTCCGGTGGTGGAGGAGGAACCGGTTGCTCACCGGGCTGTGGAGGCTCAATAAACTCGCGCAGGGCGAAGGCGTATTCGAATCGCTCCGGTTTGCCGGCCAGTTCGCGGACGTTGAATTCCTCGATCAAAACTTTGTCCACAGAAACGGCGGTTGCCACGTCCGCGACAAACGGCACCGCTTCCGCCTTCTGGAATTTTTCTCGCAGTTGCTTCAGGTTATCCGCCACCGTAGGCCCGGTTAGCACGCCGTTCAGGACGATGCGCGTGGCACGCCGGCCCAGATCCTGCAGAAAGTCTCCTTCGAGGCCGGGGACGCGATGTTGTGTAACCGCTTCGTTGTCCTCCGCCTCGATCTTTTGGACTTGCTGCAGCTCGAACCCATCGAGCATCGGCGTTGCCGGCATGATTCTCTCTTTGCCCCCTGGACAGCGAACTACTGGTTCAGCGAATTCAAATCGCCGATGATTCCGTCAATCAAGGTCAAAATGTCCTGCTTCACGGTGTCCAGGGAGGGTAATCCGCTGACGACGCTGACCACCGAGAGCACCTGATCAATGTCTGCCTTTTCATTGGGCAGCAGATTTTCCGCGGCCGTGAGCAAGGTCTGAATCGCGGTCGTAAACGTGGAAAGTTGCGAAAGTCCCGGCACGTTGGACACATTCAGGTTTTGTACTTCTGTCTTCAACTTGGTCATCAGCGTTACAAGCTGGGACACCAGGTCGCCGACCTGCGGTACGATTGATTTCAGCGCTTGAATCGCCGGTTTGATCGTCGCTACGTTGGTATCCAGAAATGTCTTGAAATCGTTCAGTGCATTCTTCAAGTCCTGATATAAATTTGTGCCCGCCATGATCTCTCCTTTAACCCGTCAGTATTCGAACCGTTCAATTGCCATTGGCTTGTTTTGTCCGATTCAGAAGTCCGCTTAGAATGGGAACGAATTTTTCCAGGCCGGTTGCGAACGCGTCGGCAATGCTGAGCCCATCAACGATTCCGTCCACCAGTCCTTTTGCATCGTCCAGGATGCTTGTATCGAGCGCGGAAGCGTCCGCAGGGGCCACCGGCTTGATGAATTCGCGCAGCGTCAGGATGTAACCGTAGCGCTCCGGCTTGCCCGCCAATTGCTGCAATCGCAGGTCGTCAATCAAAACCAGATCGATCTTCGAGTCCGTCACGATGTCCGCGACGAAGGGAACCGCCGTTGCTTTGCGAAATTTGTCTTCCAACTTTTTTGCGAAGTCGTCCGATGTGGTGCCAGTCACCACGCCCCACACCACAACTCGGGTCGGCTTTCGCCCCAGGTTTTGCAGAAAGCTGCCTTTCATTCCGACCGGCTTGTGCTCGGCCAGATAGCGGTTGTCACAAGTCGTGATGGCTTGCACTTGCGGCAGCTCCAGATCATCCAGCATCGGTCTCATCGCGCTTGCTTCCTTGCAGCCGTCCTGCTAAAAAACTCACACATCAATTCCGTACCGCCGAGCTTCCTCATCGAGCACGCGCTTCATCTTTGCGGAGAATGCTTCGGTGGCTTCCAGATCCAGGTCTTCGACCGTCGGAAAATCGGGACCGCCAACCACTTTTAGTGAGGCTCCGGGCTCCGCGATTGATGTTCCCGCACGGGACGGTTGCGGGAAATTCCCCGCTTTCAAGGTGCTGCCCGAGAGAAAGAAAATTTCTTCCGTGAGCGTGGCGCTGGGAGCAGACGTCGGCCCAGGCAAAGGAGCAAGCGAACCCGCCGTCCCCGCTGGCGCCAGCACAGGAACACTCAAAGCTGTGTGTATGCGCGGCTCACCGTCCAATTGCGGTCCCGTCGGCGAAGGGTGGGTGGAAGCTAAGGGAAGGGAATCGCCCGCAGGCGCGGTGGCCATCGCCCCGTCAAGTTGCTCAGCCGATGCTTGCAAGAGAAGATCTTCGCTTGCGCTCTCCCCGTCCACCGAACTTCCCCACTGCCCCATCAAGGCGCGAACAACCACCAACTGATCGCCAGACGTGCGCATGGACGCGAGCCGTGTCGCCGCACGCTGCGCCAATTGCTCACGCAACATTGCCATCGTCGTTGTGCTAACTGGGCCAACACTACTGGCCACGCTCGTCCCTTCGCCGGCGGTGGCTGCGGCGCCTGAGGGAACAACGGTCACCTGGGTCTGCACCAAAAAAGGAGCGGCACTATCTCCACCAAGGGCACCGGAGAATGCAGCTACTCCCGCATGTCTTGTCGCCCCCGAAGTTGAAACGACTCCACTCGTTCTCCCACCGGAAGCGATCATTGACCCAAGCGTGTTCGAACGAGTGGTTCGCGTTTCGGAACTGCTGACCGAAGAGTGCGCGCGGCTCACGGGCAAGAGTTCGTGGCCGATGTTCTTACTTCCGGGTCGTACATTCTGCGCCGCGCTCTGTTGCGCCAGGGCCTCCACAAGAATTCCCAAGGTCGCCCCGTACAACGAACCTTCCACGAGTAAGGGCGCAAGCGTGAACATCGGTTTGATCCAGCTCGTCGCTCTTTGCAGCGATTGATACCGGTTCGCTTCCCGCACCAAACTCTCGCTTGCTTGCGCCGGCCCGCGCGCGCCCGCCAGCGCACTACGAGTGCTCACTCCGCCGATGGATGAAATCAGTCCGTTCATTTCGAACTACCATTGCCTCGAGACATTTCCAGGTAGAGGAGGATTTGCCCAATCGTCATTGCGCTCACTTGCTCCGGCGTCCAGCCAAACTCTTTCGCCAGAACGAAACAAGCTTTCGCCAGCGGCGCTTGCACAACTTCCTGCAAAGCGTTTCGCGGCGTGCTGATTCCGCTCAGCGAATTAATTTGTTCCACTAGAAAACTCGCAAGCCCCGCGGGAAGTTGCGAAATCTGATCCATCTTTAGTTGCGGCTCAACCAGCGCCTGCTGAATCATCAAGCTCGCGCTCAAGCCTTCGTCATTGCGCGATGCCGTGGTAATGCGCTGCAAATCCCGCACCGTCAGCGGCCGCAGCGCAACTTTGGCGCTTTCGAGGTTTCCTGCTCCCAGCAGATCGGACGGCACCGTGACTTCGTGAGTCACAGTGCCGCCGGCTAGGAGTTGTTCGGAAGTTAGCGACATCGCTTCACGCCTTGGTCGGTTCCGGGAACTTTGGCGCCTTCTTGGTGCGCGACGTGTCGTTGGCCCCTTCTTCGTCATGCACCCGGATGTTCAAAGCCTTGAAGGTGACGTTTTCCATTACGAAGTCGTTTTCGGGAATCGAAAACCCCCAGTTCTCGAATTTCACTCCCTCCAAATCCACCTCGCACCTGTTGCCAGGAACAGCTTGATCCTGGAGAGTCAGCTGCATCGCCAGCACAGGCTCTGGGAAAGGTTCGGAAGATTGAGTCGGATTGGCGCCCTTCCCCAATAACAAGAATAGAAGCGCCCCATTGACGTAAGCGCGGTTGATCTTGCCGCTGATATGGATATTTTCTGGATGCAGTGACACAGGAAACCTGTGGCCAACTTCGTAGTAGCCCTGCAGGTCCGTATTTACGTGAACCTCCACGCCCGTCACTCGGCCCACGGTGGACAGATCGTACATGGACTTTCCGATGATGGCGTCGGCATGTGCTCCCTCGGGCTTGGTCGTGTCTGCGATAAACTGCAGGGTTCCGTTTGCTCCGGTATAAACATTTGTCATTGGCATGTCGTT
>Ga0247669_1000753_pt1 | contig 11617 bp, 6 predicted proteins | sample CNK10_metaG_FD_182734 | JGI IMG/M metagenome (GOLD analysis project Ga0247669, IMG submission 182734) | Soil microbial communities from Purdue University Martell Research Forest, Indiana, United States - CNK10 | ecosystem: Environmental > Terrestrial > Soil > Temperate forest > Bulk soil | place...
TGAAGATCAGTTTCTGATTTTCGCTCCAGGGCAGGCGGAAGCCTTTAGTGACCGTCATGTCCGCCGAAAAATATCCGGGACCGTTCAAACCGTTCCGAGTTCCCGAGCCACCCGGACGGGTAAAGTCGAGGAGGGCGGCGACCGCATCCGGATCATTACCGAAAAGATTTGGAAAGCCATTCTTGTCGGTCTTGGTGACGTGCGTATGGATAGCACCCAGCAACGTTCCTGGAGGCGTGAGTTCGAAGTTGGTCGGGAAGTTAAAGCCGTTGCCGGGCGTGATCGGGAAGCCCGAGCGCGCGCGCAACGAACCCGCAAATTGCCAGTCACCAACCGCTGCTTGAAGCGCTCTGCCGGCGTTCGTCAGGAAATGCTGGCCGTGTCCGAAGGGCAAGGCCGTGAGCCAGTAAGCGTTGAAATTGTGACGGAGGTCAAAGTCTGATCGCGAGCGGCTGCCCCGTGGGTCCAGCGGATTGGCAATCTGGCCGTTGAGGGCAAAAAGGCCGGATTGCGAAAACAGGTCAGCATTTTCCGGTGCGGAACCGTTGTCAATGGACTTTGAGTAGACGTAGTTCGCGCCAAAGGTTACGTTGCGGCTGTTCTTACGAAGCCCAAGCTGCAAGCTGTGATAGGTCGAGGAGCCCCAGTTGACCCAGGCGGGCAGCGACTGATACTGACGCTGGTAGAGCACGAATCCATCCTGCTGGGGATCGACGGTCGTGTTCCACGGGCTGCCGGCTCCGCCTCCGGCAACGGTATCGATGCCGAAGGCAAGCGCATCACCCCAATCCGGCGCGAAGCTGGAAGCCAGTTCATAGAATGCCTGGGTCGGTGTATCTCCCGGCACACCGAGAAATCCCGGGAGATTCGGCAGCAAGTTGTCGAAGAAAGCGATGTTCGGAACCGCGGACACCGGAGTCTGCGGATTAAAGGGATCTTTGCCAATCAAATCGACGATCTGATTGTAGGCTCCCCACAAGGTTTGTCCGGAAGCGGGGTCCTTGAAGTTGCCGTACATCTGGGAAAGGTCCGTCTTGATGGTGAGCTTGCGCCCGAAAGTGCCCACGTAACCGACGTCTAAAACAAAGCCCTTCCCCAATTCTCGTTGGACACCGAAGTTAACATTCGTGGAGTACGGAGTGCGCAGACGGTTGTCCACGAGAAAGCCCAAGTTCTTGAAATTTCCGACCGGCACGGCCGGGAACGTTGCCGACGTCGGAGCGTCAAAGAAGAGACTAAGGTCCGGGAATCCGGAACAAGTGGTCGAGTCACACGACCCGGAAAATCTCGGCGCTGTCTTCATGGTGAATTGTCCGGCACCGTTGACCAGGCTGTCCGCGAGGCCGAAGGAGCCATTTACATCGGTATCGGCGGCAATGGCGCCGCCCATGCGTGAGTAGTAGATTCCCGCGCCTGCGCGAATGGAGCTTTTTCCTGCGCCACCGAAGAGAGCGTGGAGCAGACCGTTGTTGAAGTTCGGACTCCACGCGACTGCGATGCGGGGCGCGAAATTATTGCGATCCGGCTGCCACCACGCGTCTTTGCCGTTTGCCCTGCCAGAAAGAGCGAAAGAGAGGTCCGGAGAAGCATCGGATGGGACGCCTGCCGCCATATCTCTTAGCCGCTGATTCCACCAGGTTTGGATGTCGACAGTCGGACTCACCATGTTACCGTTGGCTTCCCAGACTGGCGTGTCATAGCTGTAGCGCAAGCCCAGGGTCAACGTGACGTTGCTCTTCACCTTCCAGCTATCCTGGAAATATCCCTCGTATCCGTTTTCCGCAAACACGCGTTTTGGCGCGGAGCCGGCCGGAAGGAACGTGCCGTTCTTTGCATCCACGAAGAATGTTGCGTTGGCCTGCGTGACGGACCCGAGCAGATAGAGAAAGGATTGATTGAATGTGTCTGGGTCGCTTGGATCATTATTCGGGTTGCCGTCGTTGTTTAGAGTGTTGAACGCGTCGCGGCACAAATTCACGCAGGTCCCCGTATTCACTTGGAAAAACGGGAAAGTCAGCGTGTCATCTAACCGGTGCGACCGCGTGAAGCGAACGGAGCCGCCCATCTGGAAAGTATGTTTGCCGCGTATCCAGCTCAAGTCATCTTTAAGCTCGTGCGTCGGAATCTGCCGGCTAACGGCGCGGTTGAAGTTGTCAAACTGGAAGTTCGCGGTAGCATTGAGGTTGCGCAACGCAAATCCCGCGCCCTTGGCGCCCGACTGATCGATTCCGAGTCGCGTCAGTCCGTACCGAAACGTGTTGATCACCGTCGGCTTGATTTGTGCGTTGTAGGCCACGACGAAGCCGCGGCTGTTGTTCAAAAGCGTGGAGTCCGGCGCCAGCCCCGGAAACTGCGCGGGAATCAAATCCGCCTTGATGTCGCCGAGAGAGCCGCGGAAGAAAATGGATTGCGAGCCGCTGGCGGTGAGATTGTAGTCGACGCGCGCCGTGTAGATGTTGTTGTCCTGGGCCACTGGCGCGTTGAAGCGGAACGCCGAGTTGGTCAGGCCGCCGTCCGATGACTGCGAGGCGTCATTGCCCGTTGGGAAAAGGCTTAAGTAAGCGAGCATCGCCTGATTTACGCCGATGTGCGCGGGGTCCAGGTTTTGAATGTCGGACGGGTTCAGCGTAATGGTCTGGCCGGTCGTCGATACGTACTTGAGAATGCCCTGCTTCAAATCGTCACTCGGTACCGGTTGCGAGACTTGTTCGCCGCTGGCTTCGCGCCGCAATTCGTAGTCGAGAAAAAAGAAAAGACGGTTCTTCTTTACAGGCCCGCCAAAGGACGCGCCGCCGATATTTCTTACCAGCTTGGTTACAGGCAAGCCCGTTTGCGCGTTGAAGAAGTCGTTGGCCGAAGTGCCGCTGGTGCGATAGAGCCAGCGCGCGTTTCCGTGATAGTTGTTCGTCCCGCTTTTGGTCACGAGCGCGACTTGCGCGCCGCCCGCGTCGCCATCGGTCGCATTGGCGTTCGTAGTGGTCACGCGGAACTCTTGAAGGGAATCGAGCGTTAGAGGGATCGCGCTGGTGAACGCAGCTTGCGTCTCCCAGTTGTTCGCGTCCACCCCGTCTAGCGTAATGTTGCTCTGGTTGCTGCGGACGCCGTTGACCACGCCGTCTTTTTCGTCCAGCCGGAGCGGCGAACCGAGAAAAGTTTTGTCCGTATCGGACTGACCGGTAACGGTGACGCCGGGTTGTAGCGTCAACAAATTCACGGGATTGCGTGCGGCAAAGGGCAGACCCTTAACTTCTTTCTCGTCGAATGGGTTTCCGACGGTCGCGTCGAGCGTATTTAATGTGGGCATGGCCCCGGCTTCGACGGTGATGGTCTCCTTTACGTCGCCGAGGACGAGCTGCGCGTCGACTGTAGTTGGAGAAGCGACTAGAATCGTGACATTGTCCCGTTGATATTTGCGAAACCCGTCGTGAGTGATGACCACGGAATAGTTTCCGGGCTTGACCTGCGTGAAACTGAAGCTGCCATTGTTGTCAGTCTCCGCATTGCGCACAGCACCGGTACTTCGTTCGGTCATTTGCACGTTCGCTTTGCCGATAACAGCCCCGTTCGGATCCGTGACTGTGCCATGCAGGGAGCCTGAATCTTGCGTATAGCCGGCTGCTGCAACGAGGAGTATCGCGATCATCGCGAAAAAACCCTTTTTGAAGAAACCCAATCTCACCATTCACCTCCGAGATATTTGCCATGGTCTTGCGCCTGGCACTCAGCCCCAGGCAGGTCAATCGGAGAGGGGAATTCGACTGGAAAGGATTCACCTTGTTCCAACAAACCCGAACGAAGCCTGGGCTGAATGGCCTCCTTTAAAGCAAGCACGTTGCCGATTGTTTCTTGCAGATTCAAAAGGGTTTGCGTTGCGAAGAAAGATGCTCTTTATGCAGGTTCCAGGATTTATGTTCAGGTATCTCGATTTTTTCTTTGGAATCCAGTGTTGAGTCGCTTCTCTCGCGAGAAGCGCCGAAGAACCGCTGGGAGTCCACGAACCGGTGCTCGGTGCCGATATTCGGCGGCAGAAGGCTATCGAGATACTGCAACGCGTCGGACTTTGCGAGGACGCGCTACGCAAATATCCTCACGAATTTTCGGGCTGACCGCGGCAGCGGTCGTGAGCCGACCTGTCGCCTTGTCTTGGTTTCTCTTGATATTTTTCCCCGGTCGAAGCGTAATACTGGGCAAGCTTGCTCTATCTCAAACTCGTGGTGGAGGCATTTTCATGGCTACAACAACAGTCGGCGTGCCGGACCCTGCTCCGCAGCCACAGCAGAAGATCAGCAATCTCGGTCGAATCGTTGGCGTTCTCTTTTCCCCCAAATCCACATTTGAAGACATTGCCCGGCGCCCGAGTTGGATTGCACCGATGATTCTGATGATCTTGATTGCCGTCGGCCTCGGTTTCTCGTTGGCCCAGCGCGCGGATTGGGTTCAGGTATCAAAAGATCAGATTGCGAAGAATAAATTCGCTTCAAGACAAATAGATCAACTTCCGGACGACCAAAAGGCGCGTGCTTACGAGCAATCGGCGCAGAGGTCGAAAATAATCCGCGAAGTACGCGGGTTCATCGGTTGGCCACTTCTCCTTGTCATTGTGACTGGTATTTATTTTGGCGCATTCAAACTCTTAGGAGGTATCCGTACTAACTTCAAAACCGCCTTTGCCATCGCAACCTTTGCGCATCTCCCTGCAGCTTTACGTGAGCTGCTCGCCATTCCTGTCACCTTCCTAAAAGACCCAGCTTCTATTGATCCCGAGAATTTTCTGGCTTCTAACCCTGCTGCAATGCTGCCCGATCTTTCAGGTTGGCAAGTTGTGCCGCTGACAGCACTCGACATATTTGGGATATGGTGTGTGATTCTACTCGCCATCGGTTTTTCGGCAGCCGACCCCAAAAAAATTCCTTTGGGCAAGTCATTTGGAATTGTCCTTTCGGTCTGGTTCTCGATTCTCCTATTCTTCACGGGGCTAGTGTGGGTTTTCTCCTGAAGCGGGCTGGATGTTGGCCTGAGCTAGGCTGGACCAAGAACTCTCATCGGTCGAGTTGATCAGCGGCTCGCCGGCGTAGGGCAATCTGAAAAGAAAAAGCGCCGGCGAGAGTCGCCGGCGCTTTTGTAATTCTGGTTTGATTTAAGCGTGTGAACGGCGGGACACCAGCCATGCAAGCGCGCAAAGGCCGGCACCAAGGAGCAGCAGCGTTGACGGCTCCGGTGTCGGAACGCTCGCGCCCGGCTGTGTGCCAAACGAAAACGCGACATCGCTGACGGTCTCATTCGACGGCACGTTGAACGTGAAAACCGCACTCTGGTTCACGAACGGGTTATGCGGTCCATTGCCCAGAATCGAGGAGTTCGCACTCGTGTAGGGACCAGGACCGATGATTCCTTGCTCCGGGGTAGCAGTAGCGGTTACGCCCCCCGTGCAGATTACGCATGCTTCGAAAGTGTTACCGCCTGTCGAGCCGAAACCCCAGCCCAGTGTTAACGTTCCCAGGTCGGTCACCGTTCCGTTGGACGCTATGCTGATCAAGTCGCCTGTCTGAGAATTTAGAGAGACGCCAGAGCCGTCGCTCAGCGTAAAAGTAATGCCCGTCAGCAATTGACCGGCGCTCTTGAGCCCCAAAAGGGTGTTCGTGAGCGTAAGCGTCAAAGTGCTACCGGACTGGCTGAAATCTGCCGTCGCAGAAACCGTTTGTCCGGTCAGTGGGTTAACAGCTCCAGTCGGCGTGGTAAAGATCTGATCCGCGGTCGCCACCCCGGCAAACCCCAGGAGCATCACCGCCGCGATAAGTGTGGGCTTCAAAAATGACTTCATAAGTTTTGGTCGTCTCGTTTCTAGAGTGTGGTGAGTGTGGTGAGAGAACACTCCACTCTTCCGTCGGCGTAGAGAGTGCAAGCAAAAGGCCAACGCGTTCGGCACCAGCGACTGTTTTTGAATAGCTGTAACTGTATGAAGGTAGGGTACTTACCTGATGTAAAGTCCAAGCCCAACCAGGTCCACGTTACGGGAGTGTGAAAACCCCTTCCACTTTACTGCAGCCGCCTGCCCATGCTTGTCGTTGCATACGTCCTGGTACTTCATATATTAGATCGAGTTACTTTTGCGGCTTGTTACCACGTCTTTTCCGGCTTTTGCCTGGCCCTGCTAGACTCGCAACGTGGGTTTTCACTTCTCCATTTCGCGGACCGACCGGCGGGCCCGGCGCGGCCGGCTCACCACGCCGCATGGCGCGGTGGAAACGCCGTTTTTCATGCCGGTTGGAACGCAAGCGACCGTAAAGGGTCTGCGCAACGAAGCGCTTGAGGAACTTGGCGCCGAAATCATTCTTGGCAATACCTACCATCTTTATTTGCGTCCGGGCCACGAACTGGTCCGGCGGATGGGAGGCCTCCACAAATTCATGTCGTGGAATCGCGCCATTCTTACCGATTCCGGAGGCTTCCAGGTCTTCAGCCTCTCCGAGTTGCGAAAAATTACGGACGAAGGCGTGCGTTTTCGATCGCACCTGGACGGCTCGGAGCATTTGCTCACGCCGGAAAAAGCCGCCGAGATACAGCTAGCGCTCGGTTCGGACATTGCGATGGTGCTCGACGAATGTATCGAAACGCCGGCGCCTCGCGACAAGACAGAGTCTGCACTCAAACGCACCACGCAATGGGCGCGGCGCGCACGAAACTATTTCCTCGAACAGCAGCGGCGGTCTCCCGGCGGCGATTTAAAGCAATGGCAGTTCGGAATAGTGCAGGGCGCGACGTTTGCGGATCTTCGCCGTGAAAGCGCACACCAATTGTTGGAGATGGATTTTCCCGGTTACGCGGTCGGCGGACTCGCGGTTGGCGAACCGCATGAAGTTACGTGCGAAATGACGGCCGAAGTCACTGCACTATTGCCGCAGAATCGCCCGCGATATTTGATGGGCGTCGGCAAACCGGAACAGATTGCGGAATACGTCGCACTCGGAATTGACATGATGGATTGCGTGCTGCCGACTCGCGCTGCGCGTCACGCATGCCTTTACACATCGCAGGGACGCGTCCTAATTAAGAATGCGCGCTACGCGGAAGATCAAAATCCCATCGATCCGAATTGCAACTGCAGCGTCTGCCGTCGTTACACGCGTGCCTATCTCCGGCATCTCTTCGCCGCCGGAGAATTCACAGCCGCAATTCTCGCTACCCACCACAATGTCCACTTTTACCTTGACATAATGCGGCAAATCCGCGAGGCTATCGAGTTTGGGAACCTAGCGAAATTCTCATCCGAGATGCGCGCGAAGTATGCATCCGGGCCGGCCTGAAGGCGGCCCAACGAGCGCGCTCCCCGTACGGCACATGAACCGTAATCGGGCGGGCAGTGGAAGCGGGCAGTGCGCCAGCCTGCGCCGCTGAACCTATATCCGGTTGAGCGAAGTCTTAACAAATTTGCGAAATGCAGGAATTGGGGCAACCGGCAAGATGATGGCAGCGTTCCTAATGCAAGCAACAGGTGGTGCCGCGGGGATTCTCGGCAATCCACTCACGATGATGGTCATCGTCATGGGCATCTTTTATGTGATGCTCATTCTGCCGCAGCAGCGGCAGCGTAAAAAGGTTCAGGCCATGCTGCAGGCGCTCAAGAGCGGAGATAAAGTCGTCACCTCGAGCGGCATCTACGGCACGGTGAATGGAATTGACGGCGACACCATTATTCTAAAAATCGCCGATCAGGTTAAAATCCGCATCGCGCGTTCGGCCATTGCGCAGGTGGAGGCGTCGGAAGATGCCAAATAAGACCTCCTGCCGCCGGATTCTGCGCGCAACTCTCCAATCATGAATCCTAATCTGAAGTGGAAAGCTGTATTCATAGTGTTTGTTGTTTTAGTCTCGATCTATCTTCTGATCGGGTATCCGACGTTCCCCACGTCCATCGCGCAGATCAAGGACAACTTCAACCGCCAGATCAAGCTCGGCCTTGACCTGCAGGGTGGCACCCACCTGATTATTCAAGTGCAAGTTCAGGACGCCATCGCGCAGGAAACCGATCAGATGGTGGACCGCCTCAACAAGCAACTCCGCGACAAGAAAATTCCATTCGATGAAATTCGGCGCGCTGACGATACGCACATCCTGGTGCGGAATGTCGACCCGTCGCAGGGTTCTGCGTTCCGCGATTTCATCACGCAGCAGTATGGAAACTATTGGGATGCTTCGAGCGCGGCAGGTGAGCCTAACGGATACACGCTTACGCTGCGCCAATCGGCGATTGCAAGTATTGCCGACGCCACGATGACCCAATCCAAGGAAACGATCGAACGCCGCATCAACGAACTCGGTTTGACGGAGCCGATCGTTCAATTTCATGGCCGCAAGGACAATGAAATCCTTATACAGCTGCCTGGCGAAGGTGATCCTGCGAGGGCGATATTGGTTATTGGCAGGGTTGGCCAGCTGGAGCTTTGCCTTGTGCATCCCGGAGGCCCCTACTCATCACAGGCAGAGGCGCTTGCCCCGATGAGTGGCATTCTTCCTCCTGGTGCGGAATTGGTGCGGGGCAAGAATGAATCGCGCAGCATTCCTGGCGCAACGCCATCGACTGAGGTTTGGTACATTATTGATCGCGCCCCTGTCGTCACCGGCAAAGACCTAAAATCGGCACAAGAAACTCACAGCAATCCGAACAATCCTGGCCAGTGGCAAGTGAACTTCACACTTTCGCAGGACGCTGCAAAGCGATTCGGCCAATTCACCGAAACTCATATCGGCCAGCAACTGGGCATAGTTCTCGAGCACAAAGTCGAATCCGCTCCCGTCATCAACGGAAAAATCGAAGACAGCGGCCTGATCGAAGGAAACTTTAGTCAGGAATCTGCGCACGATCTCGCCCTCGTTCTTCGGAGCGGCGCTCTTCCAGCGTCCATCAAGTATTTGGAGCAACGCACGGTTGGACCGTCGCTCGGTCAGGATTCCATTCGCCATGGTGTCCAGGCTTCCATTCTGAGCTTGGTCGTCGTGATGCTCTTCATGGTCTTCTACTATCGGCTCTCCGGCGCAAACGCAGTTCTCGCGTTGATCCTGAACTTGCTCTTGTTGCTGGCAGCGCTCAGTTTGTTCGGCGCCACGCTCACTTTGCCCGGCATCGCTGGCGTCATCTTAACCATCGGCATGGGCGTCGACTCGAACGTTCTGGTATTCGAACGCGTCCGCGAAGAGCTTCGTAACGGCAAATCCGCCGCTGCTTCCGTCGACGCTGGCTTCGACAAAGCGTTCCTCACGATCATCGACACGCACGTGACGACGGTCGTGTCTGCCTTCTTCCTCTTCTGGTTCGGCACTGGCCCGATCAAGGGATTCGCGGTCACCCTGACCGTCGGTTTGATTGCCAACGTCTTCACCGCGATCTTTGTCTCGAAAACGATTTTCCAGTACCACCTGTCAAAAATGGAACGACAGGCCGAATTAAGCATTTAAGCCGTACCAGGACTATCAAGCCTGCCCTCCTACTCTTTTTCTGTACTTCGGGGGGATTGGTTCGATGGCCCGGAATCGGCAATATGGCGGGCTACCACCCGCCTGGACCGTCCGGCGCACCGGGAACAATCGGCAAGCGCCTGGAGTCTAAGGAAGGGAAGCGAAACCGGATGATCGAGTTCTTCAAAGAGCCCAATATCGACTGGATGGGCAAAGCCAAGTATTTCTATGCTCTTAGCGCCATTCTTCTGCTCGTAGGCTGGTTTTCCATCTGGCAAAAGGGCGGTCTTTATTACGGCATCGATTTTAAGGGTGGCACAAACGTGGACGTGCGGTTTGCCAAAGCACCGACAGTCGACGAGCTCCGCAAGAGTCTCACGGTGCAGGGGCTAGGCGGCGCTGAAATTCAAGCCGTCAGTGACAGCGGACTTCCGGGCCAGGCTTCAAATGAAGTCCTCGTCTTCGTCGAACAGAAAGGCTCAGACGATCAAGCCATCGATTCCAGCAAAGCGCGGGTTCTTTCGGCGCTCAACGCTATATACGGCGTGTCGGATACCGGTAAGGCTGACTTCAATCTCGCCCCGCTCAATTCTCTTGCGGCGGTTCTCAACGAGAAAGATCCGCTCAATCTGGGAACATCGGCAGGCGATCGGTACACGCTGCTCGCAAAGAAGCTTCTCGACTATCGCGACAAAGTGGCTAGCGGCCTCGTCACGGATCTTTCCGAGCTGTCGCGGGTGGACGGATCAACTCCCGCTGTCGTTTCCGTTGTGAAGGATAATTTCTCCGTCGGCCCCTTTGCGATTCGCAACACCGAAATCGTGGGACCGAAAGTCGGCGCCGAGCTAAAGTGGCAGGCAATTTGGGTTACCCTCTTTGCTCTGGCAGGCATGCTGGTATATATTGCCTTCCGATTCGAGTGGGTTTTCGGGGCAGCCGCGGTTCTCGCCGTGTTTCACGATGTTCTCATTACGCTCGGCTTTTTCTCGTTGCTGCATTTCGAAATTTCGCTGACGGTTATCGCAGCACTTTTGACTTTAGTCGGTTATTCGATGAACGACACGATCGTCATCTTCGATCGCATCCGCGAAAACCGGCGCTTGCTGCGCAAAGAAGACTTCGCGGTGCTGGTCAACAAGTCGATCAACCAGACTCTTTCGCGGACGATTCTCACCAGCGGATTGACCTTTCTCACCGTGCTCGTTTTGTTCCTGATGGGCGGCCAGGTGCTTCGTGCTTTCTCCTTTGCCCTGGTTGTGGGGATTGTGGTAGGAACGTACTCCAGTTTCGGTATTGCTGCGCCTCTCGTTGTCTTCTGGCATCACTGGCGAGACAAGAGTGAGGCCGCAGGCTCCGGATCGCAGCCGGCACGCAAGCCAGCGTGAGTGAGAGCGCCGCAGGACGACTCGCACCCGCTGGGAGGAGGTAGGGACCATGTTTGAAGAGATGGTGGTATCGAGCCCAACGTCCAAGAAGACCAACAAGCCGTGGACTGTCGTCATTTCCATGCTCTTGCAGGTCGGTTTCTTGGTCATCCTTGTTTTGATCCCGTTGATTTACACGGAAGCGCTGCCGAAGGGTATGTTGACCACGATGCTCGTGGCGCCGCCCCCTCCGCCTCCGCCCCCTCCGCCGCCTCCAGCTACGGTGGTTAAGGTCAAGCCGCAAGTCCATCTGATGCAAAACAATCAGTTGGTCGCGCCAAAGGTCATCCCCAAGGAAGTAAAGATTATTAAGGAAGAAGCCGAACCCGATCCGAGCGCAATGGGTATGCAGGGCGGCGTCCCGGGCGGCGTCGCTGGTGGCAGCATGGCCGGTGTTCTCGGCGGCGTGATTGGTGGTGCAGGCGGCGGTCCTCCGCCTCCGAAGCCGGCGCAGTCGCGCATCCGTCAAGGTGGTGCGGTGACGGCTGCTTCGCTCATCAACAAAGTTAATCCGGTCTATCCTCCGCTCGCGCGGCAGACGCGCGTAGCTGGGACTGTTCGTTTGCACGCCATCATTTCCAAAGAAGGCACGGTCCAGCAACTCGAAGTGCTCTCCGGCCATCCACTATTAGTACAGTCCGCGCTGGACGCCGTCCGCCAATGGCGGTATCGTCCAACGCTCCTCAATGGTGAACCCGTCGAAGTCGACACCACTATTGACGTCATTTTCTCTCTGGCTT
>Ga0247669_1000785_pt1 | contig 11311 bp, 10 predicted proteins | sample CNK10_metaG_FD_182734 | JGI IMG/M metagenome (GOLD analysis project Ga0247669, IMG submission 182734) | Soil microbial communities from Purdue University Martell Research Forest, Indiana, United States - CNK10 | ecosystem: Environmental > Terrestrial > Soil > Temperate forest > Bulk soil...
GCGATTGGGTCGCTGGCGCCGGTAATGAAGTCGCCCGTCACGAGCGCGAGGTCGGCGCCCAGATCATTGGCCATGTTGACGGCACGGCGAACTTGCAGGCGCGGCATGTAGCTGCTCAGATGAATGTCGCTGATCTGCACGATCTTCATGCCCTCGAGCCCGGCGGGCAGGTTGGGCACGGGGATTTCGACGCGCTTCACTTGATAGTCCAGCCGCTCGGCGGCAAAACCGTACACCGCGGTTAGAAACGGCCCGGCTCCGGCGAGCGCGGTGGCCGTCTTGAAAAAGTAGCGGCGCGACGGGTTGGGAAGAAGCTCCGCGGCGGCTGGCGTTTCATCGTGCGGAGCCGCAGCCGCAGGAAGAGCCGTGGCTGTTGACGGCTTCAGACGGGCCTTTAGCAAGAAGGCGGCGCGCAGCCAGGCCCAGATGCGGTCGATTCCGCGCACACTCTTTACCGCCAAGTATGCGAAGAGGGCACTGAAAAACCATAAGCCGGCGAAAACCGCGACCATGTTGCCGGTCGGAACTAGGTAGCCGTGCCGGCCCACGCGGAAGCTGTCCGCCGTCGCAGCGATAATCAGCAGGAGCACCGTAACGTAAATCAAACGCGCCGCTACGCGAAGGCTCTGGCTACCCCAGTTTGACGTAACCCGCCAAATGGCGCGATACCAGAAGCGCTGGGAGAAAAATAGCAGTCCGAGGACGCCGAGGCCAATCGCGCTACGCACTAAGAGCCAAGTCCAATTCAAGTGGAGTATCCCCCCAAAAGGTAAAATATAAGCTTAGCACGCCTGCCCCGCAGGATTTTCCATGACGCCGGCAAACGAACTGCATAAGATAACCCGGCCAAACGGACAGGTGTTGCCTGTCGAGGCGGGAAACACTTGTGCGCGCGGTGCGTCAGAGAAAGTGTGCCTGCCCGGGCCAGCCCAAAGCAGGCCAAAAACAGGTTCAAACGCACGAAAAGATGAGGAGAGAAACGATGAAGAGTCTTAGCAGATGGGGGAGCCTGCTGGTTGCAGCAGTGCTCGCAGTAATGCCTGCATTGGCGCAGGAAGCCAAGCAGGCTGCACCGCCAAAGCCCGCACCGAGCCCGTCAGAAGCGATCCTGGAGTCTTGGAATGACATTGGAAGAAAGTTGATTGCCATTGCCGAGGATTTGCCCGAAGACAAATACGATTACAAGCCGAATCCGGACTCGCGGACGTTTGTTGCGCAGTTGATCCACGCTTCCGCTTCGATGTACTACTTCACGGACCCCGCGCAGGGGAAGAAGCCGCACCTATCTGATGATCCGAAGCGCGACGAACTTCAAACCAAAGCCCAGATTGTGGCTTTCGTAAAAAAATGTGTCCAAGACGGCGCGGACGTGATCAAAGCGAAGGGCGACAAGGGTATGAACGAAAGCGTTGCCGCTGGGGGGCCGCGCTTGACTCGTATCTCGGATCTCGCCTACGGACTGATGGAGCACTCTGGCGAACACTATGGCCAACTCGTCGTCTATTACCGCGCGAATAGCCTGGTGCCGCCCGAATCGCGGCCCAAGAAGTAGCACGTCTCGCGTCGAAGCTGGATCGCACTCTATTGGACTGGGCACGAGGGTACCTCCTTGTGCCCATTTTCTTATTTGCGCTTAAATGTCCTACGAGGTTGCGGCACCGGCCGCGCCATTCTCCAGCATAGCGACTAGTTGGTTGGAGTCGCTTGTCGGCGGCAGGCAGGTTTGTCCGGCGCAAACCACTGCCAAAGCTTTGTCAGCGGGGAGATGCGGCAAAGTTTCCTTGAGAGCGCCAGCAAGATGGAGCTTCTGCGTTTCGGGCGTTACCCGGAGAACAGATTTGCCGAAACGGTGGACGCGGTGGGCTGCTTCTTCGAGAGCTAGCGCGGCGGGATCATCCGCGCAGCCGGTGATGACGACTTGCAGGGGATGGCGAGCGAAAAGCGTTGCGGCAAGTCCATAGGTCGCGGCAAACATCCCGTACTGCGGCGCGATTCCTGCGAACGCTTCAAGAGTTTTCTTAGCAAAGTTGTAATACCGTTCGTCGCCTGTGAAGGCGTGCATGCGAATCAGGGCAATCGCCGCGACGGAATTTGCCCCCGGCGTGGGTGCATCCTGGAACGGCTTGCGGCGAACGTCGAGACCGCCCATGGGGGCGGCATCGGACGGTCGATCGAAAAACCCCCCGCCTTCTGCGTCGCCGTAACGAGTGATAGCAAGGTCCATCGTTTTTTGCGCGGCGGCAAAATAGCGCGGCTCGAGCGTCACCTCGTAAGCGTCCAGCAAAGCCAATACGCTGAAAACCTGGTCGTCGAGTGAGCCGTCGAGCGCAGGCCCTCCGAGGCGGTGGCCGAACCCGCGGGATTCGGTCCACACTTCCTTGAGCATGCGGTCCAGAGTCTTGAGCGCAAAATCGCGGCAATGTTCGGCAATCCAAGGAGCGAAAGGCGCGTGGGACGCGTCCAAGAATGCTGATACGAACATCGCATTCCATGAGACGTACATCGTTTTGTCCACAAAAGGCGTGGGGCGCTGCAAGCGCGCCTGCATCATTTTGCTTTCTGCCTGCAGTTTTAGTGTGACGACATCGTCGGGGTCGCGCCCAAGAGCTTCCGCTATTTCCTTGAATCCGCGGGCGATCCAGAGCACATTCTTAGCCGGGTTATGGTGCATTTCCCCGTGGGCTTCTACGTCGTAATAGAGTTCGATAATGCGGCTTTCTTCCGGTGTTAGGACGGAACGCACCTCTTCGAGCGTCCAAGTGAAATAATCTCCATCGTCATCCAGCGAATAGTCGGCATCCTGGCTGGCATAAAATCCGCCGTTTTCCCGATCGGACAAGACCTCCATTACCCATACGACGATTCTTTCCGCAGTCTCGGAAAACGACGCTTCCCAATCATGTTTTTCGCTGATGCGAGAAACATGCAGGTAGTTCTTGAGCAGCTCCGAGTTGTCGTAGGACATCTTCTCGAAGTGCGGCACGAGCCAGCGTTCATCCACCGAATAGCGGTGAAAACCGCCGGCTAGCTGGTCGTAAACGCCTCCGCGGGCCATCTTTTCGAGCGTCGTCTCAATCATGGCCAGCAGATGCTTTTCTTTTGTTTGCTGATAGCGCTCCAGGACCAAATCGACTGCCGAAGAGTGCGGAAACTTCGGCGCGCGGCCAAAACCGCCATTCTTGATGTCAAACTGCTGCGTGACCGAAGCGATTTGCGCATCGACGACGCCGGGGTCGAATTCCGCCCGCGCGCCCGTAAACACTTCCGCCTGAGCCACGGCATCCGCCAAATGATCCGCCGCGCGAACAAGCTCGGCTCTCTTATTTCGGTAGGAATCCGCCACCGCCAGCAGAATTCGCCGGAAGCCGGGCCGTCCCATTTGATCTTCCGGCGGAAAATACGTGCCGCCGAAAAATGGTTTTCCATTGGGCAGCAAAAAACCCGTAAGCGGCCAGCCGCCCTGGCCGGAAATCGCGCTCACGGCGGATTGATAGCGCGCGTCAACGTCTGGACGCTCGTCGCGGTCCACTTTCACGGCCACAAAATTCTCATTGATAATCTTGGCGATCTCGGAGTTCTCGTAACTCTCGCGGTCGATGACATGGCACCAGTGGCACCACACCGCGCCAATATCGAGAAGAATGGGCTTGTCTTCCGATTCCGCGCGCGCGAAAGCCGGATCCCCCCATTCGTGCCAGTCGATCGGCTGGTGCGCCGCCGAACGCAGGTAGGGGCTCGCGGAATCCTTAAGACGATTTTCAGGATGAGACGGCACGAGAAATCCTTTCGCTTCACGAAACGCTGAAGGCAAGCGAAGTTTTTGATGAGTGCAAATGCTGTCGGAACAGAAGCGCGAGCCGCCGGACCGGCTACTGCACGATGTCTCCAGGACCGGTGTCGCGCGGGTCAATCGGCTTGCGCCCGGCGAAGCCTTCGTCCTGCCGGTGGTAAAAGCGGATGCGGTCCTCGCCGAGCTTCCAGCAGAGATAGACGTCCTCGTTGTCAATCACGGCGGGAAAATCCAGCAAGCCCACGTCGAGGTCCTTGATGACGCAGCCGGTTTCGAGAATGCGGTTCAGCGCGGTTTTCAGGGATTCGGCGAGCTGCGTATGCTCCACTCGCAACGCGGCTAGTTTTTCGTAGGGGACGATCACGCCGCCCATCATCATGATCCGAGCGGAGACCGCGGAAAGGTCGTGTTCCAGCCCTGACAATTTCTTGCGGCAGTCCATGGCTTCCACGAGAAATGGTTCCAGGTCCCGTCGGGCGCGCTCCGCTTCGGTGAGCGTGAAGAGCCGCGGCTCCGGTTCGGGCGTGTCGTCCTGTCCCTCTTCGTCGTCTTCGTCTGCCATGGGGTGTCCGAACTTTCTGCATCGATTCTGCGCTACTTAAATTGATGCTAACGCAAACTCATCGCGTGGTCGAGCGCAATGCGCTCTGGAGGGAGGCACTGCATGGAAAGCGTTCCACTATCCGCCTATAAACACCATGGTGCGCGAGGGGGGCACGAAATCAGGGGCGTTGATGCGGTGTCCTTCTTCCTTCTCATCGACGACTGACCGAACGAAACTCACCACGTCCTCGTCTGTCGCTCCTTCCCGGAGCAGCCCGCGTAAGTCGTGATCATCTTTGCTGAACAGGCAGGTTCGCAGCTTTCCATCGGCAGTCAGGCGGATGCGCGAACAATGGCCACAGAAGGGTTGCGTCACCGGCGCAATCAGGCCGATCTCGCCCGGAGCGCCGTCCGCGAAACGGTATTTTCGCGCTGTTTCGCTGCGCTCGTGAGGAATTTGCACGAGCGGCCATCGAGCGTGGATGCGCTCGTGAACTTCGGCGGCAGGCACGACAAGATTGCGCGTCCAAGTCCGGTCGGCATCGAGCGGCATGAACTCGATGAAGCGCATGATCACGCCGCGCTCGCGGGCGAATTCGGCAAACGATTCCACCTCGTCATCGTTCAGGCCGCGCACCAGCACCGCGTTGACTTTGGCCGGAGCCAGCCGGGATTTCTGTGCAACGTCGATGCCGTGCATCACGGTGCCGAAGGATTTGGTACGCGTGATGCGTTCAAATCTGCCAGGATCGAGCGAATCGAGGCTGATGTTTATGCGGCGCAGCCCTGCCTGCATCAGCCGCTCGCACCGTTCGGCCAGCAAGTGGCCGTTGGTGGTCATCGAAAGGTCTTCGACGCCGAGCGCATGAAGGCGCGCGATGTAGTCTTCCACCCCCGCGCGCACCAGCGGCTCTCCGCCGGTGATGCGAATCTTGCGAATGCCGAGGCCCAGAAAAATGCGGGCAAGCCGGTCCAGTTCGGGCCAGGAAAGAATTTCGTCATGGTCGCGGTAATTCTCGGGATCGGCGGAGCGGCAGTACACGCAGCGGAAGTTACAGCGGTCCGTGATTGAGATGCGCAGGTCGGTGATTTGCCGGCCGAATTTGTCTTGAAGGGTCATGGCACGATTTTCTGTTTGAACGCGACCGCCTGAATTCCCTCTCTCCACTCCCGTAAAACAAAAAGCCCCGATCCAACTGCTTGGAATCGGGCGCGCGACGGAAATACACATATTCCCGTCGAATCGCTCCTTTCCAAGTTCGGGAGGCCCGGGCGTTTCCACCCGAACCCTCAGCTTCGCGGTTCCTGAAATCCACAGCCAAAGCATCGTCCCTGCGCCGTAGGCTTTCTCTCCGGTAGACAACAGGGATCGGAGTTCCTCCCTAGTGTATGCCTGTGCGAAAAAGACTGCAATTAGGTAGAATCTGCTCCTGCCAACTGCTCTCAGGGCGGGTCGGTTCTACTCTTGCAGCCACAAACAAATTGAGCCACCCCACGTGCACGTGGATAGGACGATCTCCCGATTTGCCACTTGGTGGAAATCCAAAGGCGTTCCAGATTAGCATTGGGTCACTGCCGCGCCATGGTCCGCAAGCGTAAAATCATCGTCTACATCGCCACGAGTGCCGATGGCTTTATTGCCCGGCCCGACGGCTCCTTCGACTGGCTCGACCGTCCTCGTCCCAAGGGCAACTACGGCATGGGTGCGTTCTATAAATCGATCGACACGGTCCTGTGGGGCAGGAAGACATGCGATTTGGCGCTCGACTATCAAAAGAAAGGCGTCAGCGGGACGGCCTTCGATACAAGAGTTAAGAACTACGTCTTCACCCGCAGTCTGCCGCCATTGCCTGCGCCCGCGGGGGTGGAGTTCGTAAACGAACCCATCAAGACGTTCGCAGCCCGTCTGCAGGCGAAGAAGGGGAAAAACATCTGGATGATGGGTGGCGCTGGCATCATTGCGTCGTTTCTCGACGAAGGAGAGATCGACGAGTTCATGATTCACGTGATTCCCAAATTCATAGGCGAAGGCATTCCATTGATTGCGCCCGGCCGTCGCACCGTGCCACTAAAACTGCTCTCCTGCACGAAATTCACAGACGGAGTGGTCAAGCTGCACTATGCCGTCCCTAAGTAATCTTCAGCAACTCCTTAAGACATCCGGGATTCCCGGCCCATGGTGTGTGATAGAGTTTTTGCCACGCTATGCGGATCTTCGTTCTCGGGGCCGGTGCGACCGGCTCCCTTCTGGCAGAACTGCTCCAACGTCAAGGACATACCGTCTGGTGCGGCGACCGTGATCCCTTACGGGCGCGCCGCTTTCTGGGCAGGAAAAGCACCATCGCCGTTTCGGAGGTGAACGCCCGGAATTTACGAGGGATTGTGCGCGCGGCGCGCGGTTGCCAGATCATCGTCAACGCCTCGGCGAGCGTGTTTAATCAGATTGTGATGCGAGCCGCGCTGCGCCTGCGCGCGCATTATGTCGATCTGAGCTCGCACCTTACGCGCAATCCCTTCAAAGCAGAACAGCTGTCCTATGCGAAGCGCTTTGAAGAAAAAAACAGAACGGCGCTGATCAATGCAGGCGCGGCCCCCGGTTTAACGAACCTGCTGGTCAAGCGTGCGGCGGAGATGCTGGACGATGTCCACTCCGTGCACATCCGCCTTTATGAAAGCGCCGAAAGCGACGATCCGATTTCGCAGTGGTCGCCGGAAGGCTCTTTCGATGAAGCCATCTCCAACCCGCGAGTCTATCGCCACGGCAAATTCCGCATGGAAAAACGTTTTGCGGAGCTGGAGAAATTTCGGTTCCCGGATCCCATTGGCGCCGCCAACGTCGTTCTCGCCGCACAGGATGAGGTCGCCACGCTTCCTTACTACATTCCCATGCGGAATATGGATGTGAAAATCGGCGGAAACGAGTTCGACCGCCTGCGTCGCTGGTTCAAGCAAGGAAAATTATCGAAGTCGCGCGGCATCGTCCGCCACCGGTTTCCGCATACTTCTTCGCCGCGGATGATCGCCAGGCTGATCCGCCAGGGCGTACTGCAAAATGCGAGGTTCTCGGCGGCAGTGCTCGTGCGCGGAGTAAAACACGGTGCAAAGGAAGATCAGCATCTGCTGATTCGTACGGACGCTGTGTTCCCAACGCTCTACCAGATCCGCCAGCAGGGCCGCTACTCCACTCCCGTCGCCTACGCTACCGCCCACGCCGCGGCGCTTTTCATCAGGTATTTTCGCCGTGAGGAAGCCGGCGTGTTTGCGCCGGAAATGCTGCCGGCCGAAACGCGCCGCGCTGTCGTCGCAGGTATTCGATCGCACGGCGTGAAGATCACCCAAAAAACGACGGTCATCAAGCACGACGGCGAGGACGATGAAGAGTTCTGACCTTCGCCGCTGGCTCGCCGGCGCTTACGGCCGCGCCTCAAACACCAAATTGAATGGCGTTTGCGTGGCCCGGCGGAATCTCGTGAAGCCGCCGCTCGTAACGACTGCCTTCAATCGCTTCTCTCCCGCTTGGGCGCCAAGCGCCAGTCCCACTTCCTGCGACAGTGACGCGGGCGTGCACAGAAGTGTGGAAGCTCCGTAAAACGCGCGGCCGATGGGATTGAGATTGTCCTCCAGCTTATCGCCGGCGAACGGCTCGACGATCATCCACGTCCCGTCCTTCTTAAGCCTGCTGTGCACATGCGCCGATGCGCCGGCGGGATCGCCCATGTCATGCAGGCAGTCGAAAAACGTAACGAAGTCATAGTCCTTCCCCGGAAAAGACTTCGCGCTGGACACTTCAAACTTGATGCGATCGCCGACTCCGGCATCGCGCGCGCGTTGCTTGGCGGTCTCGATCGATTTGTCATGGTAATCGAAACCAGAAAACTCGGATTTGGGATAGGACTTTGCCATCAGAATGGTCGAAGCGCCTAAACCGCATCCCACGTCCGCGACACGCGCGCCGCTTTTTAATTTCTCGTCGACGCCTTCCAGCGCAGGAATCCACGACGCGATGAGATTCGTGGCGTAGCCAGGGCGAAAAAATCGCTCGGTTCCGACAAAAAGCTCGGGGTGGTGCTCGTGCCAACCCAGTCCCTCGCCCGTCTTGAATCTCTCCGTGAGCAATTCCTCCGCCTTGACCGCCGCGAGTGCCACTTGAAACGCTCCCGGCATGAACGCGGGACTGTTGTCGTCCGCCATCGCAAAGGCTTGTTCTTCGCTGAGGTGAAATTTCACCGTTGCAGGATCGTACGTCACGTACCCCCCGGCAGCTTGCGCGCTCAGCCACTCGCGAACGTAACGTTCCGCAGTCCCCGTGCGCTTTGCGAGTTCCGCCGCCGTCTGCGGGCCCCCCGCAGCCAGGGCTTTGTACAGTCCGAGTTTGTCGCCAATGCGGATCAAGGCCGCGTTAAACGTGGCGCCGAAATCGACCAGCGCTCTGCCAAGAAACTCATTGAGTTTATCCGGGTTGATAGCCATGCATTCCTCCGTAAGCTAAAAATTGGCGGGCCGTGCAGTTGTTCTGGATTCTAGTCTTATGACGAGGCGAGTGGCAAGCCACCCTGGTAGCCGCCTCAACAGCAGCGGTTGGGACGCGAATAGCGGCGATTCACTTGCTCTACGTAAAACTCCTCCGCGCTGAGGGTGCGGCACTCCGCATCTTGCCTGCCTTTTGCACGCAAATAGCGTTCGTACGCGGCGTCGCCGCACCATTCCCGCAATCCGCGCCAAAAGCGGCGCGCAGAGCGCAAAGCGATTTTTGCGGATCGGCGCATCAGTCGTCTCCGTGAGCCGCGCCGGTAAATCCCGCAGCCCACTGCGTCGCAACATATGGCGCTTCGTGCAGAACCGCCTCACGCCGCCCGCTCAAAATCGCATACCACTGGATCAGCGCTTCGATCAGCAGCACGAGGATCATGAGTGCGAGCACTCCCGTAACAACGGCATCCAGCCGCTGGTTGAAGATTAGCCGCTGCGTCTCGGCAATCCTTGCCGCCGGAACTTGTCCCGCGGCAATCTGTGCGGCAAGTGAACTAGCTTTTGAAAGAAAACCCAGATTGGGGTTCGCATCAAAAATTTTCTGATAGCTCGCCGTCATCGTCACCGCGACCAGCCAAACCATCGGCACGAGGGTTACCCCAATCCACCGCAGGCGTTTCATCTTCAACAGAATCGTCGTAGCTACAACCAGCGCCACCGCCGCAAGCAACTGGTTCGCAATCCCGAAGAGCGGCCACAGCGAATTGATTCCTCCCAGCGGATCCACAACGCCTTGGTACAAAAAATAGCCCCACATTCCCACGATAATTGCGCTCGCCAGCAAAATCCCCGGCATCCATCCCATTCGCCCAAATGGTTTCCAGATTCTTCCTCCCAACTCTTGCACCATGAAGCGGCCCACGCGCGTCCCGGCGTCCAGCACGGTGAGAATAAACAGCGCCTCAAACATAATCGCGAAGTGATACCAGATGCTCAGCAGCCTCTCGCCTCCGATGGTGCTCGAAAAGATCTGCGCCATTCCTACAGCCAGCGATGGCGCGCCGCCCGCGCGATTTAGCAAAGTCTGCTCGCCCACGGCGTGCGCAAGATTGGACATGGTCTGTGGGTCGAGATGGTATCCCCACCCGCTGATCGTGGTGGCGGCGGCCTCCGCCGTTCCGCCCACTATGCTCGCGGGACTATTAATCGCAAAATAGACGCCCGGCGGCATCGCACACGCCGCGACCATGGCCATCACGCCGACAAAAGACTCCAGCAGCATCGCGCCATAGCCGATCATCCGGGAGTGGCTCTCGCGGAGAATCATCTTTGGCGTGGTGCCCGAAGAAATCAGCGAATGAAATCCGCTGATCGCGCCGCAGGCGATGGTGATGAAGCAAAATGGAAAAATCTTCCCCGAAAAAACTGGGCCGGAGCCATCGATGAATCGCGTAAGCGGCGGCATCATGATTTGCGGCCGGACAAACAGAATCCCCGCCGCAAGCGAAAAAATCGCTCCCGTCTTGATGAACGCGCTCAGATAATCGCGGGGCGCGAGCAGCAGCCATACGGGAAGCACAGCAGCGGCAAATCCGTATGCGATGATCAGGAAAGCGAGGGAAACGCCCCCGAACGTAAATGCTTGTGCCCACGACGGGGACGCGGCCACCCACTGCCCGGCCACCACGGCGAAGAGCACGAGCGCGGCGCCGAACAGAGATGCTTCCAACACGCGCCCTGGCCGAATAAACCGCAAATACACTCCCAACAAAAGCGCAATGGGAACTGTCATCGCCAGCGTGAACGTCGCCCACGGCGAAGATTTCAACGCGTTGACGACAACGAGCGCAACCACCGCCAGCAGGATCACCATGATCGCCAGCACGGCAAGCTGCGCAATCAATCCGCCGCGCGCGCTCACTTCCTCGCGGGCCATCTGTCCCAGTGTTTTCCCGTCGCGCCGGATCGAACAGAACAAAATAATGAAGTCCTGCACGCACCCCGCCAGCGCCGCTCCAGCGATCAGCCACAGCGTGCCCGGCAAATATCCGAATTGCGCTGCAAGTGTCGGTCCGACAAGAGGCCCCGGGCCGGCAATCGCCGCGAAGTGGTGCCCGAATAGAACCCATTTGTTGGTGGGAACGAAGTCGCGCCCGTCATCATGGATTTCAGCAGGTGTGGCGCGATTGTCATCCAGCGCCAGCAAGCGCGCCGCGATGAACGCCGAGTACAACCGGTACGCAACCATGTAGCAACAAACCGCCGCGACGACGAACCACGTGGCATTGAGCGGCTCGCCGCGGTGCAGGGCGATCGCGCCCAATGCGCCGGCTCCAGCGATCGCCACACTCAGCCAAGCGATGAATTTTAGGGCGCGCTTCATTTCCCCGAGCTGGCGCGAATGAATTGCGCCGTATCCTGTTTCAGTTTCGCCAGCGAGGGCAGGTGCGCATAGACCATGTGTCCCGATTCGTAGTAAGCACCGCTCAAATGGTCCCTCAAGGAAGG
>Ga0247669_1000787_pt1 | contig 11291 bp, 7 predicted proteins | sample CNK10_metaG_FD_182734 | JGI IMG/M metagenome (GOLD analysis project Ga0247669, IMG submission 182734) | Soil microbial communities from Purdue University Martell Research Forest, Indiana, United States - CNK10 | ecosystem: Environmental > Terrestrial > Soil > Temperate forest > Bulk soil | place...
CGATACTCTCAAAGCCGCCTCTTACGCCGAACGCATCGTCTCTCTAACTCCCGAAGATATGTCCATCACGCTTCTCGCCATTCAGCTCCTGGAAAAAACCGGTGACGACGCGGCCCTTCATCGCGCTCTCGACTACTCCACCCGCGTTATCGAATACGTCAAAAATTCCTCCGACAGCGAAAAATCTCCACGTGTCTCACCGGAAGAATGGACCACCGAAAAAAAACGTGACGAATCCTCGCTCCTCCTTCTCCGCGCTCGCCTCGAATCCAAGCTCGACGACAGCGCCGCCGCCCGCAAAGATGCCGACGCCAGCTACACCCTCGTGCCAAATTCCGCTGCTGCTGAAAAGCTAGGTGAACTCGCCGAACTCGACAAAGATTATTCCGTTGCCGTCACGCAATACGCTCGTGCTTTCTCCCTCGCCGACCCCACCGGCAAAAACGGCCATCGCCGCGAACTCCGCCAAAAACTCGGCAACGCCTGGCGCCTCTCCCACGGCTCCGACGTTGGCCTCGGCGATTTTCTTCTCGCCAAGTTCGACGAAGTCTCCGCTACCGCCGCCGCGCCAAGGCCCCAACGCAACGCCGCCGCCAAGCAAGCCTTCGACTACATGCTCCGTAAAGCTCCCGCCGGCGCCGAGTTCCCGCTCTCTACGCAAAAAGGAAAAGTTTTAGTCGTGAATTTCTGGGCCACCTGGTGTGGCCCTTGCCGCGCGCTCGAACCGCTCTACGAAAAAGTCGCTGCCGAATTCTCCGGCAATGAAAACGTCCTCTTCCTCGCCGCCGATTGCGATGACGACGAATCCCTCGTCGCTCCCTATCTCGACGAAGTGAAACCTCGAACGACCACGGTATTCGCCGACGGCCTCGACACTTTCTTCCGCATCGACGCTTTTCCCACCGTCATCGTCCTCGACCGCTCCGGCAAAATCGCCTACCGTTCCGACGGCTTCGGCGACTCCGCCTTCACCGAAAACCTCTCCGCCGCCGTCCACAACGCAATCGCCAATTCCCCCGTGCCTGCTCCAAAAATAAACTAGCCGGACTCTCGTCCGGCCTCTTGCCGTTTCCTTCCCTTGTAGTGGCGGGTCTTCAGACCCGTTCTTTCTTCCGTTCACTCACCTCCTGGCAATCCCATCTTCTTCACGATTGCCTTAAATCTCGGTTCTTCTCTCAATGGGCCGAGCTCCGGAGTGTGTAGGATTCTCACCAAAAGCGGCTGACGCTCTTCATATGCCCTCTCCAGATACGTCAGTGCTTCTGCCTTGTGTCCGGCGCTCGCAGCCGCATCTGCCAGATCCAACTGCGAAACGTATTGTGTCTTCGCAGCCGTTTTGACGAACTCGTATTTTACCTCCCAGACCGCGGCGATGCCGCCGGATCGAAAAGCCTCCTTTATCTTCGACGCAATTTCCGGCCGACCATCCGCCACGAACCTCTGCTCCCACTCCGCGGTCGCTTTTGCTCCGTCTCCCCTATATGCGTAAGCGAATCCCATCAATTCATGCTCGAACCCGCGGCTCGGCACGATTTCCGCCCGTTGTTGAAACTCCGCGATCGCTTCGTCGAATCTCCCATTTCGGTACAGTGCGAACGGATACGACCACGATCGACCGAACGGATCCAGTTCACCGCAAAGTTTGTCCTCCTTCAGGGCTTCCTCTGTGCGGTTCGCCGCCTCCAGTATGTATGAATGTAAATGGTGCGCTTCCGCAATTCCGGGATTTAGGCTTAGAGCCCGCTCCATTTCCCTTTCCGCCGAATTCCAATCCCAATCGAAAAATAGTTTCACCGCTGCATGGGTGTGATGCACTTCGGCAGCTTCGTCATCCAGCTCCAATCCTTTCCGGACCGCTTCCTTTGCCTTTGGCATTGCGTCCAAAGGCCGCATTGTTCCGGAAACCGCCGCTGCCGTGTACGAATCCCCAATTCCTGCGTAGGCTGCGGCGTAATTTGGGTCAAGCCGGATGGCCTCTCGAAAAAATTCGCCGCTCCTTAGGTACTGCCCCGCGCTCCACAAAGATCTGCCCCGGTAATACGCATCCCGCGCAGCCTGGTTGGAGCTTCCGTGAGGCGAGGAAGTCGCAGTTCCCGCTGCTGACGCTGCCCGATTCACTCGCTCAGCGATATTCCGAGCCAGCTCTTGCTGCAAGGACAGAATGTCGCCCGCGTCCCTGTCGTAACTCTCTGCCCATAAATGCGTTTCTTTCGGCGCGTAAATCAGCTGCGCCCTCACCAAAACCCGCTCGTTCCCTCGTGACACGGACCCTTCGATAACCCCGTCTACTCCCAACTCTTTCGCAATTTCAGGCAGCGGGCGCCGCACCCCCTTGTACTGCATCACGGACGTTCGCGAAATCACGCGCAGCGACGGATATTTCGCCAGCATCGTGATCAGCTCATCGGTCATTCCGTCCGCAAAGAATTCTTGCTCCTTGTCGCCAGAAATATTTTCCAGCGGCAGCACTGCAATCGATCGAATCGTCGGTTCCTTCTCCGCTCGCGTAAGCCATGGCGCAAGAATCCTCCAGACTGGCCAAGCCATCAGAATTGCCGCACTCACCGCGACCGACGCCCATTTTCGGTTCGAGATGTTCCGTTTATCCGCGGCACCTTGTTCCCCTTCCTTCGCTCCCGAAGCCGCCGGCGCGCCTGCGGCATCGAGCGTCACTATTTCCGTCGCTGCCGTTAAGACTGTTTGTGACTCCGGTCCATTTGGGTCCTCTGCAACCACTCGCACTTCGGCGACAAACCGGTACCCCTTCTTCTGCACCGTCTGCACAAATTTCGGCTCATCCGGATCGTCTCCAAGCGTTTGCCGCACCTTCCGAACCGCCGTATTGATCCCGTGCTCAGCGTCTACAAATACTCCCTTCCCCCAAATCTTTTCCTCGATCTCTTCGCGCGAAACCAGCCGCCCCTCGCTCTCTACCAGCAGAATCAGCAGCTCCATCGGAATCTTTTCCAGCTTCAGGACAGACTGCCCCTTCCGCAGCTCATAGCGGGCGCAATCCAGCGAAAACTCGCCGAATTTTAGGAGTTTGGAGTCCAAGATTGTTTGACCTGGCCGAACTTCTAGGGGACAACTTAACGCGGAGTATACTACCCCTCGCTCTTCGCGAAATACAACGCCCTTCGTTTCAGTCTTTTACACCTTCACCATTCCTTCACCAATCTTCACTCCCCCTCCATTGCCGCCCCGGCACCTCGCTGCTAGTTTCCCGCCTCGCCGGCCTTTGCCGACCGAAAGGGGAATTCCAATGAAAGCGATTGTTCGTAAGTTGTCTGTTTCTTGTGTTGTGCTTCTCGCAGGCAGTTTCGGTGCATTCAACGCGGCTGCTCAGTGTGGTACCGGTGCTGGAGATGGCCACTCCACAATGAACAACGCCAGCAGCATGTTGTCTAGATCCGTCTTGTTTCGCTCTTCGGCCAAGACTCCGTCCCTCCAGTCATCGAACGAGCAAGGCGATTCTTCTGTCTCGATTGTGGGTTTCTGGCACGTGAAATTTACTTCGGAAGGCACCAAACTTCCTCCGATTCCAGACGGCGCCGTGGTCGACATGGGTTTCGCTCAATGGCACTCCGATCACACCGAAATCCTCAACTCGTCGCGCCCACCTGTAATTGGCAGCTTCTGTCTGGGCGTTTGGGCCAAAACGGGACCTGCGACGTACACCCTCAATCACTTTGCCCTCCGCTTCAATCCAGACGGTTCCTTTCAAGGCGTGGCCAACATTCATGAAAACGTGACGCTCTCGGCCGACGGCAACTCCTACTCGGGAAGCTTCTCCATCGACCAGTACGACACTCAGCTCAACCTCCTCGCGCACATCGTTGGGAATGTCGCCGCGACGCGAATCACCGTCAATACCAAGCCCACGGACCTCTTTTAACTCCTCCGTGGCTTATCAGCCTTAACCGGTCAACTGCCACCTGCTCCGGCGCAGCCAAGTTCGCGTCGGCTCGGGTGGCTTTGACCGTTAAGCGGCAGGCCGGATCCCTCAGGGTCCGTCCGAGGCAGATGCACCACAGATGGCCGTCCTCCCCGGCGGCCATCTGCTATATCTTCAGTACTGTTACCTGACTAGGTACTCTTTCTATGGTTAACCAGCCAGACTCAGCGCGACCTCTTTTGCCGCCACGATCGTATTCACATGAATCCACACCGTGTCCTCGACCTGTCTCGCGTACCCGCCCGCCAGCGTCGTCGCCACGGGCATGCCTCTCTTCCGCGCCTCTTCAAACACCCGCTTGTCCCGCTCCTTCAACCCCTTCTTCGTCAGCATCAGCCCGCCCAATTGGTCTTCGCAAAACGGGTCCGCCCCGCCCACATAAAAAACAATGTCGGGCTGGAATTTCTCCAGCGACTCCGTCACCACCGGGAGCAGCGTTTCCAGATATTCGTCGTCTTCGACGCGATCGGCCAAGTTCAAATCCACATTCGACGGTGGCTTGTGCCCCGGATAGTTGTTGAGCTGATGAATCGAGATCGTGAACACGCTGTCGTCAGCACGGAAAATGTGCGCCGTTCCATTCCCGTGATGCACATCCGTATCGACGACCATCGCTTTGCGAATCGCGCCGTCCGCCTGCAATCTGCGGATCGCAACGGCCACATCGTTGATCGCACAAAACCCTTCGCCATGATTGGCGTACGCGTGATGAAATCCGCCGCCCAGGTTGCAGCCGAATCCGTCTCGCAACGCCAGTTGTCCCGCGAGAATCGACCCGCCCGCCGCCAACCAACAAGCTCTGGCCAGCTCCGGCGAGTACGGCACTTCCAGTTTCATGATTTCGCTCGCCGTCAAAGTCCCATTTCGCAATTTCCCGATCCACTCGGCCGTGTGTGCGCGCAACAAATCCGGATCTGTCGCTTCTTCCGGCAAAGCAAAATCCTCCGGCCCCGCGATTCCGTCGCGCAAAAGCATCAGTTGTATCAATCGGAATTTCTGCGAAGGGAAAACGTGCGGTCCCAAATGCAAATCATAGTTGGGGTGATAGACCAGCTTGAAGGGCAACATGGAGAAGTCGCGCGGCTAATTTTCGCGCTCGAGAATAAAATCCGGCAACGTCAAGAGCGCTCGCCCATACTCCGAATCTCGTTGCCCATTGATGCACGTTTTCGCTTTCGCCGCGTATTCATGGGCCAGCCTTCGCGTACGATCCAGCGCGCCCGATTCGTTCACCAGAGCTACCAGCCGCTCCGACTTCACACTTACAAATTCTTTTTCTTCCAAAACGCGCGCCACCAAATCGCGCGCTTCGTGATGGCCGTTCTCCATCGCATAAATCAACGGCAACGTGACTTTGCCTTCTTTCAAATCGCTCAGCACCGGTTTTCCGAGCTGCTCCGCCGAAGCCGTAAAATCAAGCAAATCGTCGACAAGTTGAAACGCCAGCCCCGCGTATTTTCCGTAATCGGCGAGTGACTCTTCTTCATCGCCCTCAAGTCCACCGAGCACCGCACCCAATCGCGCGCATCCGCTAAAGAGACAGGCCGTCTTGTGCGTAGCGAGCTTCAGCGCATCTTCCTCGGTCACATCAATGCGGCCGATTTTCGCAAGCTGAATCAGTTCGCCTTCAACCATTTTTTGCGTGAGATCGATCAGAACATCGAGGATTCGGAAGTTGCGTTCTTCCAGCGCCATTTGAAACGACTGCATGTAGAGCCAGTCGCCTGCCAAAACACTGCGGTGATTTCCCCAACGCGAATTCGCCGAAGGGCGTCCGCGCCGCGTGTCGGCGCTATCAATCACATCGTCATGAATCAACGTCGCGCTGTGCAGCAGTTCCACAACCGCTGCCAAACGAATCGAGCCTTCCCTGCGCCGCCCCGCATAACGATTCGCGAGCAGCAGCAGCGCCGGGCGCATGCGCTTTCCGCCTCCGCCCAAAAGGTATCCGGTAATTTCGGACACCGGCTCGAACGCGGTCGCACTCTGCCGCGCCAGTTCCTGCTCCACCAGCAGCAGGTCTTCGCGCACCAACTCAAAAATCTCTTTTGCCGTCAGAAGAGCGATTTCTTTTCTCCGGGCTTCCGGTGTCATCTCAGTGGGACTCCGCGGCCGTGGGCACATGCGGCCGGGCAAGACCGAAGAAGCGCCGAAAATTCTCCGAGGTGCTGGCAGCTGCTTCTTCAGCGCTCAAGTTTCTCACACTGCCCAGCATTTTCGCCACTTCCGCGACGTACGCGGGTTCGTTTCGCTTGCCGCGATAGGGCACCGGCGCCAGGTACGGAGCGTCCGTTTCAATCAAAATGTTTTCCATTGGCAAAGCTTTTGCAATGTCGCGCAGATTCTGCGCTTTTGGAAAAGTTGAATTCCCTGCAAACGAAATCTGAAATCCGATGTCCAAGCCGCGTTTCGCGTCTTCGAGTGTGCTCGAAAAACAGTGAAGAATCCCGCCAAGTCCCGACGGGGCCCATTCTTCTTCCAGGATTTTCATGCAATCCGGCCATGCATCGCGACAGTGAATCACGATCGGTTTTTTCGCGGCGCGCGCCAGGTCCATCTGTTGGCGAAAAACTTTTGCCTGCACGTCTCGCGGTGAATGATCGTAAAAATAATCCAGACCAATTTCGCCCCACGCGATCACTTTCGGATGTATCGCTAGTCGCGCGAGTTCATCGAGGTGCGCTTGCGTCACTTCCTTCGCTTCGTGCGGGTGAATCCCAACCGTCGTGAAAATCCAATCGTGCCGCTCGGCAAAGGGCAGCGCCGCGTCCAGCTTCTCTGGTCCAGGGCCGGTCCCAATCGCGACCAGCGCCGTCACACCTGCGGCCTTCGCGCGGGCCAACATCGCGTCGCGGTCGTCCGCAAACTGCGGAAAATCTATGTGTGCATGCGAGTCGATCAGTTCCATGGAAGATCAGTGGCGGAGCGATCGCTGGGCACGAAATATCTTGCCCCTACTTTAGCCTTGCGCCGATTTCGACGTCTTCGTCGGGAAATCCGGCGAGCACGGGGCGGCCTTCGGGGCCGACGGATGCGGCGACAATCATTCCGTTGGATTCGACGCCGCGTAGTTTTCGCGGTGCAAGATTCACGACAACGGCGACTTTGCGGCCGATCAGTTTTTCCGGTTCGTAAAACTGCGCGATGCCGGCGCAAATCTGGCGAATCTCCGTGCCAATGTCCACGGTAAGCTTCAACAATTTATCCGCGCCGACGATGCGTTCGGCGGTTTTGATCTGGCCAACGCGCATCTCGACTTTGGTGAAATCCTCGATGCCGATTTTCTCCGGAGCCGGAGCAGCCGCAGCGCCTCCGGCCGTTGCCGCAGGCGCCGGAGCAGCCGCCGGTGCCGGGGGTTGTGTCGGATTCAGTTCTTCGTTTGCCATCGATTCGATCCTCTCTATTGCTTCTTGTTTATCCACGCGCGGGAACAGCGCTTGCGCTTTGCCAAGTTGCACGCGTGCGACAAGCTGTCCCCAACGCAGTCCGTCCAATTCCACTGCGGAAATTCTGCCCGGTTGTCCGAGCAGCGTCCACACTTTCGCAGTGCTGTCCGGCAAAACGGGATGCGCGAGTACCGTCACGACGCGCAGCAATTCCGTCGTCGTCCAGAGAACTGTTGCTTTGCGCTGCGTGTCGGCTTCGGAATCGCCCATCGCCCAGGGCTGCTCCGAGGTCAAATATTTATCGGCGGCAGTGATGGCGGCCCAGATCGTTTCGAGCGAACGGGCGAATTCAAATTTCTCGAAACGGTCAAGCGCTTCGCCGATCGCTTCGCTTGCGACTTTTGCGAGTGCATCATCTTGCGGCAAGCGCGGGCCGGGCTTCGGAATTTGGCCGCCGAAATTCTTTTCGATCATCGCGGCAGTGCGGCTCGCGAGATTGCCGAGCCCGTTGGCAAGATCGCTGTTGTAGCGCGTAACCAGCGCGTCGTAACTGAAATTGCCGTCCTGGCCGAACACGACTTCGCGCATCAGGAAATAGCGCATCGCGTCCATGCCAAGCATATTCGCAATCGGGCGCGGGAGTACGACGTTGCCTTTGGATTTGCTCATCTTGCTGGCGTCCATCAGGAACCAGCCATGCGCCCACACTTGTTTCGGAACGGGCAGCATCGCCGCCATCAAAAACGCGGGCCAGTAGACGGAATGAAAACGAATGATGTCTTTTCCGACAAGATGCAAATCGCAAGGCCAAAAGCCGCGCTTTTCGTAGTCCGGTCCGCCGACGGCGCTCAGGTACGCGGTGAGCGCGTCAAACCAAACGTAAAAAACGTGGGGCTCTTCACCGGGAACGGGAATGCCCCAGCGAACCGTCGTACGCGTGATGCTCAAATCTTTCAAACCGCCTTCGACGAAAGAAATGATTTCGTTTTTGCGCGTTTCGGGCTGAATGAAATGTGGGTTCTTTTTGTAAAAATCGAGCAGCGGTTTTTGAAACGCGGACAACTTGAAATAGTAATTTTCTTCGGTGACGGTTTCCGTTGGGCGACCACAATCGGGGCAGTTGTCGCCTGGTTTTGCGTCCGTGACGAACGCGTTGTCGTAGATACAGTATTGGCCGGTGTAATTCCCTTTGTAGACGTAGCCGTTCTCTTTGCAGAGTTTAAAGAGCCACTGAACGGTACGCACATGGCGAATATCCGTGGTGCGAATAAATTCGTCCGCGGGAATTCCAAGTTCGTCCCAGAGGGCTTTCCACGCGACGGCCATCCTGGCCACGTATTCGGATTCCGGAATGCCGGCTTTTTGCGCGGCGCGTTCGACGTTTACGCCGTGCTCGTCGGTGCCGGTCGTCATTACGACTTCGTAGCCGCGCATGCGCTTGTAGCGGCGAATCGCGTCGGCAATCACTGTCGTGTACGTATGGCCGATGTGCGGCAGACCGTTCGTATAGTAGATCGGCGTGGTCAGATAAAATTTTGGTTTTTCACCGGGCATTGGAAAGTTCTCAGTAATAAGTTATCAGTTTTAAGTTGTAAGTGAAAATCGGGGAAACAACGGACCGGGCCATCTCGGAAGATAGCCCCTACAACGGCGCGCACGCTCCAAGCGTGCGCTACATCTTTTCGAAATTGCGTTTTGCTTCGTCCATCACTTGGTGCAAGGGCACATTCTTTTCTTCCGCGAGCTTTTTGCAATCTTCGAATTCGGGAGCTGCGTGACGGATGTGGCCGTTGACTCGCGAGATTTTCACGCGGACGTCGCCGAATTGTGTGTGAACGCTTACCGATTCGCGCGGCAAGGCGCGGCGCTGGGCGCGATAAGTACGCGCGCCGAACGTGGTCGTTTCTGCGAAAACTAAATCCATGAGAGCGGCCGTATCGTGCGGGCGGCAGAGGAGAGTGAGCAACATGCCCGGGCGATTCTTCTTCATCTGGACAGGAGTCGTGTATACGTCCAATGCGCCTGCGGCCAGCGCTTTTTCCTGGAAGTAGCCGTAGATTTGCGGGTTCATGTCGTCGAGATTCACTTCGATAACGGAAATTTCTTCGTCAAATCCAGCGACTGTGTTTTCGGCAGATTCCCCGATCATGATGCGGACGACGTTGGGCTGGCCTTCGAGGTCGGCAGTGCCGGCGCCGTAGCCGATGGCAGAGACGCTCATGGGCGGCTGCGGACCAAACGAAGCGCAGAGCGTCGCGACTATGGCCGCGCCCGTCGGCGTCACGAGCTCTTTTTGGACACCGTTCGAGTAGGTCGGTTTGCCCTGGAGCAGTTTTGCCGTTGCCGGAGCGGGTACGGGCAAAACACCATGCGCCATTTTTGCGGTGCCGCCGCCGACATTCAGGGGCGAGCAGGAGAATTGCTCGATGCCGAGGGATTCGAAACCGATGCAGGCGCCGACGATGTCCACGATGGCGTCGAGTGCGCCCACTTCGTGGAAGTGAACTTTCTCGATGGGCACATCGTGAACGGCGGCTTCAGCTTCGCCAAGTTTTCGGAAAATCGCGGCGGCTTGTTCGCGGACGCGCGGGGACAGCTTGGACTTCTGCAAAATGTCGAGAATGGCGCTAAGAGAACGATGTTTGCTCTGGTCGTCGGTCTTCACCTTCACATAGGTGGAAGACATGCCGTTCTTCCAGACTTTCTCGGAAGAGATCTCCCATCCGGGTACGTCGAGGCCGCGCAACTGCTCGCGTAAATGGTCGAGCGAAACGCCAGCGTCGACCAAAGCGCCGAGCGTCATGTCGCCGCTGATTCCGCTAAAACAATCAAAATAGGCGAGTTTCATACTGTTCGCCGAATAATTGATGGTATCGGCGAGAGGAAAGTGTGTCAAACAAGCCTTACCGCAACTCGAATTTGGTCAAATCGGTTCACTGAACGGCGTAGGAAGGCTCGGCGAAGACGTTTTTGATCAGGAAGTCATTGCGGAATTTCCCATCCGGATCAAACTTCTTGGCGAGGGCGCGGAATTCGGAAAGTTTTTCGTAGCATGATTGGAGTTGGGATGGCGAGATGGTAAAGAGTTTGCCCCAGTGGGGACGGGGCTTGAATGGGGTTAGTTCCCTTTCGATGACGGGCAGGAGTTTGCTGACCTCGGGCCATTCGGGTTTCCAGGTGAAGTGGATGGCGACGGAGTCTTGCTTGTAGGCGGGACTCGTCCAGAGATCGTCGGCAGCGATGGTGCGAATTTCGGTAATCATCAGGTGCGGGCTGATTTGTTCGTGGAGTTTTTCCACGGCGAGGATGGCGTCGAGCGCATTCTTGTGCGGGACGAAGTATTCGGACTGCAATTCTTTTCCGGCGCTGGGCGTGAAACCCATTTTGAAATGCGGGAGGCGGTCGTACCAGGGGCCGGGAACGCCCATTTGGTCGGTACAATTTTCCGCGGAGAGCGCGGCGATGGGGTGAAGATTTTTTGTTGCGGCGGTGGCGCCGAAGAAATCTTTTAGCGCGTGCGGAGCGGGTTTGGAGGGATCGAGTTTGTGCTTTAGCCAGACTTCGTTGACGCGTTGATTTTGCCAGTCGGTGAAGAGACTGACGCTGTAGGCGGCGGAAAGAATTTCGTCGAAATGGTCTTTGAGTGAACTGAAAGGAAGATTTTCATAGACGTGCTGCGCGACCTGAAAGGTCGGCTGCAAATCGAGCGTGACTTTGGTGATGACGCCGAGCGCGCCGAGGCCGACGATGGCGCCGGGGAAAAGGCCGGGATGCTCTTTGCGGGAAAGTTGCACGACGTTGCCGGAGCCGCTAACGATTTCCAGCGCCGAGACGGCGGTGGAGAGATTTCCGTTTGTAACACCGGAACCATGTGTTCCGGTTGTAATCGCGCCGGCGACGGAGATGTGCGGGAGAGATGCGAGATTGTGGAGTGCGAAACCCTTCGCTTC
>Ga0247669_1000788_pt1 | contig 11285 bp, 8 predicted proteins | sample CNK10_metaG_FD_182734 | JGI IMG/M metagenome (GOLD analysis project Ga0247669, IMG submission 182734) | Soil microbial communities from Purdue University Martell Research Forest, Indiana, United States - CNK10 | ecosystem: Environmental > Terrestrial > Soil > Temperate forest > Bulk soil | place...
CCATTGTTCGCAAGAACTAGTTCGGCCTTCGCGAGTTCCAGTTGTTGCCCTACCCATTCGCCGATGAATTGGACGAGCTTACCGGAGTCACCCCGTCTGGCCACTTCTCTGATCGGCCCCATCATTCGCTGGGTTGCGTCCATCTCGCCCTGCGCGGCCTTCCGAAGACTAGTTCGCATTATCCTTTGCAATGGCTCGAAGAATATGACTGGCAGGAACAGCAGAATCGCCGCAGTAGCCTCGGGTGGAAGCGTCGGCTCGAGCCAAAGGCTCACGCGCCTCACGAGGCTCATGTACAACAGCGCGATGAATGTAAAAAAGACGGCATACATTAGATTCCGCTGGCGGCCAATCTGCAGGAAATTGACTTTCTGAACTTTTCTAATGAGTGTGCCAAGCGGAATCAACGGAAACATGGCAAGTATGTACGTGGCACCAATCCTGAAATCCTCAGAAAGGTTTCTCGAATAGTAGATCAGCGGCAGCCAAACCGTTGCGGCCAGCAACTCCCATCGAATGGATTGGTGAAATTGTTTCTGTTCACCATCCGGTGCGATTCTGGCAAAGCGCCGATGCCAATAAGCAGAGAATACGAAGGCGGAGCCGAGCCAAATCTCGTAGCCGATACCAAACTGGTTGATTGGCGTGATGAAATCGAAATCACTTCGTTGCCGGACAAGGCTGGCGAGATGCGAGGCGAACAATACCAGCGGTAAATAACTCACCGACAGCCACAACAGTTTGCTTCGGCGGGAGCTCAGCAATTCTCGAATCACCGCATATTCGAGGTGAAGGTGAACCAGCAGGGCAGGCAAAAAGAACAGCCCCATGCAAAGCAGCGTCCAGCAAAAACGCAGAAGACCCTGTGCTGGATTGCCGTAGTACAGCTCTGCGTTGACCGCCAACAACGATGCCCCGTAAAAAAGCAGAAGCGCTAAACAGAGAAAGAAAAGCACGCGCTCGAAGTTACGCTGCCTTCGGTGACCTAGGATGACGATCAACCAGAAGAACGAAACGAGCGTGCCCGCAGTGAAAAGTACAAGCCAGAAGTAGTAGGGCTCTCTCATTAGCTTTACGCGATTCTAGCCTCGGACAAGAGAGCACGACAATCACCAAGTGCAAGATTTTTCTGGCATGCCATAAGTCATTGTAAACAGGTGCCTTAAATGGAATGAATAAGCATATGAAATTTCAGCGAGAACTATCGAAAATGCAGGGCAAATCCTTGACTTGGAGGGAGTTTCTGCTATATTAGCACTCGTCTGAGAGGAGTGCTAATTTCCTGTTCTCCTCCCTACAGCAAACCTGATAGCTCACCAACGGAGGTTTTTCGAAGATGGCAGTCAATCTGACGCCGCTCCACGACCGCGTGATCGTGAAGCGCATTGAAGAGAAAGAAACCGTCAAGGGTGGAATCATCATCCCTGACACCGCAAAAGAGAAGCCCCAAGAGGGAGAAGTGATCGCCGTCGGCGCTGGCAAGCGCGAGAAGGGCGAACTGATTCCCCTGGACGTGAAAGCCGGTGACCGCGTGCTGTTTGGCAAGTACAGCGGCACGGAAATCAAAATCGAAGACCAAGAGCTGCTGATCCTCCGCGAAGAAGAGATTCTCGCGAAGCTGAGCGGCGCCGCAAAAGCGGCACGTAAGTAACGCAGTTCTGTAGCGCCGGGCTTCGGCCCGGAACGTAGTGGCCGATCTCTGGTCGGCAGTTATACCTGGTTTCAGCGGTACGTAAAGAATTTCACGGAGGAACTACGCAATGGCAAAGACGATTGTTACGGGAGAGGCTTCGCGCCAGGCGATTCTGCGCGGCGTGAACGCCCTCGCCGATGCAGTAAAGATCACGCTCGGTCCGAAGGGCCGCAATGCAGTGATCGAAAAGAAGTTCGGCGCGCCGATCATCACCAAGGACGGCGTGACGGTTGCAAAGGAAATCGAACTGAAGGATCCCCTGGAGAACATGGGCGCGCAGATGGTGCGCGAAGTCGCTTCCAAGACGTCTGACGTCGCGGGCGACGGCACCACCACCGCCACCGTTCTGGCGCAGGCCATCTTCCGCGAAGGCGTGAAGACGGTTGCCGCCGGCGCGAGCCCCACGGCACTGAAGCGCGGCATTGAAAAGGCCGTCGAAGTCGCCGTTGAAGAAATCAAGAAGCTGCACAAAGACGTGAAGGGCGACATGATCGCCCAGGTCGGCACCATTTCCGCCAACAACGACAAACAAATCGGCGGAATCATCGCCGAAGCGATGAAGAAGGTCGGCAAGGACGGCGTCATCACAGTGGAAGAATCCAAGACCATGGAAACGACGCTGGAAGTCGTGGAAGGCATGCAGTTTGACCGCGGCTACCTCTCGCCCTACTTCGTCACCGACCCGGAGCGTATGGAGTGCGTACTGGAAGACGTGCGGGTTCTCATCCACGAAAAGAAAATCAGCTCGATGAAGGACCTGCTTCCCCTTCTCGAACAGACCGCCAAGATGGGCAAGCCGCTCTTGATCGTCGCCGAAGACATCGAAGGTGAAGCGCTGGCGACTCTCGTCGTGAACAAACTCCGTGGCACGCTGCAATGCGCCGCCGTCAAGGCCCCCGGCTTTGGCGATCGCCGCAAGGCAATGCTCGAAGACATCGCGACTCTCACCGGCGGCAAGGCCATCACCGAAGACCTCGGCTTGAAGCTGGAAAACGTTAAGCTCGAAGACCTCGGCCGCGCGAAGAAAATCACCATTGACAAGGACAACACCACCATCATCGAAGGCCTCGGCAAAGCTTCGGAAATCGAAGGCCGCGTCAAGCAGATCCGCGCACAAGTGGAAAACACCACCAGCGACTACGACAAGGAAAAGCTGCAGGAACGCCTTGCCAAGCTCGTCGGCGGCGTCGCTGTTATCAAAGTCGGTGCGGCAACCGAAACCGAGCTGAAGGAAAAGAAAGCTCGCGTCGAAGACGCCATGCACGCAACTCGCGCAGCTGTCGAGGAAGGTATCGTCCCCGGCGGTGGCACAGCGCTTCTTCGTTGCATCGCAGCCATCGAAAAGCTGAAGCTGCACGATGACGAAGCAGTCGGAGCCGGCATCGTTCGCCGCGCTCTCGAAGAACCCGCTCGCCAAATCGCGCTCAACGCCGGCCACGAAGGCGCCGTTGTGATCGGCAAGGTTCGCGAGTCGAAGGACGAAAACTTTGGCTTTAATGCGGACTCCGGCGACTACGGCGACATGGTCAAGATGGGAGTCATCGACCCGGCAAAGGTCACTCGCCTGGCGCTGCAGAACGCGGCGTCGATTGCGGGCCTGATGCTCACCACGGAAGCTCTCGTGGCCGAGCTCAAGGACGACTCTCCGAAGGCTGCAGCAGCCGGCGGTCCCGGCGGTGGCGGCATGGGCGGCATGTACTAAGACTTTTCCAGCTAGCCCAGAACCTCAGTCAGCAAAAAGGGCGGTCCGGCTCACCGGGCCGCCTTTTTTCTTGTCTAAGTTGCCTCTCCCTCCCGCCTCCGCTAAACTGCTCCCGCCTCTTTTTTTTAGACTCTCCAGGGGGAGTCAGACGACATGCCAGGACTACTGCAGCGGTTCATGCCGCGCGAAGAGGGTTTTTTTGACCTGTTCGCTAAACAAGCGGACAACGTCGTCGTCGGAGCCAAAGCACTCCAGGCGATGCTCTCCCATTACACCGGCGTTCCCGAACAGGTGCAGAACGTCAAGGCCATCGAGCATGAAGGCGACGAAATCACCCACGGCATCCTCACCAAGCTGAACCAAACCTTCATCACGCCTTTCGATCGCGAAGACATCCACGAGCTCTGCAGCCAGATCGACGACGTCATCGACCTCATTGACGCCGCCGCCAGCCGCTTTGTTCTCTATCGCGTCGACAAAGTTCGCGAAGGCACGCTCGATCTCGTCAAAGTTCTCGTCTCGGCCTCCGTCGAAGTCTCCGCCGCCGTTCACTCCCTTAGCACGCCGGAAAAGGCCCTCAAGCACTGCATCGAAATCAATCGCTACGAAAACGAGAGCGACCGCATCTGCCGCACCCTCATTGCCAAGCTCTTCGACGAAGAAACCAATCCCGTCCAAATCATCAAGTGGAAGGAAATTTTCGAAGTCATCGAAACCGCCGTCGATAAATGTGAGGACGTCGCCAACGTCATTGAAGGCGTCATTCTCAAGAGCGCTTAGACCGTGACCGGCTATCATCTTCTACTGATCGTCATCAGCCTCACGCTGGCGTTCGAGTTCTCCAACGGCTGGCATGACGCCGCGAACTCGATCGCTACCGTCGTTTCGACACGCGTTCTTACGCCGTTCCGAGCTGTCGCTCTGGCTGCCTTTTTTAATTTCATCGCCGCATTCGGTCTAAGCACAGCCGTCGCAAGCACCATCGGCAAAGGCATGATCCATATCGAGCTGGTCACGCAGCAAGTCTTGCTGGCAGGACTGCTCGGCGCGATCACTTGGAACCTTTTCACTCTCATTCTCGGCTTGCCCACTAGCTCTTCGCACGCGCTGTTCGGTGGTTACGGTGGCGCTGCCGTCGCCCACGCTGGGTTCCGCGCGCTTATTCTTGGCGGCTGGATCAAGCCCGTCGTCTTCATCTTCCTCTCACCCATCATCGGCTTGGGCCTCGCCGCTTTTTTCACTGTTGTCACCAGCTGGATCGTCCACCGCATGCGTCCGCAAAAAGTCGACCGCTGGTTCCGCCGTCTCCAGCTCCTTTCCGCGTCACTGTTCAGCTTCGGCCACGGCCTCAACGACGCGCAGAAAGGCATGGGCATCATCACCACTGCGCTCGTCGCGGGCGGTCTTCTACCCAATTTTAAAGTTCCTTACTGGGTCATCATCTGCTGCTACCTCGCCATGGGTGGAGGCACGATGGCTGGCGGATGGCGCATCATCAAGACCATGGGCCAGCGTGTCACAAAGCTGACTCCCTTCGGCGGCTTCTCCGCCGAAACTGCTGGCGGCCTCACCGTTGTTGGCAACGCGCTGTTCGGCATTCCCGTCAGCACCACGCACACCATCACAGGCGCAATCGTTGGCGTTGGCGCCACGCGTCGGATCTCTGCAGTTCGCTGGGGCGTCACACGCCGCATCGTCGTCGCCTGGGTCCTCACCATCCCCGGCGCCGCTCTCATCGGCGCTGGCATCTATCATTTCCTCGTCCCGCTCCTGAATCACATCCGCTAGCCCATCGTCCAAATTCCAGCAAAAAAAGGCCCACCGCCCGCGTCCGTCCGGAAGTGTCCGTTGGAACAGGGTTACCGTATGGCTAAAAAGTCCAAAAATCGGTGCAACAGTCGCCCCAGAGCGCGATGATGGCAGTACAGCCCGGAAGGTGGCAACGTTATGGACGAGACAAAACTCCAGGAACCCGTGTCTTCGGGCGCATCGCAAACGCCCTCGCTAGCGGAACCGGCCGCGGAACCGCCGGCACCCATGGATGCCCCTGAAGCGCCAAAAAACGACCCATCCACCGCAGCCGCGCGGTACTCACCGGTAAGGATCGCAGGGCCAAAAAGCGCAGAGTCACAATTAGCGGACTTTGTGGCTTTCCTGAAGCGCACCTGGCGCATCTGGGCCATCGCGATCGGTATGTTCGTCGGAGCAATACTGGTCATCGCTTTGCTTCAGAAGATGACCGAAATGGCCAAAATCGCACAACAAAAGCGCTTTGACAAAGCCATTGCCAGCGTAACGCCAGACCATTTAATCGCGCGTTGCGGCAAGCCGGCGGAAGACGTCACCAAAGAAGTGTTTCCCGTTGTAATGCGCACTATCCGCTACCAGCCCAACCGTAACGAAACCTTACTCCTCACCTTCAGCAAAACCGCTGAACAACAAAGCGACTGGGTTTTCCTGACTATGAAGGACGAAAGCGGCGCGAAGAGTTTCGATACCGCGGAATCGAAGATTGCGGCGCTCCCGTGCCTCGACTCCACTAACTAATCCCGCGCTAGGCATTGGCTGGGACGCTTTGCCCCGTGGCGGATTTTTAGCGCCCAAGCTAAAAGCCATCGTACGCGATCTCAGACCTCCAGCCCCACAATCCGCATCAGCTCGATGGCATTGCTCTTCGTCACCACTCCCTCGCGCAAGCGGTAATCGAATTTCATCTTTCCCTGCTCCACCTGATCCTCGAAGTGCACGTTCTTCACCACGGCACCAATCGCCGCGCCGATTTCCGTCAGCGCCAGGTCGTGCGTCGTCACCATCCCGATGGCTCCCGCCTCTACCAATCCTCGCAACAATTTTTCTGCGCCGATTCTCCGGTCGTGCGAATTTGTACCGTCCAGCAATTCGTCGAATAGAAACAGCAGCGCCTTCTCTTTCCCCAGCAATTTGAACACGCTCTTGATATGCAAAATCTCCGTGTAAAAATTCGACCGCCCTTCCTGCAGTGAATCCGCACTCCGGATTCTCGTTCCAATCACGAGCTCCGTCATTCGCAGCGCCGCAGCACGCACCGGCGCCCCAGCCATCGCCAGCACCGCATTGATCCCCACCGTCCGCAGCAACGTACTCTTCCCGGACATATTCGACCCGCTTACCAGGAGCACACGCGTCGCCCCGTCGAGCCGCAACGAATTTCTCACGCACTGCGTCGCCGGAATCAGTGGATGGCCTAACTCTGCCGCTTCAAAAAATGCAGGTCCGCCTTTCGCCCCTACCACTTCTGGAAAAACGTCATCCGGATGTTCGTACGAATACGTCGCTAGTGAAATCAGCGCTTCCAACTCACCGGCGATTGCCATCCATCGCCGCAGATGTTTCCCGTGCTTCCGTTTCCACGCCTCCGCCGAGAACGCCACTTGCAACGTATACACAATCAGCCATTCCAGAAACTTGCCAAGTAAACTTTCGCGTCCGTCCACCCAATAGACGATTCGCGCCAATCGCCGCACCGCCTTCGACGCCGTGTCGCCGCCGCTCTTCAATTCCGCGGCAAATTCCGCAAGCCGTTTCGTCGCGAACGTCTCTCTCTCAATGCGCGCGAGCACCCCTGAAAAAAGCAAAAGCCCTTCCGCATTGCAATCCAATAGCGCGAGCGAGTCCTTCGCCCGCTTGTCAAGAAACCGGCGCACCACTCCTTCCATAAACAAAACGCTCAGCAGTGGCCAATACGCCAACGTCATCCCGTAATAGATCGCTGCCGCGCTGGCAGCCATCGCCAGCAGCGCCACAAGCGGCCGCAGCGCTGTGGGCAGCCGCGTTTCGCTCCCTCCCCATTCCAAAACACGCTCCGGCACCAGCCGCGCCCGCAACTCCTCGCCGGCAATGGCCAGGTCGCGATGCAAATCCAGCTTCCCGCGCAACTCTTTCACCAGCTGCTGCCGCTCCCGAATCATTTCGCCGCTTGCCACCTGTTTAAGCCAATCCGCCAGCTGCTTCTCGCCCATTGGCAATCGCGCCGTCGAAAGCAATTCAAACAGGCATCCGCGCCCAAACAAATCCAGGTCGTCCGCGTACACATGATCCTTCTCGCGAAATTCTTCACCTGTCGCTCCGCTCCCCGTCCATTTGTCCTCGATTCGCGCAATCCCGCGCCGGTAAAGCTTCACCGCCGATTCCGCCGCCCTGCGCTTCCGCAGCGTCAACTCATGCGCCACCGCCAGCGCCGCGTATAACGCCACCACAATCCACAACCAATCCGCATTCATCGCCTGACGCGCCACCACAAACCACGCCGCCAAAAATCCCGCCGCAATTACCGCCAGCTTCGCATCGCCAAACCGCCGGTGCCGCCCTTCGAACACCGCCAGCTCCGCCTCATGCTGCGCCAACCGCTTCGCATACTCCGCTCGTGGTTCGCTCACTTCCGCTCCACCTCCACCTGAACCGTTTGTAACTCTATCACCGCGTCTGTTCCGGCCCGCGCCGGTTTCCCGCATCATCCGCTTCATCACCAAAGATCGCTCCGCCACCATCCAGGACCCCACACTCAATTGAAATAGGCTAGTATCGTTGCCGCTTTTCATCAGCTTGCTCCAAAGCCGAGGTCATTTCATGAATCGTCGCGAATTTCTCAGCGCCACCGCGGCAACTGCGGTTGCTGCTACTCCCAGATTCTTTGCACTCGAATCGCTCGCCGAAAGCTCTTCTTCCCCCTACAAAGCCCTCTTCAAGCCGCTCGACTCGTTCGCCGAAACCTACCTCCGCGCCATGAATGCGCCCGGTCTAACTCTCGTCCTCGCCGACCGCGATGGCGTCCAGCGCGTCGTAACCTATGGCTTCAGCGACCTCGAACAAAAGCTTCGCGTAGCTCCCGATCATCTTTTTCAAATCGGCTCCATCAGCAAAAGCTTTCTCGCAAATTGCCTTCTCCAACTCCATCAAGAAGGCAAAATCGATCTGCAAAAGCCGATTCTCGACTATCTCCCCTGGTTCCGTATCGATTCTTCCTTCGAACCCGTCACCGTCCACCATCTCCTCACGCACACTTCTGGTCTTCCTGGCGTCCCTAATGTTTTTCTCTCCGATCCCGCAGCAAAACATCAGGCCGCTTACGCTCCCGGCAAACTCTTCCACTACAACAACACTGCCTTTCAGCTACTCGGCCATCTGCTGATGACGCTCGACAGCGGTCTCCTGCCCGACATCTATCGCAAACGCATCCTCAATCCTCTCGGCATGTCGCAAACCGAACCGGTCATCACGCTCGACGCCCGTGATCGCACCTCGAAAAATTACGCCGCCTTCCAAAACGATCACACATTCCCGCGTTTCGGCCGTCTCTGCGAAGCTCCCGCCATCATCTCCTCCGACGGCGCAGGCTGCATCGCTTCCACGCCGCACGACATCGGTCTCTATATCCAGATGATTGCCCGTCACGGCGCAGGTCCGAAATCGCGTCTCCTCAACGAAGAAAGCTTCGGCGTTTTCTCAAAAGCGCACATCAAAGCCGAAGAATTCGGCCCAACCGCCAGCTACGGCTACGGCATCGCTGTGGACACGCTCGACGGCCACAAAATCCTTCGCCACACCGGCGGCATGATCTCTTTCGCCTCCGCCCTGCACGTCGACGCCGACGAAGGCGTCGGCGCATTTGCTTCCATCAACGCCATGCAGGGCTATCGCCCCAATCCCGTCGCACAATTCGCCATCCAACTCATGCGCGCCAACCGAGAAAAGAAAAGCTTTCCTGCATCACCTAAATTGCAGCCGGCAACCTTTATCGAAAACCCTGGCGACTTTGCCGGCGCTTATTACTCCGTCGACGGTCGCTCCCTCGAATTCGTCGCGGGCGCGAATAGCCTCTCGCTGAACCACAAAGGCCAAAACATTGCCCTCGAACCGCAGGGCGACGGCATTTTTGTCGCGCCTCACCCTGATTTTTCTCGCTTTGTTTTGATTTTCGGCCACAGCGACGCGAAAGATCCCAAATCGAAAGTCGTCGAGCTCGGATGGGGCAACGATTGGTTTACAAAACCCGAATACAGCGGCCCGAAAACGTTTTACACACCCAAGGACTGGGCCGCCTTCCTCGGCCACTATCGCAACGAAAACAATTGGGTCGGCAGCATCCGCATCACAACGAGAAAAGGCAAGCTTCTGGCCGATGGCGCGACTTTACTCGAACCGCAGACGCCAACTCGCTTCCGCATGCGCAGCGACGAAGCCGACACCGAATGGATCGAATTCCACGACATCGTCGACGGCCTCGCCCAGCGCATCAAACTCTCCGGCGAAGATCTCTGGCGCGTCCTCGCTCCATAGTAGCGGCTCCATGTAGTGTCGCTTCATGCGTAGCGAGGAATCTGCCTTTCTTCTCTGAAATTCTTGCCAATTCAATTCCGTACTACGATCAGACAGAACTCTCAATCCCGAGGCGATTTTCGTCATGACCTATTCCTCTAATTTAGTTCTCTGGGTACTCACTTCTCTGCTCAACGCTGGCGGCGTGGTCGCTGCAGCTCACGCATGGAACACACGCTTTACGAAGAAATTCGGTCGCCTCCCCTATCTTGTCCCCTCGTTCTTTGTCGCCGCATGGCTCGCAGGCTATTTCAACTCTGGTGTCATAACCCAAGTCATGTCTCTTACGTCGGTCGCGCTCTCGATTCGCGGCGTCGCAACGAACCTTCTCGCCTACCTGGTCCTCGGCCTCGTCTTTCTCCTTCTCCGCCGCCAGGCAATAAAGCGCGCAGCCACAAAATCATCTGCCCCCAATCCGTCCGCGCGTGAATCCATTCCCGACTCTGGCCTCAGCGAAACCGTTGAATCCTTCCTCTCCGCAGCTGACACCGCCAACGTGGACGGCCTCGTCTCAACCTACGGTCCCGATTTTAAGTGCATTCGCGTTGCCGATGCCGGCGGCTTCGTCCAACTCACCGCCGACCAAATGCTCTCTTTTCTCCGTCGCGCCACGTCCGGCCAAACCGTCGTCGGCCATGCCGTTCCCACACAATCCACCAAAATCCATCACGCCGAAATCCTCGGCAACTCCGCCATCGTTGTCCTCACCCGCATCAAAGACGTCGGCAACGGCTTCGAGCCCCTCTTCTACACGCTTCTCTGGAAGCGCGACTCCGGGTCCTGGCGCTTACAGCGCGAAATCGTCCACCAAAAATCCGCCCCAAACTGGGCCTAGCAGAATCGATCCAATCAGCAATTGCCAACCACTCAGCACCTTTTTTGTCCACCGTCGTATTCTTTGACGAGAAACGTTGGGCAGAAATAGCATCCAATCTCTATAGAGACTCCGCCGCAATTTACCGCCAACTTCGCATACTCCGCCCGGGGCTCGTTCACTTCCGTTCCGCCTCTCTTGCCTCGTCCTCAGTTACGCAAACCCCTCGCATCCGCTGATTCTAAACGTACTTTAACCCCTTTGGATTCAGTACTTACAGAAATAGAGGGAGGGGATAGCAGGTACCCCGTGTCTCGATCTCGACTCGTCATCCAGGCAGGTATCGCGTCACCAATCACCGGTCACTCGATCCCAGTGCTATCATCCAAGGAGCGTCCCTGTTCCAGACTGAAAACCGAGGGCTGACGACCGAAGACCCGCCATGACCGATAACCGCTCCCATTTCGCCGCCGCTCCCACTCCCCAACTCACTCTGGCTTTTTGTTTTTACTTACCACTTAGAACTTACATCTTAGAATTCCACTGCGAGCCGTGCCCATGACCACCCATCGTCCAGCATTCGCCACCGTCGAAGAAGCCGTCGAAGAAATCCGCAACGGCCGCATGATCGTCCTCGTTGACGACGAGGACCGCGAAAACGAAGGCGACCTCACCATGGCCGCCGAAAAAATCACGCCGGACGCCATCAACTTCATGGCCAA
>Ga0247669_1000807_pt1 | contig 11139 bp, 16 predicted proteins | sample CNK10_metaG_FD_182734 | JGI IMG/M metagenome (GOLD analysis project Ga0247669, IMG submission 182734) | Soil microbial communities from Purdue University Martell Research Forest, Indiana, United States - CNK10 | ecosystem: Environmental > Terrestrial > Soil > Temperate forest > Bulk soil...
ACCTGCTTGAGGAAGCACTGGTCATCCTTCATCTGTGCCGAGATCAGCGCCTCGCGCTTGCGTGCGATCGGCATGTCATCCGGGCCGTAGCCAAGGAACGAGACGATCGGATAATCAGCGAGCGACGTTGCGACCTTGCGTGCGGCATCCGCCCAGATCGCCGAGAAGATCAGCGGGATGTGGACGTTGTTCTTGTGGGGATGGAACCGACCGCTCCAGTTACCACGCCACAGATCGTAGAGGCGCGGCCATTTCGCGCGAATCCCCCAGAAGTGTCGTTCGGAATACTGCTGATGATCCACCACGAGATTACAGATCTGCTCGCGGTAGGCAGCGTTTCCGGCAGCACGCTGAAAGGTCATGGCGTCGATATTGATCATCGTGTCTCCAGCGCCGTCTTACGGAGCCAGTCAGGTACGTCGAGTGTGATGAAACCGCGCGGGCCGGTGACGCCCCCGTGTTCGGCTGCGTAGAGGAACAGGTCACGCGTCAATCGCACATCGTCTGCGCAATAGGTCCAAAGCCGGCCCCAGTGCCCATCGATGGCGAGTTGCTTCGCATGCGAACCATGTTCGATCTTTCCACGGCCGATAGTGCGCCGCGCGATGCGGTCAAGCTGACAATCGCCCTTGCTAGCTACATACCCTCGTTCGGCGAGCGCTCGCGTGAGTTCGACATAAATGTCGAAGTGGTAGCGAATGGAGAGCTTCCTTCCGGCGAGGCCCTCCACACACGGTACGTCGAATGAGGTCGATGAATATCCGACAAGTGCATCGGCCGATTCAAGATGTCGGGCAGCGGCATGGATGGTGTGGTCATCGTAGTGATAGAGCCACTCATCTTCCGAGTCCCAGATCGCAAGTGCGGAAATCCCGCCCTCGCCTCGCCGCAGACGATCCCAACCCAGATCAACATCCGTTGGGCAAAGGTCTTCAGCATGTAGGCGTGTCTCCAGATCGAAGTAGAGGATGCGCACGATGCGCTCCTTTCTAAAAGTCGAGTTTGTCCGCGGAGTCCGCGACCGTCACGGTGCGAATGCCGAAGTCATTCAGGAGGAAGATCGTTCCGTCTGGCATGATGAACTTGTGGTACGTGCCGGCCGGATAGCCGATGACTTCATGACTCTTGCACTTGAACTCCTGATGGATCCCAGTGCCGGTTACTTTGATGAACTTCATCTCGGGTCTCCGTCGAAGAAGCGTTTGTCGCCCCTCGCGATGCGGGCAGCGGTCTCAGGCGTAACTCCACCTTCGATCTGCTCAAACGCCCATTGCCAGTTGTACGACGTGTAGCCGCCGATGCTAGGACCAACAGGCGGGGTCACCGATGAGAACTGCACGTAGATAACCGTGCGGTGTTTAGGCAACGCAGCATCTGCGGTGCAGAGGTCGATTGTAACGCCGATCGCATTGTTCGTCGCAACTTCACTGGATGCAGTCCATCCCGAGTGCGTGTGTGCCGGCGTCGGCCATGAACCAGCAGCAGACGTTGTCGCGATCGCAGTACCGGTCGGCCCGGGATCTGAGATCGAGTGTGCGTGTGCGTCCTGCGTCGGTTGGCAGTCGGAGGCGGTGTGGTTGTGCTGCGAACTTCCACCGGTCGTGACGCCGGACTCACCGTTCGCATTCGCGCCCTTGAGCCACTTACCATCCATCGCCGTGTAACGCGACCACCCAGTAGGGATGGCCCCATTCGTGCCGAGCCAAAGGGCGATGATGTTCGTCGGAAGATCGGGGGCACTAGCAGAGACCACGTTGAGTTTCTTGAACGGTGGTTCACCATTGCCCGAGTTGATCGTCGTCGTGACCGGCTGATTCGTCGCAGTGTTACTGACGAGCGTTAGCGCATGCGTGTGCGCTGTGCTCGCGATCGGTGTGCCCGTAGTACCACGCAATGACTGAGTCGAGTCAGGTGTATCCGAGGTTGCCGTGTGCTGATGCGATACCTGCGTATGCGTGTGCGCGGGTGAAGTGTGCGTGTGCGTGTTCGAACCACCCGGTGCTGCTGGGTTGGAGGCTGCTGCGGCACCCTTCAAGTAGCGGTCACCCGTGACGCGCGACCATCCCGAAGGGAGCGTGTCCGATTCGAAGAACGCGTAACACCCAGACGGCAATGTCGTCGGTGCACCAGTGCTCGTGATCCAGATGACCTCAGTATAAGCAAGGTCATTGGTCGCCGCATCTACCGTGATCGTGATGCCGTTGTTCACAGCAGTCGTTGGATTGGAGTCTGCTGGGCCGTGTCCGTGGAGCGGAGAAGGTCCGATCTGTCCGAGCGCACCCGCGAGGATCGTCCCAACCACGTCATTGCCCGGAGACTCCGTCGTATGCGTGTGGGCATTCTGAGTCGGAGTGTGCGAGGGCGACGTGTGTACGTGTGTCGTGGCCCCTCGGTCGGTGGAAAGGTCTGTGTCAGCACCAGTCGCCGCACCCAAGATGTAACGAGCATCGAGGGCCGTCTCGCGCGTCCATCCCGAGGGGATAGAAGCAACTGTCGAGGGCCACGCCACGCAGATGTTAGCTGGAACCGCCATTGCGTTGCCCTCTCAGAAAGTCCTGCAACTCGACGAGCGACTGCTGGACCTCCTTCACGAGTTCCCGCACGTTCGCACCCCACGAATGCGATCGCACCGTGACACGGGTACTGAATCGTTGGATGTCCTTCACGAAGACAGTATCTTCTTGCTGGTAGGCGATATAGAGATCGGCAATATTCTGGAAGACCTCAGTCTCGCCATTGTCCTTCTCGACGGTGAGCTTCATAGGAAGCTCCTTTCGTTACATGGCCTGTAGAGCAGTGATGACGGCCGAGACCGAATCTCGACCGCTACCCATGTCATTCGTGATCGCAGTCTTCGCGGCCTGCTGGTTCGAAACTGAAAGCAGCGAGTACGTGGAAGCACCGAGACCGTCCTCAAACAGATTGAGGATGCGGTCCCGGTCCGTGACGAGGCGATTGATCGCGGCATTAAATGCAGCGATCTGGGTTGCAACAGCAGCAGGAACAGCCATGATCACCTCAGACTGGTTCGCGCGGTGCGACCCAATCATCGTCGAATCCGACAGGTGGGACGTACCCTTCCTCGCTGGCCTCGCGCATCTCGCGTGCCTCATCGTCGAGGGCTAGGATCTCGTCGTTGCTGAGTTTCTTGGAGAACCACTTGAGGTCTTCGTCACCCGGCTGCATGGGAACGGTACCCTCGACCGATGGCATTCCGGGATTGCTGATCGGCGGAGACCAGAGGTCGGGGATGAACCCGTCCGTCGCGGCATCCGCGAGATCGTCGTGCTGCGTTGCATTGACCTTGAGGATCTGGTAGATCAGCGTCCTGAGTTCTGTCGGGACGATCCAGTGACCCTCATGGTCCTTGTTAAGAAGCAGTCGGACGTATCCTTCTGCCCAGTGGCCTGCCGCAGTGCGGATTCGGCCCTTCTTGTCAGTGTGGCGATTCAACTGGATGAACTGCTTCTCGCCCAGTTGGAAGCCGGCCCCTCGCAGGATGCCGAGGATGCGGTTCTTATACGTACCACGCTTGCCGCCCGGCTCAACCTCGTCGGTGATGGCACGAATGAAAATGCGACGCCGCCGCAGTTCCATACAGACCTTCACGAGTTCGCGGTTGAAGTCTTCCTCTCGCCACTCGTCCGATGCACGGAGCAAGTTGGAGTCGAGGTAGAGCACACCGTTGTCACGCGGATCGGACAACCAAACCACGATCGCGTTGTAGTCACCGGAGCGGATGTTGTCGTCCGTCTTGAATGCCGTGTCGATGTGGATCGTCGCCCACCGCGGCTCACGCACGTCCCAGATGAAGTCATTGTAGGACATGTAGAGATACGGGATCTGCGACTCCACGAGTGGGGCCTTCTCGCCGGCACCCGGGTTGTTCTGCTGCTGACCCGCGAAGTTTTCAGCATCACGACGCTTAGCGTCGGCGATCTTCGCGCGCGTCCAAAGACGCGGATGAGTCGGTTCACCAGTCAGTTCATCTTCCGTCTGGAAGAAGTAGACGTGCCACGATCCCTTACCGAATGGGATCTTGTCGAACAGGTGCATGTGAGGGCATTCCATGCCTTCCCATGTCGCCACGCCCTCATCGCGCATACGACGCCCTGCCACGTCATCATCGAGGTAGCGGGTGCACGTGAGCGCGAGCAGGCCGTTCGCGTGGAGCGCATCGTACGAGGCATTGAATGCCGTATGTACGGAGCGCATGTACGCGGTACGATTGTCACGCAGCTTGTTGGCGTAGATCGGGTCATCCCACCAGTGCTGACGGTGGTGATAACCGGTCATACCGATCTCGGACGAAGTCATTTCGAACGAGCCTTCGGAGACGGCGTCAGGACCGCGGTAGCCGTGCTTCACGTACTCCTTCGGCTTCCACGTCTGTGAACCGGCACGCCAGTTGCCGTAGAGCCACACGAACCACGACTCGCGCGCAAGGTTGCCCTCGCCGGAGATGACGGACGTGATCGACTGGAGAATGTCCGCCGAAAGATCCGTGGTCGCCGAGGCGATGAGTGTGGTCATCTGTGGGTCATCGAGGTGCGTCCAAAGGGATGCGCACTTCGTCGCGGAGACGGTCTTGCCGTAACCACGAGGGATTACCGAGGCGATCTTGTAATGGCCCGGCTCCCCAAGGAGAGACAGGGCCTTCCACCGAAGCAAGTGCTTCTGGAGCCAGTTCGCGTACGGGCGGTGGATCGGCTCGTACAGCCACTGCGGCTCGGAAGGGTGTGCACGCAGGTATTGACGCGCACCCCATCCGAGATTCAAGAACCACCAGAGTGAGGACGGGTGGGTGGCCGGCGTTACGCCGTCCGGCCCGTGCCAATGGTTCGGAGCACACGCCGCACGCCAGACAGCACGCTCCGCGTCCAACGACCAACCGAATGTCGTAGTCTCAGCCATTGGTACTCCGTGCAACCGATCGCACCACGACTGTGTGCGCTCTCCAGTCCCATGTAGACGGGCACGCCGTCCACTGGTCGTTCGATGTACATCGTGTCGGGCTGACCATTCACGGTGAAGATCCGGCCCGGACGCACATACAACTTTTTGTCTGTGATAGCCCCTTTGCTGACGATCACCGCAGGATCCGCTTGGCGAGCTTCGTGATCCATGCTGCGATCGACTGGAGCACACCGTGAACAGCCATGCGGCGCTTCACATCAGCGAGTTGCTCCGGATACTTGTCGCGGATCGGCACCGTGACTTCCAGTCCGAGTTTCGTCTGCACCGTATCAGCCACGATCGGCTTCTCGGGCGTACCGCGGAGAGCGAGGATGACCTCGGCCCGCAGTGCCTCACCCATCTTCTTCCCACGCTCCGCGATCTCTGGAGAGAACTCGTAGGTTGGGAAGCTCTTGCGACCGACGGTGACCGTCTTGTACCCTCGCGCTTTGTCAGCCGCGACCATCTCCGCATTGGCGGCAGCCAGCGTCTCGGCCACCGACGCATCGGGACTCAGCCCTTCGATGCCGGGCGGGACGTAGAACTGACCGTTCTCGGCGAGCACCGCATTGGGTGGCACTGGGATCTTGACGGGCTTCTTCACTCGCAACTCCGCCGTGCATCGGTGAACACGTCGAACAGGCCGCCTGACCCCCACTTGCCGATGACGCCAGCGTGGAGCAGAATCACCATCGCGTAACGATCGAGAGGGCCAGTCGCATTGAGTTTCTGGTTCGTGTCGTTGAAGCGCTTCACCCATGCGATCAACTGCGCGAGGGCATCAGCACGCTTCTCACCGAGGAAGATCCGCTCCCAGATGCCGGGCAGCGGTCGCTCGGGAATAGGGAAGATCGTGTGAGAAGGATCCATGCGGTATGCCTTCGTCTTGGCAGACTTGAAGTCGGCCTCGTCCCACTCGTTGCCGGCCCACGGCTTCACGAGTTCGACGTACGCACGCATCGCCTTGACGGCGGGATTGAAGTTCGCGAACATTACTTGCGCTCCATTTCTGCGCGATTGAACTCGCGCGGGCTGATGAACGTCTGACGTGGGTGATGGGCACGCTGGAGACGAGCCTCGCGAGCGACGTAGAGCAGATCGGTCTCGCTCAACTTCGGATTCTCCTTCTGCGCAGCCTCACGGGCATCGAGGCCCGCCTTCTCGCAGGCATCGCAATGATTCGCCTGCATCTCAGGGATCGTGGGATTCGTGTTGCCGCAGTTGCGGCAGTAACTCGACAGGGACATGTCAGGCTCCTTTGTTGTAGATCCGACCGAGGATTCGGTCGATCCATGCGATCGCAGCCGGCTCGCCACGGTCACGTTCCGCGAGTTGTTCATCGCGGTGCTTGTACGTGTAGTTCTCGTGCTGGATGACGAACACCACCGTGCCATCATTGTTCTGGAAGAAGCCGAGTGGGATCGGCTCGCACCAGCAATCGACCGTGTGATCGTGCCCGTTCTCAGCAGAGATGTGAACCTGCGGAACGATCATGCTGTGCCTCATGTCGTGTGATGCTCCGTTTCCAGTCCGTCGCCCCAAGTATCAGGAGCGTGCGAGTCCATGATGAGGCGGTACGTGCGAACGCGGGCGTAGGTCGTCAGGAGGAACTGCTCGGAGCGCAAGCCGAACTGTCGGAGCTTGAGCAGCGGGCGGCACTTCTCAATCAGCTTTTCGGGCGAGCACTCGGCAAGGTCGTGGGTAGCGACGTATCCGGCGACGGTACCGGACATGATCGCGTGGAGCGCGTCCTCGGGATGCTGTAGCTTGTCGTAGAGCTTGTCGAGATCCAAGATGCTGAAACCCACCGCCCCGGCCAGCGTGATGGTGTGGCCGTCGCGTGTAGTTGTCGTACTCGGTCCGAAGTTCGAATACCGGCGACGGGTAGTCTGGATGTAGACGTGGTCGGCGTACGGGATCTTGAAGTGGATCCCCGGACCGAGCCGGACGCGCTTCTTGCCGAGCCGGACACGGATGCCCTGCTCCCACGGCATGATGATGGACCACCAGACGAACAGGTCGAGAAACCGCTGGACGAAATCCAGCAAGGCGGAGATCATGGATTACCCCCACGGTGAGGCCGCGGATGGTGGGACCGGTCCTTCTGTAACTGGTAGCGCTGGCGGGGTCAGTTCGACCCTCGCGTCCGTCTGTGCTGGAACGATCAGATTTACAGTAGGAGCGGCCTCCGGCTGCGCCGAGGCCGCAGGTACCGGCTCTGTATCTTCAGTTAGGTTGAAGGCTTTGTAGAAGGCGGGCACGGCGACGGCCGCACCGCACGCCCGGAGGAAGTCCGTCGCCCGTTCGATCGCTTCCGCGAGGGTGAGGGGCTTTCCGGGGCCGAGGTCCTTGGCCCTCGCCATGTCCACGAGCTTCGTCCATAGGGTCGAAGCGCTCATCCGGGTGTCCGGGTGAAGCCGCGGGTCGAAGACGAAGCGCTGCGTCTGCTTCAAGAGCCGGCGACGGGTCTGCTCGATATCGTCGGAGTCGGACAGTTCGTCCAGAGCGCCGGCCAGTTCACGCATGGCCGCGTCGTCCATGAGGGTCGAGCCGTCCTTGCGGGGACGGCCACGCCCGCGGGGGGCTTGGGCCTGATCACCCGAGTCGGGTTCGCCCTCGTCCGCGGTGTCGATAGGATCGGAGTCGGCCTCGGCCGGCTCGGGGGTGGCCCCACCTGTCGATTCAGGTGCGATCACGGCGGGTGGCTTCTGGGTCTGGAACTCGGGCGTGTTCCGGCCCGGGGTCAGATGACCCTCCTTGACAAGTTCCTTACGGCACCGAGCCACGGTGCGAAGTGAGACGCCGGTCGCACGAGCTACGTCGGCGATCGAGGCGTCGGGGTGTCGGAGGTAGTAGGCCCGGGCGGCGAGCTTCTGCCCGAAGGCTGACTCGATGACAGGGGGAATGGACTTGTTCGGTGGCATACCTGCCTCCAAGGTGGTAGTCTGAGGTCGGGCTAACATACAACACGACCGGAGCCGGACCGAGCGAGAGCGACCGTGCCGGTCTCTCGGCCGTTGTTGTTCTAGTCTTCTATGTGTGTATATAGAATAGATCGAAGACTAGCGGCTTTTCCCAATGAAATCGAGGAAACAGGTGTGTACTTCAAGGCAGACAACGAGTTACCCGCCTCGGTGGACCCTCGCGACCTCGATGGCATAGGGTCTATATTTCCAATGTCCCGGGGTCAGGTTGATCCCGCCCGAGGGCCGCGGGGGTCACCGGCCCCGGCTGGCCGACAGGCCCCAACGCGCGCCCGCCCGCCCGTGGTGTCGCGCGACTCAGCATACGCGCACGCACGCCCGCGCTCTAACCGCGCCCGCGCTGTGAACCACGCGCAAGTGTAAACCGCGCACGCGATTAGCACGCGCGACCCACACCGTGCAAACTGCAACACCCATCATGCAAACCGCATGGTCCGGGGTAGTAGCATAACACGCGCACGCCCCGCGAGGGCACACCTGCGGGCGTTAATCCCGCGCACACGTACGAACGCGTCATTTCACGCGACGAACGCGGCATTGCAAATCGCCCGACCGCGGCGTGCAGAACGCAACTGGTCAAATATTGGCCGGTTCAACTTGAAACGCTGGGCGAAAGTTACCAACTGTGTCAAAATGTACACGGTAAAAATCTGACCAGTGAGTGCACACATGCGCGATGAGAACCGCGCACGCGCTACGAACCGCACGCACGTGACACGCGCATGACGCGATCGCGCATTATGCGCGCACGCATGACGCGCAATCCACGCAACGCGTGACAGGGCATCGGGCCTTTTGCACCACGTGCAACGCGATTTCGCCCGACTTTTCAGTGCACACCCGTGCAAGCCCCATTGTGCCGCAACGAGTTAGCGGTTGGCACGCCGGGTGCACTGGTCCAGTCCGTCACCGACACAAGCCAAGCGCTGCAAGCCGATGCGGGCCGCACACTCAACAAGCGGCGCACGGTAGCAACGCAAGGTCACAAGCGTAGCACACAGACAGCACGGAGCGCACCCTCGACATGCGCTGTGCACGAAGTGTGCCGCGACATAGGTCAGCGTCAGAGTAGGCCCACAATCTGCGGCCGGCACGAAGTGTGCTCTGGTGTGTGACTGGACAGCGTGGGACAGAGTGTAAGTGCGAGCCAACGGCATGCCGAATGCACGATACCGTGCGCTAGACAGTCCGATATCGCAGACTGCACGATAGGTGCCGATGAGCGGCCCATCCCCCCACGCCGAGACATAGCTACGTTCGATTCCCGGCCAGTCCCTAGCGTGGGACGTGCGGAAAAATGCCCCAAACGCGACCGAGCCGCAAGGCTCCCTGCGACAGTGCATTCCGCACCTATTTGCGCCAATGGGAAAAGAACGATGCGAGCGTGCAGAATGCCCGGGTATCCGTGCGTTTTGCCGAACATACCGGAGCGTGTGCGAGCCAAGCGGGCCGTGCGCCAAGAAACCCTGCGCAAAGCAGGATGCACGGGCCGCGCAAACGAGGGTGAACCTTGCCCAACCGATGCGCGGAGCTAATCGCGACGAACGCGGACACATGCCGGAACCCGGGACGCTGCCCCTGCGATACGTGCGAGGATTACCCTCGCGCATGCTGTGCAGGTGAGGCGGCGGGCGCACATACTCCCACCTCCGCGTGGTGTGCGCTGGACACGTGTGACGCAATGGCTGCGGTACCAATCCCTGCTTGCGCACCGTGACTAACGGGAGTACACTGTCCAAACGGGTAACGAACGGAGGACTATCATGAAATACGAAACGCTGGAACCGCACTGGCCCTCGCTCCTGCGCTTTTTCGAGCAGGCTTCCCGCGAGACGCGCGACCGCATCAAGCGCGCCGAGTTCAACGAGCGCGCTGCCGAAATCCGCGCCTACCTTGCGGCGCACCCCGACAAGGCCGTATGACCAAGAAAGACTACGTGCTACTCGCGCAGGCTCTGCGCAATGCGAAGCCTGCAACGCTGCACACCGTCACAACGCACGCTGACCGACTCGCGCATACTGCGTGGCTCGCTGCCGCGTGTGGCGTGGCCGATGCGCTCACCGCTGACAACGCCCGCTTCGATTCCGACAGGTTCCTGCGGGCATGCGAGGCCGTGCTATGAAACTGCTCGCGGTCAACCGCGACGCGAAAACCCGCAAGGGCAACGCGAAGGGATATCTGACGGGCATCCTGTATCTGGTGCCCGCGAATGGCTCTGGCTTGGGCAATCTCTGCCCTCACGCAAGCGAAGGCTGCCGCGCTGCGTGCCTGTTCACGGCGGGCCGCGGTGTGATGCGGCCCGTTGCTGCCGGCCGACTCCGCAAGACGCGACTGTTTTTCGACAACGCTGCCGCGTTCGTGGACATGCTCGCGGCGGATATTGCGCGGCTGGTCGCCCGTGCAGATCGCCTGCACATGATTCCCACCGTCCGGCTCAACGGAACCTCCGATATTCGGTGGGAACGCGTCAAGGGCACTGGCGGGCTGCCGCTCATGGCCATGTTCCCGCACGTGCAGTTCTACGACTACACGAAGTGGCCGAACCGCGAAACTGGCTTCGCGAACTACCACCTGACGTTCTCGCGGAGCGAAACGAACACGGGGCAAGCGTTCATTGAACTGTCCGATGGGCGCAATGTCGCGGTCGTGTTCGACACGAAGCGAGGGCATGCCTTGCCGACTGGCTGGCGTGGCTTCACAGTGGTGGACGGCGACGAATCGGACCTGCGCTTTCTCGACACCCCGCGCTATGGCGTGGGCATGGTCATCGGCTTGCGTGCCAAGGGGCGCGCGAAGGGTGAAGCCTCTGGCTTCGTCCAGAAGGGAGCGGCGTGATGTGTGCTGGCATCTCTGACCACGACGACCCGCGATTCTCGTGCGACTGCCACTTGCTCGGACCCGAGGGGTGTACGAAGTGCGGCGAACCGTTCAACGATGCGGATGCGCCTGCGGACGGACTGTGTGTCCCGTGCCGCACGGCCGCGATGGGGGTGTAGCATGTGGGTAATCGAGCAGCAGGGTGAATACCAGTGGGCCGTGCGCAGACGCGGCCACAACGGCGAAACGCACTTCGCACAGACGGCGGACGCGGCCGTGAAGCTCATGAACGCCCTCGCGGCGGGAGGTAACTGATGCGCTACGAACTGGAACTGCGCACCGCCTACGGCCGGCGTATCTGGGCCGTCATCGACTCGTACAC
>Ga0247669_1000812_pt1 | contig 11067 bp, 8 predicted proteins | sample CNK10_metaG_FD_182734 | JGI IMG/M metagenome (GOLD analysis project Ga0247669, IMG submission 182734) | Soil microbial communities from Purdue University Martell Research Forest, Indiana, United States - CNK10 | ecosystem: Environmental > Terrestrial > Soil > Temperate forest > Bulk soil | place...
CTCGCGTGTACACATCAATCACGCTCAGCACCCGGAACTTCCTCCCGCTCTCCGCCGCATCGTGCACAAAATCCAAGGCCCATTCCTGGTTCGCTCCCGTCACCGTTGGCCTCACAATACCCGCCCGCAGCAACCGTTTTCTTCTCTTCCTCCGGATCAGCAGCCCCGCTTCCCGGTACACTCGATACACCCGTTTGTGGTTTACATGCATGCCCTTCTCCTCCAACTTCAACTGCAACCTCCTATATCCCCACTTCGGCTTCTCCCGCGCCGCTTCCACCAATCTCGCTCGCAACTCCTCATCGTTCCTTCGGCTCACATACCGCTGGGCGGGTGGCCCGGACGTAAAATGGGGGAGTGAAACGGGGTGCCCCACACGTCGGGTTTACGTGTGGGCCTTTTGACTCTGCTTTCCATTGTTTCGCTCTGTTTTTCTTTGTTCCCGTGATTCTCGTGGATTTTCAGTCCGTAAAATCGATCGGCGCCAACCCTCCCTCTCCTTTTTCGTAAGACAAGAAACTGCTCCAAAGCCAGTCACTCGGATTTTTCACCAGTCCCCGTTTCACCGGATTGGCGTGCATGTACTCCAGTTTCTCTCGAATCTTCTTGGCGCTGTACACGTTAAAATCGTAGGAGAAACCGGGGGAGAAACCGGGGACATACGGGACGTTTTCCAATGCCTCGGCGCTAATTCTGCTCAACCAGCCTCGCCGTTCAACCTCCCCATATTGCCATTCAACCCCCAATTTCGACCATTCCCTGTAAAACACTTTACCTTTTCTGAACTCCGATGCTACCATTCCCTATGTTCCGCCCATGCCAGTCCCGCCCGCACCCCCAACTTCCATCCGCTTCTGTCCAATATCTGCTTGTGCCTGCTAGCTGCGCGCGGCACCTGCCCCGATCCGCCCGGCACAGTTCCACTCGTGGCTTAGCGTCCCTTCTTTCACCCGTCACCAGTCACGCGTCACCAATCACTAACTCTTTTAGAATCCGCACTTACGCAAAACCCGCCCGTAACCTCCTTAGAATCCGCACTTCCAAAACACAGCACTTAAAACCCTTTAGAATGAACACTTACGAAAAAACCCCCAGGGGGGGCCCGTCCTGGTTAACCAGAAATCCCGGGAAGGATTTCTGTCCCGAGCGACCATCGGGAGCGACGGACCTCTTTTGCGATCGGATGACGATAGCTGTCCCGAGGAGCATCACGACGAGAGGTCTCTCCTCAACTCCGAAGAAGGCCCACTCGTTGCGCCCAGGCAGGGACCAGGAAGTTACCCTTGCTGGGCGCGCCCGTCACGTTTACCCGGAACTCACCCGCCAGGCCTCACCCGCCAGTCGTCAGTCGCGAGTCACCAGTCACGGATCACCAGCCACCACTCACTGCCAAAGTACCGCCACTCACAGCGGGCGAAGCCCGTTTTCCTCAAACGTCCTAGTACAAGCGTACCTCCCAGAATTGAATCGATTTTGTACCCGCAGTCCTATTGTTACCTGGACCGCTCCCGGATACACTCTCTCTTCGATCAGGAGGTATGCCTTGACCGGTTCCGAACGCCGCACTACCCAGCGCTTCCAAATGCGGCTGCCGCTCACCGTCCGTTGGACTACGGGCGCCGCGGTTGGCGAGACCAGCACCGAATCCCGCGACGTAAGTTCTCGCGGTGTCTACTTCTTTCTTTCCAAAGACGTCAGAGAAGGCTCGCCCGTCGAAATTCTTCTGACTCTGCCCAACGAAATCACCCTGGCGGGTCCCGTGCGCGTGCGCTGCCTCGGCCGCGTCCAGCGCACCGAGCCCCGCGACGAAGGCGCCATCGGCGTCGTCGCCGCGATTGAGCGGTACGAATTCCTCCGTGGCGACGAAGATATGAAGTAGTTGCTTTCGGCGGCCGCCGCAGAGCGTCACTAACCATCGAATTTCTTACAGGTTTCTTGCTCGCTCACTGCGGAGGCGGGCAGGATAAGCCGGGGTCCCTCGGCCCCTCAGCGGAGTGCCCCGGCTCTTTTTTTCTCATCCGCTCTTCCTCCTCAGATTCAGAAAACGCTGTCAGCGCAAACCGTTACGCATTTTGTCGTAGTTCCGACAACTCCGCGATTCCACTCTGGCACAGCGTGGAAATCCGTCTCATCAAGCACAGTTACCTCTGCGCGTCCTGTACTTTTGGGCAGGCGATTTTCTTCTGCGTTGTGAGGGATGATAGAGCTCGCCCAGTGGGGGAAACTGAACAAACTAACCTGCGACGGAGAGCGCGACACTCGGCCAATATTGGCCGATGTGTGAGCGCCAGGAACAGATAAGTAGCTGCCATCCTTTGAGTGGGGGAAAGTCTTAAGATGCTCGCGGAAATTCAAGAGTCGCAGAATCACGTTTCTGCAGAAGAAGCCACTGGGTCGATTTCGATGCTGGACCTGGCGGAAATTCTCGATCAACACAAGATCTGGGTTGAAACGGGCGGAGAATCCGGCGTGAAGGCGGATCTTTGCGGAGTAAACCTTGCGCACTCGGACCTAACGGGTGTCAACCTTGAGGGCGCGTTCATCCAACGGGCGAATTTGATCGGCGCGGATTTGTCGATGGCGAACTTGCGCGGGGCGAGCCTTGTGCAAGCGGACTTGCGCGAAGCCAACCTGCTGGGCACGGAGCTGCGCGGCGCGAATTTGATGGGGGCGAATCTCTACGGCGCGGAAGGGGTGTGGGTAGGAAGGCTTGGAGGAACCAACCTTTTTGACGCAATACTTCCCGAGACGATCGCGACGTTCGACAGCACCAAAGCAATCGCGGATGCGTCCAAAGTCGCGCGCTGGTTTTATTTTCTGATTTTGACGGTGAGCCTTGCGTGCATCGCACTAATCGGATTGACGACGGATGTACGGCTGGTCGTGGATGCGTCGGCGATTCCCGTGGCGCGTTTCCCAAAAATATTGTCGATGGCCAGTTTTTATATGGGCGCGCCTCTTCTGCTCTTCATTTTGTACCTGCGGTTTCATTTTTTGCTGTTGCGCTTGTGGGGAAGCATGTCCGGGTTGCCGGCGGTTTTCAAGGATGGACAGACGCTGGAAAAAGACGGTCCCTGGTATTTGATGGGCCTGGTGCGGCGGCATTTTCGCTGGATGCGCGAAGGACGCTCGCCATTCTGGGTGCTGGAAACGGTGGTGGCGACGGCACTTGCGTACTGGGTGGTGCCAGCGACGCTGTTTCTATTCTGGTTGCGTTATCTGGTTCGGCAAGATTTTCGCGGGACGCTGTTGCATGCCTTTCTCTTGACGCTTTCCGTTGCGGCAGCGACGTGCGTTCCTACGATCGTAGCGCGAGTACTGCAACCGGGCGACTTGATACGTCAAAAATCCAAGAATTTATTGCGGCTGAGTTTCGCGACGGCGCGGGTTGCGCTTTTGACGGGTTGCGCCATGCTGATTTTCTCGCTGGGCGTGAATCACGGCTTGCCTTCGGACAGGAATATTGCGCCGCAACATTCTCCGGCCAGCTTGTTGAGATGGGTCTCGGAAGCGATGCAATCGATCGGGTACAGGCCGTACGCCGAGTTGACGGAAGCGACGCTGTCCGGACCGCCGCCAAAAGGGAACTGGAGCGAAGAAGCGCTCGCGTCGGTGCCGGGAGCGAAACTGAACGAAATGAATTTGCGGTTCGCGAGAGCCTACAAGGCCTATCTGGTGAACGCAAAATTGTGGCGCGCGAATTTGGAAGGTGCATATCTTTCCGAAGCCGATATGCGCGGAGCGAATTTACGAGAGGCAGTGTTGCGTGACGCGATCCTCGACCGCGTGCTAGCCTCAAAGACGGCACTGGTGTCCGCGGACGCCACGCGGGTGAACTTCACAGGCGCCGATTTGCGCGGGGCCGATCTCTCCTTCGCAACGCTCGAGAGTGCTGTGTTATCCAACGCGAAGTTGGGAGGTGCGTCGTTCTACGCGGTGAATCTTCGCAACGGGCAGATGTTGCGCGCCGATTTGTCGCGAGCGGACATGCGAGACACGAAGATGGAGCATGCCGTCCTGTCGTTTGCCAATTTAGAACAGACGGATTTTTCTTCGTCAAAATTAATGGATGCGAACATGACGGGAGCACAATTCAAAGGAACGATTTTGATGGACGCCAACCTGCGAAACGCAGACTTGCGCGGTGCCTCTTTCAGCGGCGCGATTTTTCGGGGAACCGAAATTAGCGGAGCCAGCGTGGAGGGCGCCGACATGCGCGGGGCACTGGGCTTGACGGCGGATCAGGTCTGCTCGACGCACGGCTGGCAAGGCGCCCAGCTCGACGCAGACGTGCTCGCGCAAACGCAGAGCCTCTGCGGCACCAAGCGCTAATTTTCCCGAGGACTTCACTTTCCGATTCCGCGGCTACCCATCCAAGTCAATACCGTTAGGTGCGCCGCAAGTTCTCGCGATGGGACTTCCGGCCCGGAGTAAGTTCCGGTTTGCCCGTCATTCGACCGCAATTTTGCATGACTCTGGACTGCACTCCAGATCTTAGAATACCCGTGAAACCGAAGGAGCAGTGTGGAGTCTAACGCCACAACCTGCAAATCGCGTGACATCCTATCAAGCCGGTGGCGTGTTTTCATCCTATATTGGCTTCCGGCTATTGCGATTGTCGTAGCCGGGGTTCCTGCAATCAGCAGCGGTTGGCGAACAGTCGTCTGGACTGTCGCGCTCGCCACAATGGGAGTGGCGTGTATTGTGAACGCGCTCCGCTGTGGGCGCGTGCACTGTTACCTCACCGGGCCCTTCTTCCTCCTGATGGCCCTCATCGCATTGTCGTACGATCTCGGCATTCTACATCTCGGAGGGAACGGTTGGAACCTGCTCGGCCTAATGACCCTGATCGGCGCCATCGCCCTGTGGTGCCTGCCCGAGATGCTTTTGGGAAAATATCGGCAACGAAACTGACGGCAAACTAGCTCATCTAGTCGCGGTCGACGACCGCCAATATTCGGGATCGTCGGCAAACCGGAAGTTGGCCGATTACTTCCGGGTTGCCCGTGATACATCCAAATGACTCCGCGACGAGGCCGAGAGCTCCTTAAATGCATTCGCAATGCTCCAGTAGCTTTCGGAACGTTCGCTCTAATTGCCACGCATTTGAGGGAACGTAGGACTAGGTTCTGGACAATTCAAGTATTGTGATTTCCGGGCGGGCACCCAAGCGGATGGGGAGGATGGTGGTTCCGATCCCGCGGTTGACGTAGAGTTGTCTGCCGGATTTTTCGAACCATCCGCTAACGTAGGGCGTTTCCAGTCGAGCGAGGGAAAGGCCGCGATGGAGGAATTCCAGCGACAGCTGGCCACCGTGAGTGTGGCCGGCCAGCATCAAGTCGAAGCCGAGTTCGGCCGCTTGATCGAAGTCGTTGGGGTTGTGATTGAGCACAATGTTGACGGTTCCCGGTGTCACCAGACCCTCGACGGCCTTATCGTCCGGTATGCTGTCGTCGACTCCAATCAGATTGATTGTGTCGCCGCCCAATCGGATGGCCGCGCGTTCCTGACGCAGGAGGTGGATGCCTTGCGCGGCGAACAACCGGGTGATGGATTCTTCCGTGTCGGTGATCGACTCGTGGTTTCCGAGGGAGCCGAAAACGCCATAGGGTGCGCGAAGTCCCGCGAGCGCCTGGACCACGTCGCCTTGCGCGGCAGGGTCCCAGAGGAGGTAGTCCCCAGTCATTACGACCAAGTCGGGCTTCAATTGGTTAGTGATGTTGACGCAACGACGAATTTCGTCCGCAGGCATGAATGGGCTGATGTGGAGGTCGGAAAGCTGGGCGATGCGAAAGCCGTCGAAGGATTTGGGAAGGCGGGTCAGACGGATGTGCTGGCGAGTGACTTGCACGTCGAGCCGGCCGTAGAGAATCCCGTAGGCCGAAGCCACGAACGGTGTGGCGCTTAGAGCGAAGGCGGTCTGCCGCAGGAAGTGGCGGCGTGCAGGAGAAGTCAGGTCGAGAACAACGGTGCCAGACTGAAGAGTGTCGACGTTGCCTGCCGCACGCGCTCGCGCTTTCCGGTAAACCCACACTGCAGCGCTCGCCGCTCGTTCCACGGACCAAAAAACAATCACCAGGCCGAAACCGAGTACCGACCCGGCAAGCCACCACGAGAGAGCTCCCTCCATCAGAACGCTGCGCAGCCTCGGGTCGGCTGCGCCGATTATTTTTGAAGCCAGGAATAGGTGAACCACTCCTCCCATGTGTGTATAGCTGTAAACGAAGAGGAACAGTTCGGCGAAGCAGGCGATAGCCGTGAGCCAGACGCGTCGGGGCTTCCCGGGGATGAATCGCTCCCCAAGGTCGAGGGCATGCCGAATCCAGAAAAACTGGCTGGCAATAAACATCACGAGGATAACGCGGAAGGCCACCCGGGTGGGTCCGAACTTGCCGAGATCAATGAGCGGGTAGACACAAAAAGCAAAAATCAGGGAGAAAGTGATGACGCGCTTGTGGACTATGACGCGCTGATAAACTGTGGAGAAACTGACCATCCTCGAGCTACCCGTACGCGGGAGAGTACCACTAATCGGGAATTGCGTCGTCGAAGTCCACCGGGCCTCACTGGGCCTATTGAAGCGCTAAATGGTTGTGAAAGAGGTCCTTCGACGGTTAGCTGACACCCGGCCAAGAGATAGATCTTGCGGTGGCAGGGAAGGTTCTCTGGGCATTGCTACCCTTCACGCGTGAGTTCAAACACTGTAATCTCCGGCCTTGCGCCTAAGCGGATGGGAAAGCCGATCGTGCCAATTCCGCGGTTAACGTAGATTTGGCTGCCGGTTTTTTCGTACCATCCGCTGACATACCGCGTCTCAAAGCGGCTGAGGCAGAGGCCGCGATGGAGAGATTCGAGCGACAACTGGCCGCCGTGGGTGTGCCCGGCCAGAGTTAAGTCGATGCCCAACTCGGCGGCCCGATCAAAGCTGTTGGGATTGTGACTGAGAAGAATGTTGGCTGTGTCCGGCATCATCAGACGCTCGACTCCTCGCAAGTACGCACTCTGTGGCCAATCCGGACCGTCGTGGTTACCCTGGAAGTCCACGCCAATCAAGTTGAGCACCTCGTCCCCCGTTTGTAGAGGCATGCGTGCTGTACGCAGGATGTTAATGCCCTCGGCGGCAAAAAGACGCGTGATGGAATCTTGGGTCTCAGTGTAAATCTCATGGTTGCCGAGGCAACCGAAAACGCCAAACGGCGCCTTGAGAGCCGAAAGTTCTTGTACAACCGCTCCTTGTGCTGCGGGATCCCAGGTGAGGAAGTCGCCGGTCAACGCCACTAGGTCCCCCTTCAACTGGTTCGCGATAGCAACATACCTGCGAATTTCCTCGGCGCTCATGAAGGGGCTGATGTGAAGATCGGAAAGCTGGACAATGCGGAAACCTTCGAACGCCTTCGGCAGGCGTCCGAGCCTGATCCGCTGACGGACGGTTTCGAGGTTAAGCCGGCCATAAAAAAGCCCGTAGGTTCCGCCAACAAAGGGGGCAGCGCTTATGGCAATGGCAGTTTGCTCCAGGAACCGCCGCCTGCCCGGGGACCACAGATCGGGCCTAGTCCTTATAAACTTCCTGAAAGCCCAACTCATCACACGTGCGACGCGATCGAAAGTGCCCAGCAATATTGCGATCAAGAACCCAAAGAAAGAACCCACCAGCCACAACCAAAGTGGCGCTTCCAGCAAGGCTGCCCGGGGGGTCAATCCAGAGCCCTTATTGCTCTCGGTATTCCAAGTGAACAGATTGAAGGCGAGCAAGAAAAGATAGACCAACAACCCAACTGCCCCCAAGCCATTGCGCCAGCGCTTGCTCGGAATCATCCTTTTCCCCAATTCGCCCACACGCCGGATCCATAAAAGTTGGCTGGCGATCAACATCACGAGGATGGCGAAGAAGATCAGGAAAAAGAGAGGGCCCGCCTCGCGCAAACTGGGAGCCAGCCAGAAGGCGCCAAAGGCGACCAAGGAGTAAGTGATCACCCGCTTGTGAGCGCTGAGGAAGCTGATCATCCTTGCCATCTTCGTGCCTTAAAGGTGCGGCGACGCAGTCGTATATGAGGAAATCCGAGCCTACTTCCGATTTGGTCTAATTTGCAATAGTCTGCATCCAGTTCGCGGTATAACGCGCGTCAATCGTAGTTTTGTGGCAATCCGGATTTGCCTTCCTTCGGTGCACAGCACATTTCGAACGATTCTTGGCGGATGGTCGGCAAACAGGAAGTAATTCCGTTACTTCGGGCTTGCCCGTCAACCGACCGGAACGCAGTTAGCGAATCCCGGTCTTGAGCGTAAGCGCCTGGTTATGTCAATCATCTGAGGGAACGGAGGCCCAGGCCATATCAGAAGACATATCTAGGTGGCTTGATGTTCTTGACCCGCATGTATACCTCCGCCTGGCCCCGGTGGTGCGCGGTGTCCGTGAAGGCCCAGCAAAGCACTTCGATTCCGGTGGCCTGCCGTCCCTCTCCGATGTTCAGCGTTCGGTCGAACTGCGCGGGCGTCATGGCAGCAAACTGCTTGGCACACCAGTCAAAGGAATCATTAAGGAACTTGATAACCGTCCTTTTGTCGTAGCCCTCGGGCACAGGCAGGGGCCCGATGTCGACCACGCTGGCAAAAGCTTCCGAGTTGGACTGGGCGATGTGGCTCATCAACTCGCCAAAGCTCATCTCCTCCGGATTGGGTTTGAAATTGTAGAATTCGCCAGGCATAGCCTCGGCAACCGCTAAGGTAAATTCCTTGCTGATCTGCCAGTGCTTTGCGAAAAGAGCTTTGAAATCGTTCCCGGCGGGGCCGTTACCGGCAGCGGCCGTGCCAGCCAGAAATGACACAGTCAGTAAACCTGTCAGAATCGCTTTCATCGAATCCTCCTCGAAGCGCATATTCTCGGAAAAACGAGGAGGATTGTACACCTGGCCCGCATCGACAAGGACTCGGCCGTCAGTACTACCGCAAAAGTGGGCGCGGGCGTTGTTGTTGTAACAGCGCCATCCCGCTCACCACTGCTTCCTTGTCGAGTCGTCGGCGATTCGGAAGTAATCCAGTTGGGCCATTTAACCTTAACTGCTGGTGCGTTTATGGGGAGCGAGCTGTCAGCCCGGAGGCATTACTTCCGGTTGCGCGTCAATAGTCGCGACCCAAGAGAGCAGAACAGCGCGGCCGGCAATTGAAAAAACGCCGGCCGCGCTGTTGGTCGTCCTTTTGGTCGGATCGACCTATTGAGGTGTGCAGTCGGTCGTTGGCGGTAGCGCCAGGCCCACAGGCGTGTTCAGCGACGGGGAACCCTCGAAGTCGAACATATCTTCGAGTGTGTCCGCATGCAGGTCGCGCTTTGTCAGGTGCGGCCGTTCATCCTCATCGTCGAGACTCAAGAAACGCTTCTCGATTAACGCCAGCAGCGAAGTGTGATCCCCTAACGTGTGGGAGATGTAGTGCGGCTTTGAAAATGGCGAAACCGCCATAAAGGGGACACGGAATCCGAGTTGGTCAAAGCTTGCACACTCCCCTGGGTAGGGGCCTGTCGGGTTCGCTGCCATAGCCGGACAAAGCAACTCGGCGTCCCTAACGCTGGTGTCTGTAATGCTGAACGGATTCTGCGCACATTCCGCACCGCCGCCCGGCTGCTCGCTAGAAGGAGGATTGGATAGATCTGCGCATTGTCCAGGCGAGATTCCGTCTGGCGTTCTGGCATGTCCTTGACGCGCTTCCGGCGGCGCCACGTGATCGTAATAGCCGCCGTGCTCATCATACGTAATGAAGATAACCGAATCCTGCCAGAACGGCCCATTCCGCACCGCATTCACGACCTGCGAAACGAACGCCTGCCCTCTCTGTATGTCCGTCGGCGGATGTTCATCGTTTTCGAATTTCGCCCCGAAGAGGCCGAAATTGGGATCGACGAAGGCCACTTGCGGCAACGGACCTACGCCTGGTACTCCCCCAGCCTGAGCCAAAAACACCTGAAGCGGCAGGAAGTGTGGATCCACGCCGGTTGCGCCGAACAGCCGGAAGCTAGCTCCTTGCGGCGCATCCTGAAAGTAGTCGGCCCAGGCAATCTTATTCTTATCGAGCAAGTCGAAAATTGTTCCCGTGATCGGCTTATAGCCTCCCGGAGGCGGAAACTCATCGTTAGTGGTTAAATGGCCGAACGAAGTAGCGGCCATGAAGAAAGAACGGTTGGTAAACGTGGGCCCGAGCATGGAGGAAAAGTAGTGGTCATTCACGGCGAAGTTTGCGGCCAAATTGTAGTAGAACGGAATCTCGTCCTGATTGTAGAAGCCCATCGTTTGATCGTCGGTTGGGTTCTCTAGACCATTGTCCAACTGCTGCGTTGCGTCGTTCACCCGCACGAATCCATTGTTCGGTGAGTCCGTAAGCGCGCCGTTGGGATTTAAGAAATTGGCTTGCTGGTGGGCGCCGAGCCAGGAATGATCGAGATCGGGCAGCGCGCACCGTCGGGAATCGTGGAACGCAAATACCGTGTTGCCATTGTCGTCGAGGTTGGAATTGAAACACATCAAATCACCGGCCGCATCCATCCTGCAGGACAATCCATCCACGCAGTTGTGGTCTTCCTTTCGGCAGCCGCCAAGCGTGGTGTGATAAGGGCTGCCAGGCGCGTAGGCTAGTGCCCCGAAGTAATTGTCGAACGAGTGGTTTTCCTGCATCACAATGATGATGTGCTTGACCTTGTGCAAGTCACCGTTGCCAAACACTTGTTTTGGGCTAAGAATGGTGAGCGCGAGCGGCAACAACAAGGCCACTCGCGGAATCCGGAACAATCGCATGATTCATCCTCCTTGACTGCCACGTTTATGTTCGGACGCAGGCCCAAGTACTCTACTCCCTCTGAACAAGACTGAACAGATCGCGTCTGTTTTCCGGGTTTCAGGAGTGTTGGATCGCAACTGCCTATCGCCTATCGCACCAACCGATCTAAGAAATCAAAAACGCGGCAGTGTTGACCGAGCCGATCAACTCCCGGATGGCCGGCAAAGTAGAAGTTAGCCAGAAACGGGGTTTGAGGAGATGGGGACTCAAGCGACCTTCGATGACTCATCGCTTCCTCGAGCG
>Ga0247669_1000814_pt1 | contig 11059 bp, 8 predicted proteins | sample CNK10_metaG_FD_182734 | JGI IMG/M metagenome (GOLD analysis project Ga0247669, IMG submission 182734) | Soil microbial communities from Purdue University Martell Research Forest, Indiana, United States - CNK10 | ecosystem: Environmental > Terrestrial > Soil > Temperate forest > Bulk soil | place...
CGTCTGCGCGTGAGATGCGGCGCCGCGAATTACGCAGGCGAAGACGAGGACCAGGAACGCAGCCGTTTTCAATGCGGCGGAAAAAAGTTGGGCGCCGCTGCCCCACCGGATGCCGCGCCACTGCAAAACACCGAAACCAGCGATGATCAAACAAGAGACGATTTTGACTTTCATCGCGCCCGCGAAAATAGGAAGCAGATGGCCGGTGTATTCGCTGATGACGATCGCTACGGCGGCGGCGGTGCCGCATGTTGAAAGCCAGTCACTCCAGCCGACGATGAATCCGGGATATTCGCCGAGCGCACGGCGAGAAAAATTATACTGACCGCCGCTGCGCGGAATCGCGGCACCGAGCTCGGCCATCGACGACGCACCGACGAGCGCATAAAGACCACCGACAATCCATACGCCAATGAAAAACCACGGACGCGGCAAGCTTTGCGCGATCTGTCCGGGCGTATAGACGATGCCAGCGGCGATAGCGTTGCCGACTGCTGCGGCAATGCCAAACCAGACGCCGAGAACCTGGAGCAGCTTGCCACGATTTTGTGCGGCTTCGCTTTGCGGGTTGGAAGATGCGTCGGCAGTAGTGGACAATAGAGTTCCTGGTGAGGTCCAAGAGCCGCCATCATACTGGCGGCGTCAGAATTTGCAAGCCAGATTGAGATGTGAACAACGTGGCAAGAAGGTGCTGCGAGTTCTGGCTTGCGAGGAGCGAGTGTGGAGAGCGAGTTGTCGCCGCTGGACGTGTCGGTCGTGATTCCGTGCCTTAACGAGGCGAACTCGATCGGCTACTGTGTGGAGAAAGCGATCGCGGCTTTTCGAGCAGCGAGCTTGAATGGGGAGGTAGTGGTATCGGACAACGGTTCGAAGGACGGCTCGATTGAGTTGGCGGAAAAATTGGGCGCGCGAGTGGTGCGCGCGGAACAAAAAGGATACGGCGCGGCGTTGCAGGCCGGAATTCGTGCGTCACACGGGCAATTTATCGTGATGGGGGACGCCGACGACAGCTATGACTTTAGCGAAGTGCCGCGATTCGTGGAGGCTTGGCGCAAGGGTTTTGATGTAGTGATGGGCAATCGCTTTAAGGGAGAAATCAAGCCAGGCGCGATGCCTTGGCATCACAAATTCATTGGAAATCCGATTTTGAGCGGCGTGCTCAACATTTTATTCCATGCGAACATTGGCGATTCACATTGCGGCATGCGGGGATTTACGCGGGCGGTGTTCGACAAAATGGATTTGCGCAGCACGGGCATGGAATTTGCGTCGGAGTTTGTGATTAAAGCGACGCAGCTCGGCGCGAAGATTACGGAAATCCCGATTACGCTTTGGAAGGACAAGCGCGGGCGACCGCCACATTTGCGGAGTTTTCGCGATGGCTGGCGGCATTTGCGGTTCATGTTGTTGTACGCGCCGAACTGGTTGTTTCTTTTGCCGGGAGCGTTGCTGGTTGCGGCCGGGCTTTTTTTAGTCTGTTGGCTGCTGCCCGGGCCGCGACGGATCTCCGCTCGAGTAGTTCTCGACGTTCACACGATGATCTTCGGCGTGATTTTCACGTTACTCGGCGCGCAAATACTTTCGATTGGCGCGTTTGCCAAAGTCTTCAGCTATTCGGAACGATTTGATCGCGGAACCGTGTCGCTGAAGCGGGTGCTAAAACGCGTGACGCTGGAGACGGGTTTGCTGCTGGGCGGCGCACTAGCCCTGACAGGCTTTGCAGGCTGCGCGTGGATTACTTGGGACTGGGCTTCGAATGGTTTTGGAGAATTGCACGCGGTGCGCGGCGTACTGTTCTGGTCGATGTGGCTCTTTTTGGGGATGCAGACCATCTTTGCGTCATTTTTCCTGAGTATGCTTGGAATCAGCCGGGGCACATACATCGGCGATTATGATTTGCCGCGGTAGACACACCGAATCTTTTGAGAGGACAACGCGACTATGGGACTGAAGGTGTTGATTACCGGCGGTGCGGGCTACATTGGAGCCACTGCAGTGCGGCTACTGGCGAAGCAAGGACACGAAGTCACGGCGCTCGACAATCTTTCGCAGGGCCATCGCGAAGCCGTACCGCCGCAAGCGCGGCTAGTGATCGCGGATCTCGCCGACCGGGAAACGCTTTCAACTTTATTTAAAGAGAGCAAGTTCGACGCGGTGATGCACTTTGCAGCGTCGGCGGTGGTCGGCGAATCGATGAAGCATCCGGGAAAATATTTCCGGAACAATGTGACGAACTCATTGAATCTGTTGGAGTGTTGCGCGGCGAATAAAGTTTCGCGGTTCGTGCTTTCGTCGACGGCGGCGATTTTTGGCGACCCGCAGACACCGCTCATCGAAGAGACGGCGCCGAAGGTTCCGTTGAATCCTTACGGCGAATCGAAGCTGCACGTTGAATCGATGCTGCGGTGGTTCCAGGAAATTCACGGCGTGCGGTACGCGGCGTTGCGTTATTTCAACGTTGCGGGCGCCTGGGATGGTCATGGCGAGCATCACGATCCAGAGACGCATATCATTCCAATCGTTCTGCAAGTGGCGATGGGAAAACGGCAAAATGTTTCGGTCTTCGGTTCCGACTATCCGACGCCGGATGGAACGTGCGTGCGAGACTATGTGCACATTTACGATTTGGCGATGGCCCACCTCTTGGTGATGGAAGCGCTGAAGGACCGCGAAGCGCTCGCTTACAACTTGGGAAATGGAAACGGATTCAGCGTGCGGCAGGTGATTGAGGCGGCGCGAAAAATTACCGGTCACGCGATCCCTGTAATCGAATCGCCGAGGCGCGCGGGCGATCCACCCGTTCTAGTTGCGAGTTCCGTGAAGATCGGCAAAGAGCTTGGCTGGAAGCCGAAATACGCAACATTGGAATCGATTCTGGAAACGGCGTGGGAGTGGCACAGGGCACATCCGAACGGCTATGGCGTGTCTGCAAGCTGCTGATACGGACCAAAAACGAGATGGCCGTCTTCCGTCGTGGCGAGCCAGATTTTGCGGTCTTTGAAGTAGGTGAATAATTTTTCGTTTTGCACTTTGTCGAGTTCGCGTGCCCAGACGATTTTTGAGCCGTCGATGTCCGCGCCGTTGAAAACCCACTCGTCGTGAATACTCAAATCGCCCTCGTTGTAACGAACTATCACGAGATGTTTGCCGGGTTCGGCCTGAAGCTTTTGAATGACGAGCGAGCGGCTCTGATCGCCCGTGCACGTCCAATAAAGCGGATCGCATTCGTGATTGGCCGCCGCTACGGCGGTGTTCGCGAGAAGGGCTACGACGCAAGCGCGTGAGAGCGCTTTGCCCCATGCGAATTTCGCCGTGTACATGGTCCGCAGGTGGCGAAGGGATTGCACGAACAGCGCGAAGATCAGGCAAGTTACCGGAGCGGCGTAGTGAGAGTTGGACCAAACGACGATATACATAGCGGCGAAAACCAGTCCCAGCGTCAACCAGAGCGCGCGAAGCTTCCGGTCCCGAAGGACAAATGGAAGTCCGGGCAACGCGAAAAATAAACCGACCCACAGGAAGGCCGAAGCGAAGCGAACTGTCTTTGTTTTCGATACTTCGATGTAGCTGCTCCAGCCGCGTGTGTATTCTTCGGGCTCCCACTCGTTAAAGAATTCTTCGAGCCGCGCGTTGTTGTATTGCTTTTCCGGCAGCGGTTTTTGCCATGCAAATGGCGGAACGTGCTCATACGTGCGCTCGTTCAGCGTGTGGGGAAAGAGCAGTGCGCTGCCGGTGAGACGCCAGTTGTAGTAGCCCATGAAGGCGATGGTTAGCAGTAATACGCCGGCGATCGGCGCGATTACCTTTTTCCAGTGAATTGCCCCAATTGAATTTTCTCTGGCTCGATGCCACAGCCATCGCAAAAACAAAAATGTGGCGGGGATGCAAAAGACGCCGCCTTCATACGGCCGACTGTTCGCGAGTATCGCAATGCCGATGCCCAGAAGTACGGCGTCTTGCCAGCGTGGCCGCTTCAAGATTCGCGCAAGCGCGCCGAGCACAAGCGCGCCGCCAATCGCAGCGACGGCGCCGCCCCAATAGCTGTTCATCCAATAGCTTGTGAATCCCAGTTTCAGCGCGACCAGCGCACCGCCGAGGAACGCCCAACGCGCGGGCATCCATACGCAGAGCATCCAGTAGACTGCGGCGCACATTGCGGCGGCAGTGAGCAGCACGCCAATCCACGGCGAACCGAGCACTTGGCCGAGCGCGAGCGCAGCGCCTTGAGCCGGCGGATACATCGAAGAATAGGTCGGGAACCAATTGACATGAAACGTTTCGAAGCTGAGCCACATTGGGTGCGTGGGATTCGCCAGGCGGCCGTGCGTGAACGTGTCGGCCATCAAGAGATAGCTGAATTCGTCATGGATGCCGGGGGACGGAACGGGAAGCACCGGCAGAAGCGAAACGCGAATGGCAATCACGCTAATGAAAAGAGATGCCATCGCGACGGCGCGGCGGCGGCTCAGTTTTGAAAATACAGTCTCGATGAAACTAAATGCGGCACCGGACGCCCGCGGTAGGAAGGCAGCGCCGAGAAAAAAGGCAACCGCAATTGCGATGGTGGCGGCGAGCATTATGCAGCCGCCACGCCATAACGTTCTATCGGCTGATCAGGGTTTCGACGCACTGTCAATAAACGCCGCCACGTTGGCTTTCAGTCTAGCGAGATCTTCGTCTCGAACGTACATCATGTGGCCGGCTTCGTAGTATTGCAGCTTTAGATTCTTGTGGAGCGCGTCGGACACGCCGAGATGCTCCATGCTGTATTCCGTTTCCATGAACGGCGTTGCGAGATCGTAATAGCCGTTTTCGACTTCGACTTTGAGTTTCGGATTCGAAACCATCGCAGCGACGAGGTCGAGCACCACGCTCGGGGAACCGGGGAAGTACCCGAAGTCGCTGTCGTGCTTCCAATCCCAGCGATTGCCCTGAAAGTTCGCGGCCACCTGATAATTCTTGTCCTGGCCAAATTTCAGCTCTTCGTGCAGATAGGCATTGAATGTGCCAACGAATGCGCCGCTGATGGCCGTTTCTTGCGGGTCGTAGTCGGCGGCTTCACCGATCAAGTTGTAGGTCGGACCGGCAAAGCGCGCGTCGAGGCGCCCCGTAGTCAGACCGCGGTTGCGCTGCAGTTCCTGCATGAACTGAAAGAGCTTCACGCGAAGATTGGCTTTTACGAGGTAGTCCTCACTGAGACCAGTAAAGCGCGCGATTTTCTTCGCCACAGCAGCTTTTTCGTCCGCGCTAATCGTGTCACCTTTCATCAACGCGGTGGCGTATTCACCCTTGGCAAAGGCACGCGCTTCGTCCAGGAACGGCACCAGATTGTCCGGACGGTCTTTGAGGACTTTGTGATACCACGCGGTCGCCGCATAACTCGGCAAATACAAAACATACGCGAGGTCCTGTCCGGGATAAAAGGAGATGGTTCCGAGGTCAATCACGGAAGAGACCATTACGATGCCATTCAAATAGATGTTGTCGTTGTTCTGGAGATAGTTCGTGAGTGCGGCGTTGCGGAACGTGCCGTAGCTTTCGCCGATTAGAAATTTCGGCGAGTTCCAGCGGTTGTTGCGCGTGATGTAAATCTTGATAAATTGCGCCAGCGACTTGACGTCGGAATCGACGCCCCAGAAATCTTTGTTCTGCGCCTTGCCAACCGCCGTGCTGAAACCGGTGCCGACGGGATCGATAAACACGAGGTCGGAGCGATCGAGCAAACATTCCGGATTGTCGAGCAATTTGTACGGGGCGGGCGGGGTGATACCCGCGTTGACCGTTGCGACGCGGCGTGGCGCGAACGAACCCATGTGCAGCCAAAGAGAGGAAGAGCCGGGACCGCCGTTATACAAAAATGAAACGGGTCGGGTGCTCGGGTCTTTCACATCGCTGCGCGTGTACGCGGTCGAATAGACGAGCGCCACAGGCGCTCCTTTTTCGTCCTTTAGCAAAATCGTCTGAGCGGTAGCTTTGTATGGAATCGTCTGGCCGCCGATTTTTATCGTGTGATCGGTGACGGAAATTTCTTCTTTCGGCTTTTCGCCGGCTTCTCCGCCCGGCTCGGCCTTCTTCTCGCCGGCCTTTTCGTCTTTATCCTGCGCCACCGCGTACGAGGGCGACAGCAACAAACAAGCAAACGCAGCGGCAAACATCCCTAGCTGGGATAGCTTCTTCATTCTTCTCTCCTGGAAGACGTTTGAATCAGACCCTCGCGGCCACTGATTCTAGCCGCGAATGGCAGTTAACGAAAGGCCGCTCGTGCGCTTTGCAGTTCAAAGGAAAGATGCCCCACGGCTGTTTCGAGCACCATCGCGGAACAATCGCACACGATGTAGTCCGCTCCTGCCGTCAGAAGCAATTCGTCGCGCTCCGTCGTTTGCAGCGCCACCACTCGCGCACCAGCCGCTTTGCCCGAGCGGATTCCAGCCGGTGCATCTTCCACGACAATGCAATCACCCGGCGCAAAAGAGAGCGTTCGCGCGCCTTTCACGTAAGGCTCCGGATCGGGTTTACCGCGAGTGATGTCGTCGGACGTAACAATGAATTTCGGTTCGGGAAGTCCTGCGGCGCGAATGCGCACGTAAGCGAGCCGCTTGGTGCACGATGTGACGATTGCCCAGCGGTCTAGCGGCAAAGCTTGCAGAAGTTCAAGCGCGCCGGGCAGGGGGACGACGCCTTCGACGTCCTCGATCTCCCGCCGCTCGACTTCAAGATTCTCGGCGTCGTGGTCGGCCTTTGGCAGCAGCTCGCGAATGGTCGCGATGCTGGGGCGCCCGTGCGCGAGCCGCACCGTTTCGTCAGGATTGAACCCGTGTTGGTTCGCCCACCAGGCCCAAACGCGCGCGACGGCCGGCGTGGAATCCACAAGCACTCCATCGAGATCGAATAAAACGCCTTCGCATTGCACTTTTGTCATTTGACTATGATATTCGGAATCACGAACTTGATGAAATCCAAGAACTGCTTACTGCCACGCACACCAGGCGAAGTTTGCTCATTTCGTGAAGCGTCGTGACGCTATCATTGAGAATTATTTCGAACCAAACTGTGATGACAAAACCACTGCAAGTGATGAAATTCGGCGGCACGTCCGTAGGTGACTCGACCTGCATCGCGCGCGCGGCTCAAATCGTGGCTTCGACTGCGAAAGGCATGCGGGCCGTGGTTGTCGTGTCCGCGATGAGTGGCGTAACAAACCGGCTGATCGATTCGGCCAAGCGGGCAGGAGAAGGCGATACGGAATCGGGATCGTTGCTGGTTGAAGCGCTGCGCCAACAACATCGCACTGCGCTGGCCGCGCTCGTGTCCGATGAAACCGACCGCACAACCGTTGAGCATCAGCTCGAAGTGATTTTTGCCGAAGGGAAGCGTCTCTACGACGGAACGGCAATGCTGCGAGAGCTGACGCCACGCACCCTCGACGTCATCTCCAGCCTGGGCGAACGGCTTTGTGCGCCGATCTTCGCCGGCGCGTTGAGGCAACTTGGCGCAAAAAGCCGCTCCATCGAAGCGACTGAGCTGATTGTCACGGATTCCTATCATGGCGGCGCGGAACCTCGCGCTGACGAAACGCGGCTGAAGTCATGCGAACTCATCGGTCCGTTGCTCGGCGCCGGCGAGACTCCCGTTGTCACCGGATTCATCGGCGCGACACACGATGGAAAGCTCACGACGCTCGGGCGCGGAGGTTCGGACTACTCCGCGACCATTCTTGGCGCTGCGCTCGATGCCGACGAAATTATCATTTGGACTGACGTCGAAGGCGTATTGACCGCTGACCCTCGCCTTGTTCCTGACGCGCGAACAATTCCGGAGATTTCATACCGGGAAGCGGCTGAATTGGCGTACTTTGGCGCGAAAGTCTTGCACCCGAAAACGTTGCGCCCGGTCCTGCCGGCCGGTATTCCCGTTTGGATTCGCAACAGCTTCGCTCCTGAAAAGCTTGGAACCAAAATCACGCAAAAAGGGAAGAGCATTGGCGGCGGGGTCAAAGCGCTGACCGCGATTCGCGACGTGGCGCTGATCAGTCTTGGTGGACCGGGCATCGTCGGAGTTCCGGACGTCATTGGCCGCACTTTCACAACGACGGCGGAATTGCGCGCCGATGTCTTGCTGATTTCGCAATCGTCTTCGCAGAACGATATTTGCTTTCTGGTTTCGAAGCCACACGCGCACGCCACAGTGGATGCCCTGCGCAAGGAATTTGCGCAAGACCTGGCGCATGAGGTAGTCGATCACATTACGGTGGATCCGAACGTCGCCATTGTCGCGGTCGTCGGGGAGAATATGCGCGGAACGCCGGGGGTCGCTGGTCGGACGTTCAACGCCCTCGGCCAAGAGAAAGTGAATTTAATCGCGATCGCGCAGGGCTCTTCGGAAACTAACATCTCGTTTGTGGTGGATGATAAATCGATGCAACCAGCGCTGCGGGTCTTACACCGTGAATTTGGTCTAGGTCACTCGACCGCGAACTAGCCGTCGACAAAAACTTCGTCAACGTAACACCACATCCAATGCTCGCCACGCTCCAGAGACTGCACCACGGGATGTGTCGACGCGTGAAAATGTTTCGTTGCGTGTTTGTTTTTCGACGAATCGCAGCACCCAACATGCCCGCACTCCAAACACAGCCGCAGATGGACCCACGTGTCGCCCATCTTCAGACATTCCTCGCAGCCCTTTGAGCGTGGCTTTGCTTTCTTGGTCTGCTTAATGTGTTCGCAAGTTTCGCTCATGCTTCGGCCTTTTCGCTTTCAGCTGGCTGCATCGCTGGCTGTTTGAAGGGAAGCCTGATGGTGAAGCAGGTCTGCCCCGGCTGGGATTCCACTTCGATGAAGCCGTGGTGCCGTCTGACGATGCGCGCGACGGTATCGAGCCCCAGACCGGTCCCTTCGCCAACCTTTTTCGTCGTAAAAAAAGGCTCGAAGATGCGCGATTGAATGTCCTTCGGAATTCCGGGCCCGTTGTCTTCAATTTCAACTATGGCGTAGTCCAGTTCCTTGCACGCTTTGATCTTCAACTCGCCTTTGCCCTTCATCGAATCGATTGCGTTGTCGATCAGATTGGTCCAAACCTGATTCAGCTCTCCGCCGTATGCGCATATGCGGGGAAGCGTCCCGTCGTAGTTTCGAGTGACAACTACGCTATTTTTCGTCTTGTGCGTAAAAATCTTCAGCGTATTGTCTAGGTCCTCACGCAGATCCACTTCCTGCAACGAGGTTTGGTCCATGTACGAATAGCGCTTCACGGCTGCAACCAGTTCACTGATTCGTTGCGCACTGTTGTTGATCTCGCGAATGAGCCCGAACATATTCATAATGGCCGCAACGCGATATAGGGCGTCGGGAAGAAGTTCGGTGCCAATCTTGCCGGTGAACTTCTCCAGTTGTGGTTCATCAATTCCGCCTTCGGCGAGCGTGGCCGCAATCTTCCAGCCCTCCGCGATGCCGCGTTTCTCGAGCCAGTCGGTTACGCGCCCCTCGCGATCGCTCAATTCCAGAGCGTCCGTCGCCGGCTCCGACTGCGCCGCAAGCTTTTTCCCGGCGGCCAGTTCAAATTCAAACAGGGCGTTGCGCTGCTCTTCGGTCGAAGCGTGCTTCAGCAGCCGCAAGCTCACTTCGCGGATATCCTGAAACGATCCCATCAAGCTTTGTGCAGCCCGCACGGCGGCTGCGGCGGGGTTGTTCAATTCATGCGCCAAACCGGCGGAAAGCTTGCCGAGCGCCATCAATTTTTCCTGCTGCGTTTCCGTGCGCGTCACTTCGCGGATGCGGTCCGACATCAATCCGACCAACCGTTCGGTGAGCAACGGCATACGCTGGACGAGTTCGGGGAAATATTGCCGGTGCAGACGAATCATCCGCGTATGCATCACGGCGCGGCTCAAGCCTTTGAACTGTTTCAGGCGGGAAAACGGCAACCGTCCCGTAATCTCGCCCGCGACCGCGACAAACACCGGCGATCCGGCAGACGTCAGCATTGAAACTTGCAACTCGCCCTCAAGCATCAGTGTCAGATAGTCGACCGAGTCGCCCGGCCGCGCGTAAATTTGTCCGGCCTCGAGGGTGAACTCCTCCATGCGTTCCGCGAGCCAGCGCAAATCCTCTTCGGGCAAATCCGCGAAGACGGAAAATTTGCGAACTTCTAGGATGATGTGCTGAACCTGCGCGCTCTTGTCGGTTTCTGTCATCTCACACCGTGCTCAAATATTGATGCACGAACTGAACCGCGTTTGCGCCTTCACCGACTCCGGACGCCACTCGCTTCACCGAACGATACCGAACATCTCCCGCAATGAACACGCCTGGAACGCAAGCTTCCAGTAGCCACGGGTCGCGATCGAGCGGCCAGCCAGCCGGGCGTTTGCCGTCCGGCATCAGGTCTGGTCCGGTCAGAATAAATCCCTTTTCCTCCCGCAACAAAACGCTTGCAAGCCATTCCGTTCGTGGTGCCGCGCCAATGAAGACGAAAAGATGGTTCGTGGGAACCTTTTGCGTCTCTCCGCTCGTCGCGCACTGGATCGAAATCGCCTCCAGCCGTTCGTCACCAAAGACTTCCATGACCTGGCTGTTCAGCTCGACGTGGATATTCTCCGTATCGCGAATCTGATCCACCAGATATTGCGACATCCCGGCTTCGAGAGATTTTCCACGTACGAGCATAATCACACGCCGCGCGTGTTGCGAGAAGAACATCGCGGCCTGTCCCGCCGAATTCGCTCCGCCGACAATATAGACGTCCTCGCCCTTGCACGTGGCCGCTTCCGTCATCGCCGCGCCGTAATAGACGCCAGCGCCTTGCACGCGTTCCATGCCAGGCACTTCAAGCTTGCGATACGAAACGCCCGTTGCAATCACTAGTGCCTTCGCGCCGATTTCCGTGCCGTCCAGCAGTGTGACGAACTTGGACGCGCCCTCGACGCGTAATTTTGTCACCTCTTGCGGTGCCAAAATTTCCACGCCGAATTTGCGAGCCTGCGTCACGGCGCGTCGGGCCAGGTCTGCGCCACTCAAGCCCGCCGGAAATCCGAGGTAGTTCTCAATACGAGAACTCATTC